>Ga0181523_10001882_pt1 | contig 21418 bp, 18 predicted proteins | sample PEATcosm2014_Bin_43_FD_119752 | JGI IMG/M metagenome (GOLD analysis project Ga0181523, IMG submission 119752) | Peatland microbial communities from MTU Mesocosm Facility, Houghton, MI, USA - PEATcosm2014_Bin05_30_metaG | ecosystem: Environmental > Terrestrial > Soil > Wetlands > Peat | place... | reverse complement strand
CGCAACGCCGAAGCCGTGCAGGCCATCCGCAAGGCCGTCATCGAAGCGAAAATTGCGCTGTCTTCCCAGCCCTCGATCAAACTCGACATCGAACTCCCCGGCGGCCAGCACTACCGCCGCGAGATTACGCGCAATCAGTATGAGCACTTAATTCAGCCCGTCATCGATCGCACCGTCGGTCCCTGCAAGCAGGCCATGAAAGATGCGAACCTGAAACCCGAGCAGATTGACGAAGTCGTGCTCGTCGGCGGTTCCACGCGCATTCCAAAGGTTCGCGCGCTCGTAAAAGAATTGTTTCACCGCGAACCTCACACTGGCCTGAATCCCGACGAGGTCGTCGCACTGGGCGCTGCCGTGCAGGCCAACATTCTCGGCGGCGGCTCCGAGGCAACCGAGAACATGCTGCTGCTCGACGTGACTCCTCTGTCGCTCGGCATCGAAGTGGCCGGCGGAGTCACCGACAAAATTATCCTGCGCAACTCGACCATCCCCGCGTCGGCCACGCAGTTCTATACAACGCAGATCGACGGCCAGACCAACGTCGCGATCCACGTATTACAGGGCGAACGCGAACTCGCCAAGGACTGCCGCTCGCTCGCACGCTTTGATCTCAAAGGCATTCCCCCCATGGCCGCCGGCATCCCGCGCGTCGAGGTCAAGTTCCTGATCGACGCCAACGGAATTCTGCACGTTTCCGCCCGCGAGCAGCGCAGCGGCAAAGAAGCCGAGATTCAAGTCCAGCCCAGCTACGGCCTGACCGACGAACAGGTCGAGGGCATGATCCTCGATTCGTTCGACAACGCCGAAGAAGATTTCCGCCGTCGCCAGCTGATCGAAGCGCGCGCCGAAACCGCGACCATCCTCACCGCGCTAGAAAAAGGCAAGAAGAGCGCAGCCTGGGGACAGCTCACCACCGACGAAAAAAAACAGATCGCGAAAATGGAAAAAGCTCTGGCCGCGGTCAATGCCGAAGAAGATTATCAGGCGATCCGCAAAGCCATCGACGCGCTGAATCAGGGCACGATGCGCCTGGCCGAACTAATGATGGACACCGCCGTCTCGACAGCGCTCAAAGGCAAAACCATGGACGAGACCGACTTGGGCGAAGGCCCCACGGCCCCGCATCCCATGGCGAAAGCAGAATTTGAATAACCTCCGTGTCCTCTGTGTCCTTTGTGGTTAAAGATTTTGATCGAACCACAGAGGACACGAGGGACACAGAGGAAGGAAGATAGAGGAGCATTATGTCAGAAGAGAAATCACAAGGAGCCGGCACATTGACAGAAGAGGCCCCCGGCGGAAACACGGTACAAGTCACCTTCCTGCCCGAAGGCAAGACGGTGCAGTTTGAACACGGCAAATTGCCTTACGAGTATCACGGCAAGGAAGAGTCGATTCTCGATGTGGCGTTGAACAACCACATCACGCTCGACCACGCCTGCGGCGGCAACAATGCCTGCACCACCTGCCACATCTGGGTGAAAGAAGGCGCCGAAAATCTTTCGCCCATGGAAGACGACGAGGCTGACCGGTTGGACATGGCCGCCGATCTCCAGTTAAACTCGCGTCTCGGCTGCCAGGCGCAGATCACCAAGCCCGGCAAAGTTGTCGTCGAGATTCCCGCCTGGAATCGTAATTACGTCTCCGAGGAACACTGAGTCTCCGAGGAATAATGGTTTGCAGGGATTACTAGCTTCCGAGGTTACTTAAAAAGAGGAGCACTGTGGAATGGCCAAGCAACTGACCTGGGACGACGCCGAAGACATCGGCATCCTGCTCTCTGAAACGCATCCCACACTCGATCCGCTCGCCGTGCGCTTCACCGACCTGCACCGCTACGTGACCGCGTTGCCAGACTTCGCCGGCGATCCCAAAGCATCGAATGAAGGCAAGCTGGAAGCCATCCAGATGGCGTGGAACGAGGAAGTCCAAGACCGCACCCAGGGCTGATTTGAGCTTCCCTCGACGCCTCTTGGGCGCATCTGTTGAAAGAGTTTCGTAGAAAGAGTTTTCGTATCAGGGCACGCCTTCAGGCGTGTCGTCACTGGCCTCAAGCAAGAACCCGGCTTTAGCCGCTGCCCCCCACCCGGAACGGGCTCATTCAGTGAAATCGAGGCGAGTAGCCAACACATCAACACCGACTTTCACGCTAAGGAATCCAAACCTGATCGCGTGGCGCGGACCGCGCAGAAGGAACCTAATGTAATCGCCGACGAGAACGTGCCGCATTAACGATTTGCCGAATGCAAGACACGACCAGCTCGGACTCGTACAGCTGGACTTCGTGCTCTTCTTTTTTTGGCGATGATTGCCTTCGAATCGCGTGATAGCTTCGCCAAATCGGCCTGTTGCTCAATCTTCTGTTCATTTAGTTGTTTCAGTCCTTCTCGGTTCCACGCCGGAGCCCGGCCCGGCGAACGTGACGCCTTCCACTGCCTTGGCGCCCCAGACTGGCCATCACCCACCTTCGCCGTGCGGAGCACCTGGGGCGAGCCCAGGTGCTCCGCTTTGATCCGGCTTCGGCTCTTCTCAGAAAACGGCAACAGTGGCCACGAAAGGGGTATAGCTGCCTCCAAAGCCGCAGAGGAGTTGGCCGGACGTTTCCACAGTGGGGGTATATGCAGCGTAGAGTGTGCATGCGCTGGCTGAGTTAATTAGCGTCGCCATGATGAACCGGTCATTCATCTGGAAACCGAAATCAATGTTGAACAGGCCAGGTTGAACCTCGGTGAGGTTAAATCCACAGGGAGGAGTCGTGGCGGCCGATCCCGTCAAGTACGAATTGAAGCAGCGCGTGACGGTATACGGCGCGTTAAGACCTTGCACTACAGCCATCGCCTTTACCCAGCCGCCCGCAGTGCGCGCTTGCTGCACGTTGCCGTCGGTGGCGAATCCATAAGAAGAACCGTGGCCATAGACGCCGGTTGTGGTCCCGTAGGCGTAGATTGCCGTGTCGCCTTGTCCATAAACTCCGATACTGCCCGGGGCGCCGGAATTGTTGAATCCCGCCACGCCGGAGCCCGGTCCGGCGAACGTGACGCCTTCCACCCCGTTGTCTCCCGAGACTGTGCCATCACTCTCGCCGTACACGCCCACGGTAGTTGAATAAGCGGATGCTCCGAGGCTGGCCGTGATAGAGCCCGCAGAGAAACTCCCCGTGGAATCGCGCTTCACAATGGCATTCGCGGTTGCGGCATTGGTGGGTGCAACCGTCCAGTTCAAGGCCAGCGTGCCGCTGCTGGTGACCGGCGAGCCGCTCACGGTGAAATCCGACGACGGTGCGCTCAGCCCGACGCTCGTCACCGAGCCCCCGCCCCCAGGAAAGGCTTGCCCCGCTGCGAAGGTGATCAAGCCTTTGCTGGAGATCGACAGCCCGGTTTCGGTTGGGGTCGAGGTTCCTGACCCGAACAGCAGATTCAATGAACCCGACGGCGTCGCCGTATCGTTGCCGACGGGCTCGGCCTGCCAGCGGAAGGCCTCATTCACTGCTTTCGAGGTGCTGCTGCTGAATGACGAGGCGGTAAAGTTCATCGGCTGCGAATTCTTTCCTGCGGTAGCCGTCGCGGTTCCGGTGGCTGGCAGGGTCAACAGGCCGCGGAAGATTCCCGTGCCGCCCACATCCAACTTCGCCCCCGGTGCGGCGTTGCCAATGCCCACATTAGTCCCGTTATCGAAAATGATGGAATTGGTGATGTCGGCGGCGGCATCGAACTTAGCCAGCTTGTTCACCGTACCGCCCGCAGTGGTCACCGGCGTGGCGCCTGTGACCAGCGGCTGCGTCGTGCTAGGCGTCGCCGGGCCGTTGCTGCTGGAAGTTGCGGGGGCGGCCAGCACAAAGGCGGAGGGAGGCAGCCCTCCAATGGTCTCCGCATCCGCAGCCTTCAGCGCGTAAGGCACGCTGATCAGCAGCACGCGAGGCTGTTCCTCGCCCCCATTCACGCGCACCCCGAGCCAGCGCGCTTCGGGGGAACTGAACAATTCCAGCGGCAAGCCTTCGGGCTTGGTCGCGCCGAGTTGGACGGTGTAGTTGCCCTTGCTGTCGGCAGTCACGTTCTGCGTTTCCAGCCACAGCGGCGAACCTTCGTATTGATCTTTGTAGATGGCGAAGGTGACGCCGGCGATTCCGGCCAACGGCTTGCCCGCAGCATCGAATGCTTTTCCTGAATAGTTCACCAGGCGTGGAACGACTGGTCCGGCGCTGGCAGTGTTTTGCGCCAGGAGCGGCAGAGTGCAGGTGATCAGCAACAGGCAAATGGTCGAGAAGACTTTGGTGCGCATCATAAATTTCTCCTTTTTTCACGTCCGAGTGTTTTCCGGGAAAGGAAGACCAGTAGCGGCCCCAAATTTCTCGCTACCCGCCGAGAGCGTGCCCAAGGCAGGATCTACTGGGCTCTACTTGGGATATCGAAAACGCGGGGGGAAAGACGACAGGCCTGCCGAAGAACAGTTTGCGGGGTACTCGAGAGGTTACTTGCGAACTTATGGATGAACTGGCGCAAGACCCGCAAGCTGCCGGGCTGCGAGCGTATCGGGATGGTCGGCACCGAGACATTTCTGGAGATTCTCGAACGCCAAACCGGCCGCCGCTCGCGCATCGCCATGTTGGCCCTGAGCATCTGAGGCCCGCGCCAAGCCCAGGTAGGCATAGCCGAGAGTGCTGGAGGGAGAGTGTGGCTGAGTATTGGCCTTGACCAAATCCAGGGCGCGGTTCGCGTCGGCAACCGCCGGCGCTAAACTTCCGGATGCGAGTTCGATTGCGGAACGATTCAGCAGGAAGCCGGGAAACGCAAATGCGCCTTGACCTCCACGCTTCAGCGCGGCTTCTCCCAGAGCAACCGACTGATCAGCGAATTGCAGCGCCAGCGCCAGATCACCTTCTCCCAAGGCAATCCTTGCCCGGTCTGCCGCCAGACTGGCGAAGGCATAGTGCGCTGGAGGAAGGTGCTTGCGCATCTGTGGTTCTAGTTCGGAAAGCAACTCGGAAGCCTGCGTAAACTTCTGCTGGCTGATGGCAACGCGCGCTCGTTCCAGCAGCGATTGGCCAGTCACCAGCTGGTTGTGCTCACTTTGCGCTTTTTCGTAAGAGCGTTGCGCATAGTCGGCAGCCTCGTCCAGGCGATTCAGTTTGCGCAGCATCTTCGCATAATTGTTCAGGATCATCGCGGTCGACGCTTCGCCGGAGTTGCCGCCGCTGGTCAGGTCGAGGGCGCGCCGTTCAATTTGTTCGGCTTCGAGCGTCCGCCCGATCTGATCCAACTCCAAAGCCCAGTTATTGAATAGGTGGACGCTGGTCTCGGTTTCTTCCCATCCCAGCGACGACAACAGGGAACCTGCCTGCGCGAACTCCGTCAGGGCTTCGGAGTTTTGCCCAGAGTCCGCGTAGGCGGTCGCCAAGTCCAAGGCAGTACTCATTTTCAGAAGGTCGGTCGCGACCGGCGATTGCTCCACGATCCGGCGCGCCGCTTGCATGCGGGCAACTCCCTCCTTGGCGTGTCCGGCTTGCCGGGCAACGTCGCTTCCAATCCGGAGGCATGCCACGCGATCGAGCGCGTACCGCGGATCGTCCGGTAAATCGCGGAGACCCTCCTGGACCAGCGCCTCGGCCCGCACCAGGTCTTCGTCTTGAGACAGGCAGTCCGCCAGAGCGCATGACGCCCGCGCTCGAATCGATCGGTCGGAGAGCGCACGACTCTCCTGATATGCCTTTTCAACAAGAACCCGCCCTTGGGCGATCTGGTCCTCAGAAGAATAATTCTCTCCAATCCACATCAGGAGATCGGCACGGCGTAGTGCATCCGCAGAATGGTGCTTTTCGGTCACTTGCGCGGCGCGCGTCAGTAGATCGCTCACTGAAAATGTTTTTCTGGGCGCCGCATCGGAAAGAAGGAAATTCAATAACTCGTCGTGTTCCTGGCTGCGTTTGAGCTGCTGGAACGCGAAGTCGCGCTGCATGCGCGCCGTCCGGGCCTGCAGCAACGTTCCCATAAGTCCCACGAGGATGGCGAACACGGTGAGCGCCGCCAGGGCGACCACGGCGCGATTGCGGCGGACAAACTTCGTAGCGCGGTAGGTCAGTGTATCGGGCCGCGCGCTGATGGGTTCGTGATGCAAGTAGCGCTGCAAATCGTCAGCCAAAGCCGTCACCGATCCGTAGCGCTCCTGCGGATTCTTCTTCAGCGCCTTGGTCATGATCGTGTCGAGGTCTCCGCGCAGCAGCCGGCTGAGTTTGTCCGGCGTAGTGGTGCGTCGCGCCGCGTTCGCAGTGGTTTGTTCGCCGTTCGGTCCGGCTGTAGCTACAACATCGGAGGGACGCGTCGGATCCGTATCGACGATGGCCTTGACCAGATCGGCCGGCGAACGGAGGCCGATTCCGGCAGGATGTTGCCCGGTCAGCAATAAATACAGCAGCACGCCCAGCGCATAAACATCGGTTGCGGTGGTTACGGGCGCGCCCGTCACTTGCTCGGGAGCCGCGTACTCAGGCGTCATCGCGCGTCCGCCTTCAACCGTGAGCAGAGTCGCGGCGCCATCCTCTCCTTCACCTTCGAGCAGCTTGGCTATGCCGAAATCCAGTAGCTTCACTTTGCCGTCTTTGTTGATGAGCACATTGGACGGCTTGAGATCGCGATGCACGATCAGGTTGGAGTGCGCATGTGCCACCGCGGCCAGCACATCCAGGAAAAGGCGAGTTCGCGCTTCTACGTCCAGATTCTGCTGATCGCAGTAGCGATCAATGTGCTCCCCTGCGACATACTCAAGCACGAGGTAAGGTTGCCCAGTCGGCGATACCCCGGCATCGACCAGTTCCGCGATGTGCGGATGCGCCAGCCGTCCGAGAATGCTGCCCTCGCGTTTGAACCGCGCTTCGCCGCCTTTTCCCATCAGCGCGATGTGGATGAACTTCACTGCCACTTTCCGCTCGAAGCGTCCGTCGTTGCGCTCGGCCAACCAAACGCTGCCCATTCCACCCTGACCGATTGGGGAGATCAGAGTGTACGGCCCTAGTGTCTGACCCGCGAGTCCGGCGGAGCTCGGTAACCCAAAGTGCCCCTTCTCGAGGAAACCCGCTTGTACCAGCACGCGGTGTTCGTCGAGGAGTTCCGTCAACTGCCGGGCCAGCATTGGACTATGCTCGCCGAGCGCGTCTAGCCACGCACCGCGCTCATCCTCAGACAGGGCGAGCGCCTGATCTAAATATGGACTTACAGCCTGCCACTCATCTGGACTCAATGTGGGCATAAAATCCTCAGAGCGATAAATCCGCGCTGATTTTCCGATGGAGGTAAATTCGCGCCTTCTCCCAGTTCCGCTGTACCGTGCGCTCTGATACGTTTCGCATGGCCGCAATTTCTCCGAACGAAAATCCGCAAAAAAATTTCAAATCGACTACCTCGGCGAGGGCAGGCTCCACGCTGCCCAGTTCGTCCAAAACCTCGCCGATTCGCGCAAGTTCTCCCTGATCTACAGCATTCTCCACATCGTCCGTATCGAGCGAAGTTAACTCGAACAGCCCCCCACGCTTCTGGGCGTGCCGTTCTCGGGCATGGTCGATGATCAACCCCCGCATCACGCGAGCCGCATACCCCATGAATCGCGCCTGGTCGGGAAACGATGGGCCATCGCGCCCGGCCATGTCCAGATACGCTTCGTGTAGCAGGGTGGTGGCGCTAAGGCTGACGGGTACGCCTGGTCGGGCAAGTTCACGCTTGGCGAGCCGATGCAGTTCGGAATACAGGGCAGCGAACAGCGCTTCCGCGGCGGGACGGTCACCTCGCTCGGCTGCGAACATTAGCGACGAAATTGCCGAACACACTTTACCCTCCGGAGAACTTGGCCACGGCGAGACATCACCGATCGCGACAGCTTCTCCCAGATCATTCGCATAGTCAAGTTTTAACGGCCCAACTTTGCGGAGAGGAACCTTGCCATCACGGAAAACGCCGATCGGTCATACGTCGCCTTCAGAAAATATTCTTTCAAAAAGTGTCGCATTCTTGCTGCGCCTTACGATTTCCAGGGTGTAGGCAGTTTTTGTAACGGCAAACGCTCTGACAAAAGGAGGCGCTAGGTCATGGATATAAGGCATGCGGAGCAAAACAAACTAAGGAGTTCATGCCCCCCGGCGATGATCACGACGTTAGATCTCCTGAAAGAACCGGGCTAACGGCATCCTGATTTCCCTTCCAGTTTTTTCAGCTGATGATTAAATCCCCGGCCTCTTCGGCTGCAGGAGACAGAACAAGCCAAGGGGAAAGCGTGAGTTCAGAAGCTTAAATTACCAGACCAAACGGCAACCAGCGGAGGAAAGAACATGGATCAATCATTTTTTCTGGCAATGCAAGTACACATCGACCACGAACTGGTGACCGGGTGGGGAAACTACATTAGCCACATAACCACCGCATACGACACCGCATACAACAATCAAAAGAAAATGCTCACCGACGTCCAGAGTGCAATTATTGCCCGTCAACAAGCCGAGAACGCGTTGATGGCAACTGCTCTCTCGATAATTACTGGGGGGTTGGCCGGCGCTCTCGGCGAAGGGTTGTCCCGTAAGATCGGCGCGGTCGAGAGGGACGTATCCAACGCAGCGAGCGGCATGACCGAGGTATTGGAGAAGGCGGCGGACGATCCAATCCTGAACAAGGTTTTGTTGGACACCGGGAAAGATCTCATAAAAAAAGGAGCAGATAAGGTTCAAGACCTGGGTCTGGATCGTCTGAAGCAGGAAACCCCGAAAAGCGGTTTTGAGCCGGTCGGGATGAGCCCGGCTGAATACAAGGATCTGCTCACCCAGGGCGTCAACGACAGATGCGATGTCTTATTCAATTTCGTGGAAGTGTTACGCCTGACGGCTGATTCCTGGACAACGGAGGAGGCGAACACGATAAAAGATAGCCTCTACGGCAGCGAGTTCTTCCAAGTTAGAAAGAAGCCCCTTGTCAATCGAAAGGATCTAGCGGACACGGCGGAGTTGGCGCTTTGGTCCGTATGGGCTCTGGCCAGAGATGAGAGCTACTGGGAGAAAGCTGCCGCATTGGCGGGCTACGGCACCGGGGAAGCGTTTGATTGGGCGCCCTTACTCAGTAGGCTCAAGGAGTTGGGAGTTCCAGCGGACTCCATCACAATCCTCGGCGGACTGGGGCGTGGTGTTGTGGTGCCCGGCCAGTTGAAGGCGCGTTTTAAGCAAGGTCTGGACATTGCCGGTTTTATGGATTGGGTCAGGAAGAACCTGGTGAGCACACTATTCGATGGCATCCCGGTTGCGCCCGGCGCCCACCATAGGGCTTTTGCCAAGATGCAGCAGATATACAACATGATTCAATCCGCGGCTTAGAAAAAACGGACTGTTCTCCGGGCCGCGGGCAAAACGATTCTCGATTTTGCCATCGACACAGAAATCAGGAGTGTAGAATGGTCGCATTAACTGGGGTTGGGAGCTTGCGTTTTCCGGAGTGTAGTCGCTAGCAGTTTTTCCTTGGGGTCACTCCTGGAAGCGACGTTCCTGTTGGCACACTTCCGGGAAAGAGGCCCTATGTCAACGCTTTCCGGTATTCCCGGTTCTTTCGTACCGTCACGCTTCCTCAAACGTCAGCTTTACGTCATCGGAGTCGGGGCAGCAGCCATTCTGAGCGCGTTCATCGTCTGGCCTCCGCTAACCAGGTGGTTGCTGACGACAGCGTTCCTGCCGCACGCGTTCTGCTACTTGGGGAATCCCCGGTTGGTGTGGACCAACGTGGTCGCGGACTCGCTGATTGGAATCGCGTATCTGGCCATATCTGCCACGCTGGGATACCTGGGCTACAAAGGACGGCGCGATATTCCATTTCACTGGATGTTCCTGGCATTTGGGCTCTTCATCCTCGGCTGCGGCGGTACCCACTTCATGGAAGTGGTCACGATCTGGATACCTGTATATATCTTGTCCGCGGGCGTCAAGCTTTTCACTGCAGCAGTTTCGCTCACCACTGCGGCCGTCCTTCCCATTACCGTTCCCCATGCCTTCGAACTCGTGCGACAGGCGAGAATATCCGAACAAGTGACTGCCAACCTCCGCGCCAGCGAGGAAAGAAAAGAAGCGCTTCTGCGCGAAGTTCATCACCGGGTTAAGAACAATCTGGCGGTAATCTGCAGCCTCTTTTATCTTCAGTCCACTCATACAAAGGACGAGCAAACTGCCTACATCTTTCGTGACATGGAAAGTCGCGTGCATTCGATTGCCCTGGTGCATGAACGATTGTATGGCTCGGAGAATCTGGCGCGCATCGACTTCGCCGAGTATGCGCAAACCCTCGCCAAAGACATATTCTCGTCGCAAGGCAGTCTGAGTGTTCCCATTCGCTTTAACAGTGCCATGGAGCCTGTAATCATGGGCGTCGATTTAGCAGTACCGTGCGGGCTGATACTCAATGAGCTGATCTCGAACGCTCTTAAGCACGGCTTCCCCCAGAGTGCTGACGGTGAGATTAGGTTAACGCTGCGGCACGCACCCGACGGCCAATGTAACCTTTGGGTGGATGACAGCGGAGTAGGGATTCCCGCCGACTTGGACCTTAGTACCAGCAAGTCGCTGGGCTTGAGGCTAGTGCGGTCCTTGACTCAGCAAATTCACGGAACGTTCGATCTGGTGAAGACCAATCCCGGAACCTCTGCGCATTTGCAGTTTAGGGTGGATCACCATGCACGCTGATCTTGTCTCTTCCAAACCACGTGCTCTGATAGTTGAAGACGAGGTTCTGATTGCCGAAGAGCTGAAAGCGCGGTTGTCACTCCTTGGCTTCTGGGTAATCGCCGCCGTGGACTCCGGGGAGGAAGGTATCGCTATTGCCACTCGAGAACGCCCGGACCTGGTTTTGATGGACATTCGGTTGAAGGGCAAGAAAGACGGCGTGCAAGCCACAAAAGAGATCCATCAGCAGGTCGATGTGCCTGTAGTGTATTTGACCGCCTATTCCGACCGGCTCACCGTCGATCGGGCGAGGGGGACTGATTATGACGGCTTCATCCTAAAGCCGTTTCGTGCAGGCGAACTGCAGTCAACGATTGAGATAGCGATGCAGCGCCACGCCATTAGGTTGAAGGATAAAGAACAAAAGAGTTAGTGCCCCCAATCTGTTTTGAGACGGACTCCGCGAATTGCCCTGGGAATCTGTGTGCTGTTCAAACGCCCAAACGAGGTTGTATGCAGTCCTTACCGTGACCAGGACTTGCAATATGGAAGAGGAACCGCAGCGAGTTGCGGATGGTTGGCGATAAATCTCGATTTAATAACACTCACTGACGAAACACCCTACTTCCCCGCCTCCGCCAGCTTCCTGTAAAACTTCTGCAGCGTGTAGAACGCCAGCTTCCTCTGCCCGCGATTCGAAATCAGCCCCTTGCGATTGTGATAATCCTGCACACCCGGCAACATCCGAAGTGGCGAGCGAAAATCCATCAGCACCCACGGCGTCATCCCCACCAGATTCGGCATCCGTTCCACCATCCCCAGCTGATGCTGATACAGATTGTCCTGATATTCCTCCGTCCAGATCTCATCCGCATCGCCGTGCCGCCCATACACCGCTCCGCCGCCAAATTCGCTGACGATCAGCGGCTTCGTCCACTTCAACTTCCATTGCATCCGGTCGGCATCCTCCGGATGCCCGCCGTACCAGCCTAAGTACTCGTTCAGCCCGACCACATCCAGCACGTCTCCCAGCGGATCGTTCAGCGTGCGCTCATCGGTCCCGGTGTTGTCCGTGTGATTCAGCGCAGAAGTAATCAGCCGCGTGGAATCAAGTTCCCGCGCATCATTCACCAGCTGCGTGAGAAATGTCAGACGCTCCGGCTTGACCGGAGTTTCGTTTGCGACCGACCACAGGATCACGGCTGCGCGGTTGTGATCGCGCGCAATCTCGTCGCGCAGTTGTGCCTCGGCATTGGCCAGCGTCGCTGGATTCGACCAGTCAATGTCCCAATACACCGGAATCTCGGACCACACCATCAGCCCCATGCGGTCGGCCAGCCGAATCTCATTCTCGTTGTGCGGATAATGCGCGAAGCGCACGAAGTTGCATCCCAGACCTTTCACCCACCCCAGCAGAGTCTGCGCATCTTCCGGACTGAAGGCGCGCCCTTCGCGAAACGGCGCTTCCTCGTGCATCGAAATCCCGCGCAGGAAAATGGGTTTCCCATTCAGCAGGATGTTCGCTCCCTGTACTTCAATCGTGCGAAAACCAATATCGTCGGCCACGCTGTCGCCTTCGCCCGAGACGATGACGTGGTACAGCTTCGGATGGTCGGGCGACCACAACTGCAGCGCTTCACACTTCCCCGCCGGTTTCTTCCCGCGCTCCTTCCCGCACATCGCCGCGTTCGTATCGAAGTGGAAGCCAGCATAACCACTCGCCGTAGTCAGAGTCTTAACCTCGATCCCCGCCTCGGGAATCTCGATCGTAACCTCGTGTTTCGTCACCGGCCCGTTGAGCTGCACCCATCCAGAGCCCTGATGGTTTGAACCGCGATCCAGTTGAATCGAGTAATCCTGAATAAACGTTGCCGGCACTTCGACCAGCATCACATCGCGAGTAATCCCACCATAATTCCACCAGTCAAACTTCAGCGCCGGGACGCCGTCGGCGCGCCGCACGTTGTTCACCTCGACGATCAGAAAGTTATCGCCGTCGCGCAAAACCGACGTCGCCTCGAAATTGAATGCCGTGAACCCGCCTTCGTGTGCGCCCAGTTTCTCTCCGTTGAGGTAAACGGTAGTCTGATAATTGACCGCGCCGAAATAGACAAACACACGCTCATTCGCACGCTTGTGGTAGTTGAACTCGCGCCGGTACCACACCGGACCTTCGTAGAACATCAGTTGTTCGCGCTGCGTGTTCCAGTCCCCAGGAACATTCAGAACGGGCGACGCGTCGAAACTGTACTCCACGCGATCGCTCTTACTGTGCGGCTTCTCATCGCGAAAAAATCCCGACCTGCCGTTGTCGAATGGGTCCACAATGGCGTGCCACGCGCCGTTGAGGCTCACCGTGGTCCGCCCCGGCACGTTCGCAATCAAAGTGGATGCACTTAACGGGGATGCACTCAACGGGGAGGGAGCAGGGCTGGCGAAGGCCCATCCCGCCAGCAGCATCAACAACAGGAGGCGTTTCATGAGGGAACCTCGAAACTGCCTATGGTAGTGACCAAAGCAAACAGACGTCAATGAACCCCGTCAATCAGGCCTGCCCATCTCCCCGGCAAGAGTTTTTACATCTTCGTGACAAATTCGAGGCGTGTGCCAGCCTATGCTCATGTCACTTAGGCTGCGAGAACTCGCAGGCCTTTCTCTCTCCAGCAAAACTGGGAAGGGCACGGCGTTCAAGCCGTGCCCCTTTTTTGAGATCGAAATCCTCGGATCGAAATCTTGGAACCGAATCCCGACTTACCCGGCGGACGCCGGCGCCGGTTCCTCCACATTCGCCTCGCGCAGAAACTTCGCCGCTTCCTCCGGCGGCGTGGGATTGATGTAGAAACCCGTGCCCCATTCAAATCCCGCCGTCTTGGTCAGCTTGGGCATGAACTCTATGTGCCAGTGATAGTGGTCATTGGTCGGATCCTGCGCCGGCGAAGTGTGAATCACCAGGTTGTAAGGCGGATTGTCCAGCACGCGGTCGGCCCTGCCCAGCAAGTCTTTCAACGACCGGGCCAGGTTTTCGAACATATGTGACGAAGAGTTCTCAAACGCCGATTCGTGCTGCTTGGGCAGAATCCAGGTCTCAAACGGAAAGCGCGGAGCGTAGGGGGCCAGCGTCAGGAAGTTCTCGTTCTCCGCCACCACCCGCGTGCCACCGTCCATCTCCTGCCGGATGATGTCGCAGAACACGCAGCGCTCCTTGTAAAGAAAATACTGCTTCGATCCTTCGAGTTCCTGCACCACGTTGATCGGCAGAATGGGCAGCGCAATCAGTTGCGAGTGCGAGTGTTCCAGCGATGCTCCCGCCGCCTCTCCATGATTCTTGAAGATCAGGATGTACTTGAACCGGCGATCCTTCTTCAGATCGAGGATGCGGTCGCGGAACGTCCATAGAACGTCCTCGATGCGTTTCGAAGGCAGGTTCGCCAGGCTAGCCGAGTGGTCCGGCGTCTCAATAATCACCTCGTGCGCCCCCACTCCATTCATGCGGTCGAACATGCCCTCGGCCTGGCGGTTCAGATTGCCCTCAATGCCCAGCGCTGGAAACTTGTTCGGCACTACGCGCACCGTCCATCCCGGAGTGTCGCGCTGCGGCGGCGGCCCACCGTTCGGGTTCGGACGGTACGCCTGGATTTCGGGCGGCGTCTTGCTCTCGTTCCCGTAGCAGAAGGGACAGAATCCCCCCTTGATCTTCATATTTTCGCGGACAAAGTCGGTCGGCCGCTTGGCCCGGTCCGTCGAAATAATCACCCATCGGCCCACAATCGGATCTTTTCTAAGCTCAGGCAATTATTGAATCCTTTCAGGGGGATTGCGCAAACCTGCTATTTTACGCCGACAGGGAAGCATTCCGAAACACTTCGATCTCTGGGCGAGACGCTAGATGGGCATAGTATACGCTCACGATATCGAATCTCCACTGGCACGTTAGTGGAACCCGCCGCAGGTACTCTCGAGCCACCTGCGCTACCTCGCGTCGTTTATGCCGGTCCACCGCCGCCTCTGCGGTCTTGATGTCGCGCGACGTACGCGTCTTAACTTCAATAAAGCAAAGAACATCTGCGTCCCAGCCAATCAGGTCGATCTCCCCGCGGCAGCGCGGCGAGCGGAAGTTTCGCGCTACGATCGTATATCCCAGCTGGCGCAGATGGAAATACGCCGCTTCTTCCCCGCGCGTCCCGGTCTGCTGATGCCTCGGCCGCTGATCCGCTGGCAACACGCGCAGCCGCACCCAATCCAAGCTACAAACGATCGCCCGCGTGAAACCTGCAGGGAGCATGATGGATCAGACTTCACAATAGCGGAAGAAATCGACCCGAGATGTGACTTTCCTCACAACCGGACCGAGATTTATATGCGGCGCTTCCCATACAGGGAAACACCACTCGTCCTACGCGCCGTGAACCCCGAATCTGTCTACGCCGTCGGAGGAGTCGAACTGGTTGGCGGGGCGGGACTTGCCGCAGTCGCGGGCGCCGCGCCGTGGCCTTCATTCACCAGATCCTTCAATTCCTTGCTGGGCTTGAAGAACGGAATTTTCTTCGCGGGCACTTCCACGCGCTCCCCGGTCTTAGGATTGCGCCCCACCCGCGGCTTGCGCTGGCGAGTCCGGAAGCTGCCAAAGCCGCGGATCTCAATCTTGTCGCCGGCGCGCAACGAGCGCACCACGCTGTCAAAGATCGTCTCCACGATCACTTCACTGTCTTTCCGCGTAAGTTCTGCCAAACGCGAGACTTCGTCAATCAGATCGGCTTTGGTCATAACCCCTCTTCGTTGGTTGGCCTACATCGCGGAGAACGCCATCCCGCCAGCCCACCATCCATAACCTTCTCAAATTTCAGGGGTTTCATGCAAGTTACGGGGCGGATACGCCAGCCTCTTCCATAGCTGGTGAAAGGCGGGTAGCTTCACCAAACCTACTTCCACAGGTAATAAAATCCCACCTGCTGCTCCAGCATCTTCTCCCGCCCAGGCAGGTACTGCGAAACATCACCCAGCAGCAGATCCATCAGCGTCTTGCGGTCGCGCTCCGGGTGCACCAGCGTGGGTTCGCCCTTGATCCCCACCGACTTCGCCGTGTCGGCCACCGCCGTCTCAAAGTCGCCCACTCCGTCAATCAGCTTCATCGACATGGCCTGCTCGCCGGTCCAGACCTTGCCGTTGGCGATCGACTTCACGTCTTCAAACTTCATCCCGCGCCCTTCGCTCACCGCCTGCACGAATTGTCCGAACATGTTGTCGATCAGCGACTGCATGTAGGCCTGCTCGTTCGGAGTCAGATCGCGAGCCGGATTGCCCGTGTCTTTGAATTCTCCGGTCTTAAGCACGACGTTTTTCAACTTGGCCCACTTCAACAGATCGCCGTAGTTCATCCACTCCGCGATCACGCCAATCGACCCCACGATGCTGCCCTGGTCGGCATAAATCTTGTCTGACGCCGAAGCCACGTAGTACGCCCCGCTGGCGCCCACCGTTTCAATCGACACCACAATGCGCTTCTTCTTCTCCGTGCGAATGCGTTTGACCTCGCGATAAATCTCCTCCGACGCCGCCACGCCGCCGCCCGGAGAGTTTACGTGGATGATGATGGCCTTGATCGACGAATCATCGCCAAACTTTTTGAGCTGCCCCACCACCGGCTGTGGCGACAAAATCACGCCGTCCAGATCGACCACGCCAATGCGGTCGCCGAAGCTGGTAAGGCCGGCATCCCCCCCGCCGGCGTGCAGCGTCATATAGACCAGAGCAAATACGGCCAGCACAAAGAGGAAAAAAGCTCCTCCGCCAATCAATACCCACAGCAGGGTGCGCGAGCGTCCGTCAGACATGAAGAAAGTTTAGCACTTCGCGGGATTGAAGAACGACTTCCCCACAGAGGTCTTCGTGCCGCAGTTTGAGGAGACGCAGTTTGAGCAGGCGCAGTTTGAGCAGAACGATTCGTATCAGGGCTTCGCTTTAGCGATGCCACACAGCGCATGAAAAACCGAGCGGCTTTAGCCGCGGTCCGGTGGCTCTCGACGGGCAGGGTGTGGCGTGCCTGAAGGCACGCCCTGATACGAACATTCCCCATCCGCCGCTACGGAGTTATCACCTTAAGGGCTGCAGACTCTACGCCAACCTCGACCGGCGTCTGGCAAACATATTCCCCGTCCGCATAAACATCGAACGGACGTTCCGTCTCAACCCGCACCCGTCCCGCCTGAAAGTACTCAACTTCCGGAACGCTCAGATGATTTCCGCTGTAAACCGTCGGAAATAACCGCAAGAGCCGGAGCCGATCGACCGCGCCCACGACGCAAACATCAAGCAGCCCGTCGTCCATCTTGGCCTGAGGCGCAATCTTCATCCCGCCGCCGAACAACGGAGCATTCGCAAACGCAGCCAAGATTGCAGGCCGATCGCTGCGAGTGATCCACGTTCTATCTCCTGCTTCGTGACCGTCGGCCGCCGTCTGAATCTTCACGGGCAGCGGCGCAAATGTGAAAATCGTCGGAGCCAAGCTCAGCACATACCCTCCATGCCCCCGCAGCCACCGCGGCAACTGGTTGGCGCGCCGCGCCACTTCCCCGTCAAGCCCCACCCCCGCCACGCAACAAAAGTACCGAGAACCGTGTGGAGCGGAGCCTGCCCTGAGCTTGTCGAACGGCGACTCGCTCGCGCTCTCCAGGGGAGAGATCACCCCCAGATCAATCGTCCGAGCATCGCCCGCCCCACCGCAGAATCTCCGCCAGGCCGCCAGCGAATCCCGCACCCGCCGCAGTCCCAGCGCCCGCGCAAAATCATTTCCACTTCCCGCCGGCACTACCAGCACCGGCAATCCCAGCCGCACCAACTGTCCCAGATGTCGATGAACCGTCCCATCCCCGCCGAACAGAAAGACCACATCGGCGTCGTCGCCCGATGCCGGCATGCCTAAGCGCCATTCGATCTTGTCGGTGATAGGCCCTTCGTTAGACTGAAACGGCCGCAGGTCTCTCGCAGAACATCCCAGCCCGAGAATGGCAGCCGCGCGCATGTGCGGGGAGAGAGTAGCAGAATCAGGGCCGCATGATCAGCCTATGACGATCAGCCTATGATCGGTCTATGTGGAGTCCGCGCCGCGCTCCGTGTCCGACGACATGTTTTCTACGGCTTGCTTCCCAGATACAGGTTGGCAACCTTCAGTGCAAGTTCCTCAGGATCAACGTCCACGCGGTTGGCCAGCACGATGATCGTCAACTGATCGTCGGGAAAGCGCTGGATCGTAGTCCGGAACCCGATCGTCTCGCCATCATGCGACATCCGTTTGTGTCCCCGGTACGGGTCGAGAAACCATCCGAAGCCGTAGCTCACGGCCCGCCCCTCAGGAAATTTCGCCGGCCCGCCCGCGGCCTGCACCGGCGTCAGCGCCGGCTGCATTTCCGCCGCGCTCAGCAGCGTGTGCTCGCGCAGCGCCCGGTCCCATTTCTCCAGATCATCGAGCGAAGAATATATCCCGCCGTCGCCCAGCACCGCCGACGTCGGACTCTGATCGGTCTGCCGCCAGCCGTCTTTTTCTTTACTGTGGCCGTACGCGCGGTGTGGAACGTCGTTCTTGCCCTTTTCGTAAGCCAGCGTGTTCTTCATCTGCAGAGGAGTGAAAATTCTTTCCTGCAGAAAGTGCCCGAAGTTTTTCCCTGAGACTTTTTCCACAATCATCGCCAGCACCGCATAACCCGAGTTGCTGTACTCCCACTGCGAGCCCGGCGTAAATTTTCCGCTGCTCTGCTGTTCAAGCAACTTCAGCACGCCCGCGTCGAGAATCTGCGGAATTTTTTCTGGCGGCGTGTCAGGATACTGCTTCATCAGCAGTTCTTCGTAGTCCGGCAGCCCGGAAGTGTGGTTGAGGAGATTACGAACGGTAATGGATTTCCCGTAGGCGGGAAATTCAGGAAAGAAGTCGGTCAGGTGGTCGTCATACCGCAGCTTGCCATCGCGCGCCAGCAGCATAATGCACGCCGCCGTGAACTGCTTGGTGAACGACGCCAGCCGAAAATTCGTTTGCGCGCCGATCGGAGCAAGTGTCCGCAGATCGGCGACGCCGTATCCCCGCCGAAACACCGCCTTGCCGTTGTGAACCACAAGCACGGCCGCGCCCGGAGCGTTGCCAGATTTCAGCGAAGCGAAGACGGCGTCGATCTGCCCGGCAGAAACCTGCGCTGAAGCGGCGACGCAAAAGCACAACGCCAGGGCGGCCAGTAGCGCCACAAATTTCGGTTTCAAATGGTGAATCCTCGGAGAACCCGGGAGCCCCGGATTCGACACTACCAACTGATCACGGCCACTCTCACCTGCTTGCCCACTCTCAAAGTCAATTTGACCGGCGGCGGGCCTGCCACTACGATTCGCGGCTCCTTTGTTACTTCGTTCTCAATTCTGACAGAGCCTTGCTTCAGCTTCCTGGAGGCATCTGTAGCAGACGTCGCAAGCCCGCACTTTACCAAAAGACGATCGAGCCGAATCCCCGCCCGTGAACTTTCGTCGACCGATCCGCCGATCTCGTCGACGTGAACCGCAATCTCCTCCGCACTTTCCGGCACTTCATCCTTCTGAAACTGCTTCGCCCAGTCCTCTCCCGCCTTCGCCGCGGCCTCCGCCGAATGAAAATCCGCCACAATCCTCCGCGCCAGCTCTTTCTTCGCCGCCATGGGATGCATCTCGCTCTTCATCTTCTCGATCTCGGCGATCTGCACATCCGTCAGCAACTCGTAATATCGCCACATCATCTCGTCGGAGATGCTCATCAACTTGCCATACATTTCCAGCGGCGGCTCGTGAATGCCGATCGCGTTGCCCAGCGACTTCGACATTTTCTGCACGCCGTCGAGCCCTTCCAGAATCGGCGTGGTCAACGCCACCTGCGACTCCTGGCCGTAAGCCCGTTGCAGTTCGCGCCCCACCAGCAAGTTGAATTTCTGGTCCGTGCCGCCCAGTTCGACATCAGACTCCAAAGCCACAGAGTCATATCCCTGCACCAGCGAATACAGCAGCTCGTGCACCGAGATCGGTTTCTCTTCCTGAAAGCGCTTATGAAACTCCTCGCGCTCCAGCAACTGCGACACCGTGTACTTCGACATCAGCCGCACGAAATCGTCAGGCGTGAACGCGCCCATCCAGCGCCGGTTGAAATCAATCACTGTTTTCTGCGGATCGAGAATCTTGAAAACCTGCGCCTTATACGTCTCCGCGTTCTGCTCGACTTGTTCGCGGCTCAGCGGAGGCCGCGTCGCCGACCGTCCCGTCGGGTCGCCGATCATTCCTGTAAAATCGCCGATCAGAAAAATGGCCGTGTGCCCCAGATCCTGAAAATGCTTCAGCTTGCGCAGCACCACGGTATGCCCCAGATGCAAGTCGGGAGCGGTCGGGTCCATCCCGAGCTTCACGCGCAGCGGCTTCCCAGTAGCCCGCGACTTCTCCAGCTTGGCGCGCAAATCGGCCTCGCGAATAATCTCCGCGGCGCCCTTCTTGATGTAGGTAAGTTGTTCGTCGACAGGCGCGAAGTTTGTCATGAGGAAGGACATTATAAGAGAATGCGCCGCCGAAGACGGAATCCGGACACTAGAATGTTGGCTCGAAATTTAGCAGACACACAGCGCTTGTGATCATTTGGCTGCGGCACTGCCCTTGTCATCCTGAGCGACGTTCTTTGTCGCAAAAGCCTGCCCTGAGCGAAGTCGAAGGGGACCTATGCAACTGGCCTGGAGTGCATTGGTCCTTCGCGTTGCTCAGGATGACAGTGCTTTTAGGTTCCTATGAACGTGAGCAACCGCAAAAGCGACGGCTATTTCTTCCTGATCTTCTTCATCCGCAGCCGGCGTCCTGCGATTTCGAATCCCTCGCCGAGCACGACGTTGATCGCTTCCGTGTAAGCGACATGTTCCTGCGCCAGAATCCGCGCCGCCAGGGTGTGCTCATCGTCGCCATCGAGCACCGGCACCGCCTTCTGCACGATGATCGCCCCGTGGTCCAGTTCTTCATCCACAAAATGCACGGTGCACCCGGAGACTTTCACGCCGTACGCAAACGCCTGCTCCTGCGCCTCCAAGCCCGGAAACGCCGGCAACAGCGATGGATGTATATTCAGAATCCGCCGCGGAAACTGCTGCACGAACCACGGCGACAGCAGCCGCATGTATCCGGCAAGGCAGACCAGATCAACTCCATTCTGCTTCAGCGCCGCGACCACTTCGCGGTCGTGCTCCTCGCGTGCCCTGCCCTTGGAAGGAATCACCAGCGCATTCAGCCCGCGCCCGCGGGCGGTCGCGATCCCCGGCGCGTCGGCCTTGTTCGAAATAACTACCGCAATCCGCGCGTCGGCAATGCGGCCCGCATCGATACTGTCGGCGATGGCCACAAAATTCGACCCGCGCCCGGAAAGAAGTATGCCCAGGGATTTCATTCAGGGAACATCATAATTCACCACGGAGACACGGAGTCACGGAGAAGACTGGCAGAATGAAATCTAAGAAGCGATAGGTTGGAATCGAAGAGTCAGAAAAAAGATTTTCTTGGTGTCTCGGTGCCTCCGTGGTGAAAGCACTCCCTAGCTGTAGGTGACCTTGCGCTCGCCCTTCACGATGCGGCCAATCGTGTAAGCTTTCTCGCCCACACGTTCCAGCACGGACTGCGCTTTCTTGAATTTCGCCGACGGCACCACCAGCAGCATGCCCAGCCCCATATTGAACGTCCGCAGCATCTCATCCTGCGGCACATTTCCCAGCTGCT
>Ga0181523_10001880_pt1 | contig 21421 bp, 13 predicted proteins | sample PEATcosm2014_Bin_43_FD_119752 | JGI IMG/M metagenome (GOLD analysis project Ga0181523, IMG submission 119752) | Peatland microbial communities from MTU Mesocosm Facility, Houghton, MI, USA - PEATcosm2014_Bin05_30_metaG | ecosystem: Environmental > Terrestrial > Soil > Wetlands > Peat | place... | reverse complement strand
CCGGCGCCGCTCGAAGAAATGGACCCGCTGACCAAGGGAGGACTCTTCCACCGCATCCAAGCGGAGCTGCAACGTGAGATGAAAGACAAGGGCCTGCTGCCGGTGAAGGCAGCGCAACTCCCGCAGGCTCTCAAGATGCTCGACCGGACCGTGAAGCGGGTCGCGGAAGACGCCTATGAAGAACTCGCTCCTGCGATTGACCGGGTGTGGCTCGACGCGATCGAAGCCATGCGCTCGGACCTGCACATCTGGATGGAGAAGGTGGCGAACGAGGACGGCTGGGTCCCGATCCATTTCGAGTTTGGCTTCGGTTTCGGTGCGACCGAGGGACGCGATCCCGCGAGCCTTACCGATCCGGTAACGCTTCCTGGGGGCGCGATGGTTCATGGCTTCGTCGACCTGATCGAACGGAGTGATGATGGCCAGACGTTGCGTGTTACTGACCACAAAACCGGGAAAGACCGGACGAAGAAGGGATTGGTGGTAGGCCAAGGGGAATACCTGCAACCGGCGGTTTATGGGCTGGCAGTGGAGGCGGCCTTAAAGAGAACCGTTGCAGAGGGACGGTTCTTCTACTGCACTGCCGACGGCGGCTTCAACGAACGCTGCGTCCCGCTGGATCCAATCGCCAGGCAAAGCGCAGAGGCTGTGCTGCGCACGATCGACGACGGGATCGCGGCTCCTTTTCTGGTTGCCGCCCCCCGCGAGGATGCCTGCGTCTACTGCGACTTCCAGGAAGTATGCGGTCCGTACGAGGAGATTCGCTTCGCGAGAAAGAAGGAGATGCCGCAGCTCGTTCAGCTGAAAGCCATGAGGGACCTGCCCTGATGAAACTCTTCGACCAAAACGCACGCGATGCCATCCGTACTGCCCTCGACAAAACCCTGGTGGTCGAGGCTGCGGCGGGAACGGGCAAAACGAGCGAACTGGTGCAACGGATTACCGCGGTGGTCGCGGCCGGGAAAACGACGATTGACTGCATTGCCGGCGTGACCTTCACCGAGAAGGCCGCGGGCGAGCTCAAGCTTCGCCTCCGCTCCGAACTCGAGAAGGCGCGCCGCGCAGAGACCAATCCTGATACCCGCAACCACCTCGAGCAGGCACTGGCCCACCTCGAGGAGGCACGCCTCAGCACCATTCACTCCTTTTGTGGCGACCTGCTCAGGGAACGTCCGGTGGAGGCCCGCATCGATCCGCAGTTCGAGCTCATGACCGAGGCGCAGAGCCTGCATCTTTACCGGGAGGCGTTCCGGTCATGGTTCGAGCGCAAGCTGGAGGATCTGCCTGAGGGAACGCGCCGGATCCTGCGGCGTAAAACCAGGAACAGCCCCACTGAGACCCTGATTTCTGCCGGCTGGGAGCTTTCAAAGTGGCGAGACTTTTCCGCGAAGTGGCGGCGGCCAGCGTTCGACCGGAAAACCGCGGTCGATTCACTTATCGAGCAGATCCACAAACTCGCCCAGCTCGCCAGCAACCCTTCCGATCAGAACAACAACCTTTTCCGTGATACGGCCTCGTTACGGGCCCTCAGCGAGAACATCCACGCCGCCGAACGGGCTCGGCCACGAGACCACGATGGCCTCGAAGCAACGTTTGTTCTGATCGCGAGCGATGGACAGTACCAACGATTTCGCGATCCCCGGAAAGGGAGGGCCCAGTACAGCGAGCAGGTCAAGCGAGACGACATCTTGGCTTTGCATAGCGAACTGCTTGCGGCCCTTGACCGGTTCGTCAAAGACGCCAACTCAGATCTTGCCGCCCTCCTGCAGACCGAACTGGGAGAGACCGTTGCCCAATACCAGTTGCTGAAGGAGCGGACTGGGAAACTCGACTTCCTTGACTTGCTCATCCGCGCCCGTGACCTTCTCGTCCAGTCCCCTGGCGTGCGCAAGCATTTCCAGGAACGCTTTACGCATCTTTTCGTCGATGAATTTCAGGACACCGACCCGCTCCAAGCGGAAATCATTGTCCTGCTCTCCGCCGGTGATCCCGAAGCCAACAACTGGCGGAAAGTCACGCCGGTTCCCGGGAAGCTGTTCATTGTCGGGGATCCAAAGCAGGCAATCTACCGCTGGCGCCGTGCTGATGTCGGCACCTACGAAGAAGTCAAACAATTGCTGCTCAGGAACGGCGCTGAACTGCTGCAGCTGACCACCAGTTTCCGGTCATTGCCATCGATTCAAGCCATGATCAACCGGGCTTTCAAACCTTATATGGATGGCAATGCGCAGAATCTTCAGGCGGGCTATGTTCCTCTTTCCCCATTCCGCGAGGAGTACATGGAGCAACCGGCCATCGTCGCGCTTCCGGTTCCGAGACCCTACCAGTCCCGGTTTTCCCAAGGAGCCGTCAATGCCTCGCTTCCCGATGCAATCGCCGCGTTCGTTGCATGGCTGGTCGAGAAAAGCGGCTGGACGGTTCCGAAGCCGCGAAATCCAAGCGAGCGAATCCCCCTCGGCCCCAATCATGTTTGCCTACTTTTCAGGAGGTTCGTCAGTCTCGACGATGACATGGCGCGCCCATACATCAGGGCGCTCGAAGCAAGGAATCTCCCGCACCTGCTGGTTGGCGGAAAATCCTTCCACGATCGCGAAGAAGTGCAGACCATCCGCACGGCGGTCACCGCGATCGAGTGGCCGGATGACGAGCTCTCGGTCTTTGCCACCCTGAAGGGCTCGCTGTTCGCGATACGCGATGACGTGTTGCTCGAGTACCGCCACCGAGTCGGGCGCTTCCATCCCTTCCGGCTGCCGGCCGAGCCGCTCGCGGGAGAACTCCAGGAAGTAGTGGAGAGCCTTCGCATCCTGCAAAAGCTGCACCGGAACCGTAACTACCGACCCGCCGCTGAAACCCTGGATACGCTACTGAAAGAAACAAGGGCGCACCTTGCATTCGCGCTCCGCCCCTCGGGCGAGCAGGTACTCGCCAACGTACTGCACATCGCCGAGCTGGCGAGAAAGTATGAGGCGTCCGGCGGCCTTTCGTTCCGTGGGTTCGTGGAAGAAGTCCGCGCCCGCGCGGATGCGGCGGAAACTGGAGAGGCTCCCATCTTCGAAGAGGGCAGCGAGGGCATCCGAATGATGTCGGTTCACAAGGCCAAGGGCCTGGAGTTCCCGGTCGTTATACTTGCGGACATCACGGCCAAGATTTGCCAGTCACATCCCAGCCGGCACATCGATGCCTCTTCCTCGCTGTGTGCCGTCCCACTCGCTGGGTGCGCGCCGCTCGATCTCCTGGAGCACGGTGAACTTGAGCTGGCGCGGGACCGCGGCGAAGGGGTACGGCTGGCGTACGTGGCGGCCACCCGGGCACGCGAACTTCTGGTCGTTCCAACCATCGGCGACGATCCGCGTCAGTCGTGGGACTCGGTCGAGAACTGGTGGGTGAGACCACTCTACGAAGCGGTTTATCCCGAACCGGATAAGCGCCAGAAAGTGGGAAAGTGTCCCGCGTGTCCGAAGTTTGGGAACGACAGCGTTCTCGTCCGCCCGCCGGATCTGACGGTAGATGAGAAGGACACCGTTTGGCCGGGGCTGCATCGGTTAGAAGAGCCAAGAACCAAGGACAAGGGCTACGGAGTGGCCTGGTGGGATCCGCGGGCGCTGACGCTGAACGTACCGCAGTCGTTTGGCATCCGGCAAGAGGAACTACTCAAGGAGTCGGATGATCCCGCGGTGTTGAAAAAAGACCTTAAGAGCTACGAGAGCTGGCGGACACGATGGGACAATGTCAGACAACGAGCCGCCCAGCCGGGCGTAATCTTCTACACTGCCACGGCACAGGCCCGGAACGATTCCGACCTAGGTGAACCGGCACGCGACGTGCAGGTAATCGAGCTGCCAAGAGACCGAGAACGTCCGGCCGGTGCACGCTTCGGAGCGCTTGTGCACGCAACGCTGGCGGCAGTGCCGTTGGACGCGAACGCCGATCAAGTGCAGCAGATCGCCGCTCTTTACGCCCGTGTGCTTGGAGCCAACGAGCAGGAAACGGCCGCGGCCGCGACTGCCGTTCGGTCCGCGTTAGCCCACCCACTCATCGCGCGTGCACGCGATGCCTTGACCCAAGGGCAATGCCGCCGCGAGACGCCGATCACACTCACGCTTGCCGACGGAATCCTTGTCGAGGGAGTGCTGGACCTGGCCTTCCTTGAGAAAGACGCGTGGACGGTGGTGGACTTCAAGACTGACCGGGAACTCGAGAAAGAGCTTGCGCATTACAAGCGGCAGGTGGGCTCGTATGCACTGTCTATCGGGCAGGCCACCGGCCAGCCCTGCATCGGGATACTGATGAGGATTTGATCGGGGCTTGGACGACACTGCTTTCCCACTTTCGAGAATGCGAGGTTTCAGGCATTCTCAAAGGTGCCGCGACGGTAATGGCCGCCAACAGATTGATGGGTCCTTCTGATCGTGGACCACAACGAACCTTATCGCGCATGAAACCGAACGACGCATTCAAAGACATCGAGAAGCTCGAAAGAGACCTCTGGGAAGCTGCGGACAACCTCCGCGCCAACTCGAAGCTCACCTCAAGTGATTACTTCATGCCTGTCCTGGGCGTGATCTTTCTCCGCCATGCCGCCAACCGCTTCGAGGCTGCACGGCGGCAAATCGAAGCCGACCAGGCAAGCGGCAAGATGCCGAAGCGCAAGGTGCTTGCGGCGGACTACATCGCTCGCCGTTCGCTCTACCTGCCCGAGAAGGCACGCTACGACTGGATCATGCAGCAGGCAGCCGTGAGTGGTGCTGATCTGCCAAAGCTCGTTACCGAAGCCATGACCGCCATCGAGGCCGACTTCGAGCCTCTGCAAAGTGTGTTGCCTAAAGACTACGGCATCTTCGAAACCAAGGTGCTCGAAGACCTGATGCGCCTGTTTAACAGCGAGAAGATTAAACAGGCTACCGGCGACGTTTTCGGTCGTATCTACGAGTACTTCCTCGCCAAATTCTCGATCCAAAAGGCGCACGATAATGGAGAGTTCTTTACGCCCTCCTCAATCGTGCAGACCATCGTGAACGTGATCGAGCCGGATCATGGCAGCGTGTTCGACCCGGCCTGTGGCTCAGGTGGAATGTTCGTGCAGTCGAGCCACTTCATCGAGCATGAAGGCGGTGACACAGCAAAGAAAGTTGTCTTTTACGGGCAGGAAAAGAACCGCGACACTATCCGCATCGCCAAAATGAACCTCGCGGTCCACGGGCTAGAAGGTAAGATCGCCGAGGCCATCACTTACTATCAAGACGAGCACACCCTGGTGGGAAAATGCGACTTCGTGATGGCTAATCCGCCTTTCAACGTGGACCTGGTCGATGCTCAGCGCATAAAGGGCGACCCGCGCCTGCCTTTCGGACTGCCGGGAGTGAACAAGGCCAAGAAGGTTAGCAACGGAAACTATCTCTGGATCTCGTACTTCTGGAGCTACTTGAGCGCGAAGGGACGTGCTGGTTTCGTCATGTCTTCGCAGGCCTCAAGCGCGGGACATGGCGAAAAGGACGTACGCGAGAAGATCGTTGAGACAGGCGACGTGGATGTGATTATTTCCATCCGCTCTAATTTCTTCTATACCCGAAGTGTTCCCTGCGAGCTCTGGCACTTCGATCGCGCGAAGCCGGCGACGCGTAAAGACAAGGTGCTGATGCTTGACGCGCGCAGCGTTTACCGCAAGGTGACGCGCAAGATTTATGACTTCTCGCCCCAACAGCTGCAAAACATTGCCGCCATAGTCTGGCTTTATCGGGGAGGGCAAAAGCGTTTCCTCGCATTGGTGAAGGAGTATCTCGGGGGTGTCTACACCGAGAGCGCGGCAGTCGCAGCGACGCTAACGCCGTTCGAGACAACACTTGCAGACCTACAGAGTCGTTGCGACACCCTCACCAAGGCGGTGGCAAAGCATGCCGAACTCAATGCTCAAAAGATCCAGGCACTCGTCAAAGCTGTCGCGGAACTGAGCGAAGCGGCCGCGCCTTACGAGAGGGACAGAAAAAAGCTTCTTGCCAGCATGCAGGCCTTCCACCAGAAGTACGCCAAGGCGCTGCCCGGCGAGAACGACGCTCAGCATACCGCGCGTAAGGCGTTCGAAGGCAACGTTGAGCCGATCCGAGGGCTCATCAAGCAGGTAGACCTGCTCTACAAGCTCGCCGCTAGGGTCGAAGACCTCGGAGCGGATTTAGCGACTAACGAAGCGATCGCGGCTATCTATGAACGCCGTGTTACGGGGCACCTTATCAAGCAGCTCGATGAAGAGCGTAAAGTGGCCGTCGAGCAGCTCAAACAGGCCGTCTATTTCCACCGGCAAGTGGCGTGGCTGCAAGACCGCTTCCCCAAGGCCGAATTGCAAGCGGTTCCGGGGCTGGTCAAGCTGGTGGACCGAAAGGACATTGAGGCCGCTGATTGGAGCCTAACGCCCGGCCGCTACGTCGGCGTGGCACCTCCGGAGGAAGACGAAGACTTCGATTTCGAGCAGTCTCTACGTGATATCCGCACCGAGCTGGCTGACCTCAACAAGGAAGCGACGGATCTGGCGACGAAGATTCAAGAGAACTTGGAGGAGCTGGGGGCATGAGGTGGCGGACTGTGAAGCTCGACTCCGTGAAAGCACATGTTCCTTACGCCTTCGTTGGCGGCCCGTTTGGCTCCAATCTGACAACGCGTGACTACGCGGAAGAAGGCGTGCCGGTGATTCGAGGGAATAACCTGCCTAGTCATAACTCCTTTTACGACGATGGCTTCGTTTTCGTATCAGAGAAGAAGGCGGACGATCTGCGACCAAACGCAGCTCAGCCCGGAGACATCATATTTACCCAACGGGGTACTCTTGGGCAGGTCGGCTTCATTCCGAGGGACGCGCGGTTTCCGCGCTACATTATCTCTCAGAGTCAGATGAAGCTGACGGTAGACACTGAGACAGCAGATCCACGGTTCATCTACTACTTCTTCCGCATGCCCATGACGGTGCAGAAAATAGTTAACCATGCTCTCACATCAGGAGTGCCCCATATCAACCTTGGGATTTTGAAGGACTTTGAGATCACTCTCCCTGATCTCGATGTACAACGGCGAATATCGAGTAGCCTTTCCACCTATGACGATCTCATCGAGAACAACCGCAGGCGGATAGCGCTCCTGGAAGAGGCGGCCAGCCAACTCTACCGCGAGTGGTTCGTGCGTCTCCAGTTCCCCGGACACGAGCACAGCCGCAATAACGCCGGCGTACCCGAAGGTTGGGAGCAGAAGAACCTCGGTGAGATGCTGACCTTGAAGAGGGGCTACGATCTTCCAGAGAGTCGGCGTGCGGAAGGAGACATACCGATCGTCTCCTCTTCTGGCATCACAGGATTCCACAACGAAAAAAAGGCGGTAGCTCCAGGGATTGTGACGGGACGATACGGAACCATTGGAGAAGTCTTCTTTTTGCAGCAGGATTATTGGCCACTGAACACCGCGCTCTACGTCAGTGATTTCAAAGGTAATCCCCCAGCCTTCCTTGCTCAGCTGCTTAAGCATGCCCTTGGGGGAACACTGAGCGACAAAGCGGCAGTCCCCGGCGTCAATCGAAACGTCTTGCATCGGCTGACGGTCCTCTCACCGCAAAAGCGTTTGATCGATCAGTTTGCCGAGTTCGCACATTTAACCTACCAACAGATTCATGCACTGGAGACTACAAACCAAAGGCTTCGCGCCGCGCGCGACCTGCTGCTGCCACGCCTGATGAGCGGGGAGATCGCTGTGTGATGAGACCCGCCACGCCATGATCACGGACATCAACAGCGAGGACCGGCTGGTTCAGCGGACCTTCACCGAGCACCTGGAGAGGGCGCTCGGCTGGCAGAGCGTCTACGCCTATGGTGCCGAGACCTTCGGACCCCAGGGCCTGCTTGGTCGTGCTTCTGAGAGAGACGTCGTGCTGGTCCGGGATCTGCGCGCAGCGCTCGCGCGGCTAAACCCCGATGTGCCGGAAGAGGCAAGAGAGCAGGCGGTCGGGAAGCTGACGCACATCGATTTCGCCCGCTCACTCCTCCAGCATAATCGTGAGTTCTACGGATTCATCCGCGGCGGTGTACCAGTTGAATGGCGGGATGCGGCCGGCGAGACGCGGCACGCACGGGTACAAGTCCTCGATTTTCGCAACGTCGACAACAACCGCTTTCTTGCTGTCCGTGAGCTAAAGATCCAGGGGGTGCGGGTGCCGCACTATAACCGGCGCGCGGACCTGGTGTGCTTCGTCAACGGCCTGCCGTTGGTCTTCATCGAGCTGAAGGCCGTGTATCGGAACATCCGGGCGGGCTTCGATGACAATCTCACCGACTACCTGAGCGAACACAGCATAGCCCACGCCTTCCACCACAACGTATTTCTCGTGGTCAGTAACGGCGATCAGGCTCGCTACGGTTCGATCACTAGCAAATGGGAGCACTTTGTAGAGTGGAAACGAAACGCTGAGAAGGACAAAGCCCGTCTGGATGCCGAGGCGTTGCTCGACGGGATGCTTGATAAGGAACGTCTGCTAGACATGGCCGAAAACTTTATATTGTTCGATGACAGCCGGGCAGGGGGAGCGCGGAAGATCGTGGCGCGGAACCATCAGGTACTTGGGGTGAACAGCGCTGTCGCATCGGTTATGCACCAGGAAGAACTGAAGCGGCGGTTCCCCGCCGGAGAGCGGTTGATCCAGTACCGAGTACCAAAACCCGAGCGGCTAAACGTAATTGAAAGCAAGACTCCGGCATTGGTGAAGTCATCGGATGCCACAGGGGAAGGTGCCGAAGACGAGTTGCCGCTGGTGAAGAGGGCTCATGCCGATCTGGGTCGGCTGGGCGTGTTCTGGCACACCCAGGGCAGCGGGAAGTCTTATTCGATGGCCTTCTTCGCGGAAAAGGTGCGCCGTGTAGTGCCCGGCAACTTTACCTTCATGGTTATGACCGACCGAGAAGACCTGGATGATCAGATCTGGCGAACGTTTATCGGTTGTGGCGTTACCGATGAGAAGACTCCGCGCGCCAGTTCAGGAAAGGAGTTGCAGGAAATCCTGACCGGGAATCATCGCTTTGTCTTCAGCCTGATCCACAAGTTCAACCAGCCAGTGACCCATCCCTACAGTGAACGCGACGATATCATCGTCGTGTCGGATGAAGCCCACCGAACGCAGGCAGGCAGATTTGCGCGAAACATGCGTCTCGCGCTGCCCAATGCGTCCTTCATTGGGTTTACGGGAACGCCTCTGTTCAAGCATGACGAGCTAACCAAGCGTATCTTCGGCAACTACATCTCCCGCTACGACTTCAAACGCTCCGAGGAAGATCGGTCCACCGTCAAGTTGGTTTACGAGAACCGGGGTGAGAAACTCGGCATCGCTCGGCTCGATCTCAATGATCGGATTGCTGAGGCGGTAGAGAACGCAGACCTCGACCCAGAGCAGGGTGCACTTCTGGAGAAGCTGCTCGGCAAGGACTACGAGGTCGTCACAGCTGACGACCGGCTCGACAAACTGGCGGATGATTTCGTCGAACACTGTACGACGCGCTGGGAGACTGGGAAGTCGATGCTGGTATGCATCGACAAAATCACTTGTGCCCGTATGTTCCAGCGCATTGAGCCGCGTTGGAGGGCAAAACTCACCAACGTCAGGGCGATTATTCCTGTCAAGGAGGTCGAGCTAGGCGCTACCGCCAACGCGGACGATCGGGAGCGACTGGGCAAGGAGATCAAATACCTGCGCGGGCAGGCCGAGTGGATGGAGACCACCATCCTCGAGATCGTCATTAGTGAGGCTCAAAACGAGGTACGCGACTTCAACAAGTGGGGCTTCGATATCATCCTGCACCGTGCGGTCATGAAGACCGGTTTCCAGACTCCGGACGGCAAGAGAGTGCCAGTCGACGATGCTTTCAAGGACCCCGAACATCCCTTCCGTATTGCCATTATCTGCGCGATGTGGCTGACCGGCTTCGACGTGGAGTGTCTGGCGACACTCTATATCGATAAGCCGATGAAGGCTCACAATTTGATGCAGGCGATCGCCCGCGCCAACCGCGTCCATCCCGGCAAGGACTGCGGCGTTATCGTTGACTACAACGGAATGCTCAAGAGCCTCCGTGAGGCACTTGCACAGTACGCTTTCGGTGACGGAGAAGAAGGTGGCGGCGGCGAGATTGTGGCTCCCATAGAGGTGCTGGTCACTGCCTTGGTCGAGGCCATAGAGGCCGCCGAGAAGCACCTTCTTAGGCTAGGTTTCGACCCGAGCCGCCTTCAAGGAGCGACCGGCTTTGCTCGCATCGAGGCCCTGCGCGACGCCGTGGACACGCTCTACACATCGGACGAAGCGAAGCGTCGATTCGAGATCATGGCCCGCCAGGTATTCATCCGGTTCAAGGCGCTGCTGATGGAGCCCAGTGCTTTCGCCTATGCCGTGCGCCACGACAACATTGAAGCCATCTACAAGAAATTGGAGGAGAAGCGCGATACCGCTGATGTAACCGAGATTCTCAAAGAGTTGCACCGAATTGTGAATGAAGCCGTTCGTGCGGCGGCGCCCGGTGGCGACCATGCGGAAGGACTCAGGGTCGACCTAAGCCAGATCGACTTCGCTAAGCTCCGGGATGAGTTTGCAACCAAGGTGCGTCGGAAACACGCGGCATTGCAGGACATCCGCGAGGTCGTCGAGAAGAAACTAGCGCAGATGCTCGGCCATAACCCGTTGCGGATGGACTACTACAAAAAGTATCAGGAGATCATTGCGGATTATAACCGCGAGAAGGACCGGGCGACTGTCGAAGCAACGTTCGCACAACTGGTTGCACTTGCCGCGAGTCTCGACGCCGAGCAGCGGCGGGCGGCTGAGGAAGGACTTAGTGAAGATGAATTGGCCTTGTTCGACCTTTTGTTCAAGGACAATATCAGCAAGACCGATCGTGAACGGTTGAAGCAAGCGAGTAAAGGCTTGCTCTCATCTTTGCAAGAGCTGCTGCGGCCCATGCAGGACTGGACAGAGAAGGCGGCAACTCAAGCGGAAGTGAAGGTCTTTATTCTTAACACCCTCTATCGCTCCCTGCCTCAACCGCCGTTCACTGACGAGGAAATAGAAAGAGCATCGGACAACGTTTACAGTTTCGTCTGGCAGAGAAGCGCCAGCCACTCTACAGCCTGGGCCTAACTCGTGCTTTGTCGGCAGCAAGCAGCCTGCTGGGAAACGGAAGTGCGAGGTCCCCATGCAGGCTCTTGAGCAACGCAGCGAACGTGGTTGGCCCGGCGAGGCAAACACGAAACGTCGTCTGCAGGTCGTCGACCGTGGCGACGCATGACCTCGGTAAATAGGCCTTCAGTCGGAAGAAACATGAACGCAAGATTTGTGGGCGGCGGCGGCGGCGGCGGATCAACGTACTTCTCGTTCACTGCTTTCTCCGAGGCGCGGATAGGATAAACGACGTGGTGAACAACTCACACGGCGGGACCGGCTCGCTGGGCGCCCGGACCGGGATCAATTGGGATTTACAGCGAGGGGTAACGTTCGTCGTTCGGCTCCGTGATTCCCCACAATCTATAGATTCCACTAGAGCGTCAGAGTGGAGTTTGCGCGGCGTGAAGCAGCGTGTTTTCAACCCGGACGGGAGCGGGTGGACCAGAGGATTTGGTACAGCCACCCGTGGTCAATAAGGTGTACGTTGTTGACCAGCGCTATACCGCGATTCCGGTCTAACCGAATGAACCATTTGCGACCTCCCAGGCGCCACCCCTTCTTGACCACCACTAGTTTCCTTTAGACTGCCAGGTGGGAACAGCGATGTCGTCCTCTTCCAACAGAAAACACGCGGGCACTGGTGCGGCGAGTGATCAGCCCGTGGTTCCCGAGCCGTCGTATGCCGAGCGAGCGCGAACTTTGGTGTACTTGACCCGCATCGGAAGCATCTCGACGCTTTCGCGCAAGCAGCCGGGGTTTCCTTTCGGATCAGTTATGCCCTACGGGTTGGATGAACACGGTCGTCCCATCTTCCTCATCAGCACGATGGCTATGCATACGCAGAACTTGCAGTCGGACCCCCACGCTAGCTTGCTGGTGACCCAGGACGACGCCGGCGGTGATCCGCTCGGAGCATCCAGAGTCACGCTGGTAGGAAATGTTCTGCCGATACCGCAGTCGGAAGTGGCCGAGGCTCGCAAGCTCTACTTGGCACGCTACGCCAACAGCAAGTATTGGGTGGATTTTGAAGACTTTTCTTTTTACCGCATGGACGTGGTGGACGTTTACTACGTGGGCGGCTTCGGAGTGATGGGCTGGGTATCTGCCTCTGAATATGATCGCAGCCAACCCGACCCTCTTGCTGACTCAATGGCCGAAATCATTCAGCACATGAACACCGACCACAAGGATGCGCTCGTCTTGCTTGCCCGAGCATTTGCACGAATTGAGTCGCAGGAAGCAACCATGACCGCGGTCGATCGCCTCGGTTTTCAGGTGCGCTTGAAAACGCAAGACAGCATGCGGGGCGTTCGCATTGCATTCTTGCGAGAAGTGAGCAATCCCGCAGAAACCAGAAACGTTTTGGTCGAGATGGTGCGGCAAGCGCGCTCGGAAGTGTGATGCCCGCAAGGAAGAGGCTATCAAAGCCGCCGACTGCGGGGGTTGCATCGGTCGAAGAACTCGCAGGCGATGGGGTTTGTGCAATGCGGACCGGGTGGGATATCTGGAGCTTCAGGCATGACGAGCACGCGAAGTTCTGACCGCAACTGAAAAGTGAGCTTCGGCTGTAGCCTCTCGACTCTTCGAGTTAGGTTCTTCATTCGAAAGAACTGGCGGACATCGATGGAGCCGCCCTGGGACGCATAATTCGGATTCAAGTGAATCAGGCAGCACGAGACTACGTCGAGCCCCGAGCGGGAAACCACTCGGAACTGAATCCCAACGTCGTCCAGATGCTCTTCTTTGATGTCGGAAGTGGATTTCACTTCGATTAACCGCCAGCGATTGTCTCGACGACGTTGCAGGATGTCCACCCGTACAAAAACACCACCATTCTCGAAAGCCGCCTCGAAAATAGCGGGAACTTCGGGATTTGCGAGCAACTCGCGAGTGACGCGAGTGGCCTGTTCAGGATCGCCCGCTTTGACTTCCACGCCACCCGCGAAAAGCTGACGTGCCAGTTTGCCGACTTGCTGCCCTTGATCCATGAGGGCAAAATCGGCAGCGGTCTTGCCCGTTCCAAGCTGGGGCTCATGCACGAGCAGGTACAGGCGTTTGAGGCACTGGCAGCCTGCAACGAATTTGGATTTGGAAATAGTTATCGGGTTATTCATTCGCCTGTGATGATCCCAGCAACTTCCAGAAGCTTCAGCAATTCCTGTGTGCTGACCTTTCGCCATCCACTATTCGGGAGAAGTCGGCGTTCGACCGGAGCGGCGAAGTCTCTCACTTCAAGGACGAATTTGGACAATGCCGGATCAGCCAGGTCTTCATTATCGTCAATGACGACCCACCCTATTTGATCGTCTTCGACAGCGATCCGTCGTCTGCCAACACAAGCTCCGTCGATCATCTCGTACTGAATCCTTAGATACGGCATGACGACGCCGTTGACGCGGAATTGGTACTGCCGCTTGGCCTCATTCATCCGGCCATCCCCTTCCGTCCGCCGAGAGTCGCTTCTGGTTTGGGCGGCATCTTGGGTGCGGAGACCGGATCGCAGAGGGCCTGTATTCGTGCCCTGTATTTCACGACCAGTGCGGAGACCGAGAGTATCGCCTTCGATGCCTTCTTCAGTTCATTCTCGATCGCGTCGAGGTCAACGAGGCTACGCCGGACTTCTGTGGTGAGTGCGACATTCTTGTTCAGGAAACCTGAACCTTCGGCGTGCATCCGCTCGAATACGGGCCGCAGCACCTCAAGATCACGAGGAAGCCACTGCCGCGTGGTTCGGAGCACCCACACCCCCTCTTTTTGTGTCCACCTGAGTTCCCGATCAAGCTGCCGAAGCTGACTCTCGTCTCGAGTGACCAAGATGGCAACTGGAGTCGACCGCTCCTTGGCATCCCGGACGAGTTTGTCGAGGTCTGCTTCTGCGATGATTGACTTGTTCTTGTTGTCGATGAGCATGCGTGGCTCAAGCTGAGCACCGCCGGCATCGCGGAACGCCAACAGGTAGTCGCCATTTTTCCCAAGCTTTCGCTGATACACATCCCAGGCCACGTACGGGCTTCCTCGGCGAAATCCATTTCTTCCCGCTTCCCGATGCGGGCGACCTTCGCCATCTCTGTCTCTAGTTGTTGATTACGCTCTCGCAGTCGGCTGATTTCCCGAAAGTGGTCTTCCACACAGCGAGTGAGATGCTCCTTCTGCGATTGCTCAAATCGGAGTTTGTCTTCCAATCCCAGGCGAACACGTTGGATTTCGGCCTCGAACCGAAGCCAAACTTGCTGCTGATCTTCTTTGTGTTTTTCGAGGAGCAAGCGGAAGGCTTCTTCAGCACTGAGTTGGGCAACACGTGCGAAGTCTTTGACCCCGAGGCGGTCGAGAATCTCGGTTCGCTTCAACTTGCCCTCTCCTAAGCAAAGTGGGCACTCCATCGTCTCTGTGAGCAAAATGAATCTCCTATCGGAGGAGGAGAGTTAAGTCAGCAGGTCAGATCGCCGCCAACCCACCGTGGGACGCTCGTGGTTGTGTACAAGCTCGCGTAGGAAACTGTGGTACGCATCATAGAGCATCTTTGTATCGTCGCTCGGCCAGCCAGAGGTGAATGCCGCGAGAAGGCGACGATGAGCTTCCCAGAACTCGTCCAATGTACCGATCCCGTTCCCGCCGTGGAAAGTCTCGCGGGCTGCGAGCCACTGGTCGATAGCCTGCTGCAATTCCTGTGCAAGCGTTGGGGCCATCCTAACGAGAGTATACGGAGCACGCATCACAATTGGCCAAAGGCACCATCAGTAACCAGCCCCGCGTACCCAATCAGTGTGATTACTCACCTGTTCTGCCTTGCTGACTAGCCAAAACTCTTCGCCAGTCGGTATATCTATAAGTAGATGAATGTCCGTGCGGACACAGTTACACCGCCAAGACAAGCAGAGTCAACCTTCCGAACCACTCCCCTAATCATCAACCCATAGAAGCTTCTACTTCACATGGCAAAGGAGAGCTGAGCGTATGAAGAGAGCCGTCTTCTATACCCGAGTTTCCAGCGGTGACCAGCATCCCGAGACGCAGCTTTGCGATCTGCGTTCCTTGGCGGCGGCTCGAGGATACGAAATCGTTGGCGAGTACACCGACACGATTAGCGGCTCGAAGGCGAAGCGACCCGGTCTCGATCAGCTTATGACCGACGCCAGACGACGCCGCTTCGATGTGGTCATGGTCTGGGCGTTCGACAGGATGGCTCGCTCGGTGCGGCACTTCCTGGAAGTGCTCGACGAGCTGAACCACCTGAACATTGAGTTCGTCAGTTTCCGCGAAAATATAGACACGGGCGGTCCGCTCGGTCGCGCCATGATTGTCATCGTCGGGGCCATTAGCGAGCTTGAAAGGAGCCTCATTGTCGAGCGAGTGAAAGCGGGCATGCGTAGAGCAAAGCTGGAAGGTCGGCAGATCGGGAGATTACGGTTGGTTGTCGATCGGGAAGAGATCGTCCGCGACCGCCGCTCGGGGATGTCACTGACTCAAGTCGCGAAAAAGCATGGCGTCTCACGGGCAAGTGTTTGCCGCTTGATGAAAGTGAATGCAGTACCAAGTGCGGGCGATTCAACCGCAGTCCTCGCAGCACCGCAACTTCAATAGCGAAAGGACGAAAAATATGAACACGCACGCCGAGTCCCGGATGAGTCAGATGGCAGCAGAAAATGTTGAAGCCATTCACTGGCTCACATGGCCGATCCGCGAGCTTGTTGGCATCATCAAAACGGCGATTTTCCTTGTGATCTTTATCGCCGCCGTGCCCTTGGTTTTCATCGGACTGATCGCTCACTTCGTTATCACCGGGCACGCTCTCCTGAGCGGTCAGGACGACATTCTGCCTCTGAAGATTATCTTCACGTTCGTTGCCCCGTTCGCCGTGACCATCGTCTATCGTTTTGCTCAGGCGGTTGCCGGGCGGAGTGCAGCGGTGCGTGCGACCTACGTGTTCTCCATGCACAAGGTGTTCCTCATCACGCTTGGCCTGATGCTCTTGGGTGCGATTGTTGCGTTCCCGGCGTGGGACGGTATGGACACCGAAATCGGTTTCGGGACACTCGTTGTGTATCTATCGAGCCCGCTCCTACTTTTGTTTCTGAAGAGGAGTGTTAACGACTACTCACAGCCGTTCCCAAGGCACTGATTTCGAGGTTGACTATCTTTTTGGGACTCCTACTCCAAAAGGGGGCTGGGGGGTGGGTCGAAAGTTTTCCAGAAAAAATGACTGCTGACGAAAACACTCAGAGAGGCGTAGGCTCCATTCGCACGGACCAGATCGGCAAGGTGTTCATCGTTGTCGGTCAGGAATTACGTCAGTGCTTGATCTGTGAAGGTGTGTTCACGAGGCAAGCATCCTCTGAGCATTCGATGGTTCTCTGCATGCCGGTAATCAGCATCAAAATTGCGAGCAAATGATGCAGATTCAGTGTTGAGCGGCCAGTTGTCGGACTGCGAGCAGTATTCCCCGACCGGTTCTCGACTTTAGGTTTGCCGACCGTTCGGCAACGACTTCATTCCTAATTCCTGGAGACACACCGGTCGGATCGTCCGATGCGTCTTATTCCTCAGAATCCTCGAGTTCTTCCAGTGGGTCGGGAAACACAGGCGCCATAAACGAAGGCCCGCTCATATTAGCGATCTCTGTATAGAGCTTGAATGCCAGGCTGCCCGGTGGGAGATTGGCCAGGAGCGATGTGACCGATGTCTTCGCTTCGCCGGAAGGTCCAGAGCCCATGTAGATCGTCCCTCCGGGTTGGACTGCCTGGAAACCACCGGCGGAGAAGCAATTTGCCTTCAGGCGACTCATGGCGAAGCCTTCGAGCTGTTCGTTATGGCTTGAGCACTGCTCCAGGATGTGCATGGCAAAAGCCGGTTGACGGATGGCCAGTTCCTTCGGCGCCCCCGAGAGCACCTTAAGCAACAGCAGCACGTCTTCGGGGTCAGAGGTGTGCAGCAGTTCATCCAGCACGGTAAACGTGGTCACGTCGGTAGTGGCGATATGCCAGAAGATAGGGCTGAGCTCGTGCTCATACCGGGGATAACGCTTCATCAGCGCGATCAGGCTACGCAGCGTCTGCTCATACTCCGGGTGTACGCGTACCGAACTCAACGTCGACCAGGAGAAGGACGACGGAATGGCATCGTAGTCTGTGTCCTCGCCGCGTTCGTTGAGGGCTTGCGCGCGCTCGATGCGGGTCTCGAAGAACGACGCGATTGCAAGCGGCGCGATGTCGCACACATTCGCAAGAAACCCTCCGAACGCATCACGATCCAGCTCGTCGACCACTACCAGATTGGCAAACATCTTCTCGACGCTGGCGGGATCGAGCAACGACGGCGAGATTCCATAGGGGCCGAAGATGTTGCAGTATTCCGTCGCCAGGAACCTGTGGTTACCGATCGTCACTCCGGTGATCAGGGCGATTGCGGCGGCGCGGAACTCGCTCACCTTGGCGAGACGCCGCAATCCGAAAAACACCGGCTGAAGGACGTAGGGTTCCTGACGTCCTGCGAGAACGGTAAGAATCTCAAGATCGCCGTGAATCGGCTCCTCGAGGGGAGGCCCATAGGAAACTGCAGAAGCGACCGAACGGGCCATTCTCACACTTTGTGACGCTGCGAACACGCGTCCGTAATGGCCGTACTGCACCGGATCGATCCGCCGCCAGAGTCTGATTGCAACACCAGCCACGGAAGCAAGGAGGGATTGCTGGTTGCTCCGAGCGAACTCAGACAACGCTTCGAGAAATGCTCGGTCGCCGCACAACTCTGACAGAACCGGGTCCACGGAGGTCGGGTCGATGGATGCATCGACCGCAAAGTGGAGTAGATCTTCGATGTACTGAACTTGTGCTGCCGTGCTCGAGTGGCTGGTACGCAACGCTGTGATCGCCGCCGATTGATGCGCACGCCGAGCGGCCGACGGAAGAGAGAATCCGTCGATCTCTGTATTGTCCTCGTATTCGTTGGTGCACAGCAGATCGAACAGATCGAATCCGTCAGGAGGCGGTGAAGCGCATGCCGAGCACTCCGCGGTATCCCGCACCGGAGAGGATTGCGTGCTCCGTTTCCAGACACCGCGCAGAACTCTATGGATCTTCCACGTTAACTGCAGTGGGAGGTCTCCCGCCTCAACGCGCTTCCGGAGAAGGTCGAGGACGCGGAGCCGCTCGGCATCCTGCCACGCCTGCTCCTCCGGTGTCGTTCCGTTGCGGAACTTCGGATGAAATTCAGCAAGGACGGAACCCAGCGAGGCTGCAGCGCGCACAGCGATCCGGGGCTCGCCAGAGTACAGCGCATGGTCGATCACCAGGAAGGCGCGCTCCCGCAAGGGCCGGATGAGCTCGTACGGAACAGGCATCGCCGATATGGAAAAGGAGCGTCCCTTCCACTCGGTCGTGTCGATCTCCCTGTCCAGCAGTTCATCCATTAGATCGAGCGGCGTGAAGTCTCCGTCGTAGGCATTCAGGTCGGCCGCGTATTGTTCGGTAAGCGTGAGAATCCGTTCGTTATAGATCGGGTTCTTATACCGGTCGTATCCGATCGCCTCGGCAAGAGTTCGTCGCGCCGGGCCTTGCACCTCCTCTGAGTCGTGGCGTGCGAGCCGCCAGAGCCGCGCGAAAGCATCGGCTGCCGTCTTCTCGTGGTAGATTGTTGCGCCGAGCAGGGCTGGGAGCTCGGTGAGGACACCTTCTTGCGTCGAACGCAGAATCCCCCATTTCTTCACCGATGGGACTGGTTCATCCGTCGCAACCGCGATGAGCTGCTGCACCTGCTCGGGTTGAAAGGCGGCGATTCCCTTGGCCATGCTGAGGAAGTGTCTCCGGTCGGCTGCGTCCTGCATACGAAAACGCGATCGGACCGACGACCAGATGTTATCCAGAAGCCGAGACTCGATGCCGCTCTGCGTGACCCGCCAATCCAGTTCGGCGAAGTTCTTAAGCAGATTCGAGAAATAGGCTTCCTCGAATCCGGCGAAGACAGCATCGGCAAAGCCGGTAGCTTTTCCGTTGTCGCGCACCGACGCATTTCCGAGAATGTAGTCCGCTAGCAGGTCTGGGACGATGCGCAGCTTCTCTCCGGCACGCGTCAGGAGTTCGTTTTCCTCCAGGCCGCTCAGACCTCTGCGGATCTGATCGGGCCGCAACGAGAGGAAGACCGAAGCTCTGGGTACAAACTCATCTTGCTGATCGTCGATCGGCTGTACCGCAGCAATGAGTTCCAGCAACTCGCTGCTCTGTCGTCCCCCAGAGGGGAGCGCTCGGGTGAGTTCCTCCCGGAATGCGGTGAACACAGCATGCTGGAACTCTCGGTCGTTGACCAGCAGATTAGGGGAGACCTGACCCCGGGCAAGGAGCTTGCCGCCAACGACCGTAATCAGCGGAGTGTCCTTTGAAACCTCCGCAAGTCTGTTGGCAAGATGCTCGAATTGCGGCCCCAGCATCTCTTTGGCGATCTCTACGGTTGCTGCTTGGGTCAAGGGGCGTAAGGTCTTGAACCGCACGACTGCGCTATTATCGGCGAGGCGAGACAGGAGCTCATCGAGGTATGCATTTCCGCTGGGACGGGTCGCGATGACCAGCTTCAGCCGAGGCTCTCCAGGCCGGCTCCCAACAAGGCTGATCAGCTTGTTCAGATACTCGTAGTGATGTGCGTCGTCAGCAACGATAACGGTATCTGCGGCCGGAATCTCGCCCGTGGTTCCCTCGTGCCAGACCCCGTGCTTGCTCAACCACAAAACCTTCCAGCCCGATACGACACGCGACCAGTCTCTTAAAAGCTTCGTCTTTCCGATTCCGCCTCGCCCCGGAAGGACGGCGATGCGCTGAACCGGATCATTGAGGAACGCGTCAAGCTCAGCAAGCCTGTTTTGCCTGCCCCGCAGGGTCTGGTTGTAGTCAAATAGCGGCCCGCTCCGGCTGGAATGTTCGGTAGAACTCTCCGGCTCGTAAAACGTCCTGAGGCTTTCGGCAGGAATGCGTGCCTTGAGCTCCTGAATCTCTTTCTCGTGGCGCGCCAGGATGGAATCGACGTTGTCGATCCACTCGCGGAGACGAGCGGCGGCGAGCAGGTCTGCCGACGTCAACGTAGGAGATTCGATCTCCCGAGCGAGAAGCGACGTTGTCAGCTGTTTCTTGCCCGCAGTGGTCAGCAACCGGCATACATAAGCGAATAGGTCACGGTAGATCCTGGGTGCAGTCTCGGGCGAACGCAAGGGCTCGGAGCTTTTGAGCAGTGACAGGATTTCGTTCTCGATGGCAACGTGATCCCCGGACCCCGTGGCCCAATCGAGGGAAGTAATGAGCTCGGTAAACTCACCGCGATCCGGTTGAGCTAGGATCGATCTCAGGCATTCCCACGACTCTGTCGAGAGGGAGCTCGGGCGGCGGCATCCGGACAAAAATGTGTGCAGGTTGCTGATCGCTGTAGTACGCTCTGGACCTGCCAGATCCCCGGACTGGATCCTTGCCCATGTATCGATAGCAGTCCCGGCACCCCTCCAGCGGCGTTCCCACCCAAGGGTAGTGGTGGTCAGAAACCGGAAGGTCAGGTTCGCTCCTGGGTTTGCTTTTCGGTGTTCACAGAGATGGGCCACGGCCTCAAGGGCGTCGGCGCTGGTCAGGGTGAGCCGCTGCTTTCGCAGCTGCTTCACCTGTTCGAGCAGGCGGGAGTCTTGCGATAGGTCAGTGCCCGCCTTCCGGATGAGGTCGATGTCTTCGCCCGCCTCGAGCTCGAGATGCTGGTCGGGATGCAGCCTAAGCCAACGAAGAATCGTTACGTTTACCTGGAATACAAAGCCGGCAAACGTTGCGTGCGCATCGCGCCCGGGGATCTGGATGAAGTTCATCGTTTGCTATTGATTTTAGTCTTCGCTGAAACGACGGCCTAGAATTGAGAGCGTTATTGGCCTGCTGATCGGCAACGATTAAGTCGGCTAGTGTTTAGCGATGGGCGACGCGGCGGTTGCTAGTTATGAGCAACTCTGAAGTTATCACTGGCCAGTGACGGATTCGCCGTCGGGAGCGGAAATCGGTTCTTAGCCGGTTCACAAGGGTCTCTCCGCAGCAGCCGCAAGTGCGTGAATCCATTGCCCCACAAATTAGCGTCAGTGCTGGTCAGCTCGGTATACGTTTTGAAACAAGGCAGGTATCGGTCAATTTCTCATTCGGCCTGTCTGCCTACTGGCTTCACGCAACGAAAGCCGAGATGATTGGTTCCAGTGCTGACTTCGCCTTTGCCTCGTGTGCCCACTACGTAGCGCGAGCAATACTG
>Ga0181523_10001879_pt1 | contig 21438 bp, 13 predicted proteins | sample PEATcosm2014_Bin_43_FD_119752 | JGI IMG/M metagenome (GOLD analysis project Ga0181523, IMG submission 119752) | Peatland microbial communities from MTU Mesocosm Facility, Houghton, MI, USA - PEATcosm2014_Bin05_30_metaG | ecosystem: Environmental > Terrestrial > Soil > Wetlands > Peat | place... | reverse complement strand
TCCAACCGGTTCGTGGCCTATTTATGCTGGGGCTAAGGAAAACGAAGAGTTCGACAAATGATGGCAACACTGGATCGCGACGGTCGGTCAGAATCGCATGGCAAAGCACCCAGTATCTGGAAATAAGCCGGGTGACGACGTGGAACGCAGCGGCGGATCAGGGTCGGTAATCCTGGATACCCCGTGCCCCCATTGAGGAGTACAGCTTGATAGTACTGACCCGTTCGAATCCACAAAGTGCGGTGTCCATGCCAATCCGCATTCTCCTCATAGAGGATTACGAACCGTTTCGGCGATTCGTCCGTTCGACTCTGCGAAAAAGACCGGAATTGAAGATCGTCGGCGAGGTCTCCGACGGATTCGAAGGGGTTCAGAAAGCGAAAGAACTGAAACCGGATTTGATTCTCCTTGACATTGGACTCCCAACGCTGGATGGATTCGAGGTTGCTCGACGAATCCGCAAGCTCGTCCCCGAGTCCAGGATAGTATTCCTGAGCATGGAAGACTCCGCTGATTTGGTGCAAGAAGCTCTGAGCTTGGGGGCGCGAGGCTACCTTGAGAAAGCGCGATCCGTAGGCGAGATACTAGCTGCTGTCGAAGCAGTCTGTCAGGGCAAGCAGTATGTCAGCGGTGGATTATTGGGTCTGCAGGGTCAGGGGCGGACTTGAGTGGACTGTTACCGCTGCGATACTAGCCATGCCTCTGCTTCAGGTGTCGCTCGGAATACGCAGATCGCACGAAAATCACGCTGGACCATCACCTCCGCATCACTCCACGTCCTCAAAGAACCGGTACGGAAGGTTCCAGGAGTCGAAGCTGTTTGACAACTGTTGGAGAGTGCTCAAAACCGGGGGAGAGCTAGTCGTGTGAAGGACGGTTAGAAGTGAACTATGAACTTGCAACGCAGCTATGCTTAGGCGACACTGCGCGGGAACTCTGAACCGGCCTTCCCAGGCACGGTAAACTAGCGGATCACAGGCTGCGCGGGGCTTCCAGCTGGACTCGGCGGCGGCACCACTGCGGGGTTGAGAGTGAAATAGCGCACCGTCACGTCGTCTGAGATGTACCGGACTCTGATGTTCCTGTCCAGCACCTGCTGCGGTGAGGGGTTGGGAGTGAAATAGCGCACCGTCACGTCGTCTGAGATGTACCGGACTCGGATGTTGCTGTCCAGCACCCGCGGCTGCGGCATGGATCTGGGAGTCTTCCTCTTCCCCGGCTCTAGACCCAGCGCGGTTTGCGGCTTCGAGGTACTGTTCGCCAAAACTCGTTTCGCAGGTCCGAAGGGCATCTGCCCCCGAGGGGCATTTGATCCCTGTAGCCCTGAAACCCCCAAGGGCGACGCGGGGCGGCGATCTCTGAAACCAATCCAGCAAGCTATTACCAGCAGCACTACGGCCACGCCCACAGCCGTTTCCCATCGGCCCTTGTACCACGGAACGCATTTTGCTCGCTTTAACATTGCCCAGGCCGAGTGCGTGAGCGCCGGCAACTTCCCGGCCCGTGCAATGAAGGTTCCGAAAGCCTGGTATATCGCACGGTTTGTTGCTGCAGCCGGCACAGATACACGGTCTTTGAGGACCTCTTCTCTTTGAGGTCTAGTCAGCCGAATGCTTTGCCGCATGGTCGACAGATCCGCTGCCAACGCTTTTTTCTGTTCAGGCCGTGCGGCATAGGACATCGCCTCCCCGACTAGGGCCGCCATCAACCGATAGGCGAGCACCTCTCGATGCTGGAAGGCGTGCGCTTCATCAAAGAGCACATCCAGCACTCCCGCCATCGTGCCGTCGTGATAAATCGGCAAGATGAGCAGGGATTGTGCTTCGAACTGCCGGCAAATTGCCGCTTCAATCCGCCTATCGGTCTGGGCATTCTCGACACGCAGAATCTCGCCGTTCGCCGCGTTGTGCCCGGAGACACACAGTGTGGCCATGACATGTTGCCCTACATAAGTCACACCACTGCCGCTCCCAGCCCGGTAAACCAGTTGATCGCTTTTCAACAGACCGATAGCGATTCCCGTGGCGTTGGCGACGTTTCGCGCACTCCCAGCGATCAGATCCATGGCCCGATCCACGTCCGCCTCGCCCGTCGCAATCGCCCGTTGGAGTTCGACAATGGCGGTGAGCGACTCAGCATCCATCCCACTCTCCTGCACTGCGAATGCGTTGGACAAAAGCCTCTGGAAGGATTCGGGATCGACGGTGGAGTCGGCAGTCATACCATGTTCGCTAGCAAAAAGGCATCTATGAGAATACCAAAAGAATACCAATTCGCGACGCTGTTCAAAATTAAATAGTCTTGAAATGCTCATTCTGGCTCTTTTGCCCTACTGATGTAAACAGGTATTGCAGTGCGCCGTGAAAGGCGCTGGACCACATCGGGAGGAAAGACCCGCCCGGGAACGGAGCAGTCGACAAAACTGCGAATCTTGCGGGGTGAAAGTCCCTGTCATTGCCGAAAACCTTGTCCGCATACCGACACCCTCTGCTAGAGAAACTGATCGAGGCTACCTTGAATCAGCAAAGCAACGGTGTTCTGAATCGGAAATCGGGGAGGGCAAAGAGGAGTTGGGAGCCGGGAAGAAATCTGGGTCTAGGCCTGCGAAGCGTTTGCTTTGGTTATCTCCACGTTCCCAATCTCTTGGGGCTGCGCTTCGACTGAGTTTGAACCGTAAAACTGTAACCCCCGAAGCAAGCCAGCGGAAGGACGCTTCTGGCACCAAGATGCGCAGGCACCCAAGAAGATAACCGGAATTAGTGTGGCTCGCCTCACGGTAACTCGGTTCTGCAAAACGGCGGGCAACTCCTCGGCTCCTCGCCAATCCGGCGCGAAGCACAGGGTGACGTTAGCACTCCATCGGACAAAAGTATGAGCAAGAGTGCTCACCTCGAAAGACGCCGTCGAATTGAATGTGAGCGGTTTTGATCAGACACCGAAGTTCGCGACCAGTAGAGTGTCTTTCATCCCACTCTGGATGCTCCAGGTTCTTAGGTCGGAAGCTCGACCGGTGCACAACGCGCGAGAGATCTGCGTAAGGATCGGAAGCAAAATCAAATCCTAAGTGTCATTCCAAAACCGCCACCCGTCGAGAATCTTAGGAGGATTCTATGAAAAGTGTATTTCTGATGATCACTGTACCGGTTCTGCTAGTAACGTTGGGGTTTGCACAGACTCCCGCGCCCATCATGGGATGCCTTGGTGGCTCCGACGGTAATTACACCGTGGCGGAGGATGGCACAACTCAAATTTACAAAATCACCAGCAGCACGGTGGACCTGAAACGACATGTCGGCCATGACATCGCAGTCACGGGGCAAACAACGACTGCTGCGAGTTCCAGTCCCTCCGATAACAGCATTGCCGTCACCGGAGTAAATATGATCTCCGACCACTGCGCCACGCCAACTGCCAGCACTCCCACCGTGGCTGACACTACGCCTACGGCGACTGCCAGCGCTCCCGTTGAGGCCGATCCCGCGCCGGTTGCGACTGCGAGCAGCCCCGCTGTAGTTGCTCCAAGTACAGCGGCTGATCCCACGCCTACCCAGACTGCTAGTGCGCCCATGACGGCAACTACCAGCGCACCCGAGAATACCGAGCAACTGCCCAACACAGCCACTTCGCTCCCGCTGCTCGGTTTGCTTGGTCTGGGCCTGGTAGGTCTTGGTCTGTTGAGCAGGAGGTCGCGGATAAAACCAACAGTGAAACTTTGAAGCATGGTGTACGAGATGGAAAGATCAATCCCCGGAGTGGGCGAGCTGAACGCATCGAAGGTTGCGCTTGCGGCTTTATCGAGGCATCGAGGCCGCGTGCGGCAACGGCTCGCCTTTTTCTTAACCGGCGTTGGGTTGTTGTTGGTGCTTTACGTGTCCTGCCAGTACTGGCAGATGTACGCCGGTCAGAAAAAGCTGGCCGTGGAGTGGCAGCAGCAGAACGCACGGCCGGCAAACATCTTGGACAACGATAGTGACGCCCTTACCCGCCTCACGATCGCCAGAATCAAGCTGGATGCCGTGATCGTGGAAGGCGCATCGAACAAGTCGCTCAAGCTTGGTCCAGGTCACATGGCGGATTCCGCTCTTCCCGGAAATTCTGGGAACTCGGTGATCGTCGCTCACCGGGACACTTTTTTTCGCCATCTCGATGAGTTGCGGCAGGGGGACGACATTGAGCTCCGGCGGCAGGGCGAGGTTTACCGATTCGAGGTTACCGGGCGTCGCATCGTTGAGCCTACGGATCTCTCAGCCTTACGGCAGTCTTCTTCGGCACAGCTTACTCTGATCACTTGCTATCCCACACACTATGTCGGGCCAGCGCCAAAGAGGCTGGTGGTTGTGGCGCGTTTGAGAGCAACAGGTAAAATTGCGACTGAGTAAAACTAAACTGTCTGGCAAATCCATTTCATCGCTTCACATACCACAATGCGCGGGCTGCTCAGCAAAACCCGCTCCTTAATCTTAATTCTGTGGGGATTCAAAAGAATGTCCAATAACCTAGGGCGCAATTGCTGAATAGGCCCGTAACGAGCGGGCATTTTTGTGGTCTGGAATAGAGGCGGACACTTAAAATCGCGTCTCGGGGTGCCAAATAACTCCTTGCGTTCGGATCGACGGCAGCCTAATGCCGGGCCCGCACAGCAAGCGGACCGAGCCGGCACTTGGAATCAAACCAACCCCGCTACTCAGAACCCAAACCTGAGTAATCCGATGTGAGGAGGGCTAAGAGAGTAGTAGGGGGACGAATAAAATGCCCGAACTCGTCCGATGAAGTTGCGCTCCATGCACCGGTACCAGGCGTCGTCGGAGGCATGCAGTAGATCACGTAGACCGTCAGATACCAGCCAATCCGGCCTCCTAGTTCACTAGCCGGAAGTCTACAGCCACAGTGGTCTCAACTGTCGCCGGTTGACCATCCACAAAATAGGGTTCATAGCGCCACCACCGCACTGCATCCATGGCTGCTTGCGACAGTGCCTCGGGCCCGCTGACAAACTTCACTTGTGTCACCGCGCCTTTCACACTCACGACGATATCCAGCACCACTGTGCCTTGCACTCCCGCCTGTCGTGCAAGCTCCGGATATTCGGGCATGACCTGGTGGATGATCCGTCGCCCCATTGCGTCGGCTGGCACTTTCAACTGTGGTTGCACTACCGCGGTTTCTTTTGCCGGAAGCTGCGCTTCCAACTCCGCCCATCCTTGCTGCCAATGCCACCATCCCAGTACAGCCGCGATCACCGTTATGGAAACGGCGAAGGCAACGATTCGCCGGATGCCGAACTTGCGTGTTGAGTTTTCAGAGTTTCCGGAGTCCCGGGGCAACTTGGGTTTGGCTACCGCCTCTTCCAAGGTGGTGCCCGCCTGTGCAGCCAATAAAAGTTCGCCTTCGCGTCGCGTCCAGTAACGGACTATCGATTGCTGTTCGACGGGCAAACGGAGAAACTGGAGGCCAAAGCACCGTTCACGCTGGTAGCGCACCACCGCCGTCGCCCGCACCGGCGAGCTCATGTGGGGAACAAGAAACTCGACGCGGACGGACTCGCCGACGAGGAGTTGTGACGCTGGGACAACTCCCATTCCGCCCTCACCTATCTCGAGGGTGCGTCCGGGGATATTGTTGGGGACGCCCGAGCGCAATACCGTGAGAGCCAAAGGTACCGTTAGCTTGTAGCGAGGGACACTCCGCGTAGACGCAGTTCCTTGCGAGAATGCCGGCATCATTCCTGTAGTCATCGTCCAGCTTCCCCTTGCCGGAAAACACGACCCGTCGTCCCCGGGGTGGAAACGGACTGACACTTCGAAATGAAGCCGCGCTTCCTCATAACCAGCGAAATGGTATAGCTACGAGTCCAGCAGCACTGTTGATTCACCGGTTTCATATCGTTACCGTCAACAACGAGCGGGCGCCTTTTCCAGTTCGATCCGCAGACCGCAGAATGCAAGTCCAAAACAAAAACCCGAGCGATTGCATACGATACCAGCAACACGGATCGTCCTCCCCGGTGCTCGGAACTCGACTTCCATCAGCTCGCCGGGCTGCAGGTTGACCCCAGCGTAGAGCTCCAAGCCCGCGCGGCTTATCTTAGAAACCAACCCGGGCACAACTATGTTGGTGGTGCCGGGGACCGGGATGAAGACAGGTGTGTGCATAAGATATCGGAGGTATCGGCGAGTGTTGGTCGAGTCCATTTCGAGTTAGTGACATCAAACACAATCTACTTGAGCAAGCCGAAGTTCAGCAGGTATGCCGCAATGGCTAAACCGATCGTGAGCAGACCAATCACTCCAGCGAGCTTGAACCGCCAAAAGGCCCGCTCGTTGTGCTGCGCCGACGCAGCGCGCAGTTTCTCAATCCAAGCCTGCTCGGATTTGTTCTGACTTGACCGCCAGACGAGCGTTCCGAGGCGACGGTGATCGTCGGCCGCCAGCGAAACGAAACGGAAGGGCTGCAACCCATTGGTGACGGGGGGCAGCATCTCTGCTCCTCCGAGCACGGAGCCGGCTTCGGTCAGGAACATCAACCTGACCCGCGATCCTTGGTCGACGGACTTAGAGAGCGAAAGCAGACCACCGGTGACAGAAATCACCTGAAGGTTGGCCCCGATGCGCTGGCCATTTGGAAACCGAAGCACGATCGGATTATTGCCGTCCAGATGAGCGCGGGGGCAGCGCCACGGCGGGCGAGATTGGGGAGAGCTGCTCATATTTAGGCATCAGTATGCGGCGGAGTGGTTACTAACAGAAGATTACTAATGTGCCGGACCGGTTGGTTACGAGCTTTGGGGCGCGGCGCCCTCGCTAGCGCTCCACACCCCCACGGGACCGCGCGACCACCGATGCCCCATTTCTGAAGTGACCGAAAAACAGGCACTAACGCTGTGACCGCGGGCAGATAGCAAGGTACAGAACCTGGTGATCAACTCCAGAAATTCCGGTTCATTCGAAGTCGTATCTAGGAGAGACTCGGCGCTGGTCCACAATCCGGGGATCGGTCGGTGGTGAGATTGGGTCATTTCCCACGGGATCACACCGTCCTTGTTTTTTCAGCTGCATCTGTGCGAAATCCCGTTTTACACCCCTCCGATGACGCAATAGCAATGCGTAATGTCCGCAAATCGGTGTCGTCCATGGCGATGAACCGGAACGGCTGCAATCCTATCGGTACGGCTGAACATGGACTGAGTAGTTCAGCCATGCCGAGTACTGGTCCGGCGTGGGTCCAGAACATCACTTCTACTATCGCTCTTGGACTAAGCGGCGTGAGAACTCGCAGCAAACCCCCCGTTGTAGAAATGGTCTGAAGTCTAGCTGAGGGGCGTTGCCCGTCTTCAAATCGGATCGTTGCCTGAGGCATGCCCGGAAGTCGAACACGGAGGGCACGCCGCTTTGCGTGCGGTGGGGGGGAGGTCATGCGTCGAAGTATTTTACTGAGGGTATGCCTAGCGCCAGATTACGAAGGAACCTGTACGTATTTTAATGCTCGGCGGAACAGGACGTTCACTATGGCAGCCATTTCGAAAATTGCACCGGTTTAGCCCGCGCAAGCGTACGGAAGCGTGGTTTTGTATTTCCTGTACCCTCGAGCGGTGAGTCGAATCACCCCCCGGACCTGTTCTTCCACGAACCCTTCATTCCTCAATTCCGCAACTGCCCCACGAGTCGAAGAGGAATCGAGGGTTTGCCTGGACAAGGTCACGAATTGATGTGGGTCCTCTTCATAGCCGAGGACGAGTGTGACAAGGAGGCCGTCCTGGATGTTTTGCCAACTCATGAAGCGATGTTACGTACATGAGCAGGACCCCGCACTGGCCCTTCGGTGCCGGTCTGTGGTTACCTATGTTCATTCTGCATCTGTCCTCTCGCCATGCTCGACATGACTTGGGGGCAGCGCCAGCGAGCGCAGCGTTCGATTCGTCTACGGGTTACCTAGAATGGCTGAATGACTAAAGCTCAGCGGGACCCGGCTTGGCGTCAAGTTCTGGATGATAAAACGCAGGACGCCAAAGACACTGATGTAGTCTGTCGGCAGTCAATTTCAGAAGGAACGCACCCGATTCGAGGGGGGATTCTATTCCGTCCATTGGGGGCGCCCTATCGGCTGCAGCGGAAGCTGTCGCGCACGGCGTCGATGCTCTTCCAGATTGCCTCCTGGCGCGGCTGTAGGGACATTCCGAAAAAAAAGAAACCCCATCCAATCTTGACCCGTTCGGCCAGATCGAAGACTTGCTGAGCATCTCCAGTAGTAGCCTCATCAACATCCAAATCCAACAGAACACTCGGGCATCCGGCTTCGCAGCCTCTCGGTTGCGGAATCGCTGCGAGTTACCGCTACGGGTTGACGCCTTAATACCGAAATACCGAGAATCAGCGCGCCGTACTGATTCTGGCGCTTTTCGATCGCTATGTTCAGTCGAACCGAAATCAGCAAGTGCGCTTTCGACAATAACTCAATCACTCATAGGAGGACTCATGGCAACGAAGCAGCTTTGGCAGCCCCTGAAGTATGAGAACGACCTTTACCACTGCGGCCCGCGCGAGCGCTGCATCCCCAGCCCGGCCGAGCCGGAGGCCCGGGAGGCCTGGGCGGCGATCGCTCCATACAACCATTTCCAGGTCGAGCATCGGGAACTGTATCACCAGGCGGGGCCGGCGGCGCCGATCGCCTTGATCTCCGCGGAGCCGCTGAACCCGCTGGCCGACGAATTCCCGAAGCAGAGCGTCTTCTTCGAAACCAAAGTGCTCGCTCACCTGGACAAGGGAGTCCCCGTGGACCAGTTCAAGATGCTGGTGGTGCCGGCTGACCTGCCTAAGCTCAGCGCCGAGCGAAAGGCCCGGTTGCGAGCGTTCACCGCTGGTGGGGGCGTCATTATCAAGGCCAAGAAGGTGGAGCGACGAATTGCGGCGCGCGCCGAAGCTGCAGCCGGAGGGCCCCGCCTCAGCCTGGAGCCCCGCGGTTACGTGCTGGGTCAGTTGACTCGGAAACCCGATGGTCGGACTTTCATTCTCCACTTGCTCCACTACGATCACCAAGTCCCGGCAGAGGCTTGAGGAAGGATCGGTCTTGCGCTACGATGAAGCCATCCTGCGGCGATGGATTCATGTTTAGATCGATGAGCCTCAATAACTGCCTTTTTGACAAGATCCGCTTCTGGCAAGGCTTTCCAAGCGAAAATCGATTGAAATTCTATAGGGAATCCCGCATCCGCCGCCACCGCTAGCGGCTTCCTTCAAGTCGTTGTATCAAGAGCGACCGCCGCAGATTCTGACGAGGCTACTATCTTCTCTCTCTGCGGTCGCTTCTGATACAACACTAGGACTTCTGGTCCGAAATGGTTTCCGGAATGGTGGTAATCCGCCAAGTGCGGAGATCACTTCCTACTAGCCCACTTCGCGATACCAATCCGGCAACTTCCTCGAAGCTCGCTCTCGACCGCGAGGATGGGAATTGCCGCAGTTTGCCGTGTTAGAGCTGATCCCGATGCTGTTCCAAGACGATTCGCACCGCTTGGCTGGGCGTCCGGACGCCAGTCTTTGAAAACGTTGCTGAACAGTGGCTTTGACGCAGATTAATGAACAAATTCAGGCTCTGGGCTACGGGGTACAACCAAGTGAGTCTCTGGCGGTGTCAAAGTAGCCATAAGGACTATCACCGGTAGTGCGCGATGGCCGGGATGTGGCCGAACCAGCGCCAAGGCACCGGCTCAGCACAACGTTGACCGTTCTTTGCGCGGAGAGGACACGCCTCACTCAGGTTTAACGCAATAATCGGCTCGTCGCGCGTTCGTTAAGAGAAGCCAAGAAGGCGAGGCTAGCGAAGTATCTCCGCGGAGGACTCCATGGTTCATGGCAGCTGGCAGGGAACGCAGGTCAGATTCACGGTTTTAATTCTCACTGTATTTCTAATGATGGTCGGGGTTGTTTCTCTGCAGCTATTTCAGGCGTCCTCTCACGCGCCTTCGCCGGTTGCGACTTACTCGCAAGGTTTGTTGCGCGTCACCATTCCTTATCATGCCCTGCATACCGGAGCCGGACAATTCACAGTAGAAGTCTTGAATCCGGAAGATCAGGTTCTCGGCCGCACAGAGCAACGGGTCGAAGTCACGCTGCGGCGCGGGCAGTTGCAAAGTGAGGTCAAACTGGAGAAGTCGCTAGCCGTCGACGATCTGGTGTGGCATCGCGTTCGGTATCGGTTTGAATATGAGGACTCTAAGAAGCCCGCAGTAGAAGGCACGGAATCGATCTCGCACATCCTGCGCAGGCCGGTAATTCACATTTTAGGGCAACAGTGTTATATCACCGGCGGTCAGGCGGCGGTGCGAGTGATCGTCACAGATACCAAGGATGAGGTGATTGCCGGCCGCGGTTCGGTCCAAATCGAATTTCTTGGCTCAGGCGACGAACCGGCTGACGCCAAACCTCGCGTCCTTTTTTCAGGCCGTTTGAATCACCGTGGAACGACCGAAGCCCAGTTCCGCTTTCCTCGCGGCGCGGTTGGGAGTTACAGGTTGCGCTATGTCGCCGACACCCCGATCGGGTCGACTGAATTTACTCAGGACGTACGCCTGGAGGACAAGGTCTCGATTCTTCTTACGTCGGAGAAGCCGCTCTACCAGCCCGGCCAGACGATCCATGCGCGCGCGCTTGCGCTCGACCGCTCGGATCATGAGGCGGCGGCGAAGCGCTCGCTCATGTTTGAAGTCGAGGATTCTCGTGGCAATAAGGTGTTCAAGAAAGCGACCGCGACTGACCAGTTCGGAGTGGCATCGGCTGAATTTAGTCTGGCCGACGAAGTCAACCTGGGCGCGTATCATCTGCGTGCTTTGATGGGAGATCCCGACGCGCCGTCTAATACGGCCGAGATCGCGCTCAATGTGGAACGCTACGTTCTTCCAAAATTCAAGGTGGCGGTCGAATTCAATGAGAACGGTAAGAAGCAGAAACGCGGCTATCAACCCGGCGATCACGTCACTGGCACGGTTCGCACCAACTACTTTTTCGGAAAGCCGGTAGACAACGCCGAGATTAGCATGAAGGCTTCGGCGATGGATGTCGCGATGTTTGAGGTCGCGTCGGCCCAGGGGAAGACGGACTCGGAGGGCTCGTATCATTTCGACCTCACTTTGCCAAAATACTTTGCCGGGCGGCCTCTCAACCACGGTGCCGCTCGCGTGCTGATTGAGGGCACCGTGAAGGACTCCGCTGGACATTCGGAGACTCGCGGGCAGCCCATTACAGTTAGCGACTCGCCGCTACTTATCACCGCGATTCCCGAGGGCGGCACACTTGTCCCCAATCTGGAGAACGAAGTATTCATTCTGACTTCATATCCGGACGGAACTCCCGCTAAGGCTGACGTGACTATTCGCTCCGCTGTGAATTCGGATCAACATGCGGCTACTGATGAGGGCGGGATTGCCGTTGTCCCCATCAAGGTGAAGGCTGGCAAGGATACGTTGGAGATCGAAGCCAAGGATCAGGAAGGAAATCAAGCGGCGAGCAAAGTGGAATTAGAGTCCCGCGAAGGTGAAGATCAGATTCTTCTTCGCACCGAGCGTGCTGTCTATCGTACCGGCGAGCGCATTCAACTGAAAGTGTTTTCAACCAAGGCGCGCGGGGCGGCATACGTGGACATAGTAAAGGAAGGCCAGACGGTGCTGACGCGCGACCTCGATCTTGAAAATGGCGAGGCGGAACTTTCGCTGACGGCCTCACCCGAGATGGCAGGAACTGTGGATATCAGCGCGTATCTCTTCGGTCGAGACGCGCGTCCCGTCGGCGATCATCGGCTCATCTTTGTGCAACCGGCCAATGAACTGAAGATTGAGACGGCCGCGGATGCCACGGTGTACAAACCAGGCGGTGACGCCCGCATCAAGTTTCGCGTGACCAACTCGCATGGCGAGGGTGTCCAGGCTGCCCTTGGGTTGCAGGTGGTGGACGAGGCCGTGTTTGCTTTGGCGGAAAAGCAGCCCGGCTTTGCCAAGGTCTTTTTCTATCTCGAGCAGGAGGTGATGAAGCCGCGCTATGAGATCCACTCGATTGGCATGCCGGATATTGTCGAACCGGCTGAGAAGTCGCAAGCCGAACAGCGCGACCGGGCGGCGCGGGCGCTGTTCTCCGCGACCGAAATCGTAACTCCGAATAAGTTCGAGACGAAATTTGGCAACGATGTGCCAATGACGAAGTACGCCGATTATTGGCGTCGCTACGAGCAACAGTTTCAAAAGCAGGCGAACCGGTTAGCGAAAGAGCTTAGCCAGGCTTACGAGAAGAATCCAAAGGCAGGCGATCCGACGGACGTTTACGCGAACCTTGCACAGTCAGGCGATGCGGAGTTTCGTGATCCGTGGGGCAACGGTCTTACATTTGAACGGGCGCGCTGGGATGCGTCGAAGAAGTATTACCTGATGCGAAGCGCTGGCCCAGACGGCCAACTGAACACGGCCGATGATCTGCAAGCTATTTTGCTGTTTCAGCGCAAGTGGATTGCAGGCCCACCCGGTCCGGAGTCAACCAGGATTAACGTCAATATTGAACATGACCGCGGCCCGCTGAACGGCCGAGCGGAGATCGTCGGAACGGTTACCGATCCAACCGGCGCCGTTGTACCCGGAGCCGAGGTCGAGTTGTGCAGCGTCGTCAGCGGGAAAATCCGTCCCGCGACGACCGACGCATCTGGCCGATTCACTTTCTCTGGCCTACCCAAGGGGGGTTACATAATCCAGGTAACGTTGCAGGGATTCAAAACAGCTGCGCAGGCGCTCACACTTGAGGTGCGCGACCGGGCCGTGCTCTCCGCAACTCTGTCGGTTGGTCAAGCTTCTGAGGTGGTTGAAGTCACCGGGGCAAGCGTACAGCTTCAGACTGAAGCGGCGATGGTTGGTGTGCCCGGTGGCATGGGCGGAGGCATGGTCGGCGGAATATTCAGGGTCGGCGACGGAGTTCACGACCGGAAAGCGTTGCCGCTCAATGGCCGCAACTTTTCTGACCTTGAGGTGGTCAACGGCGCGGTCCTGGCCAAAAAAATTTCCGCACCAGCGGCGCACGTGCGCTCTTATTTCCCCGAGGCGCTCTACATCAATCCCGAAATCATCACCGACAAGGATGGCCGCGCCAGCATCGTGATTCCGATGGCGGACTCCATCACGACGTGGCGCATGGCGATGATTGCCTCCACGCAACAGGGAGCGCTCGGCACGTCTACGTCGAGCCTGAAAGTTTTTCAGGATTTCTTCGTCGATCTCGACTTGCCCGTCACGCTCACGCAGGGCGATCGCGTCTCGATTCCCGTGGCCATCTACAACTATTCGGATTCCCGCGGCGATGTGAACCTGAAGCTTCAATCCGATGATTGGTTCTCGCTCGTCGAGGACGCCGCTGAAAAATCTGTCGCGGTAGATTCGGCTCGCGTAGGCAGTTCGCAGTTCACACTCGAAGCAAAGCGCATTGGGAAGTTCAAACTTACACTTGCAGCCCGCATGCAGGGCGGAGCCGATCGTGCCGACATCGTCGTCCGAGAAATCGAAGTCATTCCCGATGGCAGGGAGCAAAGCCTCGTCTTTAACGGCCGCCTGGAAAATGCGGCGCAGCACGAACTCGATTTTCCGGCGAACTCCATTCCGGAGGCGAGCAAAATCTTCGTGCGGCTGTATCCGGGCCCGATGAGCCAGGTAGTGGAAGGGATGGACGCCATTCTGCGCATGCCGAATGGGTGCTTCGAACAAACCTCGTCCAGCACTTACCCAAACGTCCTGGCGCTTGACTACATGAAGCGCACCAAAAAGCTGACTCCGGAGGTGCACGCAAAAGCCGAAGGATTCATTGCAAATGGTTATCAGCGGCTGCTCACCTTCGAGGTCCCGGGAGGCGGCTTCTCGTGGTTCGGAAGCGCGCCGGCCAATAAAATCCTCACCGCTTACGGTTTGATGGAGTTCTACGACATGTCGAGAGTCCACGACGTCGATCCGAAGCTCATCTCGCGAACCCAGCAGTGGTTGGCAAGCCAGCAGCAGGAAGACGGGAGTTGGAAGCCGGACACGCAATTCATCAACGAAGGCGCAACCAATCGCTACAATTCTGACGTCCTGCGAATTACGGCGTACCTGGCGTGGGCGCTTAAAGACACGGGTCACCAGGGACCGGCGATCGAAAAGGCAAAACAGTTTGTTGAAAAACACATGACGGCCAAAGTAGATACTTACACGCTAGCTGTGGTCGCCAACTTTGCGGCGGACTATGCCACTGACCGTGAGTTCACGCGGCAGGCGATTCAGATGCTCCTCGACGCGCGCACCGAGAAAGATGAACAGACTTGGTGGAATGCGGAAGAGACGAGCGTCTACGCTACTGGACCGAGTGCCAGCGTGGAAACGACTGGCCTGGCTGTGCAGGCGCTGCTTCAGTCAGGCGAGGCGTCGGGAACTGCGCGCAAGGCTCTCAGTTACATCGCCTCGAAGAAAGACGCCTATGGAACCTGGGGCACAACCCAGGCGACAATCATGGCGCTTCGCGCTCTGCTCACTGCCACGGAAAAAGGCGCAGCCGACGTACGCGGCACGGTGGTGGTGCTGCTGAATGGCAAGCCCGCGGAAAAGCTCGAACTGACGCCCGAGAATAACGATTTACTCCACCAGTTCGTGTTCAAGAATGTCGGCACAGAAAGCGCCTCGACGGTTGATCTCCAGTTCGAGGGAAAGGGGGGCCTTGCCTATCAGATCGTGGGGAGCTACTACTTGCCTTGGGATGAAAAGGCGGCGGGCGAGCCACTTTCGATCGATGTTGCCTATGACCGCACACATCTGGCGCAGGACGACATTGCCACGGCGAGCGCCACCATCAGAAACAACTTGCCGAAGACGGCCAACATGGTGATGGTCGATCTCGGTATACCTCCCGGTTTTGACCTGCTCAGCGAGGGCCTGCAGGATTACCTGGAGAAGAGCGCCCACCGCAAAAGTGGTCATCTATCGAAGTTCAGCCTTACGGCGACGCAAGCGCTTCTCTACTTCGATTCGTTTGCTCCCGAAGATGTGGTCACAGTGAAGTATCGCCTGCGCGCCAAGTATCCCATTCGGGCTCGAACATTCAAGTCGCAAGTTTACGAATACTACGATCCCGAAATAGCTTCAGTTGCGCGGCCAGTGCAGTTGGAGGTGCGCAAGCGGTAGCGCACCAAATGGGTCTTCTCGGAAGAAAGCCCATGCGTGATCGTTGTTGCCGAGTCACGCTGTATCGGATGCGCCCCATAAGAGGCGGGCAGTAGGTTCGGGAAGTCGTGTGGGCGCGTCCGATACAGCTGTTTGAAGGAAGCCACCCGTGGGTGTGGCGGACTCTATGCAATTTGAATCGATTTCGGTCTCAAAAGCCTTGCCAGACAGGGAGTTTCGCCAAAAGGCTGTTATTGATGTTCATCGATATATTACTTCTCTGCAACCATGTGTGTCATCTTACCTCCGGCGTCATCCGTCCGCTTCGAGGACATCGCCGTTGATCTCCCCGAAGCCCCTATCTGGACCGTGAGAGCCCGGGTGGTGCCTTTTCCTGACTACACATCCAAGTGGCCTCTGGTTTGACCTGATAGCCACGGGCACAAGATGCGCTTCGACTCGGGACGACACGTCCGAAATTGTGGTGAGTGCGAACGACACTTCTAAGTGCTGCCAGGCATGCGAAAAGCAGCGCGATCCGTGAGCATATGATAAAAAGTTGTCTGCGCGAAAGGGGTGGTGATGGGGAATCTGACGCGACGGGAAGTATTGAAGGCCGGATCCACGTCGGCGGTGACCGCGCTCCTGAATCCGTTGTTGGGGAAGGCGGAAGGCGAGAAGGAGGGCAACAAAGTGACGAAGCCCGAGCCGATACAGGCACCGTTCGAAGAAATCTGCTTCATGAATGCGACCGCGCTTGTGGAAATGCTCAGAACGAAAAAAGTTTCTTCCGTTGAAGTAGTGAAGGCGCACCTGAGCCAGATCGCGCGCGTGAACCAAAAAGTGAATGCGATCGTAACGCTCGTGGAAGAGGAACAGTTGCTGGCCGAGGCGCGCGCGGCTGACGATGCGCTTGCCAAGGGAAACTGGCTTGGGCCTTTGCATGGGCTGCCGATTGGCGTGAAGGATCTACATGCCACTAAGGGAATTCGAACAACGTATGGATCCCCGCTGCACAAGGACGATATTCCGAAGGCAGATTGCCTGCTGGTGGAAAGGGAAAAGAAGGCAGGCGGGATCGTGATCGGAAAAACGAACGTGCCGGAGTTTGGCCTGGGGTCGCAAACCTTCAACACCGTGTTCGGGGCGACGCGGAATCCGCATGACCTCACGAAGACCTGCGGAGGAAGCACCGGGGGCGGGGCTGTGGCAGCGGCCTGTGGCATGGTGCCGCTGGCAGATGGGAGCGATTATGGCGGGTCGCTGCGGAACCCTCCGAATTTTTGCGGTGTAGTGGGATTGCGACCCTCGCCGGGACGAGTGCCGAATACACCGGCGGACCTGGCATGGCAACCGTTTTCCGTTGTCGGAGGTGTGGCGCGAAACGTGAAGGACCTCGCATATTTTCTGAGTGTGCTGGCGGGGCCAGACGAGCGGATTCCGATTTCTGTGGAGCAGCCGGGAAGCCAGTTCGTGCAGCCGCTTGGTGGGCGAAGCTTTAAGGGAGTGCGCGTAGCGATGTTCCGCGATATGGGGTTGCCTTGGGAACCGGAGGTGAAGGACACGGTGCGCACCCAGGGGAAGGTCTTCGAATCGCTTGGGTGCGTGGTGGAAGAAGCAGAGCCCGATTTTCGGGATGCCAACGAATGCTTCCTGGCCTGGCGCCATTGGACGATGGAATCGAGATTCGGGGACCTCATCGCCACAAAAGGCGATCAGTTGAATGAGTACGTCCATTGGCATGTGGAGGAAGGTAAGAAATTGACGGGGCCGTACTTGTCGCGAGTAGAGATAAAGCGATCGGCGCTGTATCAGCGAGTGCGTGAGTTCATGGACCAATACGAATTTTTCGTACTGCCCGTGAATCAGGTGCTGCCTTTTGCTGTAACACAGCACTATCCGACGGAAATTAATGGCGTGAAGATGGAGAACTATCTCGCTTGGATGAAATCGGCCTGCTTCATCACGGCAACAGGGAATCCGGCCGCGTCGGTACCGTGCGAGTACTCGAAAAGCGGATTGCCGATCGGAATACAGATTGTGGGACGGAATCACGACGATTGGGGTGTGCTGCAGATGGCGTTTGCATTTGAGCAGGCGAGGAATTTGGAGAAGAGGAAGCCCGTAGCAGTGGGTTGAGTTCGTGAGCAGAGGGATCCACTCGCTCTACACCCGAATCTTCTCAAGTCAAGATAAACGCGCAAACCGGACAAGTGAAATGTCGCCACTCCCTGGAAGTCGTCTTCGAAAAGATCGTTCATTGATCTCCCCGAAGCGTTTCTGGATACCCTCCGGTTGGCCGACTACTCACCAAGGACCAGCAAACAGACTGTCCTGCTAGTGGGTATCTATCTGGCTCGATTTCACAGTGATTGTTTACCCGCTGCGTGAGCCGTGCCCTTTTGCGCTCGTTAGTGCCCAGCTGTCGTTGTCGGCTGCCCAGGATTGATGTCGAACTCAGGATGAGGTACACCCATCATCCACCTGTCGAACCAACCCACGATGTCTTCCAGACGTTCGATGCGATGCCAGGGCTCGCCCGAGCGCGAGAGTTCGTGAGTCTCGCGTGGAAAGACAACCATGGCGGTTGAGCGTTTCATATACTTGAGCGCACGGAACAATTGTTCGCCGCCTGAGTCTTGCGGAGTGCGGTAGTCGGATTCACCCAGCACAAACAGGACTGGAGTGTGGATGTTCTTCACAAAGGTGATCGCCGACCGGTTGCTATAGTCCTGGGAGTCTTCGAAAGGCGGTGCTTTGAACCAATTGGGCTGGAACAGCGTGAAATCAGCCGTGTACCACCATGAGGCCCAGTTTGAAATGTCGCGCTGCGACACTGCCGCCGCGAAGCGGTCCGTTTGCGTGATGGTCCAATCTGTGAGGATGCCGCCACCGCTGCCGCCGGTTACGCCGAGTTTCTTCTGGTCGACGTAGCCACGCTTGAGGAGTTCATCGACGCCGCCCATCAGATCACGATAGTCGTCGCCCGGGTAGTGATATTGAATAATATTGCCGAACTCCTGGCCGTAGCTGGTCGAGCCGCGCGGGTTGATGTAGAGGACGACGTAACCTTTGGCGGCCATCCATTGAAATTCATGATCGAAGACCCATCCGTAGGCAGCATGCGGGCCGCCGTGGATGTTGAGAATGAGCGGGTACTTCTTCTTCGGATCGAAGTCGGGCGGCTTCTGGACCCAGCCCTGAATGCGCTTGCCATCGAAACTCGTGTAATTGATTTCCTCCGGCGCGGTCAGATTGAGTTGCGACCAAAGTTTCCGGTTAAAGTCAGTAATGCGGGTTTGCGTCCCGTCGCTGCCAACGGCAAAGAGATCGCCGATCATCACGGGTGAGGAGACGAGGGCGACAATCGTGCTGTCGTCCGCGCTCACCGAAAAATCGAGCACTGCCTGGTCGCCGCGCGTGACCTCGGTCACCGTGCTGGTTCGCGTGTCGACGCGCACGATGGGCGTGCGTCCTTGCTTCTCCACGATATCGAACAGCGAGCGACCGTCGGGCGACCAGTAGAGCGTGCGTCCGCGCCCGCCCCGCGGTGCGGCATTGTCGCCGAAAACGGAGCTCCCCACGTCGAAGTCGTAGTCGGCGGTTAAGTTTTGCGGTTTCGCGTCAGGCGCCACCTCCATGATCCAGAGATCGGGTTGCGAATAGGAGCGGATCGGTTGAGCGACGGAGCCGTGGAAGGCCAACTGGCGGCCATCTGGGCTGAGGACGAGATCACTGATATCCATCGGAACCGTGGCGAATCTTTCAGGGTTTCCACCTGCGGAAGGCACCGAGTAAATATCCGTGCTCGGGAGCTCGTAGTAGGGTTCGTCGATGCGCCGCGTGAGAAAGTAAATGCGGGAGCCATCGTGGCTCCAGACGGTTTGACCCTCGTCGAAATTCCCGCTGGTGAGCTGCACCGGCTTTGGGACGTCATCGGGGGCCGTCGGTACCTCGAGTAGCCAAATATGGGCATGGTGCTTGGGATCAAGGTAGCCCTCGTCGTTACTGCGATAGACGGCACGGCTGATGACGTGCACGTCGGATTCGTGCTCGCTCTCCGGTTGAGTGTCGCCGGGTTTCACTGCATTCTTTTTGCGCTGGGCCTTTTGCATGTCCTCCACCGTAGTGGAGCTCACGAAAGCGATACGCTTGCCGTCGGGAGACCAGACTGGGTTCGAGGCCCCTTTGGGCAAATCGGTAATGATCGAAGCTTCGCCTCCGGCGAGCGACAGCATTGCGAGTTGACCGGGCTTCGGCTTGCCGGATTCGTCTTTGTTACCGCCCCGAACGAACATTATGTGCTGGCCGTCAGGCGACCAGCACGGCTGTGCATCATGCTTGCCGTTCGTCATCCGGATGAGACTTTCCTCGCCGTTGGTGGCCGCGATCCAGATCGAGGTCTCGTAGCCGGTGCGCTTCTCGTCGACAGTCACGTGGGTGAATGCGACGCGGGCGCCATCGGGTGACAGTTGAGGATTGGCCACCCAGACGAAGTCGAAGAGATCTTTTTCGGTGAGGAAGCGCTTTTGCGAGCTGGCGGGCTGAGTGGCGTCCTGTGCTGCCAGCGACGTAACAATCGCGATGATGATCACAACGGAAAGGCGGGTCTTCATGTGTATCCTCGATGCCGCTGCTCCGCAGCGAAGCTGCGAGTGTGCCCTTTTTGTGCGCTGACTGTCAACGAACAGAGCCGTTTCACGATGTTAGTGCCTTTTCGCCCACCTGTGTTTGCGGGGTCGAGCGCAAAATGCACTTCGCGTTCTGGGCGAGTGGCGCGAGTGCTTTTTCGGAGGCGCGCCCCGGGTGTCCGCTTGGGATTGGGGCGCGCGTTCTGACGGGCAAGCAGGAAGTAATCCCAAGGTAAGGTTAGCCAACAACACACCCAGAATCGTCGCATCCGCTGCAACGTGCTGCACAGACTATAACTGCGCGCACAGATGGTTCTTACTGCTGGGACAAAACTCGTGCCGTATGAGATCGAATCTCCGCTGGGCGCGGGCGGCATGGGTGCCGGGCATATGGTACTGACGCTGGGGGCCGGAAGCGTTTCGCAGCTTGGAGCTATGCTTCTGGAGAAGCTGGGAACCGAGCGCCCAAGCCAGTCGTAGCATCTCTACGGCACGCTTGTTTGACCTGCTCTCGGGCGTATCGGCTGCCAGCTTCACTGCACGCCAGTTTTCACTCAACGCTGATCGTTGTTCGGCTCCCAATTGTGCTCCGTCTCCCAACGATGTTCTTTCTCGTTCCACCAACGATGATTCTCGTTCCAGCAACGTTCCCGTTCGGCATTCAAATCCCGCCGCCGGTCGTCCGCTTCGTGGCTGTGCTCGCCCTTCTCACGGATAGCCTTGTCCAGTCTGGCTTCCGCTTTTTCGATTGCATGTTGGCACTTATCTCTGTCGTCGGCGCGGACGCCCGGTGCTGCGACAAATAACAAAAGCGCCCCCGCTATTACGGCTGCCACTGCTGTTTTTCCAAATGGTCGATTCAAAACTTCCTCCTCTCCATTTTCGGCCAGACTCAAAACTCGGAAGATTCTATGAAAGCCTGGATCGTCTTTCGATACAGCGCATCCAGTATTTATTGGGAGCTAACGCTGGACGCGTGCAGCAATCAAATTCGCTCGTGACCGACGGCGAACCAACTTGGCGCTGTCTCAATTCGCGAAAACCAGTGATAGCAATTTGAGGGGGTTGGCGCACAAAAATAGACTTGCCTCCACAGGAGACTGCAAGATAAAACAACTGAGTCCCCGGCCTCTTCCCGTTGGCCGGTCTTGCCCTGACCACCGTTGGTGACCACTGAGGCTTGATTGTCGGCAAGATATTGATTCTTAAAGGTGCTAATGCGTGGAAGACTCCATCAGACTTGCCTACTCTTACTCAGATGTTCCTCAGTTTTGCCGGCACAAACGGTCAGTTTAGAACGTAGGTCCGATATAGGTCCGTACCGACTAGAGTCTTTAAAGTGCGCACTCGACCACTTATGAAACGGAACATCTCCACAGTGTCCCCAATTAGACTTTAAAGAGTACTATGCACGCCCAGTTCGCGAGCCGAAGCCTATTCGGGCACACGCGTAGCGCACTCCTGACCATACTTTATGGCCATATGGACCAATCATTCTATCTATATACGGCCGCTCATCCGAGCTGTTGGTGCTGGCCCAGGAGTTCCGCTTCTAGCAGGAAGCGAGTATCGCCTCACTTCTAAGCATCCGGTGTGCGCGGCAACGGAGCGCACGAGGTCGGTTAGTTTTTCGACCAGCTATCGGTTGTGGTACGAGTC
>Ga0181523_10001876_pt1 | contig 21456 bp, 16 predicted proteins | sample PEATcosm2014_Bin_43_FD_119752 | JGI IMG/M metagenome (GOLD analysis project Ga0181523, IMG submission 119752) | Peatland microbial communities from MTU Mesocosm Facility, Houghton, MI, USA - PEATcosm2014_Bin05_30_metaG | ecosystem: Environmental > Terrestrial > Soil > Wetlands > Peat | place... | reverse complement strand
TTAAAAGAGGCCAACCAAATTAATGGTTGGCCTCGGCTGTTTGCGATTGTCAGTCGCTAGTTCCCGGAGGGAGCTGCGGCCGCCTTCTTGGCCTTGTGCTTCTTCGGAGCAGGCGCAGCCGTACGCGACTGTCCCTGCACCTGGGTCTCGTCAACCACGGTACCCTCTTCCAGTTGCCCGCCGCACAGGTTGCCCTCGGGCACGAAGTAGAAGTGGGTTGCCTGGCCCTTAGCGCCGCCCGCGCGAGGCTGGATGCGGCTGGCATCGGCCTTGTTCGGACCGTCCGTGGTCAGGTAGTACTTGACGTTCACGGAACGCTGCGAACCCAGAGTCTGCTCTTCGGCGACTTCCTTTTCATTGGTGTAGCCAACGACGTTCAGCTTGCTATTGGGCATCTGCTGCAGTCGCAGTGAGAGTTTGTCAAGGGTGTCCTTGCAGTCGTTGTCCACACGCCACGGTTTCTTGGGGTTCTTCTCGAAGGTACACTCACCCCAATCCTCGATAACGGTGCACTTCTGGACCGCCGGTACGTTGACCGATGCCGTGCAACTGGCGCTCAGATTGGCGCGCGCGTCCGTCGCCGTTCCCGTGACCGTGATGGTGTTGCCAGCGTCAGCATTTGTCGACGTCACCGTGGCCGTGGTGCCGCTGCCGCTGAGCGTGCCACCCGCGGTCGACCAACTATAGGTCAACGGCCATCCCTGCGGGTCGCTGGCCGTCATGGTGATGGTGGCAGACTCACCAATCGCGATTGTGGTCGGATTGGCCGAACAGCTTACCACTGGCGGTTGCGGCTGCTTGATGCTGAAGCTCGCCGTGCAAGTCGCCGAGTTGTTCTTCTTTTCCTTGGGATCGGTGATGGTGGCGGTGGCAGAATAGCTTCCCGGCGCCATACCTGTGGTGTCGACGGTCGCGGTCTCAGCGTTAGCTGGCGACAGCTTACCGCCATTTCCGGTCCAGCCATAGGTCGTCGGATGCTTGGGGTTAAAGTTTGCGCCAGTCGCGCTCACTTTCACCGGATCGCCAGACCAGACTTCCGTGGGCTGGGCCGAGCAGCTTGCCGATGGAGGAACCGGTGGGGCGTTGGGGAACGCGAAGGTCACACCAATAAACGGGCCGCTCTCGTGCACGTCGAGGACGTTTTGGTTACTGCCGCTGCGGTCTATAAACAGATAGCGCCAGCCCAGAAGCAAGGCAATGCTTTGTTTAAAGTTGTAACCGAACGCGCCACCCGCCTGGTAGTCGAGACTCGCGCCGCCCGCGCCAACGTCCCCAAAGGCGGCGATCGACGCCTTGGGCGATAGCGCAAGCTTGAGATTAAATCCAAAAAGACCGTCAACCCAGCTTTGGTTTGGCGAAAAGCCGCCATGATAGCTGCGCGGCTGAAACTGGAAGCTCTCTCCAAAATACCAATAGCGGATTCCTGCCAGCACATCGAACTTCCAGTGGTCGGTATCCGCCATCCGGTATCCGAACTTGGGGGTGAAGATGGTCTCCGTCAAATGTATGTCGGCCGACTCGGCGCCGGGATCGGTAAACGGCAGCGACTTATTGTCGCCAAGCCTGATCCACAAAACGTCGAGCGGCACCAGCCAGCGATTCTTGCGCGCTTCGACGGTGCCCATCAGTCCGAAGTTGAAGTATCCCAACAGATCGGTGGCCGAGACGTGCACGCTGGCGTTGTGACCGCGAGTGCCGACAGTCCCGCTTAGTCCCGGGAACCAGAGATACGGCGTGATCTCCCAGTGCCACCTGTCGTCATCGCCAGGGTCCGCTGTCTGCGGAGCGGGGGCGGTCGTGGATTGGCCGTCGGCCGTCAGGTCTGCTGCAGGCGCGGGCTCGCCTGCAATCGCAGGCATACAGAACAAGAGGCCGAACATCGCTACTACGAGGACAGCAAAAAGTGCTTTACGGCAGGGATTCATCACATCTCCTTCAGTTAGTCTGGGAGTGAGTCTGACGATTGCTTGGCAGGTTTCTGCCGTCGTCTAGCACTCGCGGCAATTATACCTTGTAAGCTCTTCCCGACGGCACTCAAATTTCTTCTACATCTACCCAGTGCTGAAGCACCGGGCTAAGATTTCTTGCGCCTGCGGCGCTCGTGTTGCATGATCCGGACGACCATGATGGCAACTTGAGTTACCTCGGGCATTTGCGAGGCAAGGAACTCCCAAGTCAGGTCGAGATTCCCGTCCCATTTTGGGAAATTTGCGTTTCGTTTTGTTAAGCTAGCGCTTTTTCTCTTGGGCCCGACGAGAGCAGCAGAGTAGCCTAATTTATTGGGCCCAGTGCTCACACGCGGGGCACGCGGCGGAAACGCGGTCGTGAAGAGTTCTTTGAAAAACCATGGCTGGTGGCCAAGAAACAGTTGTCAGTAGTCAGTTGCCAGTCGTCGGATCCGGAGCCGCTTCTGTTTACTATTAGGTTAATATGGTCTCCTTGGCAGTTCCGAAACGGGAGAACTCTGTCCTGCAAGTCCTTTGAATGGAATATTTTGCCTGTAACTACCTTTGCGCAGAATATTTTGCAGACGTTTCTTGTCTAAGTCGCTGATTCTACGTCGCACGGGGAGGGGGGGGAGGGCATTAACGAAGTGGTAGTATCGTCCCAATTTGGGACACCCTGAGGCGAGATAGTTAGGTTTATGGACTAGTAAACAGCAGGACGGCACAAGCATCCCGTCTCTCCTGTGGAAGTTTTCGGCTACTGCGCGGGCAAGCGGAAATCGATGCCCCGATCTTCATTGGCTTTGGTGGTCGCTGGCACATCCAGCTCCGCGAGGGGAATCTTGCGGGCGCGCTGTTCGGTGAAGACCCAGAGCGTCTTCCCTGCAATGGCGTAGTCCTGGATTTCCTCGGTGTGATGATTGCGAAATACCAGCACAGTTGCGGCGCGGATTTGTGCTTTTGGCGGCGGCTGTGGCACCGGGTTTGCCGAGCCCGGCTCCCGCTCGGCGCGCAGGCGCGCGACCTCGTCGTTCAGCCGGTCGATCTCCCGCTGCTGGTCGTAGGTGACGGCAGCGTCTGCGTTGTCAGGATAAGCATAGGCATAGACTGGATCCGCCGTGGAGGGATATGCGTAGTAAGTGCCCGACCAACCAAGGCCTCCAGACCATCCCCAGTAAGCCCAGGGATATCCATGCCAGCCCCAACCGTAACCGCCTCGATAACCCCAGCCCCAAGGATGGTAGTACCCGGAATAGTAATGGTAACGACCGGGGTATCCGTATCCGTACGAGCCATGTCCATACGCATAACCACGGGAAGCGTCTCCACCATACGCGCCGCCACGGGGACCGCCAGAGTAGCCGCCCCGGCCACCGCCCATGGCCATTCCACCGTGCCCGCCTCTCTGCCCCCACACGGGGATGGCGAGCAAGGCCGCGCTCAACGCCGACATGAAAATCCAGCGCCGCATACCAACATTATCGCTCCAAACGAGGAACTGGGAACGGCGAAATTTTGCGAAGGCCGCCTGCCATGTTTGGCTTGTCCACGCTTTGAGCCGACAGTGGGTAACATGTTCCTTTTGTGGGACAGAACTCCTCGCGTTCCCGTGCTAGAATTCAGCAAGAACACTCGCGAGAGAAGTCTGTCTTGATCGAGATAGCGCCTTCCATATTGTCGGCCGATTTCGCCCGCCTGGCCGAAGACGCCAACGCCGCGGTACGCGGTGGCGCGACCCTTCTGCATGTCGATGTGATGGATGGCCATTTCGTGCCTAATATCACGATTGGACCGCCGGTGGTTGCCTCGCTGCGCAAGGCAGTAGATGTTCCTCTCGATTGCCACTTGATGATCGAGAATCCCGACGAGTACATCCCGGCCTTCGCCGATGCCGGAGCGAACTGGATCTCGGTCCATCAGGAGGTTTGCCGCCACCTGAACCGGAGCCTGGAACTGATTCGGAGTTGCGGGGCACGAGTCGGGGTAGTCATTAATCCCGCGACCACGGTGCAAACCCTGGGCGAGGTGCTCGACATCGTGGATTACGTGTTGGTTATGTCCGTCAATCCCGGCTTTGGCGGACAAAAGTTCATCCCTGGCGCGCTGGAGAAAGTCCGTAAGCTGGCGACCATGCGCGCGGCCAAGGGCGTGGACTTTCGCATCGAAGTCGATGGCGGCATTGACCTGGAGACCATCGGTCCAGCGGCGCGCGCCGGAGCAGAAATCTTTGTTGCCGGCAGTCACGTCTTTGGACACGGCGATCCGGGACGCAATGTGGCGGCGCTGTTGAAGGCCGCACAAGAAGCCACGCTGGTGCGGGTTTAGCGGAACGCAGAGCTGGCGTGGCATGAAGGAATTTTAGAGGTGTGTAGGATGTTTCGTCGCGTAATCATAATGGTCGTGCTGGCGTCGCTGGGCGCCTATGCTCAGAGCCCTAGCAGTACTGAGAACCAGAATACAAACAACAATCAGGCCCAGACTCCGAGTAATCCCCCAGCTCCGGCTGTGAGCACTACTCCGCCCCCAGCCGCAAGCAGCACTCCGGCGTCTACCGCCGGCAGCGCGCCGGCACCGTCCACCAGCAATAGCCAGAAGCCGGCCGCAACTCAGAAGTCCAAGACCGCCAAGAAAAAGAGCAAGAATCCGCAGAACCCGATTGCCGACGTCGATTCGAAGCAGCCGGACAAGGTGCTGTTCGACCGTGCCATGGACGCGATGAAGCACAACAAATACGACATAGCCCGGCTCAGCCTGCAGACCTTGATCAACACCTATCCGGACTCGGAATATATTGCGCGCGCCAAGCTGGCCATCGGCGATTCCTGGTACCAGGAAGGCGGCGCCGCCGCCATGGCCCAGGCCGAGAGCGAGTACAAGGACTTCATCACCTTCTTCCCCAATATGCCCGAGGCCGCCGAAGCGCAGCTTAAGATTGCCAACATCCACTATAAGGAAATGGAGAAGGCCGACCGCGATCCGACCCATGCCAGGCGCGCCGAGGAGGAGTATCGCCAGCTCATCTTGCAATTTCCCGATAGCCCCCTGCTGCCGCAAGCCAAGCAGCGGCTGCTGGAGGTGCAGGAAGTGCTTGCTGATCGCGAGTACATGATCGGCCACTTTTACTTTCTGCGCGAGAGCTACCCAGCCGCCATCGCGCGCCTGAAGTCGGTGGCGGATACGTACCCTCTGTACAGCGGAGCTGACCAGGCCCTCTTCGAGTTGGGCAATGCGTACGAGAAGGAAGTCGAGCTGATCCGCCGGTCAAAGCTGCCGGAGACGGCCAAAGGAGCGCTACTCAAGCAGTACACCGACGGCGCGGCCGCGGCGTATGCCCGCATTGTTACCCGCTATCCTCTGGAGGAACGCGCCGGTGACGCCAAGAAGCGGCTCGCGGCCATGAAGCAGCCAGTGCCGCAAGCGACACCCCAAGCCATCGCCGAAGACAAGGCTGAAATAGCCAGTCGTGGATCGCAAAGCCACTTCGGCAAGCTGAAGGACAACTTCCACAAAGGCCCGGACGTTACCGAAGCGACCAAGGTAGGTGAACCCACGCTGGTGGATCCCAAGCAAGCTAGCGCGCCTGAGATTGTGAGGGCCGCCACCAGCAGCCTGATGACCGGTCTTAGTAATCTCAACGGCTCCAACAGTGTGACGGTTGAGCGCACGAATAACGGAACGCCGCCTCCCGAGAATGCTCCAGTTCCGCGGTCGGATGCTGCGCCGGGCGCGACGGGCAGCGCAACGCCCGCTCCCAACGGTGTCAGTGCAGCACCGGCCAGTCCGACGACCAGCGCTGCCGCGAATGCAGCACCAACCTCAGGGAACACGAGCAGCACCGCTATTCCTGAGCTTCAGAATGACTTGCAGCCTGCAGCTACCAGTGACCTGACCACGCCCCCCGAGAAGGCGCCTCCGCAGGTGAACGATGTCGCTACTTCCAGTTCGAGTTCCGACAGCACTGCCCAAACTCCTGCTGCGGCCGGCAGCGCCAGCGGCACACAGGCGCAGGCCGCTCCCGCCGCCAATCCGACTTCCGAAAGCTCGTCGAAGAAAAAGAAGAAGAAAGTTCTGGGTATTTTCTAGCCCAAAAATTGCCAGATTAAAGAGCGCATCTGCGGCTGCGTTTGCTCTCCAGCTTTCATTCGCCTGTGACCGCGAATGTTCCCGGTCGGTAGCTGACGGCTAACAGCTCTTCCTTGTAATATCGAGGTTTGACCATCACTCATTGAACGGATTGGAATGCCTCACGATCTTCCCAAAGCTTATGAACCGGGCGCGATTGAACCACGCTGGGCCGAATACTGGGTCCGCGAAAAGCTCTTCCATGTAGAGACACCCGCCAGCAACTCCAAGCAGCCAGTGTTCACGCTTATCTTGCCGCCGCCCAACGTTACTGGACGCCTGCACATGGGCCACATGCTCAACCAGACCGAGATGGACATCATCGTTCGCTGGCATCGCATGCGCGGCTTTACCACGCTGTGGCTGCCGGGCACCGACCACGCGGGCATTGCCACGCAGATGATGGTGGAACGCCAACTGGCTGCCGAAGGTAAGAACCGCCGTGAAATCGGCCGCGAAGCCTTCATCGCGCGGGTCTGGGACTGGAAGCAGCACTACGGCGGCGCCATTCTTGACCAGATGAAGCGGCTCGGCGCGTCGGTGGACTGGTCGCGCGAATACTTCACCATGGACGAGCGGATGTCGCACGCAGTGCGCGAGGCGTTCGTCCGCCTGCATGAAGAAGGTCTGATCTACCGTGGTAAGTACATCGTGAACTGGTGTCCGCGCTGCATCACCGCAGTTTCCGATCTCGAAGTCGTGCACGAAGAGACGCAAGGGAAAATCTACGAGATCCGTTATCCGGTGATTGGTTCGAAAGATGAATACATCGTCGTCGCGACCACGCGTCCCGTGACCATGCTGGGCGACACAGCCGTTGCCGTCAATTCCGGCGATGAGCGCTACCGGCATCTGCACGGCAAGAAGGTGTTGCTGCCATTGATGAACCGCGAAATCCCCATCATCACCGACGATATCCTCGCCAATCCAGAGTTTGGGACCGGCGCGGTCAAGGTCACGCCTGCACACGATCCTAACGATTTCGAGGCTGGTCTCCGCAACAACTTGCCGCAGATTGATGTGATGAATGAAGTCGCGCAGATGAACGAGAACGCTGGTCCATATAAAGGGCTGGACCGCTTTGAGGCGCGCCAGAAAGTCCTGGAAGACCTCGAGCGGGGTGGCTTCCTGGTCACCACAAAGGACTACATCATCCCTCTGGGGAAGTGCGACCGCTGCAAGACCATTGTCGAGCCACGGCTTTCAACCCAGTGGTTCGTGAAAATTCAGCCGCTGGCTGACCGCGCTATCGAAGTCGTGGAGAACGGCGACGTCAAGTTCGTTCCGGAGAACTACGCCAAGACGTACTTCGAGTGGATGCGCAACATCCACGACTGGTGCATCTCGCGTCAGTTGTGGTGGGGCCATCGTATTCCCGCGTGGCACTGCAAGAATTGCAATGAGATCATCGTCGCGCGCGAGACACCCGCCAAATGCACGAAGTGCGGCGGCAGCCAACTCGAGCAGGACAATGACGTGCTCGACACCTGGTTCTCGTCCGGCCTGTTGCCGTGCTCCGCGCTGGGGTGGCCCGACAGCACGCCGGACCTCGACGCGTTCTATCCAACGACGCTGCTCATCACCAGTTTTGACATCTTGTTCTTCTGGGTGGCGCGCATGATCATGATGAACTGCCATTTCATGCGCGGCCATAAGCATGGCGAAGTACCTTTCGGCACTGTGTACATCCACGCGTTGGTCCGCGACGCCGAGGGCCAGAAGATGTCGAAGACCAAGGGCAACGTGATGGACCCAATCCACATCATCGAGGAATACGGCACCGACGCGGTGCGCTTCACGCTGGCCGCGATGGCTGCGCCCGGAACGGACATCGCGTTTTCCGAGAGCCGTACCGAGAGCTATCGCGCCTTCGCCAACAAGATTTGGAACGCCGCCCGCTTCCTGTTCATGAACGTGGACCGGGCGCAGCAGTCGGGACTGTGGTCGCTGGCCGATTTCAAGACTTCTCCGACCGATTTCAACAGAAAGGGCGTTTTCGGTTTCAAGGCTGAGACGCTGGACGACCGCTGGATCCTCTCGCGCTTCAATCGCGTGGCCCAGCAGGTCCACGAAGCTTTGGACGCCTACCGCTTCCACGAAGCCGCCCATGTGGTCTATCACTTTTTCTGGGGCGAATACTGCGACTGGTATCTGGAACTGATCAAGCCGCGCCTCGTCGCCGATGGCCGCGAGCAGGCTCGCGCTGCGTACGGGAACCTGGTTAGCGTCTTCGAAGGCGCGCTGCGCTTGCTGTCGCCTTTCATGCCCTTCATCACAGAAGAGATCTGGCACGCGGTATACGATGGCAAGCCGCTGGTGAAATCGATCGCGCTGGCGGCTTATCCGCAAGCAGATCAGGCGCAGATGGATGTAGCCGCCGAAACCGAAATGGCCATCTTGCAAGACCTGATCGTCAGTGTGCGAAACATCCGCGCTGAGCTGAAGGTCGAGCCAAAGCAGAAGTTGGTGATCGAGATCTTTGCGGACGACACTGTTCGCGGCCTGGTTGAACGCAACCGCGGAGCGGTGGGGCGGCTGGCGAACCTTGAAAGCCTGGCCTTCGTCGAGTCGTCGCTGGCCAAAGCCTCAGGCGCGCGCAGCACAGCCCGCTTCGATGTACGCGTGCTCTACGAACGCAAGATGGACGCCGCGGCCGAGCGCGACCGGCTTGGCAAAGAACTTGCGAGGCTCACGCAGGAACTGACGCGCGCGACCGGACAGTTGAACAATGAGGCCTTCCTTGCGAAAGCGCCGGCCCAGGTCGTCGAAGGCTTGAGGAAACGCAAGGCCGAAGTTGAGGTCCTGGTACAGAAGGCTAGTGAGGCGCTGGGAGAGTTGGGCGCCTAGTCATGCCAGGCGCAGTAGTTCGGGGCCCGTCAAGGGCCGCCTTTGTACTTGATGAGGTGAAATTCAGGAGAACGATCGTGGACTGGACAAGCCGCAGGATCACCGCAATCCTCGAAACCGCGCTGCTGGAAGACCGCGCTACGCGCGACGCGACCACCTACGCGTGTATTGATCCGGCCCAGCGCGCTTCCGCTACCGTCCTCGCCAAACAGGACTGCGTACTCGCCGGCTTGGGCTGCATTGCGCGCATTCTGGACGTCTTCGCCATGCTCGATGGCACGGTGACGTCGCACCCCGATGTTACCAGCCATACTGAAATCTTTGATGGCGTGCGGCTGCGCAAAGGACAGTCGATAGCAGTCATCGTTCACAATGCGCGCGTCGTGCTCTCGTGCGAGCGCGTGATCCTCAACATCCTGCAGCGCATGAGCGGCATTGCCACTCTCACGCGCCGCTACGTGGATGCGGTCGCGGGAACCGGCACCACGATCCTCGATACGCGCAAGACCGCACCCGGGCTGCGAGTTCTCGACAAGGAAGCGGTGCGGTGCGGCGGAGGAACAAACCATCGCCTCGACCTAAGCGACGGCGTCCTCATTAAGAACAATCACATCGCCCTAGCCGGCGGTGTAGTGGCTGCGCTGGAACGCGCGCTGCGGAACCGCCGCGGCCCGCAGACGGTAGAGATCGAGGTGCGCTCGCTGGAGGAATTTGATCTCGCGCTGGAGCACGGGGCCGAAGCAGTGTTGCTGGATAACATGAGTCCCGAGCAGGTCCGCGAGGCCGTCGAGCGCGTCCGGAAACTTGACCGGAGCGTGCCGCTCGAAGCCTCGGGCGGGATCACACTGGAGAACGTGCGCGCCTATGCTGAAGCCGGTGTGAGCTTCATTTCCGTGGGCGCTTTGACCCATTCCGTCGCAGCGGTGGACCTGAGCATGCGCGTCGCGCCGGCCTAATCCAATCCACCGGACGCATTCCGAGCGAGCGCAAAAAAGATGCCCAGAGACCAGGTCCCTGGGCACCACGATCGCGTCGGCCCTTCTTACTCGTTGTGAATTGCCGCTTGGACTATTCCATCCAGCTCGGGTGGAATCGCGTCCAGACCATGCGCGTCCTTGGCGTGTTGCACGCCCGCAGAACTTTCTCCACGGTCTCGCCGCTGGCCCTGAAGTCGCGGTCAACTCCGACATCCCGGCAACAAATGACCTTAGCCATGTAATTGGCCCTCCTCTTTTGCTTAAGTGGCGAATCAACCCCAAAGCCGAATAACGCTATATAAACAGAACCCCGCCGTCAAGCGGGGTGTTGTTTTGGCCGAGCCGTCGAGAAGGGCGCCGTTCTAACCGTTTACTGCCTTTAACGGCTGCCGCAATGCTTCGCCTGCGAAAGCCGAGATTAGCGTCCCGAGCACCTTCTTGAGGTCATCAGAACTGTAATTGGCGCGGAACTCGGAACGTTGCCCCAATACTTGATCGCGCACCAATCCCTTCGTCATACCGAACACCGCCCCGCGCACTGCTTCCAGGCTCAGGTCCGAACGGATATGGCCCTGCTCGCGCATTTCGGTTAGGATTGCGTCCACCACATCGGCAAAATGGTAAAAGCCCGGGCTTATGATCACGTCCCTATTGTCCTTACGCACGCGACCAGCCTCGAGCACCATCAGGTTCTTCATATCGGAATCGTTGTCCAGTTCGATGACAAACGCCTCCAGCACGTAATAAAGCCGATCGGCGGGAGAAGCGCTGGTCGGCGCCATGTGCACGCGTGCTGCGATGCTGGTCCAACCTCGGTCGAGGATGACAGACAGCAGACCTCGCTTGCTGCCGAAATGCTTCATCAGTTGGGATTCGCTGGTGCCGGCTTCGCGTGCGATGGCAACTGTGCTGGTGTTTTCGTATCCATTGTGAGCAAACAAACGCTTCGCCGCCATGAGAATACGGTCATGGGACGAGAGTGGAGGCATGGATCTTACGTTAGCTGTATCAGGCATAGGAATTTGGTCAAAGCAACCCGACTACGTGGCGAAAGTTGCGGCAGCCATCATCCAGAGGCAGGAGTAAACGGACAGGCCAATCCGCCGACCAACTTCACCTCTTAGTCTCGCAGATGACCGCCCGGTTATGCAAGTGCCATCTGGGCCAGGTCCTACTCAAGAACGAAAGCCGGTTCAAGCCCAAGGACGCTCGCTGCTTGGACCAGCTTCTCCCCCCACCTCGCGGCGGTTATTGAGTCCGCGACGATTTCTGGGCGCTCGCAGACTTGTGCTCCTGCGGATTTTCGCCCGCGTCCTTCATGACCTGCTCGATCAGTTGGTAGAGCTGGGTCCGGTCCACGACTTCCACAAACGGTGTTCCCCGCGCGGTGTTGCTGACGACGTAAATCGTCGGAGTGTGATCGACCGGAAGACGTTGGCCAAGCTGGTAGTCGGCCTTGACCTTGGCAGCCAGTTCTCCATTCGGATCGACCACGAACGGCAGCACCACCTTGTTCTGCTCGGCAAACTTCTCGGTGTAACCGCGCAGGTTCTGCTTGTTGATGTATGGCTGGTTCTGAAAGATATACAACCGGTAATCGTCACCAATCTTCTTCGACTTGGTGTCGAAATATCGGGCATTGACCGCCGCTTCGAAGGACCAGGGATGCTGGGGCAGCGGAAAGTCGTACTGCACCAGCGGAATGTTGTAGGTCTTGGACGCTTCATGCAGCAGCGGCGCAGCGCGGGCACAGTCGGGACATTCAAGGTCTTCGAAGACGATGATGGCGACCTTCGAACCTTTGGGAGGCCGCAGCATGGAGGTGTCGCCACCGCACGCGATCGTGCTGCCCAGGAGCAGCAGAGCGGGAAGAGCGAATTGCCAGAGAACAGGACGTTTCATTCCTAGTGTTCCTTGATGTTGTGCCGGCTTTGGCCCGGCAGGGTACGCACCGATACCTTTTCATAGTAACGGAAATCGGCCTCGTGAGTCTCGCCGCCGACGACTGGTGATCTACAGAGGTTTGAGGCTGAGAAACTCACTGTGTTACGATTCTAGGTTTGTCAGCTTCACCATGCGCGGAACAGCATGGGTTCCCGCCTTTCTTTGGGGCCCCCGGAAGTCGCCGTTTTTGCGTCTTCCGGGATAACTGTTTGCCTCACCGGCAACCTTGGGGTTGTGCAAGCAGGCGATTGCGTGCTGCTTCCGGGGAACATCGCCTCTGGGAGACTCGCGGAGTTACCGGCATGCGCGGTGTTGCCACGGCTCATATGAAGGAGTCCTAATTGAAGAACTACGAAGGCGCAAACATCCGTAATATCGCCCTGATCGGGCACTCGCATTCCGGGAAGACCTCGCTCACATCGGCCATGCTGTTTACCGCCGGCGCCACACAGCGCCTCGGTCGCGTGGATGAAGGCAACACCATCACCGATCACGACGACGAAGAGATTTCGCGGGCAATGTCCATCTCCGCCGCGACCGCCGTGGTCGAGTGGCGCAACACCAAGATCAACCTGATCGACACGCCCGGCTTCAACATGTTCATCCATGAAGCCGAGATGGTTCTTCCTGCCGTGGAAGCGGCTCTTGTCGTTGTGGACGCAGTCAGCGGGGTGGAAGTCGTCACCGAGCGCATCTGGCATTACTGCGACAAGTTCGTCCTGCCGCGCGCCATCGTATGCACGCGCATGGATCGCGACCGCGCCGACTTCAACCGGGTGATGGAATCGCTCACCTCGGCTTTCGGGCGGACCGTCGTTCCCGTGCAGTTGCCGATTGGCTCGGAAAAAAACTTCGCTGGCGTCATCGACCTGGTGAAGATGCAGGCTTACACCTACGAAATGGGCGGCAATGGCAAGGCGAAGGTCGGTCCAATTCCGGCCAACATGGAGGAAGAAGCCAAGGCCGCGCACGAGCGTCTGGTCGAGTTGGTTGCCGAAGGTGATGACGCGCTCATGGAAGAGTTCTTCGACAAGGGCACGATCGCCGAGGAGCACATCATTGGCGGCCTGCACAACGCCGTCCGCGAGGACAAGATTTTTCCTGTCCTGTTCGCTTCGGGTCTGGGCAACATCGCCACCGACGAAGTGCTCGACTTCATCGTCGACTACCTGCCGACAGCAGCCGAGCGCGGCACGGTGAAAGCCGCTGCCACCGCGAACAACGGCGAGCCTGCGACGCGCAAGGTCCGCGATTCTGAGCCGCTGTCGCTGTTCGTCTTCAAAACCATCAGCGATCCGTTCTCGGGACGCATCTCCTTCTTCAAGGTTTATTCCGGCGTGCTGAAGAACGACGCGACGCTACAGAACTTCACCCGTAGCAGCTCGGAAAAATTTGCGCATCTTTCGATGATGCAAGGCAAGACACCGGTTCCGGTAAACGAGTTGCACGCGGGCGACATCGGCTCAGTTGCAAAGTTAAAAGACACCTTAACCGGCGATACGCTGGGCGACAAAGGCTCGCCGATCCGGTATCCGCAGGTGACCTTCGACGAACCAGCCATTACCTTCGCCATCGAGCCCAAGACGCGCGCCGACGAAGACAAGCTGAGCAACGGCATCCACAAGCTGATGGAAGAAGACGCCATGCTGCGCTTCTTCCGCGACGCCCAGACGAAAGAATTCCTGATCGCGGGCACCGGCCAGCAGCACATCGAAGTCGTCGTCTCGAAGCTGAAGAACCGGTACCACACCGAAGTAATCCTCAAAGCGCCGAAGGTCCCCTACCGTGAGACCATCCGGGGCAAGGCCGATGTGCAAGGCCGCCACAAGAAGCAGAGCGGCGGGCACGGCCAGTTCGGCGACTGCAAAATCAAAATGGAGCCGCTGCCCCGCGGCGGCAACTTCGAGTTCGTTAACGAAATTTTCGGCGGCGCCATTCCGCGGAACTACATTCCCGCCGTCGAAAAAGGCATTGTCGAAGCCGCGCAGCGCGGGTTTCTGGCGGGCTTCCCGGTCGTGGACTTCAGGGTCATTCTCTATGACGGCTCATATCACGATGTGGACTCCAACGAGTTGTCGTTCAAGACCGCCGGCCGCATCGCCTTCAAGAAGGCCATGGAGCAGGCCAAGCCCACGCTGCTGGAACCGATCATGAGCGTCGAAATCACCATTCCCGACGAGTTCGCCGGCTCCATCATGGGCGACCTCAACAGCCGTCGCGGCCGCATCCAGGGCATGGACAACAAGGCCGGCAAGACCATCGTCAAGGCCGAAGTGCCCATGTCGGAGATGCTGACCTACGGCACCGACCTGACCTCGATGACCCAGGGACGCGGCAGCTTCGCCATGGAAATGCACCATTACGACTTCGTTCCCGCCTTGCAGCAGGAGAAGATCATCGCTCAAGCCAAAGCCGAGCGCGGCGAAGAGGTCGAAGTGGAGGAGTAGGGCGTTCGCTACTCGCTTCTCGCCCGGAATTACAACTGCTTACTTCGTCGCCACTGCGGCCGGTTCGCCGACTCGCTTCGCCACTCTGAACGTCAGCTTGCTCTCTTTCTTGGCCACATCAACGACGACGTGGTCGCCGTGCAGCACTTCGCCGTCGAGGATCTTCATCGCCAGCGGGTCCTGTATCAGCCGCTGGATGGCCCGCTTCAGCGGACGCGCGCCGTAGTTCGGATCGTAGCCTTCGGTGAAGACCAGTTCCTTCGCCGCCGCCGTGAGCTCCAGGCTGATCTTGCGATCGGCCAGCAGCTTGCGCAGATCTTCCAGCCGCAGGTCCACAATCTTGGTCAACTGCTCCTTGCCGAGCGGATTGAAGATGATGATGTCGTCCACGCGGTTGAGGAATTCCGGCTTGAAGTGCGCACGTAGCGCCTCCATCACTTGGTGGTGCGCTTCGGAAAGTTGCTCCGGCGAGCGGCGCCCGAGGTCTTGCAGGTAGCTCGACCCGATGTTCGAGGTCATGATGATGATGGTGTTCTTGAAATCGACATTGCGCCCTTTGCCGTCGGTCAGGCGGCCGTCGTCCATGATCTGCAGGAAGACGTTGAACACGTCGGGATGCGCTTTCTCGATTTCGTCGAAGAGCAACACGGCGTACGGACGCCTGCGCACAGCTTCGGTCAACTGCCCGCCTTCGTCGTATCCAACATATCCCGGAGGCGCGCCGATCAGCCGCGACACTGAGTGCTTCTCCATGTACTCCGACATGTCAATGCGAACCATGGCGTGCTCGTCGTCGAACAGGAACTCCGCCAGCGCTCGCGCCAACTCGGTCTTCCCAACGCCGGTCGGTCCGAGAAAGATGAACGAGCCAATCGGCTTCCGCGGATCGCTTAGACCTGCGCGCGAGCGCCGAATGGCATTGGCGACCCGCGCCAGGGCCTCATCCTGGCCGATGACGCGCTGACGCAGACGATCTTCCATGGTGACCAGCTTCTTCACTTCACCTTCCAGCATCTTCGAAACCGGAATGCCGGTCCACTTGCTGACGATCTTGGCGACGTCTTCCTCGTCCACCTCTTCCTTCAGCATGCGCGACTGCTTGCCGTCCATCGCCGCGCTGAGCTTCTTGACCTCAGCTTCAAGCTGCGGCAACTCGCCATACTTGATCTGCGCGGCGCGGTTGTAGTCGCCCTTGCGCGTCGCTTCCTGCTCCTCGAGCTTCACCCGCTCGATGCGCTCCTTCAGCTCGCGCACTTTGGCGATGGCTTCCTTCTCCTGATTCCAGCGCGCCTTCAGCGCATTCGCCTCTTCCTTGATGTGCGCCAGCTCCTTCTCAAGAGCAGCCAGCCGTTCGCGCGAGTTGGGATCGTCTTCGCGCTTCAGCGCCTGGCGCTCGATCTCGAGCTGGGTCGCGCGGCGCTCGAGCTGGTCAATCTCGGTCGGCATGGAATCAATCTGGATGCGCAACGAAGCTGCGGCTTCGTCGATCAGGTCGATGGCCTTGTCCGGTAGAAAGCGGTCGGAGATGTAGCGATGCGACAGCGTCGCGGCCGCGACGATCGCCGAATCCTTGATGCGAACGCCGTGATGCACCTCATACTTCTCGCGTAGCCCGCGCAGAATTGCAATCGTGTCTTCCACGTTGGGCTCGCCGACGTAAACAATCTGGAAGCGGCGCTCCAGCGCCGCGTCTTTCTCGATGTACTTGCGGTATTCATTCAGAGTGGTTGCGCCGATGGCGCGCAGTTCGCCGCGCGCCAGGGCCGGCTTCAACATGTTGGAAGCGTCAATCGCTCCTTCGGCAGCGCCCGCGCCAACCAGCGTGTGCAGCTCGTCGATGAACAGGACGATCTGCCCCTGCGACTGCTCGATCTCCTTCAGCACTGCCTTGAGGCGGTCTTCAAACTCGCCGCGATACTTCGCGCCAGCGAGCATCGCGCCCAGATCGAGCGAGACGACGCGCTTGTTCTTGAGCTGCTCCGGCACATCGCCGGAGACGATGCGCTGCGCCAGTCCTTCCACGATCGCGGTCTTGCCGACACCCGGCTCGCCAATCAGCACAGGGTTGTTCTTGGTCCGGCGCGAAAGTACCTGCACCACGCGACGCACTTCCTCGTCGCGGCCAATCACCGGATCAAGCTTGCCTTGCCGCGCCAGTTCCGTCAGGTCCTTGGCGTAACGCTCCAGCGCCTGATACTTCGCTTCGGGATTCTGGTCGGTGACTTTCTGGTTCCCGCGCACCGCGGTCAGGCCGCGCAGAATGTTGTCGTAGGTGGCGCCGGCCTTCGCCAGGATCTCCTTGGCCGGATCGCGCTTCAGCTTGGTCATGCCGAGCAGCATGTGCTCGGTGGAAACGTAGTCGTCTTTGAAGTTGGTGGCCTCTTTGAAGGCGTTTTCCAGCATCTGCGAGGCGGCGTCGGAGAGATGCGCCTGCGTGGCGCCGCTGCCGGAAACCTTAGGCAGCTTCTCGATCTCGCGCATGGCCTCGGCCTGCACCGTCGGCACGTGCAACCCTACGCGCTCCAGAAGCGGCGGAACGATGCCTTCGCGATCCTCGAGTAGCGCAGCGAGAATGTGGACCGGCCGCAGCTCAGGGTTGCCGTGCTCGCTGGCGAGATCGTTCGCCCGCTGCATCGCCTCCTGCGCTTTTACGGTTAATTTGTCCCAACGGACTGCCATGTGTTACTCCAGTTGCTAGAAGTTAGTAGTAGATGTCGTTCAGTGATTCTAGCTCTGTCCTCTGCCGTGAGCCGATAGTGTCCTCGGGCCACCTGGCCGAGGTAGCTGCTCCGGACAAGAAGCCCCGACAGACCACACACGGGTACACGTAAAGAATTGTGAAATTACAACTGCAAGAAGCCTTCACGCATTTTGCTAACCAGCCTCTCGCACCGGCCGACATGTTCCGCATCAGTACGGCTCGATGACGCAATGATCTGGTTTGTTAGTTCCATCATCTGCACGTCCGACTCCAGGATTTGTTGAGTGCGATCCTTCGTATCAGGCGAGACCGCGCGCGCTGCATCGAGTCCTATCAAGCGCGCTCCAGCAAGCTCGAAGTCGAAACCCTCAGATTCCAGTATGTCGAGATCCTCTCCGTAGAGACGGTCTTCATTGCCAGCGTCTGCGTAGTGCTTTAGCAGCATGTATATGTCTTCGGCGTCCCTCTTTTCGTACTTTCTATCCGTCCACGCGAAGAGCTTGAGAACCAGTAGTACCTGCAAGGTGACCACACGAACGACGAGATTCTCGTCCAGCCGCACAAGGACAGCAGAATTAACGGCATCGCTGAAACCTGTAACGGTCATCACAATCTCTTCTTCGGGCGGCCAAGTAATGGTTCGATCGGCGCGTTCAATGCCCCCGAATGGAATCAGATCAATCAGCACAGCGAGTTCGGAGTTGCAAACTAGCCGCTGGGCCCGTTTCGGATCCGGAGTGAAACCGGCGTCGTCAATCAATGTTGACTTTAGTCTTCTGAAATGGTCCCAGCCTGGTACTTACGTGAACGGTTGCAAATAATGAACAAAAATCCATTAAGTCTTTTTTATTCAGTATATTACATTACTAAAAATGTTCACTTTGATAGTATGTTCACGTAACGTGAACAGCTATAAGTTGTGAACGAAGGCTGTTTAGCGTAGGAAAAACACCCCGTCACTGAGCCATCCCTAGCCACTGCTTTCGCCCCCGGCGAGTTCCGTCGGTAAACAAAAGGGAGGCAAAGTTACGCCTCCCCTGAACTCCCCAGTTCGTCTTCCTCCCGGAATCTCACCGAAGGGCGAAACTTGGATCAGGCAACCTGCCCTTTGCTTGCGCTGTGGGTCTGGCTCTCGGGCTTTTTGCCTTCGATGCTCTTCTGGCTGCCTACACTGACCTTGATCTGCTTCGGCTTGGCCTCAGCCCGCTTGGCCAGTCGAATGTTCAACACGCCATTGTCATAGCTCGCGTTGATGTCCTCGGTGCTCAGGGTGTTCGGCAACGTGAACGAGCGGGTGAAGCTGCCATAGCGGCGCTCGACGCGACGGAAGTTCTCTTCCTTCTCTTCCTTCTCGAACTTGCGCTCGCCGCTGACGGTCAGAGTGTTGTTCTCGACCTTGATGTCGAGGTCTTTCTCGTCGATTCCGGGCACTTCCAGCTTCAACTGGATGCTGTGCTCGTCCTCGTAAATGTCAACCGGCGGCACAAACGCGCCAGCAGTCGTCAGCGAGTCTTCCTTCCCGCCACCGTACTGCTCTTCAAACAAACGGTTCATGCGGTTTTGCAGTGAATACAGTTCACGGATTGGGTCCCAACGGGTCAGTATCGCCATGGTTCAAATTCCTCCAACTGAAATGGTTTTGGTCTTCAAGACCTTCACTAATTCAGATGCGCTAATTAGCGTAAAAGAATCATAAAATATGAGTGCTACATTGTCAATATTTGATGAGAATAATTCTGATATTTATGTAAGCTGTTTGTTTTCATTCTATTACATTCGATACGATGCACTTCAGGTAGGCCGTTTCTGGCACATTGAGGAGGATCGGGTGGTCCTGTGCTTGGCCGCGCTTCTCGAGGATACGCACTTGGCGACCCGCGTCGGACGCGGCAGAGCCCAGCATCCCTAGGAACTCGGCTTCGCTGACGTGGAACGAGCAGGAGCAGGTGACGAGCACGCCTCCCGGCCGCAGCATCTTCAGGGCGCGGAGGTTGAGTTCCTTGTAGCCGCGCAGCGCGGTGGTCATCGTGCGCTTGGTTTTGGCAAAGGCGGGCGGGTCGAGGACGATGGTGTCGTACTGGCGTCCGGCGGTAGCGTAATCTTTGAGCAGGTCGAAGGCGTTGGCCTCGATCCATTCGATCTCGCCACCGCCGTGCTCGGTCCGGTTGAGCTGCTCGTTTCGCTCGGCGACTTCCAGCGCCGGACGCGAAGAGTCAACCGCGGTTACGCTCTCGCACACTCGTGCCAGGTGCAGCGCGAAGCCTCCCTGATAGGTGAAGCAATCGAGCGCCTCACCGTGGCCATAGCGAGCGGCAGCAGCGTAGTTTTCGCGCTGGTCGAGAAAGGCGCCAGTCTTCTGGCCAGCGAGTCCGTCGAGGTGAAAGCGCACGCCGTTCATGGTGAAGATGGTGCTCGCCCGCTCGCCGCGCACCAGTTGCGACTCTCGCGGCGGCAACTGTTCCAGTTCGCGGATGTGCGCATCAACCCGCTCGAACACGCTGGCCTCGGGAAAATGCTCAGCCATCGAATCGAGGACAATCTGCCGCAGGTCCTCGCGGTCGAAGGCTTGGGTCAGCGCCTGCACCGCGAGCACGTCGTTGTACCTGTCGACGATGAGGCCGGGCAGCAGATCGCCCTCGCTGAAGACCACGCGGCAGGAATCCGTGTCGTGCGCGACTTGTCGGCGGAACTGGACTGCGCTGGCGATGCGCTCGCGCAGCAGCGATGGGAGCTGCGCTTCGGTGACTTCCTCGCCGGTCAGAAGGCGGATGGCGATCTGCGAAGCGCTGCTGTAAAGGGCCGAACCCAAGCTCCGCCCGCGCTGGTCGCGCACATGGACAATTGTTCCACGTGGAACAACATCAACCGGCGATGCGAGATCGGAGCGGTAAACCCACAGATGTCCGCCGCGCAGGCGGGCCGCGCCACGGTGGTTGACGGTGATGACTGGGATGGCTGTCGTCAAAGCATCCTCTCTGAAATCAAAGACTTATCTTACGCGGTAGGCGGCCGAGGGAGCTGAATCCGAACCGTCTAACCGACCGATGTTAAATATATTTTACATATAGTCATAAATATATTACATTATGTCTGACAAACATTACTTCCAGGGAGCCAAAAATCATGAACGTGTCTTATCAAGAGAAGAGCATTTTGGGATCGCTGCTTGCCGTAGTGGTGGTCTATGGATATTACTTCGCCAGCGTTCTTCACGACGCCAGGCCCGAGTTCGATGGCGGAAGCCTGGGCCGCCTGGTGTTCGCTGTAATCGCGATCGTGGTGATCGAAATCGTGTACCACATTGTGCTAGCCCTGGAGTCGAAACCGGAGCCCAAAGACGAGCGCGACGTTCTCATCGACTGCAAGGCATATCGAAACGCCTATTTCCTGCTGGCCACCGGGGCGTTTCTGGTGATGGGCTGGGTCATCATGGCCGGCCTGGTGCGCGACGCCGCTCCCACTCGAATCATTGTCACCCCTTTCCTGATGGTCAATGCCGTACTGCTGGTCATGGTCCTGGCCGAGTTGATGAAGTTCCTCACCCAGTTGTTTTACTACCGGCTAGGCTTGCGATGACCAAAGGACGGATCCGTAACAACGTCCGCAAGCTGCGGTTCCTTGGCTCAGAGATGACCCAGCAGCAACTGGCAGAAAAGATCGGGGTCACCAGGCAGACGGTCATCGCGATCGAACAGGACAAGTATTCACCGTCCCTGGAAGTGGCCTTTCGCATCGCCCGCGTCTTCGGAGTGCCGCTGGAAGAGGTGTTTCAGTATGAGACAGCGGAGTCAGAAAGTGGAAGCGCGGCGTGATGAAAGAGTTCAGCCTCGATGCATCGCGTAGTCGGTCGTAACGTCAGGTTGATATCGCCCCAGTCCCGCCTTGCGGGACGGAATAAGAAAGCCCACCGTTTCAACGGTGGGTAGGCGTTAATTCGAGATTGAGTCCCTCGGGGACGGCACACGCAGGGCGGGACCGGTTTTCGAATTGTCATCCCGACCGAGGACTTTAGTCCGACCGGAGGGATCTGCGTTTCTGCCGTCCCTACAAAAGCATCCCACATTGTGGGACTCCGGTCCAAAGGTGGACTGCCGTAACCTCAGCCCGGAGGGCGAAACTGCAGTTAGCCCATGGCGGGATTGCGGGGTGCCCGTCACGCGCCGTTTTTGCGCGTGATGGGGTGCAAGTAAGCCCGGGGTAGCTTCTTATAAGGGTCTGAGCCCCGTAGGGGCGGCACGGGCCTTTTTGTGCCGCCGGCTGAAGCCGGCTCGGGGTTCGAGCAACCAGCCTACCCAAGACTCCGCCTTCGGCTTCGTCCCGGGCTAACTGCAGGGCCGCCCCTCACCACCCCATTAAGCCTGAAATCCGAAGTTGAGTCTTGCGATTGCTCGTTTCTTGGTACTTGGGATCGGGGTTAAAGCAACGGTTTCGTTTCAGGTAGCTACGGCAGACTCCAACTTCGGCGAAGTTGG
>Ga0181523_10001874_pt1 | contig 21466 bp, 23 predicted proteins | sample PEATcosm2014_Bin_43_FD_119752 | JGI IMG/M metagenome (GOLD analysis project Ga0181523, IMG submission 119752) | Peatland microbial communities from MTU Mesocosm Facility, Houghton, MI, USA - PEATcosm2014_Bin05_30_metaG | ecosystem: Environmental > Terrestrial > Soil > Wetlands > Peat | place... | reverse complement strand
GCGCCCTCTTCTTGCGGGCCGTAAATCAGCCGATGCGCAAGCAGCACGATCGCCATCATCACCGCCAGCAGCGAGATTCCAATCCCGGTCATGCTCAGCATCTGGATCGGAACCGTAGAAAATCCGGTAATCAGGTTGAGACTGAGTTTTGCCAGTCCGAAGAGATTGTACTTCGACTTGCCACCGGCACGATCGTGGTGGCCGACCGGGATTTCCGCGACTCGCTTGGCGAAGGTGTTGGCGAGCGCGGGAACGAACGCCGCCTTCTCGTCGCAATCGACCACGGTATCGACGATGTGGCGGCGGTACGCACGCAACATGCATCCGTAATCGTGCATCGGTACGCCGACGATAAAAGACGTCAAGCGGTTGTGCAGACGCGACGCGTAGCGCCGATACGCCCGATCGTGGCGCTCCTCGCGCCATCCGCCGACCACGTCGTTGCCTTCATCGATCGCCGCAATCAACCGCGGAATTTCCTCGGGCGGATTTTGCAGGTCCGCGTCGAGCGTGACGACGATCTCGCCGCGCGATTGCCTGAAGCCCGCGAGGATCGCCGAATGCTGTCCGAAATTGCGCGCCAGCTCCACGACCCGCACGCGGCCCTCTTCGCCCGCCGCAATTTCGCGAAGGATGCCGAGAGAATCGTCGTGCGAGCCGTCATCGATAAAAACGGTCTCCCATGGACGGCCCAGACCGTCGAGAACCGGCTTGAGGCGCGACCAAAGCGACGCCAGGTTGGCGGATTCGTTGAACACCGGCACAACGACCGACACCGATCCGCTCGGCGCTCGCGATACGGCCGAAGTGCCTCGAATCGGTGATATTTTGCCCGGGAAGCTCAAGGAACGTGCGCGACCTGAGCGCCGATCAATCCATGCGAAAGCGCCGTCGCGTAAAGTGATTGTTGCAGACAGCCTCAAGGAATTAAAGATAGCGCCGGGCCGCCCCGGTTGACCGCGCGCGATCACCTCGCGAGACTGCATCGACGATGCTCGCCGCCAACCGCACTCTTCGACTCGCCATCTATGCGCTGCTTGCGGCGATTCTCTATCTCCCCGGCCTGGGCAGGCCGGCGCTTTGGGAGCCCGACGAGGGCCGCTACGCCGAAATCGCGCGCGAGATGGTTATCTCGGGCGACTACGTCACGCCGCGTGACGACTTCGAGCTATATTTCGAAAAGCCTCCGCTGGTTTATTGGGCCGAGGCCGCGTCGATAAAAATTTTCGGGGTCAATGAATTCGCGGTGCGACTGCCTGCCGCGATGTTCAGTATCGGACAAGTCGTCGTCACCGCGGCATTGGCCGAGATGATGCTCGGTGCATCGGCAGGACTCTTCGCGGCGCTCGCGCTCGCGCTGAGTCCGCTATTTTTCGGCTTTGCTCGATTCGCGACGCTCGATCCCGCGCTGGCGTTTTTTCTGACCGCGGCGCTCGCCGCGTTTTACGTCGCCGCGCGTGACGAGTCATTCTCACGGCCGTCGTCTCGCAGGTGGATGCTGACTTCGGCCGCGATGCTCGCCCTTGGCACCCTCGCCAAAGGCCCGATCGCATTGCTTCTGGGCGGCGCGATCGCTCTGGCATGGATGGCAAGTGAGCGCAGGCTGCGCCAAATCGCGCAGATGCCGCTCGTCTGGTGCCTCGTCATCTACGCGGCGATCGTCGTCCCCTGGTTCGTGCTGGCCGAGGCCCGAAATCCCGGCTTCATGCACTTCTTCATCGTCCACGAACATCTCGAGCGCTACGTCGCGTCGAGCGAACACGGATGGGGTCCGTGGTTCTTCATCCCAATCGTGATCGGCGGAACGTGGCCGTGGATTTTCTTCGTCCCGCTTGGATGGTCCGCGATGCGCGCCGACGACGGCCTGCCCGAGAGCGCCAAGGACCCATCGGGCCGACGCGCGTCCGCGCGCTTCCTGCTCATCTGGTTCATCGTGATCCTGGTGTTTTTCTCGATCCCCCGCTCCAAGCTCGGCAGCTATATCCTGCCTGCACTTCCGCCGCTCGGGATCGTTGCGGGATACGGCCTCGCGCGGATGCCCGCGCTCGGCGCCGCGAGTCGCCGTCGTCTGCTCGCCGTCGTTGCTATCGCGAACCTGGCAATCGCGGCGGTTATTTTCGTATTTTCGGAACTCGTACTGGCGCCGATAAATCCCGGGCTTGGCGTCGACGGGCTGCTGATCGGCGACATTCTGGCCGCAGGCGCGATTGCGATGTACTGGCTTGGGCGCGCGTCGTCGCGCGCTGCGTATGCGATCGGTGCGATCGCGCTGGCGATGCTTGCGACGATGCCGCTGGCCGCGCGCTTGCGTGAAGACGCGTCGTCGATTTCCACCTATCGCAACCTGGCAAGGACCGTTGAGCCCTATCTTGCGGGAGACTGCACGCTTGCCTCATACCGCCATTACGTCCAATCGCTCCCGTTCTATACGCGCCGGCGCGAGACCCGGGTCGAGTATTGGGGCGAGCTTTCTGAATTTTCTTCCCCATCGCAGGGCAAGTCGCCGTTCGTTATCGGCTCCGAAGCGCGCCTGCGCCAGGTCTGGTCGTCGGGCGCGTGCATGGTTTTGATCGCGAACGATCGAGACCGCAAAGCGCTTGCGGACTCGCTCAAGCCCGCGCCGGCAGTCATCGGATGTGAGGGAAAAAAGCTCGCGCTCTACAATGGCGCGCTGGCGCCGCCGCCGGGCGCAGCCGATTGTCTCAAAGCCGGAGCGAAGAATTAATAAACGCCGGGATCGAGGTACTTGGATTCGGACTCATTGGACTGTAACTTTCTCGCTGTGGCTTGCTTGCGGCCAGTTCCAACGAATAGTGGAAAGTCACAATTTTGGGCGCAAGCAATTAGCCGGGAGAGATTGATCACAGGTGGCTGACAAGAAATCCAAATCCAAACTTCAGGCTGGGGATTTCGGAGCCGACGGCGCCGCGTCCGAACCTTCGCTCGGTCACTTGATTACGGAAACCCGCGAACGCAAAGGCCTGACTCGCGAGCAAGTCGCCAGCGAGGCTCATTTGCCGCCGCATTACATCAAGATGATCGAGACCGACAACTACGATCTGATTTCGGATCAGCTCTACCTCGTGCCATTTCTGCGCCGCTACGCAACGTTCCTGGGTCTCGACGCCGAGGAAATCGCCTCGCGTTTCGTCAGCGACGTTCAGCATGCCGAGGCCAACGTGGTGCGAATCTCGCAAGAGATCACGATGGTCGCGAAGCGGCCCGGCGTCACCAGCCAAATCGCCTTCGTCGTGCTGATCGTCGCGGTGCTTGTCCTGGTGGCAGATTTCGCGTGGCGCCGGATCGTGGAGCATGAAGCACCCACTGTGGCTCCGGTCGCCTCGCCGGCGGCGATGGCGACAGCGGCGGAGTCTAATGCCGTCGCGCCGAACGAAACTCTGGCGCCCGCGACAATCGTGCCGAATCCCGAAGGCGCCGTGCCCCCGTCGCAACCGCTTCCGGGCGCGGCGACCAATGAGTAACACGCCGCTAGTGCAGCACGGCGTTGGCGATCTCTTCGGCGACGAGTTCCTTGGCACGTCGCGCGTCGTCACCTGAGTGCACGACCACGACCACCTTTAGCTCATCGGCTGCGCCCTCCAGCGATGCGCGCGCGACGATCACCGTGTCGTAAATCTGGTTCTTCGGGATTTTGTCATATGGCGTCGGCGCGTTGATGCCGTGTGACGCCTGCTGACTCGCCTGGTAGGCTCTGAACTGTTCAGCAGCCGTATCGTCGGGATACAACGACCGGCGGAGAGCCTCCTGCGCGAACGGATCGATCGGTTGATTGCCGCTGTCTCCCAGCGGCGGCGGATTCGCGCCGGCCGCCTTGAGCAATTCGACCATCGAGGGATCGCCCGGGAACATCTGATTCAATGACACTCCCGGCGCAAGCAGTTGCTCATTCACCGACACGGTGAGCGTAACCGCATCTTCCCCATTGGATGCAGCACCATGGCGCGCCGCTCTCAGATCTTCATTCAGCACGTTCTGCACAACGGGATCGGTGCAAACCGCAATCACGCTGGCGTTTGCAGGCACCACCAGCTTGCCCGCCGTCTTGATGTCGGCGGCGTGCGCAAATCCGCAAATGGCTACTACAATGGCTATCGCGGCGATCGCGCCCTGCCCTGCTTGACGCACCGGATTACTCACCTAGGGAATCTTCTGCTCCAACAGTTCATCCGCCCGCGCAGCCCGCCATTTTACCAGGCGTTCGCCCAGCTTCGCGTCGCCCAGCGCGATTATCTGCGCCGCCAGCAGCGCCGCATTCGCCGCACCAGCTTTGCCAATCGCCATCGTCGCCACCGGCACCCCCTTGGGCATCTGCACGATCGACAGCAGCGAATCGATTCCGTTGAGCGAGGTCGTCGGCATCGGCACGCCGATAACCGGGATTATCGTCTTCGCTGCGACCACGCCGGCAAGATGCGCCGCGCCACCGGCGCCGGCAATTATCGCGCGCAGGCCGCGGCCCGCCGCATTCGCGGCATATTCCAAAGTAAGCTCGGGCGTGCGATGCGCCGACATGATCCGAACTTCATGCGGCACTTTAAGTTCTTCCATGACGTCGGCCGCCGCCGACATGTATTCCCAGTCGCTCTTGCTGCCCATGATCACGCCGACAATCGGCGCCTTGCTGTCCGCCATCGTGGTTCCTCGTGTCTTCCTTATGCATGCATCATCTCACAATCGAGATAAAGGACGCAGCACTGTTGGAATCTGAAGGCTGATTCCCGCCCGCCGGGATGTCAAGTCGCAGCCGGTATGAGCGCCCCGGATATTTCGGCACAATGTATTCGCGATGGCGACGCCGATTCCCAGCAATCAGTGCGAGTTCACGCTCGCCGAAGTTGTCGAGGCTACGGGAGGCACGCTGGTCCGCGCCGCTTCGACTTTCCCGGCCGGCGGCGGCGTCCGCGGCGTCAGCATCGATACACGCTCGATCGGAGCCGGAGCGATATTCGTCGCAATCCGTGGCGCGGTGTCCGACGGCCATGACTACCTGCCACAAGCCGCCGCGCGGGGCGCTGCAGCCGCGATCGTCGCGACCGGGCGGCGTCATCCTGCGCTCGATTGCATCGAGGTCGCCGATACCCTCGCGGCGCTGGGCCGGCTCGCGCGCCGCCATCTCGTGCGCACGCGCGCGGCCCGCCCGCTTCCACTGATCGCAGTCGGTGGAGCAGTCGGCAAGACCACCACCAAAGAACTCACCGCCGCCGCCGCACACGCGCTGTTCGGATCCACGCTTTCAACCCCGGGCAATCTGAACAATCTGATCGGCGTACCTATGACGATTTTCACGCTAACCGGCGAGCATCGCGCGGCCGTCCTCGAATGCGGCACCAACACGCGCGGTGAGATTCCAAAACTGGCGCAAATCGTCGAGCCAGACGTCGCAATGGTCCTCAATGTCGACCTCGAGCACAGCGAGGGCCTCGGCACGCTCGAGGATATCGCCAACGAGGAAGCCGCGCTGTTCTCGACCGCCCGGCGCTGTGCGGTCGCATCGGCAGACGAACCGATGGTGCTGGCGCGGATTCCCAAGCATCTGAGGCGAATCACCTTTGGCAAATCGCCCGACGCCGACGTGCGGCTCGTCAGTCGAAGCGTGAGCGTCCGCTCGCGCATCCGCGTCGAAATCGCCCGCGCCATGCTCGCCGCGGGAGTCGAAGCTTTCATCGAAACTGAAATCGCGCTGCTGGGCGAGGCCGCTGCTCTCAACTGTACCGCCGCGATCGCGGGTGTCGCCGCGATGCATCCGATGCCGCTTGAATCGCGCGAGCTCGCCGCGATCGGCAATGCGCTCGCGGCCGTCAAGCCGGTCGCCGGCCGGCTCGCGAACACCTCGATTCACGGCATCTTTGTGATCGACGACACTTACAACTCGAACCCGCGCTCGATTCGGGCGGCGCTGGCGGCCGCACGCGAAGTAGCCGACGGTCTCGGCGCCCGCCTGGTGATCGCGCTGGGCGATATGCTCGAGCTGGGCGAGTTGTCGGCCGGCGCGCATCAGGAGGCGATACGCGACGTGATGCGCTCGCATCCAGCCGCATTCGTCGCCGTCGGCCCTGAGATGAACTCCGCCTGCGCAGTCGTATCGCGCGATGCGGATACCACCGAGGTACTCACCACGCCCGACAGCATCGCCGCGGCAGGAATAATTGCCGGGCTGCTCCGGCCCGGCGATGTGTTACTGGTCAAGGGTTCGCGCGGAATCGCAATGGAACGAGTTCTCGAGAGGCTCGGCTGACGCTAACGGGCCCGCGAGGCCGCGCGGCCGGCCGTAACCCGGCTTTGCCCACGAATCCGCACTTGCCCAGAAAGCCCGGTTGTTGCCCCTAAAATCGCGTGTACTGCGTCGATTTTTGGGGCAACCGTAGCTGCTACGAGTGTTCGCTCGTGTTCTGCCCAAAGATGCGCCAAAACCAATAGCATATTTGAAATCGGATGAGGCACCACAAGAGATAAAGGTGAGACCTTTCGTCAGAATATTCGCCTGCGGGCGGCAGAGGTAGATCGCCGCTAGGGTGCGGATTGATATCTGAATCGCAGTCACATCTGTGGGCCAGTGGTCCGGAAAAGGAATTCCACAAGCTAGCGACGATTTCCGTCTTCGTGCCTTCGACGTGAGGTCCCGGCTTGAGAAAGATTCTCAGTTCAGTGTGGGCAATTTCTCCGTCCTCTATGAGGTGGATGACGTCCGCAGATGAAACTTTATCCGAGTTCACGGCAGACACCAACGCACGAACCGCGTCTGCTTTCAGTTCATAAGCACCACAATAGACGCTCCTATTCTTCTCCTTAAACGTTCCCTGTGCTCGCTCTTTCTCGTTTCGCTGACGCGCCATTTCGCAGCCACGTTTGTGCACATGTTTGATAGTCGGGACGAAACGGCCCCAAAGCAGCGACCCGCGAAGAGAATCGTCGGACCCGGGCCGCAAGTAGATGAATTTCCAGAAAGCGAACGTTTTTTTGTGAAACGAGACGGGATGGATGACAGGGCGAAACAGACTATCGCCGTCTGGAATACGCCCGCATCCCATATCGCCCCCCGAACGCAATTACTATTCGATCAACTCTGGGAGATCGGTGTCTGATCTACTGATCAAAATGATCGGCCTTCCCAAATGAGCAAATGGGAGAAGGTGCGAAGGGTTCAGAAATTGACTTGCCGAATAGTCGATTCTTTGTGTTATGCGCTCTGGTGACGATATCAATGCGGAAATCTCGTTTGCGCTAATAGTCAGATACAGATTGTCGTTGTTATCGTCCGACCAATTGAAAACAACCGACTCTGGTCCATGAGTGAATATCTGCGGCGCAGGGACCGAATCTTCCCTAAGTTTCGCCGCAACATAGCTCGCTGCATGATAGACGGATGGTTCAATTCTCCATTCATCCGCTCCTTCTAGTGCGGCCATTTCGTTGAGCGCCTCTCCCAGCTCCTGATAATTTTGGCTCAGTTCCCATTGCTCAAGGACGGCCACGCTTGAGAAATATGTTTTCAAAACCTGGCGTTCTGATCTAATCGGAGCAATCCCTACAAAATCAAACTCGCTGGAGCCCGTAAGATTCGCATATGAGTAATCCTCGGCAGGACCGCTTGAGATGTCCGCAGGCGACCCAGAAGTCGAACTCAGAATTATCATTGCTCGATGGTAAACCGTATGGGGGAAACCTCGCATCTTAAAATTCCTCAATGTTCAAGCCAATTTCGCGCTGCCCTGTCTCTACTCTAGCAATCCCTTCAAGTAGTAGCTCTGATTGTTGGCTGCTAGTAAGCGGACCTGCAGGCACATTATTGTTGTCGAAACTCACACTAGCCGCTATGAACTCCTTGACCTCAGGATGAGGCTGGGCAAGAGAGGTGTCTTTTGATGCAGAGACAGGCATGCCCGCAGCGAGAATTGTGAAATTTACAACTTGCAGCCGCTGCGCGCGCCACGTCGTAACAAAGTTCATTCTGATGCTCTCAACTCTACTGCTGACCTGCGGTCGATTGATTTGGAAAACGAAATCTTGTTCATCAGTAAGTTTCACTCGATATGGAACAGGCATGACCGCCATCAACGTCTTGTTGGTTTCTATTACATCCGTCTTCAGACTGACAAACTGAACACCAAGCGCCACACGGAGAACAGGATTTGAAATAGCGCCTTTGGCGAGAACATCTATTATCCGGGTCAGTTCCGCGTGAAATTGGCTCGTGTTTTCAATCAGATCGATCGAGGGTGTAATCGCGCCAGGAGCCGGCGGCGGCGAGAGACTGAAGTCAATCCGGGCTGGTTGAGAAACCAACTGTACAGCTATGCCGTTACGCGTCCCTTGGGCAACCGTGGGCAGAAGAGCATTCGCTTGTTTCTGATAATTGTCCGGATCGCCGCCCCAGACTCGCCGATACAATTCAAACGCAGAGGGCAATGGAGCCGGGACGGGGACGGTCGGAAACAGAGTGATGCGACCGTTCAAGGCTTTCCATTCATTCATGGGTCACACCGGACCGCGCCGCGCCAGTCCGAGCGCATGCTGTGTATCTAACAACGACGATGTGCGGCGGCAAAACGCGATATTCTCGCCCCTTTGAACGCAATTCCCAACGGACATTTTGAATAGCAAACTTCGTCTCATAGTAGTTTAGCCGATGTCAAGCGTATTGATAGTCCTCCCCACCTCAACCCTGCCGTGCTTGCGCCGTGCTGGACACCCGCGCAGCCCGCAGCCATTCGTCCAAGTCCTCGCGGTAATAGAAAATCCGCCCTCGCTTGATAAACTTCGGTCCTGTTCCGTTAGTTCTTTTTATCGCGAGGGTCTGGGTCGCTAGCCCCGAATACGCCGATGCATTTTTGGTATCCATTCGCCCATCGGCGAAAACTTCAACATTTGTAAACATTTTTTGACCCATTTGTGCACTGCACTGTCCTACAATGTCGCCCCCTCGGGCCCGCAGTTTCCAGTCGAAGTTTGAAATCACGACGTCTTCCCCTTCGCGGCGGGCGCGAGCTTCGCGCTCAAGGCGACGAGCTCCGCGGCGCGCGCGCTCGACGCGCCTTCATCGCCCAAGACTTTCGCATACTGAGCGAGCGCCTCGCCGGCGAGGCCCATATCAGCGTTGGAAATCAGGGGCACGCGCGAGGCGCTTTGCGAGGGCGTGTTAGCCAGGTGAGACCGGCCGGCCATGATCCTGTTGAATCTTGAAGTCACGGAAATTCTCCTTTCGCAGAGGCTGGAGCGTGAAGGATGTCCTCGCCGGCGGCTCGGCAAGGCTTGCGCAGGTCATTGACCTATAGCTGTGACGTTGCAGGTTTCCGCGGTCATCGAGGCGTTCGCCGGGAGCGTCAGCACAGTCGCCGTGCTGGTCGGCCCATACGTGCCGCACGACGCGAGGATGTTCGGCGCGGCGGAGAAATTCACGCCAGCGAGGTTTGCGGTACAGCCGCTTCCATTGAAGCACACAGTCTGAGCGGTGCCCGTCTCCTGGTAGGCGTTGAGATAGCAAGTCGCAATCTTGAGCGTGCCCTGCATCGATTGCGAGCAAACTGCGGTCCCGGCGGTGCCCGTGAGCGTCGTCGCGGCGGGCGCGGCATTGAAAGCCGTCGCCTGATTCGGCTCGTTCGAGACGACTCCCGGCACCGATTGGCCGGGGACGGCGCAATGGATGCAGGTGAAGCTCGGGAGATAACTGCCGCCAACATTGGTGATTGGCAGACTATAAGGTGTCGCCGGATAGCTGCCGTGGCTGTTGCCGTAGTTGCTGAGCGGCTGGCCGAAATTCACATTGATGAACGTACCAGCATCCCCACCATTCGCTCCCTGGGCGTTCCAGTTCATGCTCGTGGACAGCGGGCTGGCCGTCTCGACGGTTATGTTCTCAAAAATATCGAGTGAGTTACCGTAAGCGATTGCGCCCCACGGACCGCTCCCGCCAGCGATCCGAAAATCTGAGAACCTTGCCTGTGAAGTGCTATACGCGAACATCTGCGCGCTTTCTTCCTGGCCGCCGGTCACCGTGCTGTAGTCCGAAGTATCCGGCACATACCAAAGGATGCCCGCATCCTCGGAGTTCGTGTTCGTCATCACGAAGGAGCCGATGCGCGGGAAGTCGAAGCAGTAGTCGCGGTTGCCGCAGTTGGTGTTGTAGATTGCCTCGTTGTAGGTCTCTTGGGAATTGGAATAGATGCAGATATTGCCGCTGCCAAGTGGCGGATAAGCCTCTTCATAACAACTCAGGCCGTCGATGATCGCATCTTCGCCGTTGGCGATGGAGGGGCCTAAGTCCACGCACAGACCCACCACGCCGCAAGTGACGTTGCGGATATTCATGCCGGTCGGGGGCAATCCCGCCCAAGCCACGCCGCTCGATGGCGCACCCGGCCCCGCATTGCTCTGAGACTGGCCGCTGGTGGGATAGCGGTTCTGATCGATCATGATTCCGGGCGTGCTGCCGGTCAGGCCGTCAAGCCCGATTCCTTCGATCGTGTCGGCGTAGGCGTTGTTGAAATTAAACACGATGCCGCCCGCGGGGCCGTCCCATCGCAGGTTCGCGTTCGGGCCTCCATTCAAGTTGCTTCCCGGCCCGCTGATTCCGGTCTGCGATAGCTGCCAAAAGCTGACAGCCTGCGCCAAATCGTAATGAGTCGCGCACGCCGGCAGCTGCACCTTCGAGCCGGTGGTCCCTGCCAGCACAGACGCATTCACCGCCTGCTGTAGCGCAGGCGCGTTGTCGTGCCGCATCGTCGTCGAGGCCGAGCGCGACGGCGCAACCGAGAGAGTTACCGAAGTGCCGGAAATCGCGGTGATTTGCGCATCACGGTCCGCCGCTACCGCGCCGGTGCTCGCTTCCTCGTCGATGCCGAAGGGCTTGCCGTTGTCACGATACGAAACGCTGGTGCTGCCCTGGCCGGGAGGAATCGGCTTCACGGCATAGATGCTGGTCGGCGTGCAGCTTGCGCCCGTGCATCGCCGGATAATCGAACCGACCGTGTTCGCGTCAACCGAGTAGGTCACGATGACCGCGTTACCAATGGAAGGATTCACCGGAGCAGTGGTGATATACACCGTCGCGCTTGCCGCCGAGCGCATCCCGTTCAGGCCCGCGCCGATGCCGGTCTGGCCGACGTTCTGGACGCTGTAGCCGTAGGTGGTCGAGCAGCTCGTGTTCGGATTGTTAGTCGTGCCGTTGTCCACGATGCAGTTGCCGTTGCCGGTCGCGGTGGTGTTGAGCACCGGAATGTCCACGCTCCAATATGGCAGGTAGTTCAGCGCGTAGCCGTCATCAGCGACGCTCGCGATCGTCGGCGTCGCAATCGTGTTTGACGCGCCCGCGGCGTCGAGTTTTACGTACTGCCCGACTTTGAAATCGCCAATCGCACCAACTGTGACGGTCGCACTGCTCGCCGTCGTCGTGGCTGATGCGGTGGTGTCCGAGCACACCGCGCCGAAGTCCTGCGCGTTCAGCACGCCGTTGACACTGACATTGGCGATTGCGTCGCTGCCGTCGAGCTTCGAGCCCGACAGCGTGTTGAGCTGCGCTCCAGTCTGTCCGAGCGCGAGCGCGTCTCCATTGACGGTCGCGCCGGCGAGGTTCGACACCTTGTTACCGTTGGCGTTGAGGTTCGCTTCCAGCGCCGCGCTCGCGCACGCCCATTGTCCTCGAGTACCAAGAGCCCACGCACCGCCCCCGCCGCTGACGCACGGCGTCGCGCTCCTGCAGTTATTGCAGAACAACAGCATCCCGTCCTGCTCGGGCGGCAGATTGGCGAATGCGGTACTGGCTATCGAAGGCGCGATCGCCTGGGCACCTGAAAATCGATCGTTGATCGCCTCGCGGAACTGCAACCCCGCGCCCACGCCGGTGAAGTTGGGGATCGGCTGATAAGCTCCGGGCGGTGGCAGATTCTGCGCCGCGGCGGCGGCGCGCAGGATTAGAACCATTGCGACGGTGCGCAGTATCAGGGCCACGCTCCGCTGTCGCGTGCGGCCGTTGTTACACCTATGCAGTATTTTAAGGTTCATCTTCATTGTTCCGTTTTACCGGCTACCCGTGCCAACGGGCGGCTAGAACCCGATCGCGAGCCAGTAGAAGCCGTAGTTATGATCGTTGCCCGCACCCAGGCAGTTGTTATAGACCCAGAATTGCGATGCGGTCGGCAAATAGGTCGCCGGCACCATGATCACGTCTTCGCCATTGTTACCCGCGCTCGCGTTGGGATTGATCGTGATCGGCAGGAAGACTTCGCAAGCATTCGGAAAGGCGATTGGAAAGCTGTAGGGGCCATACAATCCGTGCGGCTCTCCGGGCGAACCCCAACTCACCATGCCCCATTGAATGAGGTACTGGATCAATCCCTTATTCACATCGGCAACCGGAATCTTGAGATAGCCGCTGGGCGCCATCAGCCCGGTGAACAGCGCCTGGAACGCCTGCAACACGCCGATATTCGAGATATTTACGTCCTGGCGTTGTTTCAGAAACGCGGTGCGATTAGCCAGTTGCTGATGTGGCTGATTGGAGATACCCGTCCCGCTGAAACTCGCGCCGCTGGCAGCGCCTTCGACCGGATCGGTTGCTTGAATTTGATACACCTCATTGGAGGTGAACTCGGCTGCGTCGATTAGTGTAGCCATTGACTACCTCAGAAGGTAAGCGTCCACGTACCGCTGATACTCATTCCCGCGCCGAAGACTATCGGTGCGATTGTCTTGCGCGCGAGCATCGGAGTCGGCGCGGTCGTTCCGGGCAGTCCCGCGCTGGCGTGATTGGCGAATATCGCCAGCTCCTGAATGGTGATCCCGTCGGCGCCGGTGTCGGCCGTGGTCAGCGACCAGTTGAAGGTCACGCTGCCGTTGCCGTACTCGCTGTGGCTGTCGAGCGCTTTGTAATATGCGGGGCCGGTCAGCGCGCTGTCGCTCACCGTCGGTGCGTTAGATCCCGAGCCGAATCCCACCGCAGCCGCGAATTCGCCGGTGGTATCGCCTCCGAGCAGCGCCGCAAGGGCAGGCAGCCCGGCGTTCACGAATAGATTGCGGCCCTCGTATTTCCACACGATACGCCCTCGCCGGACAAGCCGGATTCGCACGATTCCAATCGGCCTTCTCATTTCAACCTCCTTGCAAAACGGCTGCGCCGTTGACGATCAGCGCCGAATCCGCAACCGCGGGTTCGTTGACGCCGTAAGTAATCCCGCTGTGCAGATAGTGAGCATTGTAAGTGGGGACAATCGGACCGTACGCATCGGTGAGCGGCGCCGTCCCGATCGCAAAAGCCAGCGCGTCGTCATTGGGCGCGGGCGCCGCGTCGAGCTGGTACTGGGCAATTCCGCCGAGCGTCAAATTGTCTGACGGCGTCGGTCCCGCGTCAGAAATCGCCGGCGCCACAAACCATATCGAGTCCATCCACGCACGCGCCGGTTTGAAGAAATTAACCGCTGCTGCTGCCGTGGATGCGGCGCCGCCTGGGACACCCTGCCCGGCCACGAGATTGATCATGACACGGAACACCGCCCATCCCTGGCTCGACGGATACGCATCGCCGCCCCAGCTCGACTGTCCTTCGAGCAGCGTGACCTGGGTCCAACCCAACGACGCGAGCGCCTGCTTGATCGCCCACGGCGTACCGCAAAACCGATGCAACGGGATGGCGCTCATGAGCAGTTCGCGCTCTGCCGCCTCCGTCAGCGGCTGCACCGAAACCAGGGCGCCGGATTCGATCAGATTGTCCACGTCGGTCAACAAATCGATGTTCGTAAGCGCGTCGACTCCGAGCGACACCGGCGCGATTAATTGCCACAGCGGCGACAAGATGTCGAATTGCCACGCCAGAAACGGCAGCGCGCTTTCCACCACCGAGTCGATTCGATAGACCAGCAGCGTCGTGAGATCGAGCGCCGCGAGCCGCGCGATCAGCACCAGCAACGCCTGCGTGCGCGTATCGTTGATCGACGGCGCGGCCGACAGCTCGGGCATCAGCTGTGCTCCGTGCTGAACGCCGTCGTCAGCGAGATCATCGTACAGTTCGCCCACTGCCCGGCCGTAAGCGTGGTCAGCACCGGCGCCGTGAGCGTCACGCCATAGACACCCGCGACCGACAGCGCCGCAATTATCTGGCTCGGCACGATGTCGCGCTGAATCTCGGCGGAGAGCTCGAGCGCAAGCTCCTGCACGGCAGTGGTCGCCGCGGCGATGGTCGCGGTCGGATCCGCATCCGAGTACAGCGTCACGGTCGCGGTGATCTGGTAGTCCACCTCCGTCACCGCGAGCGCGTTGACGGTGTCGGTAAGCGGACGCACCGTGTCGGCGTTCAGCACCGCGGCCACTTTCGCAAGCAGCGCGGAGTTCGCGACTCCAGCACTGTTTGGCGCCGCCGCCGGCTGCACCGTAATCGGTCCGGTCAGCACGTATGCGTTCACCGATCCGGGCGCTGGACTCATAATTTGCGCGTCGATGATCGACGGATCGGCGCCGATCGCAAAAAATCGGTATGCTCCGATCGGACCCGCGACGCTGAACTGGTTGGGCGCAGCCTGAATGCGCGTGCGCAGATGATCATCCGTTTCCGGGGCGGATCCACCCGTGGTCGTGCTCGTATTGGTCACGCTCGCGATCAAGGTATTCGGATTGAGCTGGACGTTGACCTGCCCCGCCAGGTATCCATTCGCAGCCACTCCTGGAGTTGTCGCGGTGGCGGCAACACTGGCGATAGTGGCGCCGGCCGCAATGCTGATCGTCGCGTTGGTCGCAAAGACAAACTGTCCGTCGTAAGTGCCGACCGGCGTTCCTGCGGCAATCGTGAACGGCACCGTCAGCGCGTTGGCCAGCGTGAATTGGAGCGTCGTCACCGCCGGCTGCGACGCCAGTCGCGTGACGCTCAGCAGTTGACCGAGATAATCGAGCATCGGGAACGACGCGAAGGCGAGCAGATTCTGCTGGGCCGCATACTGGATCGCGTTGCGCACCAGCGATTCGCGGTACGCATAAAGATTGATCAACAGGCGCTCGACCTGCGCCGGGTAGAGCGTTCGGTTCGCGGCTGCCTCGAACTCGGCAATCATGTCCGCAAGGATCAGGTTTGGATCGAGCCCGTCCGGATCGTCGACGAACACCGGTGGCGGCAGCGATGGAACTCCTGCACTCATCAACTCATCCTTTCATCGCCGTCGGCGCGGCCCGGATTAGACCGTCGCTCCCGGGACTGTCACGGTCGTGATCTGAACTGGAGCTGCGGTGGCGCCCAGCTTTAGCTGCCAGTTGAGCGTCACATCGAGATGCGCGCCGGACTGCGCGCTTCCGTCAAGCACCGGTTGCGCCGTCACCGAAACAAGATTTACCCGCGGCTCCCAGGTCGTGATCGCCAATGTCAGTTCGCTGACGATCGCAGGCAACGCCAAACTGATCGGAAAATCGATGTAGCGCCAGATATCGGCGCCAAAAGTCGGCCGCAGCGGATCGCTTCCTTGTGGCGTCGTTACGATAATCCCCAGGCATTGCTCGACGTCGGCGATTCCTTGGACCACTTGGCCGATGGCTCCTAGCGCCAGCGACCAGTCAGCCGACGTGATATCCGCCAGTGTGATTGCGCCCGCCGGCATCGTCATCCCGCCAACACGTCGGTGCTTGCCGACACGATTGTTCCCGTCGCCTCGCCCACTTGAACCGTATCGCCGAGCCGCGCGACGCCGGCCAACTGGCCGGTTCCGAGCTGCACCTGTCCCGCCGCCCTGATGATGACGTTGCCGCTCGAGTCGATCTGAATCTGCGCGCCGTTGGCCGTAACATTGAACGCCGCACCTTGAGGGAGGCTCACGCTCAGAATGTGCTCGGTGCCGTCGTATTTGATCTCGCCCTGGTCCTGAAACTTCAGATCGAGCAGATGCGTCTGGGCGTTGTAGGTGATTTGCGTGGTGTCCTGGAAAAAAAGATCGAGGAGGTGCGCGGCGCGATCGTAATCGATGCTGGTGCCATCCTGGAACGCAAGATGAAACTTGTTGGCGCTATTCACCGGCGCCAGGTCTGCGTCTGAATAAATCGCACCCAGCACTGCGCCGGCCTCATCGCGCAGATCCATCAGGCATACGACCTGTTCCCCAATGTCCGGAATCCAGTACGCCTTGTCGTTCTGCGTCTTGGGAAACACAATCGGCAGCCACCAGCTGATCACTTCGTCGTAATCCGGAAACACCACGCGCACCTTTGCGCGCGTCGTGTCCTGCTGCTGCACGATCCCGACCCGAAAAGTGGGATTCAGCGCGGCAAATCGCTCGCGGTATTCGATTATGTCGTTCATGCGTTTATCCGCCGTGCTGAAATTGACGTTGAGTATCCTGTCGCTCGCGCCAAATGATGCTGCGCCGTCTCGATCAGGTATGTTCCGTCCAGCGCGCCCCACCCGTTGATCTGCACATTGTTTCCCGCCACCAGCGCCGTGCTCCCCGGTCCCTCAAGCGATGCGTCCACGAACACCATGTTATGCAGATGAAGCGCGGCTTCGGCCTTCACCAGCGCTTGCTGCGCGTTTTCACAGCGCGCGACAATCTTGAGCGTATCTCCCGTCGGCGAGGGTGCAGACACCGACTGAGTAATCAATTGTTTCGTGTCAGGATCGAAGTACGAGAATTCCGCACCATCGTAGATTCGGCGCGCCCGGTTCCGAAATGAGAATCGAACCGTATCTGATCGTGTAATCGTGACCACTGCCGGTACTGACTCGAGCATCGGCCGCGCATAAAAGACCAACTGCCCTCCACGCACCGTGAAATCGAAGTTGTGCTCTCTCGCCAGCCGTTTCAGAAACTCCAAATCCGTCTGGCGCCGTTGAGTGACGCGGGCAAACACGACATCACTCTCGGACTCGGATGACGCCGTCACCATTACCAGCCCGTACTTCGCCGCGATTAGCGCCGCTATTTCCACGATCCCCATGTTCTCGTATGCCACGGTATTCGTGGTGCGCATCGCCGGTGTGATGTATGCGGCAAGGCAGCGCAGTCTCATCACGTCGGGCGGACCATCCAATTCCAGTTCGTCGATCTGAAATTCGCCGCAATCCAGCAGGGCCTCGCCGCTATAGCCAATTTGCAGACTGACTATGTCGCCGAGCGCCGGATACCAGGCGCCTTGCCACAGCTTCGTGGAATCTTCGAGATCCACTTCAAGCTCACCTGAAGCGCCATCGAGTTGATCGACATATCTGATCGCGAGAACCATTTCCGATACATCGGCGGTAATATTCACGCCCAGATAACTGAGTATCCATTGCGGCGAACGAACTGAATACGATGCCATCGCAGCCATTACGCACTCGCCGTCTGAGACAATTTCCAGGGCGGCAAGTCGGCCGTGACCACCGCGCTGCTCTGCAGGATCGGCACAGCGATCGATATTCCGGCATCGAACACCGGCTCAATCGGTACATTCGGATTAGCCATTATGATCGGAGAATAGTCAGTCGGATCGCCATAGTATTGCCAGGCTAACAAATCCCACCGTTCACCGGCCCTCGTAATGTGAAGTATGAACTGTCCGGACGGCGTCATCGCGCGGCGCTCCTCACGATAACTGCGGCAGGCACGTCGTCCGCTTCAAGATTGGGCCCGCTGGTGCCGGTCGCGGCCGGGATACTGAGCAACGCCGACACGCCTGGCGTGGATCCGCTTGAATCACTTCCGGCCGTCGCCGTCGACGCCGTCGTGATTCCCAGCGGAGTAACTGTCGGAACGGGCGTGCTCGCGCCAAGCGCCTGGTCAGGTATCCATTCTTTGAGCGCGAGTGCGACTCTGATCGCCAGCAATCCGCCGAGATCCGACATCTGCATCGATTTCACCTTAATCGATTCGATCACAAAGAGTCCGAGGTACGTTCCGACGCCGAAGATAAGCGGCAGTGCGAGATGCTGCGCCGCCGTCGCGCGCAACAGCGCCAGCTGCACCGCGGGATTCGTGAGCGACGAGTGCCACATCAGTTCGAAATTCAACCGCTGGAGATCGTCGCCGACCCATTGTAGCCGTGGCTTGCTTTCAATCACCCGCTGCTCGCCGAAACCGTAAGCCCCCGCCGATTCGTAGCCTTCCGGAGAGCCAACCACCTCGAACTGAATCTCGCCCAATGCTGCGAACAAGTAATCGCTCCTTAGAACTGCGCGCGCTCGCGCCGCGCTGATTCCCGTTTCAATTGATTGAAGAGCTCCTCGCGATGCGCCCGCAGTGCGCCAATCGCATCGCGCTCTATATTGCCGCCCGCCGCCGGCGCGTTGATCACGACCGTCGGCGACGAGTTGATAGTGATCCCCGTGCGCACGCTGCTGCTATTTCCGCCACGAGCGCTGCCCGATGGTTCCGCAAACTCGCGCTGCGAAAGATTTGCGGGCGGAATCACCGCGCGGATCGATGAAGCCATGCGATCGCTGGCGAGGATGCCTGTCCCGGCGAACTCCACTCGTTCTGCGTCGAGACCTCCTCGCGATCGACTCAAAACTCGCCCTGCATCTGGTCTCGGCGACGAGGCCGACTTCGCCGCGACCATCGTCTGGGCAATTTCGTTCGCGCGGTACGCCTGCTCCGCGAAATCGCTCGAGCTATTCAATCCTGATTCTGTTGCGCGTCGGCCCGCTGTGGAAATCGCCCAGGCTGCGCTTCGCGATTCGACTGAGCGTTCAGCTCGCGACAGAGCGTTCGCCGCGAGAGACAATTCCTCCATTTCCCGGGACACACGGCCGCCAGCATCAACTTTTGCCGTCGCGCGATGCCACGCATTCGCGTGACTGCCACGCCTTCCTTGCGACTCTCCATCGTTCGCGCCGTCCGAGCCTTTCGGCCGCGCCATCGACGTTGCCGCCTCGTTGCCCCCTACGCTGTCACTTACTCGCGCAGCCGCATTCAGCACCTTTGCTCTCGCGGTGAAGGTACGAATCAATTGCGCGGCACTCGCCGTCTTTCTCCCATTGTCCATTTCGCTTTGACTTGCCGTGTGGTCTATACGGCTCTGAGAGCCATCGATAGGAGTTTCTCTGGCTGCAAACAATCCTGTCTCAAAACGATGACCGTATTTCGGAAGAAGAATATGCGCGGGAAGCTCCCAGCGATGATTCGCGGCCATCGCGATGCTTGCAGTCGCCCGCCCGGTGCGGATGCTTTCTCTTGCGAAGCCGGCCATCCGCTCAAGCTGGCTGAGCGCGCGCGCCGATTTGGATCGGCTAATCTCTGCCTGCGTGTCGATTGTCCTGGATTGCCTCGCCATTTAATGACTCGCTCTGATGGCCCGTGTGAGGGCTTGCGCTAGGCTCGCGCGACGTTACGTTCGAACGGGCGCCGTTGAGAGGTCGCCGCCTCGACTCGCAACGGACGTCCTGCGAGTTCCTTGCCGTTCATCGCCCGCAGCGCGACCGCAGCATCGTCCTCGTTCGTCATCTCGACGAATCCGAACCCGCGCGAGCGCCCGTCGAAACGGTCACGCACGATCTCGGCTCGTTCCACTCCGCCGATCTCGGCAAATGCCGCACGCAAATCGCCGTCGCCTAACGAGAAACTCAGATTCCCTACGAATAGTCTCACTCCCATCATCTCACCGTCTCGCGTAATTAGTTAGTGCACGCATCGTGCTGTAGTCACTGTCGTTATTACTCACTATTCGTCCCCTCCGCCGCGTTCGACGCGCATCCGTTCATATTCCGTCACCGCGTCGAGCCAGTACGACAGCTCCGCAAAGTCCATCCCGCTCAGCTCCTGGACTGAGAATCCGGATTGAACGAGGCCTGCGAAGCACGCCGCGGAGGGCGGTCGAAATTTTCGCCCATCACCTCGTCCTGCAGCGCCAGCACGTCCGCGAGATCCATCTCGAGCACCTCCTCGTACACAATCCTGCGCCCGTCCACGCGCGTGAGTTCCGCGATTAGTGCAAATATCACCGCGCTCGCGTCTTCGCCCGCCGCTGCCCGCTGTGCTCGCATCAGGTCCCGTCCATGGCCTTTGCGCACCTCGGCGCGCGAGCCGGAAGGCAAATCGATGGTCTGGGCCTCTTCTTCATCCTTCGTGTCGGGGTTACCGATACGTACTCCATTCACCGTCAGTTCATCGCTTTTCATTAGTCATCGCCCCCGTCTTCCGGTTTCAATGTAATGCTTGTTCAGCCGCCGAGATTTGAGCGGAAAGTACTCAGTTGGTCGACGCCGCCAACTACGTAGATATTGGCGAATACGTCGTACAAATATATTTGAACTCCCGCCACGTATAATTCGCAGTGATAGATACTTACCACTGACGTGGTTTCGACCATTTTATGCTGACGAAAAGTGGGACTTCCGGCGTCCTTGAAGATTCCCGTCATCAGGTACACCACCGGAAGCTGCGCGGTCCGGCCCTGGCTGGTGTACTGCTCCAGGTTTCCCAGCGCCTGAAAGGAATGTGTCTGGAACGGACTGGTTGATAGCGTAAGGGTACTCGCGTCGAACGACGTCCACTTGATCTTCGACTCGAGCTTGTCTACCCCCGCCCACAGTTCCGCCGTTCCAGCCATCCCCAGGCCCTTGTAGTCAACCATCTTGTGCTTGGGATTGGCGATCTCGATCTCTTCGGCCCGGCCCAGCAGTCCGACGCCGTCGATGTATATATTTGCGTTGGTCAGTGAGTTGATCTGGATATTCATTCAGTTCCCCTGGTATCCGCGCGAGTTACGACGTCGCGCCCGCCGCTGCAGTTATCGGACTTGTCTGTCCGAGCTGCTGAAGCAAGGTCACGTCTATAAATGCCTCAAAACTGATTCTTTCTGCGGGGGGCGGAGGCATTACGTCGATGTCAAAGACCAGTTGGCCGGCGGCGATCTGCGTGTATGGATTTTCCGCCGGGTCGAAGCTTGCTGCGCCGGCCACCAGCGCGCCGCGTTGGATGAGCGATCTGATGAACGCGTTCGCGCTGGCGAGGATCGCCGTGATCAACGCGTTCGAAATCGGCTGGTCAATAAACTGGAGCATCGCGAGTTCCAGCGATTCCTCGATTATGTCCATCGTGCGGCGTACCGAGATTAAATTGTCCGGCGCGGTTGACGCCGGGTACTCCGCGCTGCGGTTGCCCCAGACCCGAAGTCCGGTGCCGAATGCGTTGAACACCGTCACGATGCCCGCCGCATTGAGATTGTTGGTGTCGGACGACGGGTCGAGAATAGAAGCGTAGAGGGTAACGTCGGGTCCGAGGATTCCATCGACCTGCGTGTTGGATGGCGACCACCAGTAACCCTGGGCCAGGTCCTTGGCCGCGATCGCTCCAGCCACCCACTGTGAATACGGCCCGACCGAGTTGGCGTTGAATTGCGCGGTCACCGGGGCTCCTGACGTGCTGAGCGTGACTCCGGTCGGCACGATTCCCGTGTCGTAGAACGTCTCTTGCGGATAGCAGAGAATCGTTCGGTTGCTCGACGTTGCAAAGGCATTGCCCACGACTCCGCGATTGGCTATCGCGGCCGCTACCGTCGTCGAAGG
>Ga0181523_10001872_pt1 | contig 21489 bp, 16 predicted proteins | sample PEATcosm2014_Bin_43_FD_119752 | JGI IMG/M metagenome (GOLD analysis project Ga0181523, IMG submission 119752) | Peatland microbial communities from MTU Mesocosm Facility, Houghton, MI, USA - PEATcosm2014_Bin05_30_metaG | ecosystem: Environmental > Terrestrial > Soil > Wetlands > Peat | place... | reverse complement strand
CGGGAGTTCTTCTCGTCACCTGCGCCCGGTTCGCAGGCAAAAATCGACGACCGGGCCGATCGTGGCCGTGGCCTGCGGAGTATCGGGCGGCCGGTGGCAGGCTTGCGTCTCCGGCCGGGCGGATGCGGCCGGCCGCCCGCAGTGGGCAGGCCTGCGACTGGCGGGCGATTGCCGTCGGACCGCGGCTGGCGGAGGCCTGCCCGGAGGAGTGGGCCGGCGGAGGCCTGGCCGGGGGCGGAGGCCTGCCCGGGGGTGTGCGGCCCGGGGGAGTGCGGCCCGGGGGAGTGCGGCCGGCGGAGGCTGCCGGGGGGCGGAGGCCTGCCCGGGGGAGTGCGGCCGGCGAACTATGGCCCGCCGGCCGACGCCGGGCTGCGCGGGCTCGCGCGGGGGCCAGCGCATGATGGCCAATGCCGGCGCAGAGCGCAACTGGAATATGACATAAGTGTCAGCAATGAAATGCCGGCCAGGCGATTTGGCATTCGAGTCCGGGGCGGCAGGCGGAAGCCGCCTGGGCTATGCATAATAGGATCTTCATGCCAGCGCAGCGGATGCGATCAATTGAAAAAACACGACGCCGATGTCATCTGACATCCATGTCAGAATTTGCCATCAAAACAAGGTTGTGCGGAAAATAGGGGCCGTGACGCGCGACGATACGCGACTGACTGGGGAGTTCCTCTGGGCGGACGGCGATCAGGCCGCCCTCGGGCGCGCGATGGCTGCGCGCTCGGCCGGGGAAAACTTCCCGGTTGCCGTCCGCCTGCTGCCTGCCCGGCAGCGGCGGCAGCTGATGGCTGTGTACGGATTCGCCCGGGTAACCGATGACATCGGCGACCAGGCGCCGCCGGCCGACCGGCTGCGGCTGCTGGACGAGCTGCAGGCCGATCTGGAGCGAGTGAACGGCGGGGACCCGCAGCTGACGGTGATCCGGGGGCTGCAGCCCACCGTCGCGGAGCTGAGGCTGGGCATTCAGCCGTTCCTCGACCTGATCGAGGCGAACCGGCAGGACCAGGTGGTCAGCAGCTACCAGACCTTCGACGAACTGCTCGGCTACTGCAGGCTGTCCGCTAATCCTGTCGGCCGCATCGTCCTGGCCGTGTTCGGTGCGTCCGGGCCCCGCCGCGACGAGCTATCCGACCAGGTTTGTACTGCCCTGCAACTGGTTGAGCACTGGCAGGACGTTGCCGAGGACCTGCGGGCCGGCCGGATCTACCTGCCCGCCGAGGACATGGCCGCGCATGGTTGCACGGCGGCCGATCTCGGCGCGGACCGCGCCTCACCGCAGCTCCGCGCGCTGATCAGATTCGAGACCGACCGCGCGCGCCAGGTGCTGGACGCGGGCGCCGCGCTCGTGGGCACGCTCAGCGGCATGGCGCGGCTGGCCATCGCCGGCTACGTGGCCGGCGGCCGCGCTGCGATGACGGCGATAGCCGCAGCCGGCTACGACGTGCTGCCCGGACCGCCGCAGCCGCGCCGCAGCCGGGTCGCGGCCGAGCTCGCGCGCGCCGTGGTGACGGGGCGCTAGCCGATGAGCACGCTCGCACCGGCCGCACCCGATATACGCGCCGCCTATCGCTACTGTGAGCACGTGACGCGCACGCAGGCACGCAATTTTGCCTACGGCATCGCGTTGCTGCCAGGGGACAAGCGCCGCGCCCTGTCGGCCGTTTACGCTTTCGCCCGCTGGATCGACGACATCGGCGACGGCCCGCTGCCCGCCGACGAGAAGCTGGCGGCGCTGTCTGATGCCCGCTCGCTGGTCGCCGCGCTGCAGACCGGAACCCCGCGAGGCGGGGACCTGGTACAGCTGGCGCTGGCCGACGCGGCGTCCCGGTTCGCGATCCCGGTGGCCGCCTTCGGCGAGCTGATTGACGGCTGCCAGGCCGATGCCAGCTCCGCGACCTACCCGACGTTCGCGGAGCTTGAGCACTACTGCCGGTGCGTGGCCGGCTCGATTGGCCGCCTCTCGCTCGGCGTATTCGGCACGGCCGATCCTGCCGTGGCATCGCCGCTGGCCGACGACCTGGGCGTCGCGCTGCAGCTGACCAACATCCTCCGTGACATCCGGGAGGACCTGGCTAACGGGCGCGTCTACCTCCCGGCCGAGGACCTGGACCGGTTCGGCTGCACGCTGACGCCCGCCAGCATCAGCGATCCGGCGAACGCCCGGCGGCTGCAGGAGCTGATCCGTTTTGAGGCGGACCGAGCTCGCGGCTGGTACGCGATCGGGCTGCGGCTGATGCCGATGCTGGACCGGCGCAGCGCCGCGTCGGCTGGCGCGATGGCGGGAATCTACAGCCGCCTGCTCGAGCATATCGCGGCCGAGCCGGCCGCCGTGCTCAGCCGCCGGCTGTCGCTGTCCGGGCGCGAGAAGGCCATGGTGGCGGCCCGGTCACTGGCCGGCATGCGGCGCGGGCCGACCGCGGCCACGGCCGCCGCCAGTCCGGCCCGCCCGGCCGCAGGAGGTCAGTCATGACCGCGCGGAGAGTCGTCGTCATCGGCGGCGGCCTGGCCGGGATCAGCGCGGCGATCAGGCTGCGCGAGGCAGGCGTCGCCGTCACGCTGCTGGAGGCCAGGGGCTGGCTTGGCGGTGCGACCTGCTCGTTCACTCGCGGCGACCTGACCATCGACAACGGCCAGCACATCTTCCTGCGGTGCTGCACCGCCTACCAGGATCTGCTGGCCCGGCTCGGGGTGACCGGCTCAGTGTCCATGCAGGACCGGTTTGACGTGACCGTGCTCAGCCCGCACGGCCAGGCCAGGCTGCGCCGCAGCAACCTGCCGGGCCTGCTGCAGTTCGCCGGGGCGCTCGCCGGGTACCCGCTGCTCTCGCTGGCCGAGCGGCTCAAGGTAGGCCGCGCGGTGCTGGCCATGCGAATGGCTGACGAGGCCAGCCCGGCCCTGGACCAGATCGCCCTCGGCGACTGGCTGGCCGCTCGCTGGCAGGGCGATCATGCCCGGCGGGTGCTGTGGGACCTGTTCACCGTGTCCTCCCTGAACGTGGCCGGGGACCAGGCCAGCACGGCGCTGGCCGCCACCGTGATCAAGACCGCGCTGCTGGGCGGCCGCGGCGCTGCCGACATCGGGATTTCCGCGGTACCGCTCGGCGAGCTGCACGGCTCGGCGGCGGAGCGCCTGCTGGCGAGGCTGGGCGCGGAGGTGCGACTGGGCACGAAGGCCGTGGCGATCGAGACAGCCGGCCGCGGCGGCCGGTTCATGGTCCGGATGGCGTCCGGCGCTGACGGCACCGAGCGGCGCCTGGGCGCAGCACGGGGCGCCGCGGATGGCACGGCCCCTGACGGCGCAGCGGATGGCGCCCTGGCGGACGGCGCCCTGGCGGACGGCGCCCTGGCGGACGGCGCCCTGGCGGACGGCGCCCTGGCGGACGGCGCCCTGGCCGACGGCGCCCTGGCCGGCCGAGGGCTGGCCGCTGACGGGATCGTGCTCGCCGTTCCGGCCTGGGTGGCGGCGAAGCTCGCGCCTGCTGAGCTGGCCGTCGCGGCGGGGCAATGGCCGCAGCTGGGCATCTCGCCCATCGTCAACGTGCACGTCATCTACGACCGCCGGGTGACCAGGCTGCCGTTCGCTGCCGCGGTCGACTCACCGGTGCAGTGGGTTTTCGACAAGACCGCGGCCGCGGGGCTCAGCCGCGGCCAGTACCTGGCCGTTTCGCTGTCGGCCGCGGACGGCTACGTGGATGTCCCGGCGGCGCGGCTGCAGGAGCAGTTCGTGCCGGCGCTGTCCGGGCTCTTCCCGGCGGCTGCGGACGCGACCGTCGTTGACTGCTTCGTCACCAGGGAGCGCCGGGCGACGTTCCGCCAGGTGCCCGGCTCCGCGGCGCTGCGGCCGGGCGCGGCCACGGCCGTTCCGGGACTGGTGCTGGCAGGCGCATGGACCGATACCGGCTGGCCGGACACGATGGAGGGAGCCGTGCGAAGCGGCGAGAGTGCAGCTCAGCACATAATCGGGGAGATCGGCGGATCGGCGGTCGCGGCGCAGGCGCAGGCGCAGCCCGCCGCAGCCGCCCCGGCGTCGGCCGGAGCGGCCTCATGACCGCGACCCTGCCGGCCGGCGTGGCGAGCGCGCGCGACCTGGTCGGGCCCGCGATCTCCAGCTGGGTCAACCGGCTCAGCCCTGATGTCAGGATCGTCGCCGCCTATCACCTGGGGCTGGTCGACGCTGACGGGCGTCCGGCGTCGGCCAGCTCGGGCGGCAAGGCACTGCGGCCCGCGCTAGCCCTGCTGTCCGCACGGGCGGCGGGACTGCCGCCGGAGCGCGGGGTTCCAGCGGCAGCCGCGGTCGAGTTCGTGCACAACTTCTCGCTGATCCACGACGACATCATGGATGGCGACACCGAGCGCCGGCACCAGCCCACCGCCTGGTCGATCTTCGGCGTGGGCGCGGCGATCCTGGCTGGTGACGCCCTGCTGGCCCTCGCGCAGGACATCCTGCTGTCCGAGCCGGCCCCGCAGTCGGCCTGGGCTGCCCGCTGCCTGTCCGCCGCCGTGCAGCGGCTGATCGCGGGCCAGGGCAGTGACCTCGCCTTCGAGCGCCGGTCCGACGTGACCCTGGCCGAGTGCCTGGAAATGGCCGGGGACAAGACGGCCGCGCTGATGGCCTGCGCCTGCAGCATCGGCGCCATTCATGTCGGCGCGCCTGCGGGCCTGGCCATGGGCCTGGCCGAGTTCGGGTCCCACGCCGGCCTGGCCTTCCAGCTCACCGACGACCTGCTGGGCATCTGGGGCGCGCCCGAGGTGACCGGCAAGCCGGTGGGCGCTGACCTGCGGGCGCGGAAGAAGTCACTGCCGGTCGTGGCCGCCCTGACCAGCGGCACCGGGGCCGGGCGCGAGCTCGGCGCCCTGCTGGCCGCTGAGCAGCCGCTGAGCGAGGACGACGTGCTGCGCGCGGCGAGCCTGGTCGAGGCGGCCGCCGGCCGGGAGTGGGCCGAGTCTGAGGCGAGCGCTCAGCTCGCGGCCGCGCTCAAGTGCCTCGCCGAGACGGACATGCCGGATGAAGTACGAGCGGAGTTCGCCGGAATTGCCGAGTTCATTACCGCCAGGCAGTCCTAGCACTCCGGGTCAGCGCACAAGCAGAACAACCAGCAGATGAGGACGAAGCGATGACGATGACCCAGCCCCGCGCGGCCGGGGAGATCCGGCCCGCAGCCCAGGCGGCGCAGGCTGCCCTGGAGCGGGCTACGAGTCATCTGCTCACCCTGCAGGACGAGCGCGGCTGGTGGCAGGGCGAGCTGGAAACGAACGTCACGATGGACGCCGAGGACCTGCTGCTGCGCGAGTTCCTGGGCGTCAGGACGGCCGCGCAGACCGAGGCGGGCGCCCGCTGGATCAGGTCCCGCCAGCGCGCCGACGGCACCTGGGCGAACTCCTACGGCGGTCCCGCTGACCTGTCCACCACGGTGGAGGCCTACGTTGCGCTGCGGCTGGCCGGGGACTCGCCGGATGCGTACCACATGGCCCAGGCGGCCGGCTGGATCCGGGAGGCCGGCGGCATCCCGGCCACCCGCGTCTTTACCCGGATCTGGCTGGCGCTCTTCGGCCAGTGGTCCTGGGACGACCTGCCGGTGATGCCGGCTGAGCTGATCTACCTGCCCAGCTGGTTCCCGCTCAACGTCAGCGACTGGGCCTGCTGGGCCCGGCAGACCATCGTGCCGCTGACCATCGTCGGGTCGCTGCGGCCGGTGCGTGAGCTGCCGGTGCGGCTGGACGAGCTCACCGTCACGGGCAGGCCGCCGGCGGTCCCGGCCAGGGATCAGCTCTGGGACCGGGTGTTCGGCGAGCTTGACCGCGCCCTGCACGTGTACCAGCGGCACGGGCTGCGGACCAGGCCGCTGCGCGCCGTGCACACCGCCGCGCTCCGCCGCTGCGCGGAGTGGATCATCGCCAGGCAGGAGGCTGACGGCTGCTGGGGCGGCATCCAGCCGCCGTGGGTGTACTCGCTGATCGCGCTGCACCTGCTGGGCTACGACCTGGACCATCCGGTGCTGCGGCGCGGGCTGGCCGGCCTGGACTCCTTCACCATCTGGTCCGATTCGCCCGAGGGGCCGGTCCGCCGGCTCGAGGCGTGCCAGTCGCCGGTCTGGGACACCGTGCTGGCCATGACGGCCCTGGCCGACGCCGGGCTGCCCGCCGACCATTCGGCGCTGGTCAGCGCCGGGCAGTGGGTCCTGGATGAGGAGATCCGGGGGCCTGGTGACTGGCAGGTGCGGCGCCCCCGCCTCGCGCCCGGCGGCTGGGCATTTGAGTTCCAGAACGACAACTACCCCGACATCGACGACACCGCCGAGGTCATCCTGGCGCTGCGCCGGTCGGCAATATCCGACGGGCAGGCCGGCCAGGACGCGATGGCCCGCGGCATCGCGTGGCTGGTCGGCATGCAGTCGCGCGACGGCGGCTGGGGCGCCTTCGACGCCGACAACACCCGGCGGCTGGTCAACCGGCTGCCGTTCTGCGACTTCGGCGAGGTCATCGACCCGCCGTCGGCCGACGTCACCGCGCACAGCGTGGAGGCGCTGGCCGCCGCCGGGCTGGCCGGCAGCCGCGCGGCCCGGCGGGGCGTGGCCTGGCTGCTGCGGGCCCAGTGCAGCGACGGTTCCTGGTTCGGCCGCTGGGGCGCCAACTACGTTTACGGCACGGGCGCCGTGGTGCCCGCCCTGCTGGCGGCTGGGGTGCTGCCGGGCAAGCCGGCCATCAGGCGCGCCGTGCGCTGGCTGATCGGGCACCAGAACGCCGACGGCGGCTGGGGCGAGGACCTGCGGTCCTACGCCGACCCGGAATGGGCCGGCCGGGGCGAGTCGACCGCGTCCCAGACGGCCTGGGCGCTGCTGGCGCTGCTGGCCGCGGGCGGAGCCGAGACGCAGCAGGCGGTGGAACGGGGCGCGGGGTGGCTGGCGCAGACCCAGCGACCCGACGGGAGCTGGGATGAGCCGCAGTTCACCGGTACCGGCTTTCCCGGCGATTTCTACATCAATTACCACCTGTACCGGCTGGTCTTCCCGGTCAGCGCGCTCGGCCGGTACCTCAGCGGCCAGGCCGCCGGTGCCCCGTTTCACGGTGACCAGTACCCCGACGTCGAGGACCCGGACGGCCAGTATCCGGACGGCCAGTATCCGGACGGCCAGTATCCGGACGGCCAGTATCCGGACGGCCAGTATCCGGACGGCCAGTATCCGGGCGCCCTCTACCGCGAGGCCGACTATCCCGAGGCCAGCTACCCCGAGACGCCGTTCTCCGATGTCCAGTACCCGGGCGGCGGCCAGTGACCCGGCTGACCATCTGCGCTCCGCTCCGGCTGGAGGCACGCGCCTTCCGGCGCGGCGTCGGCCGGGATGCTGACGTGCTCCGCACTGGCTACGGCCAGCGCCGGTCGGCCGCCCAGGCGGCGCGGCTGAGTGCCGTCGGCCTGGACGGGGCAGGGCCTCGCGGCGGCCGGATCGGCGGACTGGGCGCGAACGGACTGGGCGCGGGCGAATTGGGCGCGGACGGGCAGAGCGCCGGGGAACTGCGCCCGAACGGGCTGGGCGCGAACGGGCTGGGCGCGAACGGGCTGGGCGGAGCCGTCGAAAGCGATTTTCGCGCGGCCGGGCCGGTCGCGATCGGCGGCACCTGCGGGGCGCTGCTGGCCGATCTGCGGCCGGGAGACCTGGTCGTGGGCACCGAGGTGCGCGGACCGGACGGGCTCGTGACCGGCGGCCCGGCGCCGCTGCTGGGCTCGGCGCCGCTGCTGGCCGGGGAGCTGCGCCGGGCCGGGCTGCGCGCGCATGCGGGCCGGATCGCCACCGTGTCCACCCTGCTCGGCCGGGCCGAGCGCGAGCGGGCGGCGGCGGCCGGGGCGCTCGCGGTGGACATGGAGTCCGCGCACCTGCTGCCGGGCGCGGCCGGACGGCCCGCCGCCGTGCTGCGCGCGGTGTCGGATTCCCCGTCGCAGCCGCTGCTGGGGCCCCGGGGCATGGCGGGCGGCATCGCCGCGCTCCGCTCGCTGCGGCTGGCGGGCCCGGTCCTGGCCAGCTGGGCCGCGGCGTGCGCGCCGCGGCAGGTCCTGCTGGCCGGGCCGCGATCGTTCTGCGCCGGGGTCGAGCGCGCCATCGAGATCGTCGAGCGGGCCCTTGACCAGGCCAGTGCGCCGGTCTACGTGCGCAAGCAGATCGTGCACAACACCCGCGTGGTGACCGGCCTGGAGGAGCGGGGCGCCGTCTTCGTGGACGAGCTCGGCGAGGTGCCGGACGGTGCCCTGGTGGTCTTCTCCGCGCACGGCGTTTCCCCGGCGGTCCGGGCCGAGGCCGCTCAGCGGAAGCTGACGAGCGTGGACGCGACCTGCCCGCTGGTGGCGAAGGTGCACGCGGAGGCCAGGCGGTTCGCTGCCGAGGGCTACCTGGTGGTGCTGATCGGGCACGAGGGCCACGAAGAGGTGGAGGGCACGCTCGGCGAGGCGCCGGGCGCGATGGTCCTGGTGCAGGACGCGGCGGACGTGGCCAGGCTGCGGCCCGCCGATCCGGCGAAGGTCGCCTACCTGATGCAGACCACGCTGGCCGCGGACGAGGCGAACGCCATCGTGGCCGCGCTGCTGGACCGGTTCCCGGCCGCCCGCGGCCCCGGCAGCGACGACATCTGCTACGCCACCACCAACCGCCAGCTCGCGGTCCGGGCCATCGCGGCCGAATCGGACCTGGTCCTGGTGGCCGGCTCGGCTAATTCGTCCAACTCGCGGCGTTTGGTGGAGACCGCTGAGCGGGCAGGAACACCCGCGTACCTGGTTGATGACACGGGGGATATTGAGCTCGGCTGGCTAGCCGGGAAGTCGACGATCGGGATCACTGCGGGGGCCTCAGCTCCGCCCGCCATGGTGGGCCAGATTGTCGCCGCGCTATCGGGTCTGGGCCGGATCCAGGTCAGTGAGCGCGTCATCACGACCGAGTCCATCCGGTTCGGCCTGCCCAAGGAGGTAAGGCAAGCATGACCATGCCGCTACGCCAGAGCCTGCGTATCGGAACGTACCTGCTGCGCCAGAAGCTGGCCAGGCGGGAGAAGTTCCCGCTGCTAGTGGAGCTGGAGCCGCTCTTCGCCTGCAACCTGAAGTGCGCGGGCTGCGGCAAGATCCAGCAGCCCGCCAGCTTGCTCAAGCAGCGGATGCCCGTCGAGCAGGCGCTCGCCGCCATCGAGGAATGCGGGGCACCGATGGTGTCCATCGCGGGCGGCGAGCCGCTCATGCACCCGCAGATCGGCGAGCTCGTGTCCGAGCTGATCAAGCGCAAGAAGTTCGTCTTCCTCTGCACGAACGCGCTGCTCATCCCGAAGAAAATCGACCAGTTCAAGCCGTCGCCCTACTTCTCCTGGGTGGTGCACATCGACGGGCTGAAGGAGCGGCACGACGAGTCGGTCTGCAAGGAGGGAGTGTTCGACGACGCGGTCGCCGCGATCAGGGAGTGCCAGCGGCGCGGCTTCAAGGTCAACACCAACACGACCTTCTTCAACACCGACACTCCGCAGACCATCATCGACGTGCTCAGCTACCTCAACGACGACCTGGGCATCGACCAGATGCAGATCTCGCCTGCCTACGCCTACGAGAAGGCGCCGGACCAGGACCACTTCCTCGGCGTGGGGGAGACCAGGGAGCTGTTCCGCAAGGCCTTCGACGGCGGGAACAGGAAGCGGTGGCGGCTGAACCACTCGCCGCTGTTCCTCGACTTCCTGGAGGGCAAGAAGGATTTCGCCTGCACCGCCTGGGGAATACCGTCATATTCGCTGCTGGGGTGGCAGCGGCCGTGCTACCTGATGGCTGACGGCTACGCGGAGACGTACCGTGAGCTGATCGAGACGACTGACTGGGACGCGTATGGCAGGGGGAAGGACCCGAGGTGCGCGAACTGCATGGCGCACTGCGGGTATGAGCCGTCCGCGGTACTGGCCACGATGGGGTCGCTGCGCGAGTCGATCCGGGCGATCCGGGGCTAGCCGGGTACCCTCGTGAGCGCGCTCGGCGGAGCGCGCTCACGATACCCGCAGGAGGCCCAGCGATGACGGCGCGCCGTGGCCCGGCCGTGCTCGCGCAGGCAGGCGCGGCCGGCGCCGGAGCTGGCGCGCGGCCGTCCGGGCCGCCGTTCGACCCCGGCCCGCTGTGGATGCGGGCGCTGCCGCCGGTGGTCACCTTCTGCGTCCTGGTGGTCGGCATCACGACGCCGTCCTACTGGCGGGATGAGGCGGCGACGCTGGCTGCGGTCCGGCGCCCGCTCGGTGATCTCATCCGCATGCTGGGCAACGTCGACGCGGTCCACGGCGCCTACTACGTGCTGGCCTGGGTCATTGCCCGCACGCTCGGGACCGGCGAGCTCGCGATGCGACTGCCGTCAGCGATCGCGATGGCCGTGGCCGCGGGCCTCGTGGCCGCGCTCGGCCGCCGGATGGTCTCGCCGTTGGCCGGCCTGGCCGCCGGGCTGCTGTTCGCCGTGCTTCCGGACGTGTCGTTCTACGGCCAGGATGCGCGGTCGTATGCCCTGGTGACGATGATGGCCGTGATCGCCAGCTACCTGCTGGTCCGGGCGGCGGGCGCGGTCGCGGCCGGCTGGTGGTGGGCTGGCTACGGAGCCAGCATCGCGCTGCTCGGGATCCTCAACATTTTCGCGCTGCTGCTCGTGCCGGCGCACGCGGTCACGGTGCTGGTCTGCGTTCTGCGGGAAAAAGAGGGCAGCGCGCGGCGCAGGCTGGCATTTTCCTGGCTGAAGGCCGCAGCCGCGGGAGTCATCCTGGCCAGCCCGCTGCTGGCGGCGGGCTACCGCCAGCGGGGCCAGGTCAGCTGGCTGAAAACACCGGGCGAGACCGGGCTGGTCAGCGTCGAGCGGCTGATCGGGCCGCCGCTGATGGTGCTGGCCGTGCTGGCTGTCATCGCCGCGGGGATCGCCGTGACGGCCGCCACGGCGCCGGCCCGGCTGCGCTCCGGCTGGCTCGGGATGCTGCCCGCCCTGTGCGTGCCCTGGCTGCTGCTGCCGCCGGGCCTGCTGCTGGCCGGATCTGAGCTCACGCCCATGTACACGTTCCGCTACATCCTGTTCTGCGCGCCCGCCGCGGCGCTGCTCGGCGGGGCCGGCCTGGCGGCCATCGGCCAGAGGGCTGTCGGCCGGGCAGTCGCCGCGCTAGCGCTCGTCCTCATCGCCCTGCTCGGGCTCAGCGATCAGGTCGCCATCCGCGGCCCGGCCGGGCACGGCGATGACATCCGGCAGGCGGACCGGATCGTGGCCGCCGCCAGCAGGCCCGGTGACGTGGTGTTCTATCCCAATCCGAACGCCCAGTCCTTCAAGTACGCCTACCCCAGCGGGCTGTGGAAGCTGCCCAACATCGAGCTGCGCCAGCAGCCGGTCCCGTCCGGCACGCTGGCCGGGACGGACGTCTCGCTGGCGGTGCTCCGGCAGCGGCTGAGCCGGGTCAGCCGGCTCTGGATCGTGGACATAAACCACCTGTCCGCGCAGCACGCCCTGCTGGCCGGGCTGCCCCTGCACCTGGCGCGCACCTGGCGCACGTCCGACATCTGGCTCCGGCTGTACGTGCGCACCCCGGCCAGCTAGGAGAGCGCCGCAGGCCGGGCCCGCGCCCTGGCGTAACCGGCAAGCTCGCAGACCGCCTTCAGCGCCCGTTCAGGATCGGCGGCCATCATTCGAAGCGGCGCAGGGTCGCTGCGCCCGGCGTGACATGCGGCGCCGACGGATTCTGTCGCAGCTGAGCGGGACCGCCGGCTTTCTCCAGGAGCTCACATGTTCTTCACCTACCTGCGGCGCGAACTGCGCCGCCGGATGCGCCAGGCCAGCCTGATCGCGCTGGGCCTGGCGGTCGGGATCGGGCTGGTGATCACGGTCACCGCCCTGTCCACCGGGGTCAAGAATGCCCAGGGTGACGTGCTGCACTCGCTGTATGGCGTCGGCACCGACATCACCGTGACCCAGGCGCCGACCGCGGGCGCCGGGCCGGGGGCGTTCGGGTTCCGCGGCTCGACCGGCACCAGGACGCGGCCGGCCGCGGGCACCACCATCGACATCGACACGCTGCGCAACTTCGGGCTCGGCACGATCGGCGACTCGTCCGTCAGCACAGTGGCCAGCCTGCACAATGTCGCGGCCGCCGCCGGCGGCCTGACCCTCACCGACACCAAGATCACCGGGAAGATCCCGGCCATCAACTCCAGCGGCGGCGGTGGCTTCGGCGGCGGGTTCGGCGGCGGCGGGTTCAGCGGGTCGTTCACGCCGACCTCCTTCACCGTGGACGGCGTGGACATCGCGCACGGCGCGCTCGGGCCGCTCAGCTCCGGCAAGCTGTCCAGCGGCCGGACCTTCAGCTCGGCTGACGCGACATCCAACGTGGCCATCGTGGACGCCGACTACGCGACGCAGAACAAGCTGACGGCCGGCTCCACGGTCACCATCGCCAAGACCCCGTTCAAGATCGTCGGGATCGTCACCGTCCCGGCCGGGGACAACTCCTCCGACGTCTACATCCCGCTGGCCCGCGCGCAGGCACTGGCCAGCATGAAGAACGACGTGAACACGATCTACGTGGCCGCCGACAGCGCGTCGAGCATCAGCGGCGTCTCCAAGGAGATCTCCGCGCTGATGCCCAAGGCCACGGTGACCAACTCCAGCAACCTGGCCAGCGACGTGACCGGCTCGCTGGCGAGCACGTCGAGCCTGGCCAACAACCTGGGCCGCTGGCTGGCCATCGCGGTACTCGCGGCGGCGTTCCTGCTGGCCATCCTGCTCACCATGTCGGCGGTCTCCCGCCGGGTCCGGGAGTTCGGCACGCTGAAGGCGCTGGGCTGGCGCAGCCGCCGGGTGATCCGGCAGGTCATGGGCGAGGCCATCGTGATCGGCATCGCCGGCGGCATCGTCGGCGTCGGGCTCGGCTACCTCGGCGCGACCGCGGTCACGCACTTCTCCCGCCCGCTGACTGCCTCGGTCGGCCAGACCACCGGCAGCGCGACTCCGGGCGGCGCCCGCACGTTCACCGGTGGCGGCGGGTTCGGCGGCGGGTTCGGCGGCAGCGGCCGTCCTGGCGGCTTCCGCACTGCGGCTACCGCGAGCCATACCGTTACCGTGCACCTGGACGCGTCAGTCACCATCGGCGTGATCGTGGCAGCGGTGCTGCTGGCCATCGCCGGCGGCCTGATCGCGGGCATCTTCGGCGGCTGGCGGGCGGCACGGCTGCGCCCGGCCGCGGCCATGGCGAGGGTCGAGTGAGCGGGTGCGGGCCGGGCGACCAGGCGGGCACTGCGGGCATCCACGGAGGGCACTGATGTACAAGCTGACGGGCGTGACGAAGGACTACCAGAAGGGTCACAGCGTCGTGCACGCGCTGCAGGGCGTCGACCTGGTGATCGAGGACGGGGAATGGCTCGCGATCCAGGGCCCGACCGGGCACGGCAAGAGCACCCTGCTGCAGATGCTCGGCGGCCTGGACCGGCCCACCGCCGGCTCCATCGAGTTCGATGGCCATGAGCTGACGGAGCTGCGCGAGGGCCAGGTGACCAACCTGCGCGCCTCGTCGATCGGCTTCATCTTCCAGACGTTCAACCTGATTCCGACGCTGAACGCGCAGGAGAACGTGGAAGTCGCCCTGGTGCCGCTGCGCATCGGCGCCGCCGAGCGGCGCGAGCGCGCGGCCAGGGCGCTGGAGGACCTCGGCCTCGGTGACCGGCTGAAGCACCTGCCCTCGGAGCTGTCCGGCGGCCAGCAGCAGCGCGTCGCCATCGCCAGGGCGCTGGTCAAGGAGCCGAAGGTGCTGCTGGCTGACGAGCCGACCGGCAACCTGGACGAGGACACCAGGGACGAGATCATCAACCTGCTGGAGAAGCTGTGGCGCGATCTCGGGCTGACCATGGTGCTGGTCACGCATGACAGCACGGTGGCCCGGCGGGCCGAGCGCCTCGGCGTGATGCGGGGCGGCAAGCTGACGATCAGGCAGGACACCCGGCGCAACCGGGCGGGCGGCTCGCCGCAGGAGGGCCCGGTACCCGCCGCGCCCTAGCCTCGCTCCTGCGACGACACCGTCATGCCGCTCCGGAGTTTCTTCGCTCCGGAGCGGCGCTGTGCCCGCGGCGGTCCGCCGGCTCGGGCAGAATGGCAGCTCGGAAGAGTGCAGCGGCCGCCGTGAGCAGCGCTCGGGCGGCGCACGGGGGATTCCGCCCTGGCCGGCGCTGCTGACGGCCGTCAGGCGGAGGGGCAGGAGGCTCGCCATCAACAGCTCGCATGCCCGCGCCTGGCCCGGCCAGTTCCGGCTGCGGACCTTGCTGGCGGTGCTGGTCGGCCTGGTCATCGTGGCCGCGGCGGTCGGTGTCGTCCTCGCCGTCGCCCGCGGCGGCCCGGGCAGCACGGCCCGCGGGGCCAGCTCAGCCGGCCGGCCGATGGCCGGCTCGCCGCGGGCCAGCGGCCCGGCTGCCTTTCCCGGCCGCTACGGCGTCGAGGCCCGCTGGGTGATCGAGGAGAACAAGCGGCCGGGGACGACCGCCTGGCGGATCTCGGGGGCCGGCGGCGGCATCGCCGGCTTCGCCAGCCGCACCGACGCGGCGGCCGGCCAGCACGTCACCCTCTACGTCAGCACCGCGGCGCCGACGTTCCGCGCCGAGGCCTTCCGGATGGGCTACTACCAGGGCACCGGAGCGCGGCTGGTCTGGCAGTCAGCGGCGCTGCGAGGCCGGGTCCAGCCGCCGTGCCCGGTCCGGGCCGGCGTCAACATGGTGAGCTGCGACAACTGGACGGCGTCGCTGACCTTCGCGGTCTCGCCCGCGTTCGTCCAGGGCGACTACCTGATCAAGCTCGTGGGCAGCGGCGGCCAGCAGAGCTACGTGCCGCTGACGGTCTGGGACCCGGCCAGCACGTCGGCCTACCTGGTCAAGAACGACGTCTATACCTGGCAGGCATGGAACCCCTACGGCGGATATGACTTCTACCAGGGACTGGGCAGCTGCCCGCCGGACGTCTACCCGCTGTGCTCGCGGGCCCGGATGGTCTCCTTCGACCGGCCCTACGGCGCGGAGCAGGGGTCAGGCAACTTCCTCACCCTCGAGTACCCGCTGGTCTACTTCGCCGAGGAGCACGGCCTCGATGTCAGCTACGCCACCGACATCACCGTCGAGCAGCATCCCGCCATCCTGCTCCGGCACCGGGCCGTGCTCTCGCTGGGCCACGACGAATGCTGGTCGCTGACTGAGCGCCAGGCGGCCGTGACCGCGCACGACGACGGCGTCAACATCGTGTTCTTCGCGGCGAGCCCGATCCTGCGGCACGTCCGGATGGCGGCCTCCCCGCTCGGGCCGGACCGGGTCGAGATCGACTACCGCGACTCGGCGGCTGACCCGCTGGACGGCAAGGGCAATCCGCTGGAGGTCACCGGCAACACCTGGAGCTCGGCGCCGGCGAACTGGCCGGAGTATGACTTCGTGGGCGAGACCTACGCCGGCTTCCTGGAACCGGGGCTGCATGCCTCCCTGGTCGTCGCGGACGCGTCCGCGTGGATCTTCCGCGGCACCGGCCTGCATGACGGCTCGGCCATCCCCGGCGTGATCGCCTCCGACGTCGACAGCTTCTACCCGGCCAACGCCCACCCGTCCGACCTGCAGGTGCTGTCCCGCTCGCCGATCCCGGCCAGCCTGGGGCAGAGCGCCCTCGGCACGTTCTCGTCGGACATGACCTATTACACCGACCCGTCATCGGGGGCCGGGGTGCTGGATACCGGAACCAACAACTGGATACCGGCGCTGACCGGCGACCGAGACGGCTGCCCGGCCGCCGCCACCTGCGCCGCCATGCTCATCCAGCGGATCACCGGCAACGTCCTGCTGGCCTTCGGCGAAGGGCCGACCGGCCATGGCCACCCGTCGGCAGCGAACTGGCGGGCGATCGCCGGGTAGCCGCATCAGCCCCTGGCCGGCCGGGGCCGGCCAGGGGCCGGCCTGCTCAGGAGTGCGGCAGCGGCAGCTCGAACCAGACGACCTTGCCGGAGGAGGCCCGGCGCGCGCCCCAGCGCTGGGCCAGCTGGCTGACGACCTGCAGGCCGCGCCCGCGCTCATCCTGATCATCGGGGTGGCGCAGCCTCGGCAGCGCCGCCGAGTCATCGACCACCTCGCAGAACAGGCCGCCCTCCAGGATCAGCCGGAGCGCGATCTTCCCATGCGCGTACCGGACGGCGTTGGTGACCAGCTCCGAGACCAGCAGCTCGGTGACCGGGATCAGCTCGGCCAGGCCCCAGCGGCGGAGCGGCTTGCGGATCAGCAGCCTGGCCCGGCCAGCCGAGGTCAGCTGGGCCGGCAGCTTCCACGAGACATGATGATCAGCCGGGATCCGCCGCAGCCGGGCGATCAGCACGGCGATGTCATCACGCTCGGCGTCGCCGTACACGCCCGCCAGCGTCGCCTTGCACAGATCCTCCAGCGGCCGCCCGGCCGAGCCGGGCCCGAGGGTCTGGCGCAGGATCTCCAGGCCCTCGTCGATGTCCCGGTCCCGCCGCTCGACCAGGCCATCGGTATACAGCACCAGCAGGCTGCCGTCCTCGATGTCCACGCTGCGGCTCTGGATCGGGCCGGTGCCGATGCCGAGCGGCGGGGCCGGCGAGATGTCCAGGAACTCGCTCGGGCCGTCGGGCCGGGCCAGCAGCGGCGGCAGATGGCCGGCCGAGGCGAGCTCGCATTTCCCGGTCACCGCGTCATACACCGCGTACACGCAGGTGGCGAAGTGCGGCTCGCGGGCACCGAGTTCCTGCATGAGCTCATCGAGCTGTTGCAGGGTCTCGGCCGGCGGCAGCTCGAGCATGGCGAGGGTGTGAATGGCGGTGCGGAGCCGGCCCATCGTGACCGCGGCCCGCACGCCGTGCCCGGCCACGTCGCCGACCACGAGCGCGACCCGGCCGCCCGGCAGCGCGATCGACTCGTACCAGTCGCCGCCGACCTCGATGAGCGTGCTGCCGGGCAGGTAGCGATGCCGTACCTCGACCGAGGAAGGCGCCGACAGCCCGGTGGGCAGCATGCTGCGCTGCAGGGTCAGGGCGGTGGCCCGCTCGCGGCTGTAGCGCTGCGCACTGTCCATGAAAATGGCCGCCCGGGACGCGAACTCCATTCCGATCTCGGTGTCGTAGGCGTCGAAACGGCGGTAGCCGACCCGCCGCACGCAGACGAAGAAGCCGAGCAGGGTATCGCGGGCGATCAGCGGGAGCAGCAGCAGCGAGACCCCGGCCAGCAGTTCCGCGACCGGCCGCCGCTGCCAGGCTCCGGCCATCCCGTAGGCGTCATCGGCGGCCACCACCTCGCGGACCGGCTGGCCGGTGTCCATGCACCTGGTGTAGGGAGTGCCCGGCGGGTAGTGCAGGATCTCGCCGGTCGGGAAGGCCGCGTCCCAGCCCGGGTCGTTGTCGTCGTGCCCGACGGCAAGCCGCCGGACCAGGTGCGAGCCGTCCGGCGGCCCGGCTGGGAACTCGTCGTCGCCGACCAGGCTCTCCAGCACGACCAGGCCGGCCGCATTGCAGAAATGCGGAACGAGGACGTTAATCAGCTCCGGTGCCATCTGGTCGATGTCGAGCGTGCTGCCAATTCGCCGGAACGGGCTGTCCAGCAGTGCCCGGCGCATCACCGCCGGATCGAGGAACCGCTCCTCGAGCGCCGGCGGGATGCGCAGGATGACCTGCGCCACCAGGTCCGGCGCAGCAGAGCGGATGGGCTGGACCGTGACCACGGCATCAGCGGCGAGTCCGCGCGCGGTGCGCACCTTCAGGACGGTTGTCGCCTCGCGATCGGAGCAGGCGCCGTCGATCAGGCCCAGCAGCGCGGCTGCCCCGTCCGGCCCGTGGATCAGCGCGCCGAGATCTGATCCGAGCAGTGCGTCAGGCTCGCCAGTGAGCAGGTCGGAGGCACCCCGATCGTGCTGCAGCACGCGGCCGGTTTTGTCGAGACCGAGGATGATCGTCCGTGCCGACGCATTCGCCAGGAGCGCGGAAATCTCGGCAGCCGTGACGGATGCCAACCCATACGCTCCTTTCGGCGGAACGGGCAATGGGCCTGTTGTTCTTAGTATGGAGCAGCTTTCCGCGGATCGAGAAGGAACGGCTGGTTAGGGCAGCGGCCGGGGCGGGCGGACCCGCCCGGCACACCGGTGGCAAGGTGGACAGGTAGCGATCCGCCGGATGATGACCCGGTGCCTGCGGGGGAGGGCAGACAGCGATGACGCCTCAGTATCCAGCCGGGCCGCCAGGCCCGCAGCGGCCGCCGGGCACGCCCGCCCGGCCGGCTTCACCAGGGCCGGCCTCGGCTGCCCCGGCCAGCCCGCACTCCGGGATGCCGTCGGCCAGCGACCTGCTCCCGCTCGGCGACTGGATACGGCACCATTCGCTGCGCAGCTTTCCGGTGCTGCTCTTCCTGGCCCTGATCTGCGTGCCCTCGTGCGCCCTGGTGGTGCTCGGGGCAAGTCCCGGCGCGCATACCTTCGACGGGGTCGCGTGGATCTTCGCGGCCTACTTCGCTGTCGCCTGGCTGCTGCTGCTCGGGGTCATCGTCCGGCCGCAGCACGTCACCAGGACGATGCTGGCGCTGATCATCGTGATCGCGCTGATCACCCAGGTGCCGCTGGCGGTGGCGCTGGAGACCGCGCTGCATGAGAGCAACTCCAACCTGCTCAGCAGCATCTTCACCATCGGCCTGCCGGAAGAGCTGGCCAAGGCGGTCCCGATCGTGATCGTCGCGCTGATCTACCGGCGCCGTCACGCGCTCGCGCCCAGGGACTACCTGTTCCTCGGCGCGGTCAGCGGCCTGGTGTTCGGGGCCAGCGAGGTGGTGCGCTACTTCACCATCAACGGCGTCGACCAGTTCTACGTCACGGTGCAGGCCGCCCTGCCGAGAATCGATCACCTGATCAGCAACGGGAACTCCGCGACCACGTCCCTGTTCGCCGTGCTGATCGGCCCCGTGCTCGACTTCATCCTGAACTTCGTGTGGCGGTTCCTGACCGATCCCATCAGTCACGCCTGCTGGTCCGGCCTGACCGGCTACTTCATCGGCCTGGCCGTGACGAGCAGGCACAAGTGGTACGCCGTCGGCTGGATCGGGCTGGCCGCCGCTGCCGTCCTGCACGGCCTGAACGACTGGGGCCCGGTCAACGGCCACGTCGCCTGGATCCTGGTCACGCTCGTCAGCGGGATACTCTTCCTCGGCTATGCGAAGGTCGGCTCGCGGGCGGAGGACGGAGTGCCGGCCACCGAGCCGCCTCCGTTCCTGGACACGCCGGCGGCGCACGCACGGCATGCGGCGGCCAGCCGCGCTCCGGCCACGCCAGTGACCGGCGGCCAGCCGGCCGGCGGCGATCAGCGCACCCGCCGGCCATGGTGGGAGCACTAGCGAGCCGCGCCACGGGCAGGCTGGGAGGCCCGGGCTGGCCGGGATGGCGGGCTGGCCGGGCTGGCCGGGATGGCGGGCTGGCCGGGCTGGCCGGGATGGCCGGGATGGCGGGCTGGCCGAAGATCCGCTGACTCTTGCTAGGCGTCCCTGGCGGGCTCGCCGTGACCGGCGTTCGCGCGGCCGCGGCCCCAGTAGGCCTTGGGCGACATCTGGGCTTCCGGCAGGCCCCGCCCGGCCAGCACCTCGCGCAGCCGCAGGACCACTGAGGCCTCCCCGAGCAGGTAGGCGTGGCCCGCGCCCGGCGGCAGTTCCACCTCGGCCGCCTCCGCGACGAGCGCAGCCGGGTCGCCTGGCTGCCCGCCGATCCGGTGCAGCCAGCTGACCCTGGCGCGGGCCGCGGCGACCAGGTCCTGCTCGTCGTCGGGCCCGGGCACCTCCAGGACCAGCGTCGCCACCGAGTCGCCCGGCAGCAACTCGGTCATGGCGAAGATGGCCGGCACGGCCGACTCGTCGCCGATGAACAGGTGCCAGTCAGCGGACGGGGACGGGGTTATCTTCCCGCGCGGGCCGATTCCCTCGACCCGGTCTCCGGGCTGAGCCGAGCGCACCCAGCGCTCGCCGGGGCCGTCGCCGTGCCGGACGATGTCCAGGGTGAGCAGCTGCAGGCGGGCGTCGAGATGCCGGATCGTATAACGGCGCCGGACCGGCCTGCTGCCCTCGGCGCCGACGAGCAGCATGACGTCCTGCCCCGGCGCATAGCGGAAGCCGTCGAGCTCCGGAGCGGTCAGCTCAATGCGCTGCATATGCGGGGTCAGCAGCTGCGTGCTGACAACCTCCAGGTGGAGCTGGCGAGTGCCGGCCAGCGGTCCGGACAGCTGGGCGAACGGGTCGTCCAGCGTCGCCCGCACGGCTTGCGGCAATGCGTCGGTCACGAGAGGAGTCCAGCCTTTCGATCGCGGGCCGGCCTGAGCACCCGCACGGCACGAAAAGCTCAGATTACGCGACGCCGCAGGCCGCCCACCGAGCCACCGGGCGCCCGTACCCCGAACCGCCGCCCGCACCCCGAACCGCCGCCCGCACCCCGAACCGCCGCCCGCACCCCGAACCGCCGGCCCCGACCGGGCGGCAGTCGAGTCACCGGGTTGAATGATGGCCAGGACGATCGCGGAGCAGAGGATGACGGAGCAGGAACTGCTGGGGCAGCCCGGTGGGCAGGCAGGGCGAGCTGCCTGCGTGGATGACCTGGGGCTGGCGGTGCGGGTGCCGGGCGAGGTCCGGCGCGTGGTGTCGCTCGTCCCGTCGCTGACCGAGTCGGTCGCGGCCACCGCGCCCGGCCTGCTGGCCGGAGCCACGAACTGGTGCTCGCAGCCGCCCGGCCTGGCCGTCACCCGCATCGGCGGCACCAAGAACCCGGACGTGGCCAGGGTCGCGGCCCTGGCGCCCGACCTGGTGCTCGCCAACGAGGAGGAGAACAGGCTGCCTGATCTCGACGAGCTTCGCGGTCGCGGCGTCCCGGTGTGGGTGACCAGGATCCGGGACCTGCCGGAGGCGCTGGCCTCGCTGGGCCGGATGCTGACCGAGGGATGCCAGCTCCCGCGGCCGGCCTGGCTGGACCGGGCGGCTGTCGCCTGGCAGCACGTGCCCGATCGGCCCGGCGTGACCGCCATCGCGCCGATCTGGCGCCGGCCCTGGATGGTGCTGGGCCGCAGCACCTTCGCCGGCGACCTCCTGGCCCGGCTCGGCGTGACGAACGTGTACGCCGGCCACCCGGACAGGTACCCGCGGATCGGCATCGAGGAACTCCGTGCAGCCGGCGCCGATCTGGTCGTGCTGCCGGATGAGCCGTACCCGTTCAGTGCCTCGGACGGTCCCGAGGCCTTTCCCGGCGTCCGGACCGCACTGGTCAGCGGGCGGCACCTGACCTGGTACGGCCCCTCGCTGGCCGAAGCGTCCGCGGTGCTGGGACGCCAGCTGGATGCCGCCCGGCTGCGCTAGCCGTCCGGGCTGGCCGTCCGGGCTGGCCGTCCGGGCTGGCCGTCCGGGCTGGCCGTCCGGGCTGGCCGTCCGGGCTGGCCGTCCGGGCTGGCCGTCCGGGCTGGCCGTCCGGGCTGGCCG
>Ga0181523_10001871_pt1 | contig 21492 bp, 13 predicted proteins | sample PEATcosm2014_Bin_43_FD_119752 | JGI IMG/M metagenome (GOLD analysis project Ga0181523, IMG submission 119752) | Peatland microbial communities from MTU Mesocosm Facility, Houghton, MI, USA - PEATcosm2014_Bin05_30_metaG | ecosystem: Environmental > Terrestrial > Soil > Wetlands > Peat | place... | reverse complement strand
TTCCGCTTGGCGCGGCATCGTCTGGGGAGCGGCTCCCGTCGGTGCGCTCCTTGCAGGAGCTCTCGCCGTCCTCGGCGGTCTCCGGCTTCCGATCCTCCTCGCCGGTGGGGCACAGTGCCTCATCGCGGCGGTTCTCGCACGCCCGTTGCTGCAGCGGTTGGGGCGCTCGGGAGTTGGGAACGTCAGTACCGTGACCTCCCCCACGACCGCAGTGCCGCCGGCCGACGCCTCCTCGCCGAGCTGAGGCTGCGCTACGGCGTAACGGAACCCTGCGCATCTGCGGCCGCCGCCGTCGCGCAGATCACTTCGGCCAAGCGGGGCCAGAGCTCCCGAGGCAGGTCGTGTCCCATGCCGGGGAAGCCCACGAAACGTGCACCCGGTATCGACTTGGCGAGCGCTCGTCCACCGCTCACAGCGACGAGCGGGTCGTCCATGCCATGTATGACGACGGTCGGGACGCCGAGGGCGGAGAGCCGCCGAGACCGATCCGGTTGGGTGGCGACCGCAGCGAGTTGACGGAGCACGCCGCCCGGATCGTACGCACGGTCGTAGGAGCGCCCGGCGAGGTCGCGCATGCGCGCCTCGTCGAAGGGGTAGCCGGGCGACCCGATGAGCCGGAACGTCTCCACGACGGAGTTGATGGCCGCCTCGCGATCGAGCTCCGGCCGACGACGCGTGAGGCGAGCGGCAACGCTGAGCCGGGGATGGCCGACGAGACGCGAACCGGTCGAGGTCATGATGAGGCTCAAGCTGCGGACCTTCTCCGGATGCCGCAAGGCGAGCGCCTGGGCGATGAAGCCCCCCATCGATGCACCGACGACGTGCGCCGGCGCCACGTCGAGCGCCCGCAACAGCCCCGCCGTGTCGTCGGCCATGTCGTCGATCGAGTAGGGCGGACGGGAGCGGCGCGTGAGCACGGCCACGGGCGTCGGCGCGCCACGGTCTCGGAGGTGGCTCGAGAGGCCGGCATCCCGATTGTCGAAGCGCACGACGAAGTACCCGGCGTCCGCCAGAAGCCTGCACAGCTCGTCTGGCCAGGCGATCATCTGCGCCCCGAGGCCCATGATGAGGACGATCGGTGAGTCGTCCGGCTCACCGAAGGACTCGCAGGCGAGCTCGATGCCATGTGCCGGCACGGTGCGGGAGACCTCGGTCATGGCATGAGCCTATGAGGACGGACGCCATGGGGGCGAAGCCGGCATAGGTTGGCGGCCGTGCGCAGGCTGACGGGCCGCTCGGTCACCGTGGTGGTATGCGATCGCGCCGGGGCGGTCCTTGGCGAGACGGAGCCGTTCGAGGTCGAGACGCCATGGTGGCAGGACGTCGAGCCGATCAGCCGGCGCTTCCCAGCCCTGCACGTCCTCCGCATCCTGCAGGCGAGCGCTCCGGGGCCTCCGGGCGCCGGCGCCGTGACGGGTGGGCACGTTCGCTACCTGGCCGAGATCGAGAGCAGAAGCCGGGCTCCAGCATTGAGCCCCTCCCAAGAGCTGCTCAGCGATCATCGGTTGCGGATGCCCTGGGCGCGCCCGGGAGGTCCCGCTGCCGACCTCGAGTGGGCGGCCGGCGTCGTACGGCCGACCGGTCCGGCGCGACAGCACCGCACATGGAACCTCTCGTCCATCTGGTCGATCCCGACGCGCCGCCAAACGGTGTGGTTGAAATGCGTGCCGGCGTTCTTTCGCCACGAGGCGGCGGTCCTTCAGGTGCTCGAGGAACGTGGTACACCCCAGCTGCTGGCTGCGGACGGTCATCGCATACTCCTCGCCGAGCTACCGGGACGCGACGGGTTCGACGCGACCATCGACGAGCAGCGACGCCTGATCGACGACCTCGTCGACCTGCAGCTGCGCAGCGCCAGCCTCACGGCCACGTTCCTCGCCGTCGGTGTGCCCGACGGACGCTGGGGCGCCCTCACCGACCAGCTGACCGCAGTCGTCGCCAGGCGCGCCCCGAACGACGGACGACTGCTCCGCCTGCTGGACGGACTCGGCCGGCGAGCGGCGGCCATCGACGCCTGCGGGCTCGGCGAGGTCCTCGTACACGGGGATGCACATGCCGGCAACGCCCGCATTGGCGTCGAGCCGCCCATCTGGTTCGACTGGGGCGACTCCCGCGTCGGTCACCCCCTCCTCGACCTCGCCGTCCTCGGGCGCCTCGGGGAGTCGGAGAGCGTGCCGCTGGAACGGCACTGGCTGGCAGCCTGGGGCCGTGCCGTCCCCGCAGCAGATGCCCCGAGGGCGTGGGCCCTCCTGCAGCCGTTGGCAGCCCTGCGAGTGGCGGCTACCTACCAGGCGTTCCTGGACAACATCGAGCCGTCGGAGCAGATCTACCACGTGGGCGATGTCATGCCCGCTCTGCAGGTGGCATCGGAGCTGGCGGGGCGGGCAGCGGAGCTCTAGTGCACGTGCGAGCCGCAGCTCAGCCGCTCACGGCCAGCACGGGTCGCCCGGTCTCGAGGGGCGTTTCGAAGAACGTCTCATCGGCCGGCTTCGGCCGGCTGATGCAGTAGCCCTGCGCCAAGTCGCAGCCGAGGTCGTACAGCAGCTCGAGGGTGGCCTTGTCCTCTACCCCCTCGGCGACGACCCGGAGGCCGAGGGCATGGCCGAGATCGATGGTGGCTCGCACGAGCTCGGGATCCCGTCTCCGCTCGCCGCTCGCCAGTCCCGTGATGAACGTCCGGTCGAGCTTGAGCTCGCCGACCGCCAGGCTGCTCAAGTAGGCGAGCGAGGTGAAGCCCGCACCGAAATCGTCGATCGACACGATCAGCCCGAGATCGCGCAGCTCTTCGATGACCTGGCTCGCTCGGTCGAAGTCCGAGATGATGCTCGTTTCGGTCATCTCGAGGACGAGCGCCTCCGGCGGCAGGCCGTGACGCTCGAGGAGCGAGCCGACGAGGTCGGTGAAGCCGATGTCGAGGAGGTTCGAGGTGGAGATGTTGACGGAGATCGCCACGTCGTGCCCCTCCGCACGCCAGCGGGCACATTGGGCGAGGGCTTCGCGCAGAACCCACGCCCTGAGCGGTCGCATGAGCCCGGCGTCTTCGGCGAGAGGGAGGAACTTGAGCGGCGGCACGATGCCGAGGCGCGGGTGCGGCCAGCGAATGAGCGCTTCGAGAGCCACGATCTCACCGGAGCGCATCTCGAGCTGCGGCTGATAGTGCAAGACGAGCTCTCCCGTCACGACCGCCGTCCGCAGCTCCTCCACCAGGAGCAGCGGGCTCGAGCCCGTGTCGAGATCGCGCTGGTATCGGGCGACGGGCAGATCTCCCAGCTTCGCCCGGTACATGGCGACGTCCGAGCAGCGGAGCAGCTCGGTGCTGTCCTCGGCGTCGGCCGGCGCCATGGCGATGCCGATGCTGCCGGCGACGGAGGCTCTCACGACGTCGAGAGCGAACGGCTCGTTGAGACTGCGTGCGAGCCGGTGAGCTACCTCCGTGGCGTGGTCCGCATCGGCGTCGACGAGGACGACGGCGAATTCGTCGCCCCCGAGGCGCACGAGGACGTCGGAAGACCGCAGGCACGCCCGCAGCCGCGGTCCGAGCTGCCGCAACAGCTCGTCGCCGGCCGGATGGCCGAAGGAGTCATTGATCTCCTTGAAGTGGTCGAGGTCGATGAACAAGAAGGCGAGGGCGCGAGCCGGGATGAGTGGATCGGCGAGATCGTGGAAGAACGCCTCGAGGACGCTGAAGAGGTGGCGCCGGTTACCGAGGCCGGTCAGATGGTCGGTGACCGACTGGCGGTGTCGTTCCTCCGTGATGCTCCGCAACGTCCGCACGGACAGGATCATGCGAAGGCCGACCGCCGCCAAGGTCCCCATGGCAAGGGCGAGGGCGATCCGCCCGACGTGGTGCATGCTGCCGGTGAACAGGACCGCCAAGCCCGAGGCCGCGCCGAGGCCGGGAAGCACGAAGCCGGAGGGGCGCTCGTGAGCAACGAGATCGGACGCCTGCGGGCGAAGCCAGACGGCCATGGACATGATGAGGATGGCCGTCGGCCAGGCGATTTCGTTGAAGATCTGCCCGACGTCGGAAGCCCCCGCTGTCGTCTGGAACAGATTGAACGTGTCGCCCGCGACGTTGAGGGCGATCCCGCTCGCAAGCAGCAGCCACGGGGCTTTCCGGCCGTCGGAGAGGACGGCTGTGCCGCCGACGACGAGCGCCAGGAGGAGGAGATCCCCGATCGGGTAGGCGAGGTTCGTGACGGTCTCAGCCACACTCCCGCCGGTGGAGACGAGGATGGAGTGGAAGGCGAAGGCGGCGCACACAGCGGAAACCCCCAGTCCCGCCACGGCGCCGTCGAGCCAGTTCGGCGCCGTCAGCCGGCGCACCTGCCCCCGCATGAAGAGCACGACGGCGATGTAGGCAAGGGGATAGAAGCTCAGGTAGAAGACGTCGGCGAGCGACGGCGTCGGGGGTGTGGCGCCTCCGAGCGACTCGATCGTGAGAACCGTGTCGCCGATCGCCCACACGAGCAGGCCGCAGCCGAGGATAAGGGCAGCAGCCCGGCCGCGTCGTCGCTGCAGGCCCCTCGCCATGCAGAGGAAGCTCGCCACCATCTCGAAGGCGTCGACACCCCAGCCGCCGACGGCCGTCGAGGTCCCCCGCTGTCCGCGCTCGATCAGCAGCGCCAGGTAGGCGAGGAGCAAGAGCCCGAGCACGGCGTAGGTGAACCAGAGGACCGAACGCCCGCGAGTCGTCTTGGGTCGAGCGCTGCCCCGAACTGAAGTTTTCGTCGACAGCACCGGTCAAAGTATCGGCGTCCCGCTGCAGCAACTTGAGAAACCGCCAGCCCACGCCCGCAGCTGGCGGCGCCGGGAGCCGCAGGTCATTGACGCACGTCAGCGACAGAGCGACGCCTCGGCCCTGTCCGCCTCAGGGACGGGCTGCTTGTTCGGCTGTCGTCATGGCCGCTGTGGCGAGCAGGCCCTCGACCTCTGCGACGATGCCGGCGGCGCCGATCTCCTGAGCCGCCGTCGTCGCCTCCCGGCCCAGGCGGGCGGCCTGCTCCGGATCGGAAGGCGCCACGACGCAGGCGAGCTGTGCCAGCGTGCGCGCCTGGAAGGGGCGGGCCTGCATGTGCTCCTCGGCCGCCAGGGCGCGGCGGAGGAGAGCGTCGGCTTCCTGCAAGCGCCCGAGCAGATGGGCGAGACACCCGAGGTGGTGGCTGACCGGTCCCCACCAGCCGGCGAGGGGACCGACTCGCACGATCGCCGAGGGTGTCCGGGAGAGCGACTCGAAGAGCGGCTCCGCTTCCGCCGTGGCGCCGATGATCGAGCAGGTGTGGGCGAGGAAGGCGGTCGGAGCCAGCCAGTCGGCCCCGCGAGGTACGCCTTGGAACCCCGTGCGGACGATCCGCTCCAGGTGTTCGCGTGCAAGCTCGTGTTGGCCGGCGAGCGCCGCGCACAATGCCGTGCCGGCGGCGAAGCTGGCGAGGTGCTGATAGTCGGTGCTGTCGAGCAGCAGGGCGAGCACCTCGCCCGCCTGCCCGAGGTCCACGGCGCGCAGGAGTCCCTGGGCGTAATAGAGCAGGTCGGCGTTGAAGTCGCCACTGGCGCGACCGAGCTGGACGGCCTCCTCCGAGAGGGCCGCCGCCGCCTCGTAGCGCCCTTCGACGAAGGCGATGGCGGAGCGGATCATGGCTGCCTGGCTCTGCTCGCGGGGGTCGTCGAGCTCATGGGCGACCTCGCCGTAGCGAGCCGTCGCCGTGGTGATCGCCTCACGATCCCCGCAATCGAGTGCCGCCAGCGCCTGCGCGAAACGGGCCCCGGCGAGCACGCGCAGGTCGTTGCGCTCGAGGGCGACGCCGACGAGCCGGTCGGCGACCGGAGCGAGGACGGCCGGGTCCTCGATGCAGTCGTAGATGCGCGTCTGCCCGAGTGACAGGAGCGCCTCCGTGCCAGTGGCGGGGTCTTGGGCGGTGGACGCAAGCTCAGCCGCCAGCTCGTCCCGCCGTTCCGCTTCGGCAGGGTGGAAGCCGCTGATCAGGTGTGTGACGAGCAGCCCCTTCAGGGTGAGGCGGGGGAGGGCCGCCTCGAGCGGCAGCCGGTCGAGGGCTGCCTCCATCACCTCGATCCGCTCGGAGTCGGTCTCCCAGTACGGGTAGCGGCGGCCGAGCCCGATGGCGGCCCGTGCCTGCAGCTGGACGTCCCCGAGGGCCAAGGCGAGCTGGCTCGCCTCCCGGAAGCGGCTGTCAGCCTCCTCGGCGCGGCCGCCGTATTGCAGGGCATGCCCGAGCCGCACGAGGGCGTCGGCATGTCCGCTCGTGGAGACGGCCCAGAGGTTGGAGGCCTCCTCAAAACGGGCGATCGCCTCGTCTGCCGCCGCCGCAGCAAGGGCGACGTCGCCGGCCGCCACCGCCCATCTCGCCGCCGTCGTGCTCGCCGAGGGATCTACCGCCGCCACGGCCGCCCAGTGCCGCGCCAGGTCGGCCACCACGCTGGCTTCAACCGGCCGGCTCTCCAAGGCCACCGCCACGCGACGATGGAAGGTGGCTCGGCGGGCGTGCGAGAGGCGATGGCCGACGGCGTCCTGTACGAGGCCGTGGGCGAAGGCGAGGCGGCCCGGTCCTGTTTCGACGACGAGTCCGGAGAGAAGCCCGTCGTCGGCGGCGTCGACGAGGCCGGCACCGGAGAGCTCGGCGGCCGTGCCGGCAAGGGTGAGATCGAACTCGCGACCGATGATCGCACCGACCGAGAGCAGCTCCATCCCGTCGTCGGTGAGCGACAGCAGGCGGCGGACCACGGTCTTTCGCACGCGATCGGGCACGCCGAGGCTCCGTGCATCCGTTCGCAGGGCGACGCCCCGGTCGCTGTCGGCGATCATCCCGCTGTCGAGGAGATGAACGGTCATCTCCTCGGCAAGGAACGGGTTGCCGTCGGTCGCCTCCGCCACCGATTCGACCAGCTGGCTCGAAACGAGGGAGCCGACGAGATCGGACACGAGAGAGCCGAGGTCGGGGCTGGGCAGCCCGGCAAGGGGGATTCGGGTGGAGTCGGCATGGCGTTCTGCCTCTGCCAGCTGTCCCGCTTTGCGGGGGTCGAGCTCGGCGTCGCGGCTCGTCGCCACGATGACGAGGCCCTGAAGAGCGTGGTCGCGCAAGAGGTAGCCGAGGAGGCTGAGGCTGGCCTCGTCGGCCCAGTGCAGGTCGTCGATCACGAGCAGCATGGGCAACCAAGGGACGAGAAGGCCGGCGACCGCCTCGAAGAGGAGGCGCTGCTCGGTGTCCGCCTCCGCCCGCGTGGGTCCCGGCAGGGCGCCGACGTGGGCGGCGAGCTCGGGCAGGAGGCGGGCAAGCTCACCACAGGTACCGACCGCCCGTTTCAAGGCCTCCGGATCCGCGTGGTCGACCAGATGCCGCAGCACTTCGACGAAGGGGAGGTAGGCGCCGAGGCGCTCCTCCGTGCAGCGACCCCACAGCACGGTGGCTCCCCCCTCGTGGACATGGCGGGCGAGCTCGGTGACGAGACGCGTCTTGCCGATGCCTGGCTCGCCGATCACCTCGATCATTCGCCGTCGCCGTCCCCAATCGCCCAGCAGGCGGGCCAGCTCTTGCGAGCGCCCCGTGAACTCCGTTCGCCACCGCCGCCCCACCGCCGGCGGGAGCGAAACGGCCGCCCCATCCCGCTCGGAGGAGGCGGGCGCTGCCAGCGGGCGCCCCGAGAGCACACCTGCCTCGGCGACGGCGAGACCGGCCTCGGCCCTCGCGGGACTGGCGACCGCCTCAGCAGCGCCGGCTGTCCGAGGGCTCGACCGAGCCCCCGAGGGCCGGTCGGTGCCCACCGCCGCCGCCCGGGCGAGGGCGGCCAACTCCTCCGCATCGAGCTCGAGGGCGCGGGCAAGCTGGCGTACGGTCGAGAGCCGCGGTGTGAGATTCCTGCCCCGCTCGAGGGCTCCGATCGCCGTGGCGCTGAGTGACGCCCGCTCGGCGAGTGCCTCCTGGGTGAGGCTCGCGTCCAAACGGTGCTGCCGGAGCAATCCACCGAACAACTCGCCCACCTGATACCCCCCGGGAGATCCGCTGGCGATGATATCGGAGCGCCGAGAGCCTCCCCCGGGCGGAAAGATTCCCGGCTCTGCCGGGCAAGAACGGGTCATGATGTCGTCGGTGGGGCCGCGCTGATGCCGACCGAGCAGGCGCCCGCTGAGGCGGTGCGGCGGTTCGAGGCCTTCTACAGCGAGCAGTACGCCGCCATCTACGCCTACGTGCATCGTCGCCTCACCCAGTCGCCGGGCGAGGTGCCCGATGTCGTCGCCGAGATCTTCACCGTCGCCTGGCGGCGCTTCGACGAGGTGCCGGCGGCCCCGGGCGACCGTCTCTGGCTCTACGGAGTCGCCCGCCGCTGCGTCCTTCGTTCTCGCCGCACGAGCTGGCGAAGGTCCCGCCTGCAATCCCGTGTGCGGGGCGCCGTCTCGGAGCAGCCCTCACCGCTGTCGCCTCGATCGATCGATCCGCTCACCGATCGAGTCCGCGACGCCATCGGGCGACTCCGCCCCCTCGATCGAGAGGTTCTCCGCCTCGTGATGTGGGAGGAGCTCAGCCACGCCGCAGCTGCCGAGGTCCTCGGTTGCTCGGTCAACGCCGTCGCCCTGCGCCTCCACCGCGCCCGCCTTCGACTGCGCGACGAGCTCGTCTCGGACACAGCCTCCGACCGGGCGTCTCTTTCGCCCGGCATCCTCGCACCGTCAGCCGGCAGAAGGAGGAGCTCGCAATGACAGATCTCGACTCGCTCGTGTCACGAGCAGACCCGGTGCGTGACATCATCGTCCCGGCGGCCGACCGCACCCAGGCGACGCGCATCGCGAGCGGCCGCGGCTACAGCCGGGCGTCAGCCGGACGGACCCTCCGACTCTCCGTCGCCGCCATCTCGGTGACCGCCCTTGCCACCGTGGTGGCCATCGCCGTCGTCCTCGGCGCCGGACCGCTCACGGTGCCACCGCGCGCCGGCCATCCCACCGATACGGTGCCGCCCGGGGCCTCGTTGCTCCAACACCTCGCCCTTACAGCTGCCAGGCAGCCGGTGTTGCAGCCCGGCCCGGGCCACTACGTGTACTGGACCTCTACCGATGTCGAGACGGAGGCGCTCGGACCGCTGCAGGGTGCGCCGGGGACCTGGGGCTACGTGGGCGACGGCTCGGCGGCAGGCTGGTTCGAGGTCACCGACACGACGCAGTGGTGGCTGCCGGGTGCCGGGGCCGGTCGCATGACCGCCAGCTCGAGCGCCCCCGTACCCGCCAATGCCACCGCCGAGGCGGCCTGGGAGGCAGCCGGCGAGCCGAAGCTCCCCGCAGCCAGCACGCTCGACACGACCGTGACGGCGGGTGCCTTCGACCTCCGCTTTCTCGGGACCTCTCGGCCCGACAGCCTCTCCTCCGACCCGGGCACGCTCTATCGACAGCTCCTGGCGATCGCTCGGCGCCACCTCGTCAGCGGCGAACCAGGGGGCGCCGTCGTGCCTCGAGACGCCGCCTACAGCACGGCGATCATGCTGCTGCGCCTCTGGCAGGTGCCGCCGGAGGTTCGAAGCGCCGCCTTCCAGCTCCTGAGTACGGCGCCCGGCGCCACCGTGCAAACCAACGCCAGCAGCCCGGACGGCCGCCTCGGCGTCGGCGTCACCGTGCCGAACACGACCCTCGGTGTCGACGAAGAGGTCGTGTTCGACCCGTCGACCTCGTTCGTGATCGGCGAGACGGACACGGCCATCTCCGGACCGCTCGACGGTCTCGTCGCCGACAGCGGCAGTCTCACCGCTCCGGTCGTCGTCGCCTCGACGACGGCGACGAGCTGAGGCCGGCCAGCCCGGCGCCGCCAGACCTTGGGGCTGAGGCGCTCAGGCGCCTGCCGGCTCGATCCGGCCGAGCGCCAGGGCAAAGCGCCGCACGAGCCAGGCCGGCGCCGGCCAGGGGAACCCCGGGAGCGCCAAGCGGAGGCTGACGGCCCCGTGCATCGCCACCCAAATGGCCGTGCTGTCGGCGACGACGTCTGAGCTGCTGGAGGCTCCTGACTGCACGCACGCCTCGAGGGCGTCGACGAGGAGCGCGAACGACTCGGCGCCGTACTCGAGCAAAGGGCGGCCGCCGGGACCGACGAGCACCGGCTGGCAGTGGGCGCTGTCGGCGATGCGCTCCTCGGAGAACAGCACGTTGTAGCGGGACGGGTGGGCGAGCGCAAAGCTGACGTAGGCCGTGCAACCGGAGACGAGGCGCTCGACGGCGTCGGTGTGCTCGGCGACGCCGGCGACGATGGCGTCGCGCAGCTCGTCGAAGATCTGGACGAGGGCGGCCATCACGATGGCCTGCCGGTCGGGGAAGTGAGCGTAGATCGAGGGCGCCGCGATGCCGATCTCGCGGGCGACCGCCCGCAAGGTGACCGCTTCCGACGACCCCGTCCGCTCGATGATGGCGAGGGCGCCGGCGACGATCTCGTCGGCGAGCAGGGCGCCCTGTCCGCGGGCGTTGCGGCGCCTGCCCCGGTGGAGCTCTGCAGGGGCGCCCGCCGCCGGCCTGAGCGGTGGAGGGGACTCGGGAGAAGAGGTCACGGGTTTCTACTTTACATCTGTTAGCTCATCTGATTATACTTACAGACGTAAGGGAACGGATGTAAGGATCACAGTCCGAGGAGGGACCCGATGCGCATCGACAGCACACCCACAACCGTGGCTCCAATGGCCGGTGGCGCCGTCACCGCCCGGTGGCCGGACGGCCACCCCCGCCGCAAGCAGATCCTGGCGGTGCTGTGCCTCAGCCTGCTCGTCGTCGTCATCGACAACACGATCCTCAACACGGCGCTGCCGACGATCGCCCGCGTGCTGCACGCCGGCACCTCGTCGCTGCAGTGGATCACGGACGCCTACACGTTGTGCTTCGCCGCCCTCCTCATCCCGGCCGGTGCCCTCGGCGACCAGTACGGACGCCGCCGCTCCCTCGTCGGCGGCCTCACCGTCTTCGCCCTCGGGAGCCTCGGCGCTTCGCTCACCTCGAGCGCCGGCGTGCTCGTCGCCGCCCGCATCGTCATGGGGCTGGGCGCCGCCTTCGTCATGCCGGCGACCCTCTCCATCCTCAACGCCGTCTTCCCTCCAAAGGAACGCCCGCAAGCCATCGCCGCCTGGTCGGCCGTCGCCGGCGTCGGCATCGTGATCGGCCCCACCCTGGGCGGGCTGTTGCTCGCCCACTTCTGGTGGGGGAGCGTCTTTCTCATCAACGTCCCGCTCGTCGCCGTCGCCCTCGTCGGGGTGCTCCGCACCGTTCCCGAGACGGCCGAACCGAGAGGGCGTCGCCTCGACCTCCTCGGCACGGCGCTCGTCGCCGCCGCCCTCTTCGCCCTCGTCGACGCCATCATCGAGGCGCCCGTGCGCGGCTGGCTCACGCCGGTCACCGGCGCCGAGGCGCTCGCAGGGCTGGCCGCTCTCGCCGTCTTCGTCTGGTGGGAGCTGAGGATCGCGCGCCCGCTCGTCGACCTGCGCGTGTTTCGCTCCGGCGCCTTCTCGGCGGCCGCCGGCTCCGTGACGGTCGTGTTCTTCGCCCTCTTCGGCAGCCTCTTCGTCCTCACCCAGTACCTGCAGCTCGTGCACGGCTACAGCCCCCTCTCGGCCGGCCTGCGCGCCTTGCCTTTCGCCATCGCCATGGGTGCCGTCTCCCCGCTCTCGACGGTCCTCGCCAAGCGGGTCGGTATCCGCACCGTCATCCCGGCCGGCATGGCGCTCATGGGCCTCGGGCTGCTCGACCTTTCCACCGCCGGCGTGCACACGACCTACCCGCCACTCGCCCTCGCCGTCGCCGTCATGGGAGCCGGCATGGGGCTCGTCATGGCTCCGGCCAGCACGACGATCATGACAGCCGTTCCCGCCCACCAGGCCGGTGCGGGCAGCGCCGTCAACGACACGATCCGCGAGGTCGGCGGCGCCCTTGGCGTCGCCGTCGTCGGCAGCCTGGCGGCCGCCCTCTACCGGAGCCGCCTCGGCAACGTCCTCGCCGTCCACCATGCCCCCGCCGTCGTCGTGAAACTGGCGACCGGATCGATCGCCGCCGCCGACGCTGTCGGCAGCCGCGTCGGCGGTGCGAGCGGCGGGGAGCTCGTGGCCGCCGCTCACCAGGCTTTCACGACGGCGATGAGCACCGGCATGCGAGTGGCGGCTGCCGTGGCGCTCGCCGGGGCGGCGGCCAGCATGGTCGTGCTGCGGCGACACGGAGCGACGGCGGCGGCACATTCGGTGAGCGACGACGTCGCCCTGCTCACCGAGGCCGAGAGCGCTCTCGCCCTGCAGGCCGGTTGAGGGTGCGGCGTGCCCCTCAGGCGACGGGCGCCGTCGGCGTGAACCGCAACGGGAGCGAGGCCGGCCCCCAGATTCCGAACGTCGCCGGCTTCCACTCGACGACGCCGTCCAGTTCCATGTCGGGGAGCCGTTGCGACAGCACCGTGAGTCCCTCCTGCAGCTCGACGCGAGCCAACCCGGCCCCGAGGCAGTGGTGGATCCCCCAGCCGAAGGTGAGCTGGGCGGCTTCCCGCTCGGCCGTGATGTCGAGGGCGTCCGGCTCGGCGAAGGCGGCGCCGTCGCGGTTGGAGCCGGACAACGAGAAGGCGACGAAAGTCCCCTTCGGGAAGAGGACGCCCCGATACTCGACGTCCTCGGCCGCCACGCGGGCGGTGCCGCGGACGGCTCCGAGCAGCCGCATCGTCTCCTCAACGGCGTTTCGTGCCAGCTCCGGACGGCTACCGAGGAGCCGCCACTGCTCGGGGTGCTCGGCGAAGAGGGCGACGCTGCAGCCGAGCTGGTTGCGGGTCGTGTCGGTGCCGGCCATGAGGACCGCCTCGGCGAGCATCACGAGCTCGTCGCTCGAGAGGCGGTCGCCCGCCTCTTCGATGGCGATGAGCTCGCTCAGCAGGTCGTGGCGGGGATCGTTGCGGCGCTCCTCCACCATGGCGCGCACGTAGGCGTCCAACTCGCCAGAGGCCCGCTCGATGGCCGGCAGATCCGTCTCGAGATCTTGGTTGAAGATCCGGAAGATGTCGGTCGCCCACTGCGAGAAGAGACGCCAGTCCTCTTTCGGGGCTCCCAGCAGCTCGCAGATGACCGGGATGGGATAGGGCTCGCACACGGCCGAGACGAGGTCACAGGACCCCGTGCCCGCCACGGCGTCGACCAAACCGGCGATCGTCTCGTGGATGAAGGGCCGATGCCGCTCGGCCGCCGCCGGCGTGAAGGCCGGCGAGACGAAGCGGCGCAAGCGCGTGTGCTCGATGCCGTCCATCGACAGGATCGAGCGACGGCGCCTCGAGAGGTAGCCGTCCGGCTCGAGGCCGGCACGCGCCGGGAGCATGGACAAGGCGGAGTGGAAACGGCGATCACGCAAGAGGGCGCGGGCGTCTTCGTGCGTCATGACCGAGAAACCCATCGCCGTCTTGGCCAGCCAGCTCTCCCGGCGGGCTGCGGCCGTGCGCTCGAGAGCCGCCAGGCGGTCGAGCCCGACCGTCTCGAGGACGGGAAGATCCAGCTCGTGAACGCTGACGCTCACGACGGCACCGCCCACTCGATCATCGTGGCGGCGCCGATCCGGGCGGGGCGGATGTCAGCCGCCCGCCTCCTCGAGAGCCCTGCGCACGAGAACGGTGGCGAGGTGGCGGCGGTACTCGCCCGAGGAGCGAACGTCGCTCGGCGGCTCCAAACCGTCCGAGGCGTGCTCGGCGGCCTCGGCCGCCGATGCTCCCCCGGACACGGCTGCTTCCACGCCGGCGGCGAGCACGGGCGTGTCCGCCATGTTGACGAGGGCGACGCCGGTGGTGCCGTTCCGCACGGCTGCCACGCCGACGATCGCCCAGTCCTGTGCCCGCAGGCTGAACTTCTGGAACGACCACCCGGCGGCCGGCACCTTCGGAAGGCGGATCTCAGTGAGCACCTCGTCGCGGGCGAGCGCCGTCTCGAGGAAGCTCGTGAAAAACTCCGTCGCCGGCACGAGCCGCTCGCCTGTTGGCCCGACGAGCACGAAGGTCGCTCGCAGGGCCAGGCACACCGCCGGCAGGTCCGAAGCGGGATCGCCGTGGGCGATGGAGCCGCCGATGGTTCCGCGGTGACGTACCTGTGGGTCGCCGATCTGACCGGCGACATGGGCGAGGATGGGGACGGCGGCGCGCACCACGTCGCTGTGGTGGACGTCGGCGTGGCGGGTGAGCGACCCGACGGCGATGTGGTCGCCGGCGTCGCGCACGTAGGAGAGCTCGCGGACGGGGGCGATGTCGACGAGCAGGGAGGGCGAGGCGAGCCGCAGCTTCATGAGGGGCAGCAGGGAGTGGCCTCCGGCCAGCAGCTTGACGTCCTCGCCCCCTTCGCTCAGCAGGGTGATGGCCTCCTCGAGGGAGGCAGCTCGGCGGTAGTCGAACGATGACGGGATCATCGGGCCTCCTCGTTTGCTTGGGCGATAGCCCGCCAGACACGCTCGGGCGTTGCGGGCATCTCCAGATCGGCGACGCCGAAGGGCGTCAGGGCATCCACGATGGCGTTCATGACCGCCGGCGCCGAGCCGATCGTGCCGGCCTCTCCGACGCCCTTCACGCCGAGCAGGTTCGTCGGGCTCGGCGTGATCGTGGAGGCCGTCTCGAAGCTCGGCAGCTCGGAGGCAGCCGGCACGAGATAGTCGATGAGCGTGCTCGTGAGCAGGTTGCCCTCGTCGTCGTAGACGGCCTCCTCCCAGAGGGCCTGCGCCACCCCCTGCACGATGCCGCCGTGCACCTGCCCCTCGACAATGAGCGGGTTCACCTGGTTGCCGCAGTCGTCGACGGCGATGTAGCGATCGAGATGGACGTGACCCGTCTCGGTGTCGATTTCGACGACGGCGATGTGGGTGCCGAAGGGAAACGAGAAATTCGGCGGGTCGTAGTGCACCGACGCCTCCAGGTTCGGCTCCATCCCGTCAGGCAGGTTGTGCGCCGTGAAAGCCTCGAAGGCGACCGTTCCGAGAGCCACCTCCATGCTCGGCGAGCCCTTGACGCGGAACGAACCGCCCGACAGCTCGAGATCCTCGGCGGCGGCTTCGAGGAGGTGGGCGGCGATCTCGCGCGCCTTGTCGATGACCTTGTCGGTGGCCAGTGCCACGGCGACCCCGCCGACGGGCAGCGAGCGCGAGCCGTAGGTGTCGAGGCCGTAGGGAGAGATGGCCGTGTCGGAGTGGAGGACATCGACGTCGTCGGGGCTGACACCGAGCCGGTCGGCCACGATCATCGACCAGGACGTCTCGTGCCCCTGCCCGTGAGGGGAGGAACCCGTCACGACCTGCACCTTGCCCGTCGGCAGCAGTCGCACCGTGGCCGCCTCCCATCCACCGGCCGAGTAGTTGAGGGAGGCGAGCACTCGCGAGGGGGCGAGACCGCACATCTCCATGTACGACGACACCCCGATTCCGAGCTGCTTCGACTCGCCGGCCGCCCGGCGGCGTGCCTGCTCGTCCCGCAGCGCCTGGTAACCGGCCACCTCGAGCGCCTTGTCGAGAGCGAGCTCGTACTGACCGCTGTCGTAGACGAGGCCCGCCACCGAGGTGTAGGGGAACTGCTCGCTCTTCACGAAGTTGCGACGACGGATCTCGACGGCGTCGACACCCACCGCGACCGCGAGGGCGTCGATGGCCCGCTCGATGGCGTAGGTCGCCTCCGGGCGGCCCGCCCCTCGATAGGCGTCCGTCGGCGTCTTCGTCGTGAAGACCGATGTGCACGAGAACGAGTAGGCGGGGACGTCGTAGACGCCGGCATACAGGAAGGCACCGAGGAGCGGGATGCCGGGCGTCACGAGCTGGAGGTAGGCGCCCATGTCGGCGAGCAGCTTCACGCGCACGGCCGTGATCCTGCCGTCGGCGTCCGCCGCCAGCTCGATGTGCTGGATCTGGCCGCGCCCCTGGATGGTGGCGTGGCTGTTCTCGGAGCGCTCTTCCACCCAGCGGATCGGGCGACCGAGGCGCTTGGCGAGAACGAGGGCGAGCATCTCCTCGGCATAGACGTTCAGCTTGGAGCCGAAGCCTCCCCCCACCGAGGGGGCGATCACCCGCAGGCTCGTCTCCGGAATCCCGCACGTGATGGCGAGCATGATCTTCAAGATGTGGGGGATCTGGGTGGCCGAGTAGAGCGTGTACTCCCCGCCGAACGGCTGCGGCACGACGACGACGCCGCGGGGCTCCATGGCCGAGGGGATCAACCGCTGCTGCACGTACCGCTTCGTGACGTGGTGGGCGGCGCCGGCGAAGGCCGCCTCCACGGCGGCGGCGTCCGGCGTCAGCTCCCAGACGTAGCTCGTGTTCGTGCCGAGCTCCTCGTGCACAAGGACACGGTCCGAGAGGGCGTCCTCGAGGCCGACGACGGCGGGCAGCGGGTCGTACTCGACGACGACCGCCTCGGCGGCGTCCTGGGCGGCGTACTCGCTCTCCGCCACGACGACGGCCACGGCGTCGCCCACGTAGCAGGCGACGTCGACGGCGAGGGGCAGGTGGGTGGGGTTCTTCATGTCGGGCGTGACGGGCCAGGCGCACGGCATCGGGGCGGCCCAGGCCTCCCGCAGGTCGGCGCCGGAGAAGGCAGCGACGACGCCCGGCATCGAGAGGGCCGGCGCCAGGTCGACCGAGAGGATGCGGGCGTGTGCCAACGGGCTGCGCACGAGGGCGATGTGCAAGGAGCCCGGGACCTTGAGGTCGGCGACGAAGATGGACTCCCCCGTGAGAAGCGGCGGATCCTCCTTGCGCGACCGCCGCGTCCCGACGACGGGCGTGGCGGAGGCGGCTACGGACTCGGTCGTCGTCATGGCTTCACCCCGGTGGAAACAGCCTCGCCGGCGCCGGCAGCCGCCAGCACGGATCGCACGATGTTGTGATAGCCGGTGCAACGGCACAGGTTCCCCTCGAGACCGGTGCGAACCTCATCCTCGGTCGGGTGGGGGTTCTCGGCCAGGAGGGAGGCCGCTGCCATCACCATGCCGGGCGTGCAGTACCCGCACTGCAGGCCGTGGTTCTCTCTGAAAGCCTCCTGGATGGGGTGGAGCCCTTCGCCGGCGAGGCCCTCGATCGTCATGATGTCGGTTCCTTCCGCCTGCACAGCGAGCATCGTGCACGACTTCACGGACTCGCCCCCGACGAGCACCGTGCAGGCACCGCACGACGACGTGTCGCATCCGATGTTGGTCCCCGTGAGCCCGAGCACGTCACGCAGGTAGTGAACGAGCAAGAGGCGAGGTTCGACGTCGCTCTCTCTCGCCTGGCCGTTCACGGTCAGCGACACTCTCATGCGGCTCCCCCTCCATCTCATGGCCCCTCACCTGCTGGCGCTGCCGTCTTATCACCGCCGGTCATGGGTGACAAGGTGCAGCGCCGGCGGACCCTCGCCTCGGGCCGGCCGGAGGGGTACGGTCGGACAATGAGAGAGCATGGCGTCGGCGCCCCCGAGCTGCTTGGGCGGCTGGAACGGCGCCAGTCCTCCGAACCCGATGTTCACGCCGGCCGGCTCTTCGGCCTCGTGTATCCCTCCGGCCGGAGCGACCTCGAGGACCTCATCGTGGAGGTCAACCGGCGATATCTGTTCGGCAACGCCCTCAACCCGTTCCGGTTCCCGGAGCTGGCCGCCCTCGAGGCGGAGGTCGTGAGCGCCGTCGCCTCCCTGCTGCACCGCCCGGAGACCGGCCAGCGAGCAGGGGCCATGACCTCCGGCGGCACCGAGTCGATCCTCCTCTCCATGCTCGTGCACCGTGAGCGCGCCCGCGCCGGCGGCATCGAGCTCCCCCAGATCCTGGCACCCGCCTCCGCCCACCCGGCCTATGCCAAGGCGGCGCACTATCTCGGCCTCGAGCTCGTGCAGATCCCGCTCGACGGCGCCTGGCGGGCCGACGCCGAGGCGGCCCGTTCGCTCGTCACCGCCCGCACCGCCGTGATCGTTGCCTCGGCCTTCTCCTACCCCTACGGCATCATGGACCCGGTCGAGGAGCTGGCGGCGATCGCCGCCGGGGCCGGCGCCGGCTGTCACGTGGACGCCTGCATCGGGGCCTTCGTGCTGCCGTTCCTGAAGCGCCTCGGGCACGACGTCCCTCCCTTCGACTTCTCCGTTCCGGGCGTGACGACGATGTCGGCCGACGTCCACAAGTACGGCTACGTCCCGAAAGGCGCCTCCGTCGTGCTCCACCGGGCCGACGACTGGTTCGACTTGCAGGGGTTTCTCTACGGCAAGTGGGGGGCGGGCCTCTACGGTTCGGCCGCCATGGCAGGCGCCCGGCCGGCCTCTCCGATCGCCTGCTCGTGGGCCGTCCTCAACTACCTCGGTCTCGAGGGCTACACCGAGATCGTCTCGGGACTGGCCGAGATCACGGCTCGCCTCCGTTCCTTCCTCGAGGGTCTCGCCGGCGTCGAGATCGTGGGCGACCCCATCGGTCCCGTGCTCGCCGTGCGTTCCGATCCGGATCTCGACCTGCACGCCGTCGCCGACGCCATGGCGGACCGCCGTTGGTACCTCAACCGCAACCTCGACCCGCGGGGCCTGCAAGTGATGCTCTCGCCCGGCCACGCCTCCGTTATGGACGAGTTCATGGCCGACCTGACGACGTCGTTGGCCGCTGTCCGTGGTGGCGCCTCCGCAGGGCGGCGCCACGACGGCGATGCCCGGTATTCCTGAGGCTGCCCGCTGGCGGGCCGGTACCGTGAGTCCATGCGCATCCTCGTCATCGGCGGCTCGTCCTTCGTCGGGCGGCACATCACGGAGCGGGCCCTCAACGAGGGCCACACGGTCACCCTGTTCAACCGGGGCGAGACGAACCCGGGCGCCTTCCCGGGTGTCGAGCAGATCCTCGGGGACCGCAACGTCGACCTCTCCCGCCTGACCGGCCGGGAGTGGGACGCCACCATCGACGTCTGCGCCTACGTGCCCCGCCAGGTGCGCACCGTGCTGGCGGCGCTCGGCAGCGGGGCCGGCCTCTACACCTTCATCTCCACGATCAGCGTCTACCCGGAGGACGTCCCTGCTCGTTTCGCCGAGACGGCGGCGGTCGTCGAGCCCTCCTACGAGACCGAGGTGTCCATGGAGCTGTACGGGGCGCTCAAGGTCGGCTGCGAGCTGACCGCACAGCAACTCGTGGGCGACGAGCGGCTCTGCGTCGTGCGCCCCGGTTACGTCGTCGGGCCGTACGACCCGACGCACCGGTTCACCTACTGGATCGAGCGCGTGGCCGCCGGCGGCCGCATCCTCGGGCCGTCCGCAGATCAGCCCTTGCAGGTGATCGACGGCCGCGACCTCGCCGCCTTCGTCGTCGGCCTCGTCGAGAACGACACCGCCGACGTCTTTCACGCCACGGCGCCGGATCCGGCGATCCCCTTCGCGAGCGTGCTCGACGAGATCGCCGGCGGTCTCGGCCTTCCGGCGCCGGAGGTGCAGTGGGGCGAGGCGAGCGATCTCCTGCCCTTGTCCGACCCGGGCGAATCGTGGGGGATGCTGTCGGCCGACGTCGCCAAGGCGGTCTCGCACGGCCTCGCCTGGAGACCGCTCGCCGAGACGGCCCGGGACACCTTGGCCTGGGTGAGGGACGCCCGCGCCGCCGGGACCTACCGGGAGCGACCCGGCGTCCTCACCCCCGAGCAGGAACGCCAGATCCTGGCGGGCGGCAGCGCCGACTCCTGAGCGTCGCCTACTGCATCGCCATGCCCTGGCGGTCCTCCAACTCGGCGGGCTCCCCCCCGCCGGCGCGCAGGCGTCGATCCGTCTCGATGACGACGTGGGCGAGCGCCCCGGGTGTGAACGGGCTCTCTCCGGGGCACTGCGGGGTGACCGGCGTCCCGCGCTGGTAGCCGACGGTGAAGCCGTGGACGCCGAAGGTCACGAGCGTCGTGCGGGCGAGGTGGCCCTGCCCGACGGGGACGTCGCCGTAGAAGAGGTCGACGTCGCCGGCAAAGGGCGCCGAGGGCATGAACTCGATGCGCGCCACGACGGGTCCCGCCGGCAAGCGCACCTCGGCCGACACGGTCGTCAGGGTGGAACCGAGGTGGTTGTAGGCGAAATGCAATCGGCCGTCGCGCACGTAGGCGACGTAGCCCCCGGAGTGACCTCCGTGAGAGACGAGCACACCGCTGGCGCCTGACTCCGGCACGGCCAGCTCCGCCCGTATGCGCCACGCCCGGTTCGTGAGGTTGGGTGCCACGAGCTGCGGGATCGTCCCAATGCCGGGATGGAACAGGAAGCGCTCGCGCCGGTACCGCCGGTCGGCGCCTTGCACGACCTGGTTCGTGACGGGCAGGACGTTGTAGCGCTCCGCCTCGGCCCACCAGAGATCGACGAGCTCCTTCAGCTTGTCGGCGCGCTCGACGGCGAGATCGTGTATCTCGGAGAAGTCGCCGGCGACGTGGTAGAGCTCCCAGTCGTCGTCCTCGAAGGAACGGTTCGGGTCGTCGCGCTCGGTGTAGCGGATGACCGGGAGCGGGTGGAAGACGACCGCCTTCCAACCGTCGTGGTACATCGCCCGCGAGCCGAGCATCTCGTAGTACTGCGTGACGTGCCGGCTCGGCTCGCCGGCCGAGGCGAACGTCGGGGCGAAGCTGACGCCCTCGACAGCACGCTGCGCCACACCGCCGATCGCCTCAGGCGCCCTCAGCCCGATGACCTCGAGCAGCGTGGGCATGACGTCGACGGCGTGCACGTACTGGTGGCGCGTCTCGCCGGGTCGCCCCAAACGCGACGGGAAGTGGACGATGAGCGGGTCGCAGACGCCGCCCTCGTGCGTCTCGCGCTTCCAACGCTTGAGCGGCGTGTTGCCCGCCCAGGCCCAGCCCCATGCGTAGTGGCTGTAGGCATTCGGGCTGCCGAGGTCGTCGATGCGGGCGAGGTTCTCCTCCATTGACTCCGGTTCGAAGTTGAAGAAGTAGAGCTCGTTGAACGAGCCTCGGGGGCCGCCCTCGGCACTGGCGCCGTTGTCGCTCATCACGAGCACGACGGTGTTGTCGAGCTCACCGAGCGAGTCGATGAAGTCCAGCAAACGCCCGACCTGATCGTCGGTGTGGGTCAAGAAGCCGGCGTACACCTCCATCATGCGGGCGAACACCGTCCGCTCGTCCGTGCTCAACGAATCCCACGCCGGCACCCACTGCGGCCGCTCGCTCAGCTGCGTGCCCGCCGGCAGGAGTCCGGAGGCGACCTGACGCTCGAAGACCTCCTCCCGCCAGCGGTCCCACCCCTTCGAGAAATGACCCCGGTAGCGCTCGATGTAGTCGGGCGGCGCCTGATGAGGGGCGTGGCAGGCGCCCGGCGTGAACCAGAGGAAGAACGGCTTCTCGGGCGAGATCGCCCGCAGATCCTTGATGAACAACGTGGCGTGGTCGACGAGATCCTCCGTGAGGTGGTAGCCCTCCTCCGGCGTCTTCGGCGGGTCGACCTGGTGGTTGTCGTAGACGAGATCCGGGTGGAACTGGTCGGTCTCGCCGCCGAGGAATCCGTAGAACCGCTCGAAGCCCCTGCCGAGTGGCCAGCGCTCCTTCGATCCGCCCATCGCCATGTCGGC
>Ga0181523_10001868_pt1 | contig 21514 bp, 14 predicted proteins | sample PEATcosm2014_Bin_43_FD_119752 | JGI IMG/M metagenome (GOLD analysis project Ga0181523, IMG submission 119752) | Peatland microbial communities from MTU Mesocosm Facility, Houghton, MI, USA - PEATcosm2014_Bin05_30_metaG | ecosystem: Environmental > Terrestrial > Soil > Wetlands > Peat | place... | reverse complement strand
GGTGCGGCTCCGGCGGTTGGCCCGGCGGCGGTTACGGCGGTTGGCATGGTGGCGGCTATGGCGGTTGGCATGGCGGCGGCTATGGTGGCTGGCGCGGCGGCTACTATGGTGGTGGCTGGGGTGGAGGTTGGGGGTGGGGATGGCCTTGGGGCTTCGGCGTTAGCTTAAATTTCGGCTGGCCCTACTACGGATATTACGGATATCCCGACGCCTACTCCTATCCGTACTATTATCCCTACTACCCGTATTCTTACTATTACGCCCCGGGCTATTATGCTCCGAGCAGCGGTCCATCAGGCTATTCGGATCCCGCTCCTCCAGCGCAGGCTGGCGGAAGGTATCAGAACAGCGCCCCTCCCCGTCAACTGACGTCTCCCGCGAACAACGTGACACTGCATGAAGCGGCATATCGCCATCCGGCTGCAAACTACGGTTCGAGCTACCGTCCGGCTTCGGCTGAGCGCCAGCTTCCGCCCATGCGTCCTGAAGTGCAGAACGTCATCCGTGCTCTGCGCGCCATGCCACCGCAGGCGCGGCAGCAGCAAATCGACTCAGGACGATACAGCGATCTCTCACCACAGGAAATGAAGCTGGTGAGGAATGCTGCGGGCGTCCCGTCCGGGGATTTCTAGCGCGGCTTTGACGGTGCAATCGAGGCGGGATGCCACTCGCAATCTTCTTGCGCCGGGTAAACCTGCGAAGGAAATCGGCTGGACGAAGGAATCCGTAGACTTCTCTGCTTGCACAGCCAAGGCTTAGTACGGCGGAGGTGGTGGGCCGGGGACTGCTACCGCCCCGTAGGGCCATGGCCCGTATCCAACTACAACTCCAAAAGGCGGACGGCTGGCTCCCAGTCTCTTGTCGCGAACGCTGGCCCAATCTTCGAATCCGTCTGGAGGAGGCGCCTTCTGCGCCGTATGCTGCAACGAGTTACCACCTAGAAAGGTCACCTGCTGCCCGGAACTTATCGTGACCGCCGGTCCACGACCAGTTGCCACAATGGAGCCTTTGCGCGTGGTCACCAGCGTCTTCTCCTCAGCCGGTTTGACCTCAACGCGATAAACACCGGTTTTGGTTACAGTCAGTATGGCGTTCGGAGTGTCGATCTCGTAAATCTCTCCCGGAGGCAGGCGGAAAACCGTCAAGCTGACCTCTCCCTGATTGACGCTGACTTGCACGCTGCTGGGGCTAAGAGCGACAACCGTCAAGCTCGCTTCAGAATTCATGCGGATGAATCCGTCGCCGAGATTGATTTCCGCTCGCGAGTTCGTCGCCGTCCACACATATTCCGACGGCGTCAGCAACTGATTCAGCCGCGCCGCTGTCCACTGGTTGGTTGCACTCGGAGCGACCGACACCTCGCCTGAAATGTATTGCAAGACGGCTGCCCTCTGCGGAGCGCGGCCAGGAGGCATCCTGACTTGCCCAGTGGCTGATATCGTCAGACCCAAAAACATGAGTATTGCTGGAAGAAGCAGCTTTCTCTCGTGTCTCGAATCGCGAAACATGACAGTCTCCACTTACAAGAATACCTCTTAGAGCTTCTCACAAGGCCACAAAAGGACCAGCAGAACGAAGGCTCCAGAAATAGCTTCACGGTCAAGCGGGTTTCGTTGCGAGTCGAAAGAGGGATTCTGGCCTGTCGCTGTTGAATTGTTCAGCCTGCATCCAGGGAAGCTAGCCTAAATGAAGCATTTATGGCCGCTGGCAGCCGAAACCAACCGGCCGAATTCATGAAATTCCCTGCATTTTTCCCTGCTATCAGGGAATTTCGGCGGAGACGGGCTCGCACGTGCTGTCGCCAGGTGTTCGCAAGAAGGGAGTGAAAAAGGGGAACTGGCATCGAGGTCTGGCAAGTCAAAACGGCGTCACGATGGCTCGGAGTTGGTCTTCGTTGTCGAATGCGCCCGTGGTGTCTTAGAGACCGTAGAGCGAGACCACGCAGTCTCCGGAATTCAGCGTGATATCCAAAAATACCTTGCAGACGGCGACTCCGTTCGTCAGTCCCGGCAATATATAGCTGATAGTCTCTCCTCATCCGTAACGGGTGACGCTGCTATTGCGACTTAGATGCGGCGTTTTCTTCTGTTTTTATTTCGCGATACCAAACGCCTGGACTTGGATCTCATAGCTGCACCGATTTCCCGGTGCTTCTGCGCTACCGCCTTCGTCACTTGTCGCGGTTGGCTGGAGGCCAAACCGGTCAGCCCTTGCTTGCGTCTGCGGCGCTCTGCGGCTAGCTAAGGGTCAAAGGTACCAGGACAGCCAGGACAACAGCCCGAAGGATATGAGTACCAGTAAGCGCTGGCCCGGCTTCCGATGTCGAATTGACAAACTACTCGTGTGATCGCCTTCCATAGGAAGGCCAGTCGGAGTCAAGTAGAAGTCATCGCCCAACGCAGCACATGCGTTTGCCATTGTTCACGAATCAAGGGCTCACCCCTCCAGGCGGAACATTCTCCTCCAGATAACGCGCGATCAGGCTGTAGACGTGATAGGAGGTGCCCTGTCCTTCGGAGATCGCATGCGTGCGATTGGGGTAATCCATCATGTCAAACGGCTTGCCCAACTCGATGAGCCGGTTGATAAGCAACTCGGTCCCTTGAAAATGAACGTTGTCGTCCCCCGAGCCGTGCACGATCAGCAGCTTGCTGTCGAGGTTCTGGGCGAAGTTGATCGGCGAGCCGTCGTGGTAACCCTTCGCGTTCTGATCCGGGAGGCCCATGTAGCGTTCCTGGTAGATGGTGTCGTAGTGACGTTGATCCGCGACCGGTGCTACCGCGATTCCGGCTTTGAATAGACCGGGGTAACGAAACATCATGTTCAGAGTGTTGGACCCGCCGCCGCTCCATCCCCAGATCGCGAGGCGGGAAGGGTCGACATACGACCGCTCCTTTGCCAGCTCGCGTATCGCCTCCGCCTGCTGCACCGACGAGAGAACGCCGACACCGCCATAAACACTCTTGCGCCAAGCCCGGCCTTTCGGAGCGGGCGTACCTTCATTGTCGAAGCTCACAACCAGGTAGCCCTGCTGCGCGACCAAGGCGTGAAACAGCCTTCTGGAGCCGCCCCACGAGTCGGTCACCGTCGCCCCAGCCGGCTCGCCGTACACATACACCAGTACCGGATATTTCTTGCTGGGATCAAAATCCGGGGGCTTGATCATCCATCCATCCAGCTTCACGCCGTTGCCAACCTCCACCTGGAAGAATTCCGTTGGTGACGCGACCAGCTGTTGTGTTTTACGAGCTAGGGCATCATTTGCTTCCAACACTCGAATAACTTTGTGGTCAGGCAGGCTGATCAGCTCGGTCACCGGCGGACGATCGAAGGTTGAACGGGTGTGGAACGCCCACTTGCCATTCGGCGAGATGTCATAGGAATGCGTTCCGGGCTCGTCTGGCGGTGTCATGCACTGCGGCGACCCGCTACCATCAAGGCGCGAGCGATAAAGATACTTGCGGATGGCGTCGTTTGGTGACGCGATGAAGTAGAACCACTGGCCTGTATTATCCGCCCCCACCTCCGAGATCACATCACCGGAAAAGTTTGTAATGAGCTTTGCTTTGCCGTCGGGGGATGAAATCACGTACACATGACGCCAACCATCGCGTTCGCTTAGAAATAACAAGCCTTTACCACCCTGCACCCAGTCGAGTGCCCGGACGTAGTCCACCCACGCAGGATCTGTGTCCTCAAACAGCGTCCGCACCGACCCGGTGTGAGCATCCGCGAGCAGTACCTGGTTTGTGTTCTGCAATCGATTCAGGTATTCCAGCACCAGTTCATCGGAGCTCTTGGCCCATTCCATGCGGGCCACGTAATGATTGCGTGGATCGCCCGGCAGCTGCATCCACCTCGTAGGGCCACCCTCCGCGGAGACGACTCCGATTTTGACCGCGGAATTGGATGTACCCGGCTGGGGATAGGGATAGGTCGTTACCGCCGGGTACTCCTCCTTCGTATCGTTGATCAGCGAGTATTGGCCAACACCGCTCGTATCGAACTGCCAATAAGCGATCCATTGGTCATCGGGACTCCAGCGAAACGCGTCGCGCAGGCTCAGTTCTTCTTCCGAGACCCAATCACTGGTCCCGTTGATGAGTGTCGCAGAGCCGTCCTGCGTCACTGCTTTGACCCGATCGGTTGCCAGGTCCTCGACATAGATATTGTTGGCTCGTACAAAGGCGACGCTCTTGCCGTCGGGCGAGAACTTGGCAAACATCAAAGACGATTCTGGCGCATCGCCACCCAGCTTCTTCAAATGCCCGTTGGCAAGATCGAGAACCCAGTAATCGCCGCGCGTGTTGAGCCGCCAAACTTTCTTGGTATTAGTGAAGATTAATAGCTGCTTGTTGTCGGATGACCAGGCGTAGTCGTCGATCTTTATCGGCGGGGCGCTGGGTGTCGTCACCAGCTTCGCGGCGGAAACGAGGATGGTGCGCTTGCCGGATGCCGTCTCGTATTCGACTATGTCCTGGCCTTCAGAGACCGCGGCCGAAGGCTCTACTGTCGTATAGCGGGCCCCTTGATCAATCCAGCGCGCGGGGCCAAAGCGTTTCGCTTCAAACTCGTGCTGATTGAAAATTGCCTTGAGGGTGGTGGAAGGCTGTTCCGACTGAAGAGAACCAGCGCAGCAAATGAAAATCCAAACGCAGACGAGATATGTCGCAGAGGGCTTCTTCTTCATCATAGGCACACTCACCTTACGACTTGCGAAGCCATTCTCACATGTTTTGCGCTTTTTGTTGCCGCCGCTGGCCGATTCGACGCATACGCGAGCGGCCGGCGATTATCCGAAAACGGGGTTTGCCTTTAGTAAGAATGAGACTATAATTCGGCCACCGACTCGGCGGTTACTGATGGTGGAGAGCCCAGGGCAAATTACCGTCTTGCTGCGGCAGTGGCGTGACGGCGACCGCACAGCTCAGGACAAGCTGTTCGAATCGCTGATGCCCGAGTTGCGCAAGATCGCCAGAGCTTGTTTTCGCGGCGAGCGTCCGGGTCATGTTCTTCAACCTACCGCCCTTGTGAACGAAGCCTTTTTGCGGCTGGCCAAAGCCAAGAATGTCGATTGGCAGGACCGGGGACATTTCCTGGCACTGGCTGCCCGCATCATGCGCCGTTATCTTATCGATCAGGCACGCTCCCAACGTAGTGTCTTGTTCCTCCCCATCGAGGGCATACCCGAGCGCATCCTCTCCCATTCCACGCCGCTGGAGTTTTCCATCACCCTGGACGTCTTGCTAGACGAGATGGAAGAGGAATCGCCGCAACGACGGGCCATCGTCGAGCTGAAGTACTTCCTCGGCCTCACGGACGACGAAGCTGCCAATGCGCTGGGTGTGCCTTTGCGGACCGTACAGAGGGACTGGTTCCGAGCCAAGCGCTGGTTAATAGACCGGCTGAATCGACAGGAATCATGGGAAGCAGTGTCGAATGCGACGAGCGGGTAATTGATGTCGTCGCCGATGCTTTGCAGCGGCCTCTGGAAGAGCGCGAGCAGTTCATCCAGCAAGCGTGCAACGGCGATGCCGCACTCGTGTGCGCCGTCAACGATGCACTGGCGTGGGAAGCGAACAACGCATCCTTCCTGAAAGCGCCGTGGATGGAAGTCACGCGGCTCGTCAGCCCCTTCGCGTCCGGCGAGATTGTCAACGATCGCTTCGAGATCGTGCGCGAAATCGGCGAAGGCGGCATGGGGATGGTCTACGAAGCCTTCGACCGCCGGCTGCAACACCGTGTCGCGATTAAAGCAGCCAAACCGGGATTCCAACGACTGCTTTCGCCGGAGCTCAAATCGGCGCTGAAAGTCAGCCACCACAATATCTGCCGCGACAACGAAATTCATACCGCGAAGACGGAGTGGGGAGAGATCGATTTCCTCACCATGGAGTTCCTCGAAGGCGAGACTTTGTCCGTGCATTTGAAGGAGACGGGCAAGCTGAGCCACGACGAGGCGCTCGACGTCGCTTGCCAGCTTTGTGCCGGACTGATGGAGGCGCACCAGAGCGGGATCATCCATCGCGACCTGAAGAGCGGCAACGTCATTCTCTGCCAGAACGAAGATGGCAGCCGCCGCGCGGTGATTACCGATTTCGGACTCGCAGGGCCCAGCTCGTCCTCCGGCGAAATGGCGGGGACGCCGGCGTATATGGCGCCGGAGCTGTGGCGCGGAGAGTCGGCCTCGAAGCTCTCTGACATTTATGCGTTGGGCGTGATCCTGTACGAGATGGTCGCCGGGCGCAAGCCGTACCGGCGCGAGGACGACGCTGGGCTGGGCAGGCAGGAAACGGTCACGCCGGCGGGAGAGACCGTTGCGGAAGTGGCGGACGGACACGCGTCTTTAATCAATGTGACGCAGCAGGAGAGGGAGCAGCCAGCGCAAACCCGGCCGCCGTCGCCGCCCAGCACCTGGATGAAGGGGCTCGATCCGCGCTGGAATCGCGTCATCATGGGCTGCCTGGAGCTCGATCCCGCCGACCGCACGCAAGACGTCGGCGATGTCCTGACGGAGCTGCGCCACGAGAAAATTCGCAAGTGGCCATTCGTCACGGCGGCCGTGGTGGTTCTCGTTCTGGCGGCCGCGATTGGGTTGATCCGTCCACTACGGCAGTGGATCAGGGACATGATCTGGCCACCCAGCGTGCGGCTGGTGGTTCTGCCGCCCGCGGGCGACGACTCAGGCTCGGTCCTCTCAGGCGGCGCTTTGCAGGACGTATCTCGCCGTCTCTCGAACCTGCGCAGCGGCGCGCGTTCGGTGGCCGTCATTTCGCCTGCGGACGCAAAGGACCTGGGAGTAAAGACTCCGGAACAGGCACGGAAGACGCTGCACGCCACGCATGCGCTGGAAACCAGTGCCGCCAAACAGGGCGACGCCACGGTCGTGGAGGGCTCGGTGATCGAGCTGGAAACGCAAACGCACGTGCGCGATTTCTCCTTCCGCTACGCGCCGGACACCGTCGGCGCGTTGCCCGGCGCCTTGGCGGGCGAAGTTTCCAGTGGCTTGGGATTGGAGGGAGGACCCGCGGGGGAGGCGCTGTCGCCCGCGGCCACGGGCGCTTACGATCGTGGACTCGATCTGTTCCAGAAGCTCCAGCACACCGAGGAGGCGATACGCCTGTTTCAACAGGCGACCCAGCTCGATCCCCGCTCGACGCTGCCTTTAACGGCGCTGGTGGAAGCCGAGGCCCAGCGTTTTGACGAGACGAAGGACGCGGCCTACCTTGAAAGCGCTCAGCAGTATCTGCAGAACGCCCAGAACCTGAACCCCGACTCCGTTAGCGTACACCTGGCTGCGGGCAGGTTGTACCAAACTACTGGCAAGCTGGAGAAGGCCCTCGACGAGTATCTGCGCGTGCGCAGCGTGGCGCCTGCGAATATCAAGGCGGCACGGCGGGCCGCCTGGATTTATGACCGGCTTGACATGCCCGACAAGGCAATTGCCGAGTATCGCCGAGCGATTGCGCTGGATCCTGCCTTCTTTGAGACCTACGGCTATTTTGGGGGTTTCTACTATCACCGCGGAAACTATTCCGCTGCGGCTGAGCAGTGGCGCAAGGCAACTGAGCTGGCGCCAGGGTCCTATCGCGCCTGGTCGGACTTGGGCGCCGTCCTGCAAAGCCTCGGCGATTATGCCGGGGCCGAGCGGGCCAAGCGCAAAGCCCTGCAATTGCACGAGCACCCCGACCTGTTGCAGAACATGGGCACCCTGCTCTCGGAAGAGGGCCGCGATGCCGAGGCGGTGCCTTACTATGAGCGCGCCGCCGCCCTGAACCCGGGCGAGTACATCATCTGGTTCAACCTGGGCGACGCCGACCGCCGTTTGCAGCGCCGGAGCGCGGCGCGCGATGCCTATCAGCATGGTCTGAGCATGGCCGAGCCCCAGTTGCAGCAAAACCCGCAGAACGCTTTCGCGCGCGCCTTCGCCGGCTACTTCTTTGCGCGCCTGGGCCAGCGCTCCCGAGCGCTGGACGAAATGGCCCAGGCGCTGCACGCCGCTCCCGCCAATTCGACGGTCGGCCGCGTTGCCGTACTCACGTACAACGCCCTGGGCCTTCGCCAGCAGGCCCTTGACTCCCTCACCCATGCCACGCCGGAGTTTCTGCGCGACCTGGAGCGCGAGCCTGACCTGGCGGACTTTTGCCGTGATCCTCGCTTTCAGCAGTTAGTAAGCAAATCTGCAACTGGAGGTAAATAACAATGCCACCCAAACCAGCGAAAAAGGCCGCTAAGAAAACAAGAACAATCCACGTAGCCGGCAAGAAAAAGGTAACCAGAACCCGGCACCAAGTCGCATGCCCTGTGTGCGGCCATCCGTTCCCTATAGACATCACCACCGGAGGATCCGGCGGAGGAGGATAGCCACCCCGAACCCAATTCCAAGCAAGCCACGTGGAGACCTGCAACGCGGAGGTCACGCCGATGTTTGTGGCGGCCTCCGTCGTTTGCTAATTGCTTCACCAATGTAGACGCACCCTCGGGGAGTGGTGTCACCCAACCCGGCAGGAGGCCAGATATGAGCGACCAAGACACGCTTTACTTCCACGGCATGGACATTACCACAGGCCAATACCTGACACCGCCCATGCAAATGGAGGCCTTTGCCGCCGTCGTGCAGAATCAGGTGCAGAACGCGCAGGCGGGTCAGAAGGCCGCGCCGCTCGCGCCAGCGGGTATCACTGGTGCTCTGCCAGTTGTGCCGGCACCTACGGCCGGACCCAGCTTCGATCCTACCAAGCTGGAGGAAGCCGGCTGGGGTGTCATCTTCGCCCAGAACGCTGACCCCGCCATCTATGACGCGCTTCGCCCGCTGCTGGACCTTCGCAAATCGCAGGCCTCACGAATCAGGCCACAACGTTACCAGGAGTTCGTTGGGCCCAATGGCTGGCAGTCAACAGATACGGCCGATACCTTCCTCCAACGCCAGGGCGCCACACCGGGACCGGTCGATCCTGACCAGATGCCCTATTACTTGCTCATCGTGGCCGATCCACTGACCGTCACCTACACCTGCCAGCTCAACCTGGACATACACCGCGGTGTAGGCCGCATTTATTTCGAGACTCCGCAGGAATACGCCAGCTATGCCCGCACGGTGGCAGCTGCCGAAAGCGGTGGCACCCCGCTGCCGCGTCGCGCAGTCGTCTTTGCGTCTGCCATCGACCAGACTACGCAAATGAGCTGCAACGAACTGGCCATCCCGCTGGCCAAGATGCTGAAAGCGGACCGCCCGGTGTGGCAGGTAGACAGCCTCACTGCCGATGACGCCACCAAGGCCAGACTGATTCAACTGCTGAGCGGCGGCGATCCGCCAGCCCTGCTGTTCACGGTCACTCACGGTGGGTGTGCTCCTTGCGCCGATCCATTGCAGTTGCAGCGGCAAGGCTGCCTGATTTGCCAGGGCTTAGACGTCACAAAGATAGGCACCCCCTCGTACAATCCCGCCGACTTCTACGTGTGCGGGGAAGACATCCCTGATGAAGCTCAGCTTCCGCCAATGGTCACCTTCCACTTCGCCTGTTTTGGGGCCGGCACTCCTGAATACGATCAGTTCGTACCCTCCGATGGTCCTCCGCCTGCGGTAGGGAGTCCTCCATCAAATCACCAGCTAGCGCCACAGCCCTTCGTGGCCTACCTGCCGCAGCGCGTGCTGGGGCTTACGAACGGCGGCGTGCTGGCTACAATCGGGCACGTGGAGCGCGCCTGGGGCTTTACCTTCCATGCCGAGCGCAAAGACGACATCGCCACGTTTGAGAACACGCTGATCTCGATCATGGACGGCGACCCCGTCGGTCATGCGATGCAAGTATTTGCCCGACGCTATTCTGAGCTGAGTACGCAACTCGCTGGTGAAGAGCCTACGCAAGGGAACAACCTCCCACCTGTCGATCAGGATGACGCAGCAATACCGTCGATGGCGGAAGTAGCCGCGGTGGCGAACGCGGCTGAACAATCGGAGAGCGCTGACCAAGCGGCTCAACCATCCGACAGCGCTAACTATATCGCGCTGTGGACCGCCAGCAAGGACGCGCGCAATTACGTCATCGTAGGCGATCCCGCAGTCCGGCTGCCGCTAGGGGTGAGCGGCGAGGCTTGCGTTAGCGAAACGGCGCCAACAACCTGACCTCAATCCGGCGCGGTCTGGGTGGCGGGCCTGAGTCGTCGTCGAGCAGAATGCGTATGCCGCCGAAGACGTACTGCCTGGCGTTCAGGAACGGCACCATGCTTGCGCCCCTCCCCGCCCATTCCATGCGATCGATGCCAGAGAATCTCTCTGCCAGTTACTAGAGCATAAATCCACCAGATCTCTCTGACTCCAAATCGGAGTACAGGTCTGCTCTCCATTCAAGGCGAACAGAATGCGATTCGACCGCGAACAGGCCGAACACTCGACTGTGAGTTACTCCGCTCCCCGCGTTACCGTTGGCTTGTCCTAGACTGCGGCAAGTAGCGCCGCTCGTTTCTGCGCACGCGCCTAAATCTGGCTAACCTTTGCTTCTCCAGACGCAGGAGGCGATCCAAGAGCCTGACGTTCTGCAGAACGACGATGAATGGCAGCGTATCGTGCAATTCCACCATTCGCGGAGAGAGTTTTTCCGGTGGGCAGTTCAGTACAGCCTGGGGCCGAAACGTCAATTTCTCTGGTTTGTAAGGCGTGTCCATGCGCCCAGGGCCGAGAGCTTCCATTAAGCGATGGTGCGAAGTCCTGCCGCCGATCAGGTCGCTCTTGGAGGCTTGGCATCGTGCATGGTTATCGCCATCTGCCAGCGCCCGTGCATGCACCTCATGGGAGACCGATGATTCATCTTCACCTGGCGACCATTGCACCGCCGCCACCAGCCGATAGCCACGCCGGGCAACTGTCTCGACGTACTTCGGTTCACCGGCCGAGTCTCCTAGTGCCTGCCGCAGATTCTTAATCGCGGTATTAATGCTGTGGTCGAACTCGACTATGACGTCGTCAGACCAGAGCCTCTTTCGAATCTCTTCACGAGTGATAAGCTCGCCCTCGCGCCCCACCAGCATGAGGAGAATTTGGAAGGGCTGTTCCTGCAGTCGGACGGTTTCACTGGCGCCCCGCAGTTCCCCCGCTCGAATGTCAAGTTCGAATGCTCCAAAGCGCACGTGCTGGGGCTGACCTTGGACTGCGTTAAGTTGGCGATTCGACGAGATCTGAGACACACTTCCTCCTGCGTGATGCAACCTCGCTAGACTGCGGGAACAGCTTTTGGCTACCTTCTGCGTGACTAGGTGGAAATCAAGCTTGCGAAGGGCCCCCACATTTGGCTGTCCTCCTTGGTAGCGACGGGCGGCTGAAGCTACATCAATCAACTAGATCAATGCGCCTATGCACGTCCTTGTACTGTCATAATGGAAAGCGGTTCCAGGCTAAGAAACCCGCCACTACTGCTGAAGAAAGTTCCTGCAGGTTCTTTCAAACGATCCACGCTGAATCCAAAGTTCTTTCTCATTCTGAGATTCGGACTATAGCGGGGCGCATCTGAACTGGGGCTAGGCATGGAACGTGACCCGGGGAAAGTCACAATACTGCTGGACATGGCCGCTATTTACCTATTGGAAAAAGTTTGTACTCCAATGCTGAGCGCTCACGGCGCTTTCGATCTCGGCAAGAAGACATTTCACCTGGCTTGCATTCGGCGAGCACGGCAAGGTAGTTGTCAGGAAGAAGTTTGCGCGCAAGCAACCAAGGGAGGCGTCGCTCCCACTTCTTGGCTATTGTCGGCCGCGCCAAGGCGTGTCCAAATGGCGGACATGGACCGGAACGAAAAGATCGGCGTGACGATTCTCTGCGTCATGGGCGCAGCATTTGCCTTTTTCGGCCTGATGGCGGTGTTCTTGGCCTGGCGTAATATGACCACCTTATTGAGCCAGTCGATGCTGTGGCTTCCACTGCTTTTCGGAACCGTTTTCAGCCTGATCGGTTTCGGCCTGCTGTATCTCGCCCTGACCGGCAGCAAGCGCATGGCCCGGCAGAAGCAGGCGCAATCCGTTCATCCTGGCGAGCCGTGGATGTGGCGCGCAGACTGGGCGCAGGGCCGGGCAAACTCCGCCATACGCGGCAGCCTGGCCAGCGTCTGGATCGCCGCTGTCCTCTGGAACTTATGCGTCTTCCCCTATGTCTGGGCGGTATCTCCGAGGGCATTCTACCGTAACCCTGCGGCGGCCCTTTTCCTTCTGCCCTTCGTCGCCGCAGGCCTGTTCCTGCTGTTTCGCGCCGTCCGCACCACGATGGCGGTTCTCGAATTCGGGACGACGTACTTCGCCATGGACAGCGTCCCAGGCGTGATCGGCGGCAAGCTGAGAGGGGCCATTCACGCTCGGTTCCCGCATTCGCCCAACCACGGATTCCACCTGCGCCTCTCCTGCGTTCATCTGCTACGAACTGGCAGCGGTAACTCCCACAACACCCAGGAAACGATTCTGTGGTGCGATGACGCCGACCTTGGTCCGGGACAGTTCTATTCTGGCCCCATGGGCACGACGATGCCCGTGGAGTTCCGCATCCCGCGTGACGTTCAGCCTACCGACAACACAAACCTGTCAAACCAGATCGTTTGGCGGCTAGAGGGAATGGCCGATGTGCCAGGCCTCAACTATCACGATGTGTTCGAGGTTCCGGTGTTTCGAACCGCAGCTTCTTTTGGCCGAGGTGAGTCTGTGGCATCCGAACCAGGCGAATTTGCGGATGTTGTGGCACATACGAGGCGTCCGGATCAGATGACGGTTGTAGTACGCGAGACGGAGGAGGGAACCGAGTTCTATTTTCCGCCCGCACGGAATCGTCGCCTGGCGGCGTGGACAACCGTTTTGGCCCTCATCGTCTGCGGAGTCACCTACAGCGTGGCACACCTCGGCGCGCCGTTGATTTTTCCCATTGTCTTTGGCTTCTTTGCGCTGGTGTTGGTCCTCTTCGCTGCCCAGTACTGGATGGGAACCACCCGCTTGGTCATTGGCGCCAAGGTGAGGTTGCAGGCGGGTTTACTTGGCGGCGGGAAGACGCGGGAGATTGCGCTCACCGACGTGGGTGGCTTCGACGAGAAGATCCAGTCGCAGACCCTCAATGGAACGGTAGTCCCCTACTACGATATCGTGGCCCGCTTGCGCGACAGTCAGACCCTTACCGTGGGGAAAATGCTATCGAGCAAGCGCGAGACCGAGTGGCTAGTCAGCGAGATGCGGCGCCTGACCGCAAAAGACGCGCTGAGCGAGGTTAGATGACCGTCCGCGACCTGAATCAACAGATTGCCGGGCATGTTCTAAACCACCTGGAACAAATCCGCAATATCCTGGCAGTGCTGTAAGCTTATCCATTAATTTGTGAGCGATCAATCCAAAGCTATATGGGGTTTTGACTCGCCAAACGGCGCATGAGAGGTCCTGGATGTCAGACATGAATGGCAAGGTAGCTCTGATTACCGGAGCCAGCAGTGGGATCGGCCGGGCGACGGCTGAGCTCTTCGCGTTGCGAGGCGCCAATGTCGTTCTTGCGGCGCGGCGCGAGCCTGAGTTGGCGACGCTCACGAGCGAGATCGAGTCACGCGGAGGAAACGCCAGCTTCGTCGTCACCGATGTTGCAATCGCCAGGGATGTTGAACAGATGGTGGCGCATGCGATTAAGACATTCGGCCGGCTCGACTACGCGGTGAACAACGCTGGCATCATCGGAACGATTGCGCCCATTATCGACCTGTCCGAACAGGAATGGGACCAGGTTCTCGACATCAACCTGAAGGGGACCTTTCTGTGTTTGCAGCACGAGGCGCGAGCCATGCTTGCGGGCGGACATGGAGGTGCCATCGTTAACGTTGGTTCCGTGAACTCTTTCCTCGGCTTTCCCACCGGCTCGGCGTATGTCGCCTCGAAACACGGGCAAGTCGGACTCACGACCAGCGCTTCCGCTGAGCTGGCGCCGCACGGAATCCGGGTCAACCTCGTATGTCCGGGATTCGTCGATACGCCCATGCATCACCGAGGGCGCGCCATTCTCGGTGACGATATCTACGACAAGGTTCTGATACCACAAGTTCACCTGCGGCGCTCAGGCCGTCCGGAAGAGATCGCTCAAGCAATCGTCTTCCTGTGCTCGGACGAGGCCAGTTACATCTCGGGCAGCACGCTGACGCCCGACGGCGGGTTCACGCTAACGGTCTGAGTCGGATTGTTCGCGGTATCAGTTCTATTCGTGGGTCATGGAGAGGGAGCGCTGAATGAAGATGCCTGCGTTATTTGATTTGACCGGCCGGGTGGCTGTCGTGACTGGTGGAAATGGCGGCATTGGTCGCAGCATTGCGCTAGGACTGGCCGAGGCCGGCGCCGCTGTCGCGGTGTTTGCTCGAAACGAAGAGAAGAACCAACGGGTGCTCTCCGAGTTGAAAGCAACCGGCGCGCCGTCGCTGGCTATGAGGGTTGATGTGAGCAATCGCGCAGCCTTGGAGCCGGCACTGGACAAGGTCGAAAGCGAGCTCGGCCCCATCAGTATCCTGGTGAATAATGCCGGCATCGTGTCCCTGAGCGGTGGTGTGTTAAACGAAAAGCCTGAAGATTGGGACAGCGTCATCGAGACGCAACTGAATGCAGTTTTCCTCCTTTCGAAGCTCTCGGCCCGATCGATGGTGAATCACAAAACTGGAAAGATCATAAATATTGGCAGCATGTACTCGTATTTCGGATCGGGCCTCGTCCCCTCGTATAGCGCAGCGAAGGGAGCAATCGTCCAATTGACCAAGTCAATGGCCATTGAGCTCGCTCCCTACAACATTCAAGTCAACGCGATCGCGCCCGGTTGGATTGAAACCGACATGACGGGGCCTGTGCATACAATGCCCCTCAACGACGAAATCCTTGCGCGGACCCCGGCGGGTCGATGGGGCCAGCCGGAGGAGGTTGCTGGTACTGCTGTGTATTTGGCCTCACGGGCGTCCGATTTCGTCACCGGAAGTACCATTCGCGTCGATGGCGGATACGCGATCCGATGACATTCCGGAGGTAACCCCGGGCTGAAGGTCTAGTCACGGTTGAGTTTGGCAGTGAGATAATTGCACACTGGTTTCCAGCTACGGAATCGGACGAACACGATGAGAATAGCCATTTTGTGCTCGACACCGCCGGTCAGAATAACACCATGGTAATGCCTCTACGCTTCGTGGATGATGACTACACGCCCCGGCTCTGGGCCGAGTTGTATCCCGTGTTGCGTAATATCAAGACGGATGACCTCGCGAAGAAGATACTGGCTTACAAGAATAAGCCGGTGGCGAGCTGGAGGCCCGACGATTGGGGCCTGCTTGATGCTTTGAACCACATGCTGACGCTCAGGGCGAGCTATCGGGGCCACCGCTTGCGTAACGACTCACCTCCGGTAAGGGATGCGGCATTCTGGGCCAAACTGGATCAGGAGCTGACGTTCTATTATGAGGCGAAATATCCTGGACCGGAACTGATCGACGAGTAGCGTTTCGGTCCCGTCCGGCAATGCTTGATTTTGCAAGTATTTCGAGAATATTAAGTGACATACGTTTCCGTCTCGCGTTTCCGGAGCGAACGCGCTAAGGTATACTTTCCGCTACTTTACTGGGTCAGTTCGCTGTACACCTGCAATCCAACTCGTTTCTAGCTGGATAGGTTCTTGACTTTGCCGGCGAGTTGGAAGCAATCAGCAAGCATTTCAAAAATTTGTGCCGATTGGAGAGTTGCATGCTTAGACCCGCGCTTCCCGTCGTGCTTTCTCTGCTTCTTCTTATGGCACTGCCAATCTGGGCCGAGCCCATCAGCGATCAAACGGCCGGTGAAGTCAAAGCCCTAATTCCGGATGCGTCGCGCAACGCACATCCCCTGGCGGTCAAGGACACCCTGGCGTGGAATGACCTTTTGCAAACCGATGCGAAAGGGCGAGTGCGAGCCGGCCTTGCCGATGGATCGATCCTCAGCCTAGGCTCGAACAGCCAGCTCAAGGTGGTGCAACACGACGCCGCTTCGCAACAGACGGTGATCGACCTGAACTATGGCAAGCTTCGCAACCAGGTCGTCAAAATTACTCGTCCCGCCGGGAAGTACGAAGTGAGAACCCCCAACGCTGTTATTGGCGCGATCGGCACCGATTTCTACGTTGCCTTCGCTAACGGCCGAACCACGGTCATATGCTACGAAGGCGTGATTTCGGTCACGCCCGAAGCTGGCGCCCAGATCTTCGTTAACAACACCAGCACCAGATCTAAGAAAATTGTACCCGCCGGGCTGATGGTCGTGATTGGCATTGGCGTCGCTCCTGATGGAATGCAGCCCTATGCAGTGATGGTGAAATCCAGCATGGATGATACCGACATTCCCGAAGAGACGGCGTCCCACCATGCCAGCGACAAGACCATCCCCGCATTGGAAACCGGTGCCTACTCCCGGTTAGCCTCCGACGCATCACAGTTTGACGCCGATAGCGAGGCGCAGCTTGTTAGCTTGATCAACCAGAGCCGAACGGAGAACGGCCTCCAGCCTTTGGCGGTGGACCCACGCCTGACTCAGGCCGCCCGCAAGCACACACAGTTAATGACTCAGAATGCGGCGTTGTCACACCAGTTTCCGGGAGAGCCGCCGATGGAAGATCGCTTCGACGCGGAGAAAATTCCTTCTGATCTCGAAGTCGAAAACGTCGGGTGGGACCTGGACGCTGTCTCCGTTCACAATGCGTTCATGGGTCATCCACCTCATCGCCGCAACATTCTAGATCCTGACTGCAACGTCGTGGGGATCGGAGTGGTTCGCAGCGGCAAGCACATCTTCGTCACTGAGGACTTTGCTAGGCGAACGTCAGAACCTCACTAAGGGTCTCCGCGACTCATGCGATCGCCATACTGCCTCAACCGGTATGCCATCCAAGTTCGTCCCGATATCGAAAGGTTCTTGACTTGCGCGGCAATTTGGAGACAATGCAGCAAGCATTCTGGAAATTTGTGCCGATCGGAGGGTTTGCATGTTTCGACCCCTGCTTTCCGTCGTGCTTTGTTTGCTGATGGCACTACCGGTCTGGGCTGAGCCCCCGGGCGATCAGACGGCCGGTGAGGTTAAGGCCATGATTCCGGATGCGTCGCGCAACGCACATCCCTTGGCGATCAAGGACACGCTGGAGTGGAATGACCTGTTGCAGACCAATGCAAAAGGCCGCGTGCGAGCCGGCCTTATAGACGGTTCGATCCTAAGCCTGGGCTCGAACAGCCAGCTCAAGGTGGTGCAGCACGACGCCACCTCGCAACAGACATTGATTGATCTGAACTATGGCAAGCTCCGCAACCAGGTCGTTAAGATTACTCGGCCCGGCGGGAAGTATGAAGTAAGGACCCCCAACGCTGTTATTGGCGTGATCGGCACCGATTTCTACGTTGCCTTCGCTAACGGCCGCACTACAGTCATCTGCTATGAGGGGCTGCTCACCGTAACGCCTGAAGTGGGCGCCGGCGTAACGCAAAGCGGTACGCCCGGTGCAGCAACAACCAATTCCGTAACGGTCCCCTCCGGACATATGGTTGTCATTGGCCCCAAGGATGAACAAGGAGAAAACCAGCTCGTTGTCGTCCCCGCGGCAATGACGACAGCCAGCATGAAAGATACCGACATCCCCGAGCGGACGCGGTCTCACCGCACTAGAAATATCGTGATCGCTGCGATGGTTGCCGTTGCCGGTTTGACAGTGGGACTGACCCAAGCCAACTCCAGCTCGAAACCTTGCGGATGCAAATAGTCCCGTTGAATGATGCGCTTCTGGAAAAATCTTGCGTCCTGGCTTTCACGGCATGCGCATGGCACCATCGCCCTGGCGGCGATCGCGTTTGGTCTGTTTTTGTTCGCCTATTCTGGAATTGGCGAAAACGGCAAGGCCGGCTTTGTCTTCCTGCGGGACATTGAACAACGCTCGCTCGACCTTCGCTTTGCTTTGCGAGGAAGCCGCGCGCCCGATCCGCGGATCGTGATCGTTGGCATCGACGAGAAAACCCTGCAGCAGATAGGTTCTTATCCCCTGCCTCGCAGCAACTACGCCCTTCTCATCCATACGCTCAAGGATGATGGCGCCTCCGTGATTGCGTTCGACATGACATTCCCCACGCCGGAAAGCAACGAAGCGCTAACCGTGCTGGACGACCTGAACAAGGAGTTCGGGCCGAAAGCCAGTCCTGCTCAACAGAAAGCAATCGAGTCTCTCCGGGAAGAGGCCGATGTCGACACCCAGTTTACTGATGCAATCAAGACCGCCGGTAACGTTGTCCTGGGTCATGTCTTCCTCGATGCTGATCGCGCCAAGTATGCCGATCCCAAGCAAGCCGAGGCGTACTTCAACATCGTTTGGGCCAAAGCCTTTCCGCAGGTGTTCGAGAGCAAGTCAGGTCAGAAGAATTTCGACCTTGGCAATGCCTGGGTTCAGGCGGGCGGGCGGGTAGCGCAAGGCGTCGAAGCCAACCTGCCGCGATTTGCGGAAGCAGCCGCTTCTTACGGCTTCTTCAACATCCATTCGGATGAGGACGGCACTCTGCGCCGGGCGTTACTGATGACGCGCTACCGCGATCAGGATTTCTTCCCCTCGCTGGATCTGGCAATCCTGGGACAATATGAACGCATCCCAGACCAGCAAATCGCAGCGTACATATCCTCCGATGGTCTTGAGCGCATCCAGTTTGGCTCCCACGAGCTCCGGCCCTGGCAAGACGGGACGGCCTTGATCAACTATGTGGGTCCGTATCACTCTTATCCCCACTATTCGATGGCCGATGTGCTGACGGGACGGATACCTTCCGGTGCGTTCCATGACAAGGTTGTCCTGATAGGTCCCACGGCATTGGGAATTGGCGACCTGGCCAACACGCCTTTCCAGAAGAAGGTCGACGGTTACATGGGCGTTGAGGTCCATGCCAACATCCTCGACAACCTGCTGCATAGCAGCGAACCGCATCGCACGTTTCTGGTAAGAAGTTTTCGCCAGGAACTGGTGGATATCGGCTTCGTCATCCTGTTTGGTGGTCTCGGAATCTGGTTTGGCCGCTGCCGACCTCTGACCGGCACGCTGACGGCGGCTATCGTGCTGGCCGCGTTCATCGGTTTTGTGTACTTCGGCTTCGCTTATTGGGGACGCTGGTTCGGCTTCGTGATTCCCGCAACCACGCTGGTCATCTCTTACGTCGCGGCTACTAGCTTTCGGGTTGTCTTTGAAGAGGGCGAGAAGCGAAGAATCCGCAAGAGCTTCTCCCAGTATCTTTCACCCGGCGTCATCGCGCTGATCGAAAAAAATCCGGAGAAATACATCCACCCCGGAGGCGAGACCGAAGAGCTAACGATCATGTTCAGTGATATACGCGATTTCACTGCCATGTCGGAGGGGATGAGTCCGGACGCCCTCGTACACTTGCTGAATGAGTATTTCAATGCAATGACGGCTGTGCTTTACCGTAATCTCGGCACCCTGGACAAGTACATCGGGGACGCGATCATGGCGTTCTGGGGATCGCCGTATCCCCAGAAAGACCACGCTTATCACGCCTGTTGCTGCGCCGTGGAGATGGTGGCGCGTCTCGCCGAGTTGAACCGCAACTTGAGCACACGCGGACTTCACGAAATCGCGATTGGTATTGGCGTCAACAGCGGACCGGTGAATGTGGGCAACATGGGCTCCGAACAGCGTCTTTCATGGACTGCCATGGGTGACAACGTCAACCTCGCTTCCCGTTTGGAGGGAATGACCAAGCAATATCGAACGGCCATAATCATCAGCGAGGCGACCTATGTGCAGGTCAAGAACCAGTTCGTGGCCCGCGAGGTGGATAAAATCCGCGTGAAAGGCAAGCAGCACCCGGTCACTATTTACGAATTGCTGGCCACGATGTCGGAACAGAAATCCTACGAATCGCTGCTCCGCGCTTACAACTCCGGACTGGAGAGTTATCGCGCTCGCGATTGGAGTGAAGCGGCAGGAAAGTTTGGCGGCATTATGGAAAGCCGTCCCCTTGACGGTCCCACGCAGGTTCTACTGCAACGTTGCCTGGAGTTCATGGAGGAACCTCCGCCTGAAGATTGGGATGGCGTCTACGTGGCACGCTCGAAGTAGGCGCCCATGCAGAGATTGTGATTGACTCTGCCACTTTAACAGTGCTAGCGTGACTCCTCCGTCCCAAACATTCGCTTAGGTACGGCATTACAGGGCCCCGGTATCTTGCCACGTCCGCTGTGGGAGGTCGAATGGCGCGCCGCTGCCGTTGCTGTCCATGTCGTACTTTCTTTCACGCTCTAGTACTTGTAACCATTTGTAATATGGGCATTGCAAGTATCGCCTCTACCCAGGCGACGCGAGCCGCTACCAATTCCTTCTCCTCAACCGCGACAACTTCTGGTGGCCTCGCGCCCGGCTCAGGGAGTTCCCGCCTCGTGCCGTCGCTGAATCACGCGCAACGCTTCGCGGCTTCGCCCTCCTCGGGAGAATCGGGTAAGCCTCTTCAGGCTGGCGGCCAGTATGCGGCTTCGCAACCTGCCTCGGCAGTCCAGACTACGAACCAAGTCTCGAACGTGGAAATCCCGGCAGGTCAACGGCGGCAGGGTGGTCATCCTCCTTCGAGCTATAGTCTCGGTTTAAGTTTCTTGGGAGTTGGCAACGGTTTTCCCGGCTTCACTGTTTCCGCGCCGCGTCCTAACGCCAACATTGCGGTCGGCGACACCGAGGTCGTTCAGTGGGTGGATACGTCCTATGCGGACTTCGACAAGTTCACCGGCGCCATTATCCGCTTGAACGGGCAGGACAGCACTCTTGGCAACACCATTTGGGCCGATCTGCTGCCTGGATCGATGTGCGCCAACAATAACGACGGCTCCGCGATCGTGCAGTGGGACGCAGCTGCCCATCGCTGGCTGATGACGCAGAACGTATTTGTCTCTCCCTACGCGGTTTGCGTCGCTGTTTCTCAGACAAGCACTTTCTCCGACAATCTTTGGTATGCCTATCAGTTTCCCGTTCTCGACAACGGTTGGCCCGATTATCCGAAGTGGGGCGTCTGGTCCAGTGGCGGCGCCAGCGACGGCTACTTCCAAACAATGAATAACCTCGGGCCCAGCGGGAGCGGCTTTGTTGGCGCGGAGATGTGCGGTTATGACAGAGCGAAGATGTTGGTTGGCGACTCCACTGCCGAACAGATCTGTTTCCAGCTCGACAGCGCTGACACCAGCTTATTGCCGGCCGACGTTGATTCTCCGACCCAACCTCCCTCGGCCCAGGATGAGTTTTTCATCGGCGGCGTGGGAGCAGTCGACAACTCCCACTTGTCGCTGTACTCCATGCATATCAACGACTGGGGGACCGGCAATGCTACCTTCACTGGCATCGGCAACTCGCAACTACTCGCGATTGACCCCTTCACCCCGGCCTGTGATGGAAACTACAGCGGCAATTGTGTCCCGCAGAAAGGTGTCAGTAACCTGCTACAGTCGTTGGGCGATCGGCTCATGTATCGTTTTGCCTATTACAGTG
>Ga0181523_10001865_pt1 | contig 21535 bp, 15 predicted proteins | sample PEATcosm2014_Bin_43_FD_119752 | JGI IMG/M metagenome (GOLD analysis project Ga0181523, IMG submission 119752) | Peatland microbial communities from MTU Mesocosm Facility, Houghton, MI, USA - PEATcosm2014_Bin05_30_metaG | ecosystem: Environmental > Terrestrial > Soil > Wetlands > Peat | place... | reverse complement strand
GCATATGTCGAGGCCCACCGAGAGCATTTGATCGGATTTCTAAGCCTCGATCCTACGCAGCCTAAGTGGCAGGACGAGCTTGCCGAAGGGCACCAGGATCTCGGATTGAGAGGCATCAAGCTCTTGCCGATGTATGCGGGGTTCAAGCCCAATGCTCCAGAATTAGACGATCTTTGGACTTACGCCAGCAAGAACGGCTTGCCAGTGCTCCTGCACACTGGCACCACGTTCATCGACAAGGCCCCACTCGAATGCACATTGCCGCGCATCCTAGATGACGTCGCCATCCGGTTCCCTGAAGTGAAGATTATAATGGCACATTTGGGACACCCCTACGAAGGCGAGTGCGTCGCTACCATACGAAAGCACCCAAACGTGTATGCCGACTGCTCGGCGCTTTATTATCGGCCGTTTCAGCTGTACCACTCTCTGATGCTGGTTCAGGAATATGGTGTGTGGAATAAAGTCTTATTCGGCACTGACTATCCCTTCACGACTGTGGCGGCGAGCGTCACCGGCATGCGAAAGCTGAATGAAATGCTCGAGGGTACAGCCCTTCCGCGACTCGACATGGCGCAGATGGAACGGATGTTTGAGCGAGATACGCTTGGGGTTTTAGAGATTTCCAAATGAAGCCTTGATCACCTTCAAGGCAGGATGGAAATTGTACTTTGTTGGAATCGGGATGCAATGCCGGACACCATCTGGAGATCGTCCAAAAAGTGAACATGACTTGGCAAAACTTGGTTCCCGATTAGGGGATCAGTGCATTGCTTATCTACTGGCTGGAGAAATCATTGCAACTCTAGGCTACAGGACGCCATATTTTCGATAGACATCGGCAAGATATGCGCCGGCCAGCAGTTCGCTACGGCTGTGGTTCTCGCGCATTACCTTGTCGGTCGCGACGGCTATGACCTCGGAAACAAGTCCAGATGGGACGACAATAACACCATCGAGATCTCCAACGACTAGGTCCCCGGGATTCACCGTTACACCCCCGCATTCGATGGGCACGTTGTAATCCACGACGACTCCTCTTCCCTTGGAATCCACTGGCTTGACCCCCGTGGCGAAAACGGGAAATCCGAGCTTCAGAATCGTATTAACATCTCGAACTAAACCGCCAACTACGGCGCCACGAGCTCCTCGCGCGCGTGAAGCAGTCGAGAGTAATTCACCCCAAGGAGCGTTACGCTCTGAGTCTCCAGTAGCGACAACAGCTATTTCCCCGGGCAACAGACTGTCAACAGCCTCGATCTCTAAGGCGTAGGTGTGCTCGGGTATCTCAAAGACATCCACGCAGAGTATGGTCCGCGCCCAGCCCGTCAGACGAAATCCGGGACTAAGGGGCCTGAATTCCTTCCGCATGGCTTGGTCGCGATGTCCGGTCTCGTCCAGTGCATCTGAAATAACCGCGGTGTATAAATCTCGCTCAATGTGAGCGAACATCTCGAGATCCTGTGGGCTCGCTGGCTGTCTATCAGAGCGACGCACGGAATCCTTCGTGTCCGTCTTCTTGCGTTCCACAGGCAGCTCCCAGTTATCGAAGAGTCATCACAACGCGGTCAGCATACGATGAGCGCGTACATTAGTGTCAAGAAGAAGAGAATCTGGCGCTCAAAAGTGTTCAATTACTGGAACCAATTGATGAAATTTAGTTTTTGAGTTTCTCGTCGAAGGGAACGCTTGCATCCAACGCAACATCAACATTGGCCAGGCCGCAGTCCCGACCATCTATTCCAGATTGCCCCGTGAGCTTGAGCACGGCTCGGGCACGGCGTCGTCGGTAGTAGAGATGTCAGGGCGTTCATGCCCGACGGGCATCATGGCCCCAACCCCAACCAACGAGCCTTTGGACCGGATTCGTGCAGCATATTGCACACTTTCTCCCGATTACCGCTTCTCCCTGCTTTACAAAGGGCGTCAGCCAGTTTAACTAAGTCAAGCAAGCCTCCAGGGGAGGCCGAATAAACCTCAATTGAAGAGCCTGGGCGGGAGACAACATGGAGTTCTGTCGTTGAGAACTTAAAGGGGGGGCGAATGGTGAAAACTATAACGCTCGGTTCGCTGGTGTTGTTGATTTTAGTTGGGGCTCTGCCAGTCTTTTGTAGCCAGACCGGTTCCATCTCCGGGACTGTAACTGACCCTGGCGGAGGTGTTGTGAGTGGAGCAACCGTAGTTGCCACGGAGACAAATACAAGCCTTCACTTTTCTACCCTCACAAATCCCGATGGATTTTATTCCTTTCCCTCGCTGCCGATCGGATCCTATCAAGTTGAAGTGCAATTTGCAGGTTTCAAGAGATACCTGCGGAAGGATTTGTTGCTGAATGTGGACACGGCTCTACGTGTAGATGCGCGGCTCGAAATTGGCGCACCGACTCAGGAGATTACGGTGCTTGAAAATTCCGTTCATCCTGAGACGGAGAGCACACAGGCGGGTGAGGTGATAAATGGGGCCAAGATGACAGCCGTCCCCTTGAACGGTCGTAGCTATACTGATTTGCTGGCCCTTCAACCTGGGGTCATACCCTTGTCCACTAATGAATATACTTCTGTTGTGGGACAACCCGCACCTTCTGGCTCCCTGAACGCCGGCAATCTTTCGATCAGTGGTCAGCGGGAAGCAAGTAATTCCTTCATGGTAAATGGCGGAAACGTAGAAGAGACATTTAGCAACGGTACAGCGGTGATCCCCAATTTGGACTCCATCGCCGAGTTTCGAATACTCACAAATAGCACAGAAGCTGAATACGGACATTACAACGGGGGAATCATTAATGTCGTTACTAAATCCGGTGGAAACGAATTTCACGGAAACGTGTTCGAGTTTTTGCGCAATACTGACTTGGATGCCAAAAATTTTTATTCGTCTAGTCGGGGAACCTTCAATCAGAACCAATACGGAGGCACCTTCGGCGGTCCCGTGAAACGGGAGAAGATATTCTTTTTTGCTGATTACCAGGGGACCGGCCTCACTGAGGGGATAGACCTAGGAGATATTGCCGTTCCTTCCATCCAGGAGAGGCAGGGGAACTTTAGCAGCGTTGCGAACGAGCTGACAGGAACGGTTAGTTCAACTTATTTCGCCAACCTTCTTTCACAAGAACTGGGATATCCGGTGGCTTCGGGTGAGCCGTACTATGTAGCGGGCTGTACAAGCCCGAGCAAGTGCGTTTTCCCCAACGCCGTTATTCCCCAGAGCGCTATCTCATCGCCAGCTTCACACATGCTCCCATACATTCCCATGCCCAATACTTCCGGGGGATACTTCTCAACTTCTTCGGCCAATGAGACTTTAAATGACAACAAGGGTGCTCTCCGCCTGGACGGGAACAGTCCTTTAGGACTGCTCTCAGCCTACTATTTCATTGACGATTTTCACCTTGTCAATCCTTATCCAGCAGCGACAGTTCCTGGCTTTGGTGCCGGCAGCTTCGGGCGTGCGCAGCAAATTCTCCTTAGCGATAACAAAACGTTCAGCAGCTCTGTGTTTAACGCGATCACGCTGAATTATATGCGCAATGCAATTTACTTTGGGGCACCTACCACGTCTGGCCCAACCCTCAGTTCGCTTGGGTTTGTGACGGGTCCGAATACCCCAGGAATTGTTCCACTTGCTCCAACGATTCAGGGCGTGCCCGAAACTTCGTTTAACAGTTTCGTAATAGGTCTTGACCCTTTTACCGACAACGTTTACGAGAATAATTTCCAGGTTGTGGATAACTTCACGCTCGTGCGCGGAACCCATACCATCAGTTTGGGTGGTGATTATGAATATTTTCAATCCAACTATCATGAACAGGGTCTACGCAATGGTCAATTTTCTTTCAATGGAGTCCAAACAGGACTGGATTTTGCGGATTTCTTGATTGGTGCGCCTTCGTTCTACGCGCAGTTTCAAAATCAACCGTTTTATGCCCGGAGTTGGTCCAGCGGACTATATGCGCAGGATAGCTGGCGGATTAAGAGCAGTCTAACGCTTAACTACGGGCTTCGGTGGGAGGTGAACTCACCTTGGTCCGCTAAGTACAACCAACTCATTTCATTCGTACCTGGTGAACAGTCGAAAGTGTTTCCTGGCGCGCCTACGGGGTTGGTATTCCCAGGTGATCCAGGCGTTCCAGCAACGATTGCACCCATAAGGTGGGGTGATTTCGCGCCGCGAATCGGTTTGGCTTACTCACCCAACGTTTCAGGGGATGGCCTTCTCGCAAATGTCCTCGGCGGCCCTGGCAAGACCAGCATCCGAGCCAGTTGGGGCATCTATTACACATCCTATGATAACGCAGAGAACTTGACAGTTAATGGGGCACCTCCGTTCGGTTACTTTTTTGCCGCTCCAACGCCACCATTGTTTGCCACTCCATTTATCGGTCAGAGCGGCGTCAATTTTGGTCAAAGATACCCCGTGCCCTTTGCTCCTCTGAGCACCTCACCGAGCAACCCCGATTCAAGCGTGAACTGGCCCCAATTCCTGCCTGTTTCGGGCCAACCCATTTACAGCACAAATGATCGGCCGGCCTATGCGGAACAATACATGCTTTCTTTGCAGCGTCAGTTTGGTGGAAACACGTTGTTGACCGTCAGCTATGTGGGTTCAGAAGGTCATCACCTCATGGCTAGTTTGCTTGCAGATCCTGGAATCCCAGCATTGTGCTTGAGCGTAAGCCAGCCGAGTCAGGTGTTGCCCGGCACGCCTACGTGTGGTCCGTTCGGCGAGGGTGGCACCTATTATCCGATCAACGGTCCGCCAATCAACAGCACCCGCCAGTACGGCTCGAATTTTAATGGTTTGGTGTATTTCGCGAGCGTCGCAAATTCCAACTACAACGCACTGGAGATCACAGTTCACCAGACATCCGGACGACTGCAGTGGTTGGCTGGATATACATTTGGTAAGTCGCTGGATAATTCGTCCGGGTGGGGGGCTGGCGGTCAGGCGCTTAATCCGGTGGACTACAACCAATCGAGAGGTCTTTCGACATTCCAAATCGCCCAAAACTTCGTAGCTAGCTACAGTTATGAATTGCCTTTTGACAAGCTGTTTGCCTCAAACAGAGCAACGCGGGGATGGCAGGTATCAGGCATCACGCATTTCGCCACTGGACAACCAATACTTATTACTGATCCGAGCGACGCCTCGCTTTTGGGCGGCACAGTCTGGGGAGTATTTGACACACCCGACTTTAAACCCGGCCCTCTAAATTTTACAAATCCTCGCTCAGGTAAGCCCTATTTCAATACTTCACTGTTCAGCCCCGAGCCTCTCGGTCAGCTTGGCACGGCAAACGAGCGCTTTATCACCGGCCCCGGACTCAACAATTGGGACATGGCAATCCTTAAAAGTGTGCCGTTCACCGAGTCCAAAATACTTCAAATTCGATTCGAGCTCTTCAATACCTTCAATCACGCACAATTTGAAAATCCAAGTGGTAACTATCTTTCGTCTACCTTCGGGCTTGTCACGGCAGCACGCGCGGCACGTATTGGCCAGGTCGGCTTTAAGTTCAATTTTTAGCTAGGCCGCGAATGAGTTGCAGGTCTAGGTTCCTGAAGGGTTCTTTATGGGAAAGGGGAAAATCATTTGAAAGGAAGGAAGAGATCCTTAGGACGCGAGATATCTCGGCTGAGCCTGGTTTCTTTCTCGCGGCGTCAAAATCGAAGCGCCATTTCCATAAGCCCGATTGGGAAGTGCATCCTCTTTCCAATGGGTTGTTTTCGACCGTGAGCGGCCGGCCCCAATATGGTCCTTTGTGAATCTTTAGGGACGGCGGAAGCCTTGGGTTCTCGCGCAATAGGCAGGAGAATCGGGCCGTTTTGACTTAGTTCGAAAACGGCTCTTTTCAACACAAAATGTGTAGTTGCCAGTAGCGGCATGAAAAACGCGAGGTGCTCAATCGGGCGCTCATGGCCGTTGATCAGGGAAAAGGAGGTTCTGGCATGGCTCGATTCAAGGGGTTTTTTGGTGCCCAAGCAAGAATTCCCGTCAATGCTGATTATGGAAGCGGCAGTTCAGAGACGGACTCCGCATTCGTTTCGAGGCGTGGCTTTATGCAGGGGATAGCATCAGCTTCACTTGGGACTGGAGCGTTGCTCAGTTCTCCCGGCTGGATTTCCGGGGCCTCGCTGTTTCCGGGTGCTGGTTCGGCCTCACAGCAATCGCTAAAGAGCATCAAAATAACCCGCTTCGAATCTTTCAAAGTCGTTGTTCCTATGAAGGCGGGCTCAGTTTTGAGCGACGACGCAGCGGACCTGGAGCCATTCTGGCACGATTTTCAGAAAGGGAATCCCGAGGCCCCGAAATTCATCATCAAGCTCTTCTCCGATGATGGACTCATTGGAATTGGTGAAACACAACGTGGCGTGGAGGGAGCGGCCGTTTCAAAGAATGGCAACTTTCTGGTGGGACAAAATATTCTGGAGCTTAACTTCACTGATCCTGCCTTGGGTCTCCCTGAAGCCAGCACTTCCGATGGGTTCGAGATCGCGATTTACGATCTGATCGGGAAATCATTCGGCACTCCCATTCATCTCCTGCTGGGAGGATGCTTTCAGGACAAGGTCGCTGTTACCTATTGGACTGCGCAACGAAACGAGACGGACCTCGTGGCTATCGCGAAGCAGGCCAGGGATCTTGGTTTCAATCACCTTAAGTTCAAAGCTCGACTCGGCACCCCTGTTGACCAGCTCGTACGTGCAGTGGCCAAAGCCGTTCCGAACTTGAACCTCGGTGTCGACTACAATCAGTCGTTTTCGGATCCAGGGAGTTTTCTTTCCGTCGCCAAGCGCCTTGAGGGGCTACCACTTAGCATAGAAGATCCCCTCCCGGGTCGCCTGGAATGGTGGTGCGAGTTGCGGCAGCGCCTCGTCATCAACTTCGCGCTCACTCCGAATTGGCGAATTAACCGAGGAGAGATAGAAGAAACGTACTATTCTGAGAACCGGATCCGCAGCGGGCCTGATGGTACTGGCGTGGAGATGTTTCAAGCAGCTAAGTTAGGTGCGTGCGATAGTTTCAATCTTTCCGATGGCCATTTCCGGGGATTCGTACGTAACGCGTATGTAGCTGAAGTGGCAGGCATACCGGTTTGGCATGGTTCCGGCGCAGAGCTGGGAATTCGCGACACGGCTTACATCCATGCTGCTGCGGCCACGCGGAGCTGCACCATTCCGTCAGATACGATCAGTTTTCTCCGCGAGGACGATCTTCTTACGCGGCCATTCATGAAGACCATTACAAATGGTTATGCGGAAGTTCCCCGAGGTCCTGGTCTTGGCGTGGAGCTCAACGAGGATGCGGTACGCCGATACCAAGTAAAATAGACGATCACTCGAGCGTTCTTGAAATTTGACGGGGCGTGTAAGGGAGGATGATGAGCGATTCCAAGAAAAGTATCCGTGGGTACTTCTATGTGGTCGGTTGCCTAATCATTGCGGCGGGCAACTGGCCCATTTTGTCTCTTGCCAACCGGATTCAGCCAACTATTTTCGGTTTTCCATTCATGTTTGTGTATGTAGCAAGCTTCGTGCCTATCCTGACATTATTTTTGTATATCGCGTATAGGTTGGGAATTTGATGATGGCAAGCTGGATCTCGGTTCTGCTGGTCATGTGCGTCTTCTTGTTCTTCTCCGTGTGGCTAGGCACGCGCGGTTATTCAAATTTAAGGCGTTCGACTGCCGATCACGTCGTTGCAGGGCACAGCCTTGGGTTTCTGGCCATTTTTTTCATATCGGTGTCCGAGTTCTATAGCGCAAACACGTTTCTGGGCGCGCCAGGTTGGGCATACGAGCATGGCGTAGCGGTCCTGAATGGAAGCATGGTGGGCTTGCTTGCGCTTCTGGTGATGTATTGGCTGGGCCCTCGGGTCCAAGCTGTGGGCAAGAAACTCAATTTGCTTACCCAAGCTCATTTCCTTCGGACGCGATTTAGCAGCGAGCTGCTTGGGGGTCTAGCTGCTGTGGTCGCCTTGTGCGCGCTAATTCCGTACATTTCTGTCCAGATCATGGGAGCGGGGTACGTCTTCAACGTTGTTACAGACGGTCACGTTCCTTTTTGGCTAGGTGGCCTCGCGGCCTATGGGGTCGTTGCGATCTATGTTTTTCGGGGAGGCCTTCGGGGCATCGGCTACATCGCAGTCTTTAAAGGCATTTTCATGCTGGTGATGATCGTAGTTCTTGCGACGATCGTCGTACATAGAAACTACGGGAACCCGAGGGAGATGTTCCGACAGATAGCTCTCGAATCTCCGAAGAATCTCACGCTTCCCGGGGCCCAGAATTTCTTTGGTTACACGTGGTGGACAACGTCAGTCTTGAATGGAATGTGTGGCTACTTCATGTGGCCGCATCTTTTCAGCAATTTTTATGCGGCGCAGGATGGCCGAGTCATCAAACGTATGGCTATCGCGACGCCAGTGTATACGCTCTTGGACTTCATCATCATTATCATTGGTTTTGCTGGGATACTTATTGTCAAGAACCTAACACGGCCGGACCAAATCATGATGCGAATGGTCATGAACAGTGGATTACCCGTTCTGCTCGTCGGCCTGATAGCCGCGGCAGCGCTGTCTGCGAGCATGGTTGCTGGAGCTGCACTGACACTGACGGCAACCGCAACTCTGGGAAACGATCTGATGCAGAAACACCTGCGTCTATCCGACAGCAGCCTAAAACGTTTGATGCAGTACCTCGTGTTCGTAATCATTGGACTGGCGTATCTGTTTTCCATCAGCGTTGTCTCCACGCTGCAGTACATCATGCTAATGGCGTACGGCGTCATTTCGCAGTTCTTTCCCCTTGCCGTGGCTAGCCTTTATTGGAAACGGTGTACTGCAACAGGTGCGATAGCTGGTCTGTTGGCTGGTAGCATTGTGGCAATATTCTTGACGGTCGGCCCTTATCCGCATCCGCACGATATCCATCCCGGGATAATTGGGATGCTGACCAATGCGGCCATTTTGGTCGTCGTTTCATTGAAGAGCGATCCGCCGAGCAATCAGGTGATCGAGTCTTTCTTCCCCGAGGGTTCCACTTGAGGGAGCCTCGAGTCTATGGAACTAGAACTCCATCTGTGTGCGAGAAATCGAGATTCGAGCCCGTTTACATTAGAGGGGGCGTTCCATGCATCGTAAGGAGCTTTCGACGCCGGCTCTGACCATTGACCTCGACATCCTAGAAAACAACCTCGATCGGATGGCGCATTACTGCGATGAACGTGGCTTGGGCCTGCGCCCCCATACGAAAACGCACAAAACGCCGGAACTTGCCCGCATGCAACTGGATCGCGGCGCGGTTGGTCTTACCGTGGCCAAAGTGGGTGAAGCCGAAGTGATGGCCGACGCGGGACTTGATGACATCCTGGTCGCCTATCCAGTCTGGGGAGCGGAGAAACTTCGGCGCTTGGCGAAACTCGCGCGCGGCCGGAACATTTTGCTTTCGCTCGACAACGAACCTACCGCATGCGAGCTTTCGCGAGTCATGGCCACACAGGATGCCACAATCGGAGTGCTGGTTGAATTTGACTCTGGCCTGGGCCGGTGTGGTCTTGAGCCGGGTATCGCCTGTGTTGAGCTGGCAGCCAAAGTAGCGAAGCTCGATGGCCTCAGATTTCGAGGATTAATGACCTACTTCGGTAGCATTTGGGGAACTGAGGACGAGCGCCGGGCTGAAGCGGTACACGTTGCGGGGCGGGTTGACCGCGTTGTTCGGGCCTTCGAGGACGCTCAAATCCCCATCGAGATTCTTTCGGGCGGCTCGACGCCGGCCGCGTTGCTTATGGAAAGCATTCCTGGCATCACCGAGATTCGGCCGGGCACCTATGTCTATAACGACTTGAATACTTTTTATCAGGGTGCGTGTAGCCTGAAGGACTGTGCGGCCCGGATTGTCACCACTGTTGTCTCCACGGCAGTTGCGGGCCGCGCTATCGTTGACGCGGGCTCCAAAACATTCTCATCGGACTTGCTCGGCTCCGGCCCGAAGTCCGGTTACGGCTACATCGTGGAGGCGCCGGACGCGAAACTCTTCAGCCTCAGCGAAGAGCATGGATCTTTAGATATATCGAACTCGGTGAGCAGATTGAATGTCGGAGAAGTTGTGACCGTAATTCCAAACCATGTTTGCGCGACCGTCAATATGCATGACGATGCCTTCCTGGTTCGCGATGACCAGGTGGTAGGCCAGTGGCGCATCGCCGGAAGAGGAAAAATACGTTGAGTTCTCGGTATGAAATCTGGAACCTCGCAAAGTGGAGTGGGAGAGGATGTCAGCGCAATACGACGTCATCGTAATTGGACTTGGAGCAATGGGCAGTGCGACCGTTTATCAACTTTCGCGTCGCGGACGGAGAGTGTTGGGGTTGGAGCAGTACGACATCCCGCACTCACGAGGATCTTCTCATGGATTCAGCCGCGTTATACGGCTGGCATATTATGAGCATCCTGCTTACGTTCCGCTGTTGTTCCGAGCGTATGAACTCTGGCGGGAGCTTGAGACGCTGTCTGGCGTGCCGCTTCTACATATCACAGGCTCGATTGATGCCGGCACTTCCGAAAGCCAGATCTTCCTAGGATCCCAGCAGGCGTGTCACGTCCACGGGATCGCGCATGAGGTCCTTACAAGTAACGAACTTTCACACCGATTTCCGGCGTATCGACTTCCCCCCGAGATCATGGCAGTGTTTCAGCCGGAGGGAGGGTTTCTTGCTCCCGAGCTTTGCATTGTGTCGCATATCCGCCTGGCGCAGGCCAACGGAGCTGAAATTCGTGCGCGAGAGCAAGTTCTTGATTGGTCACCGGTTGGAAACAGAGTGCGAGTCAGAACTGATCGGGAGGTGTACGAAGCAAATCGCCTGGTGATAACGGCAGGCGCTTGGGCAGCGAAATTGGTGCCTTCAATCGCCATGCTCGCAACTCCCGAACGGCAGGTCCTCGCTTGGTTCCAACCATCACATACCGATCTTTTTACCCCAAGCAAATTTCCCGTTTTCAATCTGGTCGTGGAGGAGGGTCGCTACTACGGCCTTCCCATCTTTGACGTGCCGGGTTTTAAGGTCGGAAAATATCATCACCTGTCCGAGGCTATCGATCCCGATAATCCTGATTTTGAGTGCCGTCCAGCCGACGAGAAGCTACTGCGCGACTTTGTTGTTCGGTATTTTCCAGACGCAGCCGGCCCGACGATGGGACTTCGAGCGTGCATGTTTACGAATAGTCCTGACAAGCGTTTCATACTCGACTTGCATCCGGAGTTCCCCCAGGTCGCGATCGCTTCTCCATGTTCAGGTCATGGATTTAAATTCAGCTGCGTCGTTGGAGAAATTATGGCGGATCTAGTCGAGCGCGGCGACACAAATCATGACATTTCAATCCACCGTCTGGCGCGGTTCAAGACATGGGGAGAGGGAGGTTCTGGAACTCGCGCTTTATGATCGTTAGGTCGCTTCGGGCTAGACCCGCGACGACAAAAACGCATCAAGGGGGAGAGGGTTTGGTCCGGACTCAGGAAATCATTTGTATAAGGAGACTCATATGCTAGCCGTCGACGCGCACCTCGACCTGTCATGGAATGCGTTGAACTGGAATCGCGATCTCACGCTTAATGTGTCGGAAATCCGTGAACTCGAACGCGGGATGCAAGAAGCGAATCGAGGAACGAACACCGTCTCCTTTCCGGAGTTGCGGAAGGGTGAGGTCGCTATCAGTTTGGCTACTGTGCTTGCACGCGCAAGCGATGGCCAGGAAGCACGGCTCGACTATCGAAATCAGCAAATTGCGTATGCGATGGCCCAAGGCCAGCTTGCCTACTACCGGCTTATGGAACGAGAAGGGCACCTACGGATGCTTCGTGATTGGTCGTCGTTGGAAGCTCATTTGCGAGAATGGGAACAGACCGGCGGAAATGGAGTTCCTTTAGGGTTCATCCTGAGCATGGAGGGAGCGGATCCTATTGTGTCTCCAAACCAAGTGATCGAGTGGTGGGACAATGGTTTGCGCGTAGTGGGTCCAGTTCATTACGGAATCAGTGCGTATGCGCATGGCACGGGATCGCCGGGGGGGTTGACTCCAAAAGGGCGCGACCTTCTGAAGGCGATGTCAGAGGTTGGCATGATATTGGACGTTACACACTTGGCCGATGGCAGTTTTTGGGAGGCCGTCGAACTGTTTCAAGGCCCCCTGCTTGCGAGCCATCACAACTGCCGGTCATTAGTTCCGGGTGATCGGCAATTGACCGACGAGCAAATAAATTTGTTAATACAGCGCGATTCAGTGATCGGTGCCGCCTTCGATGCGTGGATGCTTTATCCCGGGTGGGTTGCGGGTCAAACCTCCAACACGGTAGTTAGTCTTGAGGCGGTTGTCGACCACATTGACCATGTGTGTCAGCTGGCTGGAAACGCTTGTCACTCCGCCTTAGGAACCGACTTAGACGGGGGGTTCGGAACCGAGCAGTCACCCTACGACCTCAGAACAATTGCTGATCTGCAGAAAATTCCCGGTCTCTTAAGGAAACGGGGATATCGGGAGAGCGACGTCGAAGCTATCATGCATGGCAACTGGTACCGATTCTTCAGGAAAGCGTGGGGGAATTGATTTGCATGGCCTTGGCAATAGATCAGCCTTATGGAGCCGATGGGATTGTGGCTCGCTCACTGAAGAGAACCGATGAAAAACCGCTCAATGCCCAAATTTATTGCAACTTACGCATTCTTGCATTGTCCCTCAGGAACCCTTGCGAATCCTTGGACACACAATGTGGCAACAGTAAATTGTGCCTTTTGGATCCGAAAAAAGCTGGCGATGACATCGAGAGGACTACTGACGCTCAGAATTTTTGCTTGAGGCCCGGTTTCGAAATTTGTGCTTGAGAACCAACCTCGTCAGCTCGGAGGTGCTTCCGAGTTGATGGCGGAGAGAATTTGGGTGGAAGTCTTCTGTACGTATTCCAGGCTCTCGAGGAGCAGTGTTGCATCACCGGTGTACAGTGAGATGTAATCTGCCGCTGCCGATCCAGTCTCCAGGCCGACCGCCTTGCCGACAACGAACGCAATGGCCTCAGCCTCGGTCTCACGCGCGCGCTGCAATGTCTGCGTGCGCCTTGCATCGCGGTGAAGCATTTCATGCGCAAGCTCATGCACAAGCGTCGAGAACTGCTCAGCCGGAGCCATTCCCGGCAGCAAGAAGATCTTCTTCCCGCAGGACATGCCCTTGGCCGGCGCGATTTCTGATGAGTATTCAAGCGAGATGCCTTGCTCCCGGACAAGTTGTTCGAGGCGCGCGAAGTATTCGCCTGGTTCGCCCTGAGCGACGCCGATGTTCGGAAGCGGAGCGCCGTCAGTTTGGCTGACGTCAAAGACGTAAACGGCACGGAAGCCAAAGATTTGAGATTCCTTCTCGGTCGAACAGGAATCCGCAGACTCGGCCTTCCGGACGAGCGGGGCGAGGATCATCAGGCCCTTTTCGCCTTTCTTGACGAAGCGGCCCAGTGTGCGCCATGTGTGGAAGCCAGCCACCCGGGTAGCCTGCGGGCACTGCCGAGCGATCAGCAAAATGTTCTGGAAGCTGTAGTGGTGGAACTTCGCCACAGCCGCAAGGTAGTTCGTGAGCGCCTCACTCTTGCCTGCCTGCAGCGCTTCGACGAGTTGCTCGATGGCTTGATTTGTGACTTTCTTGATATTTTCTGAATTCATTTTCGTTGTCCTTTTCTGTGAGTTGAGAGTTGGTTCTCTCACCCAAGAAAGGAGAACCAAGTCGCAACGGACTCACGGAAAGGACAGGAAGCGAAGCGGGAAGGGAATTGGCGGCTGGAGCGGATGGCAACTGACGTGACAGGTTGTTCTTTACCTGGCGCGGCGGTGTGCTGGAGCAAGCCGCCTCTACTCACAAATCAAGCTCGAAGCAGGAGACGAATTGGCCGTCTTATGTGGTAGGCAGTTGCGAACGGCGAACCGTCGCGAGAATAGTGGCGAAATTATGGCGCGAAGCTGCATTCACGATCGCGCTGTGTGGCCGAAATTCACCTGAGACTCAAAAGGGCCTCGTCCAGCTGCTAGGTAACGTGAGGTTGCGACAAGGACTCCTGCCCGGGAAGATGTCAGGCTCGCCGACGTCAACTTGGTTCCGTCGACGCTTTATCGGAAATGTGCCATTAAATTCGGACACGACGGCAACATCGCCCCCCCACTACGCATTTGACCGCCATCACATTTGGAGTTGCCGCAGATGAGAAGGTAACCCTTGCGGCATCATAGTACGCTTGGGCCATAGGGGTAACCCCCACGCGATAGGGAATCATCACCACAGGCGCTGCCGCAGTAGGATTAAGTTGACCGGTCATTGGAAGGACTCGGCTGACATGAGCGAAGGCCTAAGTGAGTCGGCGATAGTGCGGGAAGTCGCAAGAAGAACCGCCAGGCGCATCACCCGTAAAGTAATAGCCGCCTTGCAGTTGATTACGGTCAAGTTGTCGGGCGATCGCACGGAATTAGAAACTGCCTGGGACGAAATCTGCGTACAAGTTCAACGCGAGAAATCGCACTACTGGGGCGCCTACGATGAGACTGTACGAGAGATCGTGGATGGCCAGATTGCCGCGGTGCCCAAACACGAACAAGAAGCGATGTGGTTGCAGACAGATGGCGGCGTCGATTGGAGCTGTAAGGAGCCAGATGACCGCGATGAGTGTCCAGTGTGTAGCGACGATATCGTGGAATGGCTCACCGCGGAGTACGTTTACGCAGAAGCCGAGAGCAGGTCAAATGCCCGAGTTCAGGCTTATATCGAGCGTTCGAGCGCGAGGGATTGATATATCAGTGCCTTCGAGGAGTCCGGACCTTGCCTCTGAGAACCGGGTCATCGCCATAGAAGCCACCTGATAGGGAATTTAGCGAGAAACCACGCTTAAATCGTCCCAAGAATAGTCCCAAGTCTCTGCTAACCACTGGTCTTTCTGTGAGATACGAGATTCCCAGTTGGGATGGGGCTAAGCTGGGAATCGCAGCTCAGAAAGGAAGCTCATTACCTTGATCTATGTTCGTGGCAAGACGCTTTGCCAGATCGGGTATCTGCAAAAACTGCTTGGCCGATCCAGGCTCAACAACAATTTGGTGCTCGTGATCTTGATTGAGCTCCAGGCGACGCAACACTTCGACCTTCGTCGAATCGATACCTGACTCCTGGCACTTTTGCACTACAAAGAGGCGCCGTTCCGCATTGGTTCTCAAGCTTTGGGCAAGAATCTTGTTAATGTGTTCATCACCAAATCCATATCCGAGCGTCACAATGAGTTTTGCTAAGAGGGTAAAATCTCTGAATTTATAAGCAAAGAAAAGATACGGATCCCCAGCCTCTAGCTTGAAATCTCTTCCGAAAATGACTTCCATCTGATCAGCATCGACGGTTTCAATCTGCTCAACAGCAAATAACCTCTTAGTGGTGCTACTTCGCTTCCAGTTAATCGAGCCGTGCAACTTATAAAGGAGAATGTGCGGCGCAAGATTGTTGCTATCCTCGAAGCGTTCCCACTCCCAGGCGTTCTCGGGGCCATAATCGGCAAATCCAGTTTCGACGCGGAATTCTGTTTGATTCAATCTCTCCACGCAGAGGTCGTAGTTCAGAGAAAAGACATGAAGGGGATAGGTGAGGTCATGCTGCAGGGTAATGAGTCCGCGGTAGTAGTTTGACTTGGAGCCATCCTCTGGACACATCCATTTCTTCAGTGCGGCCAGAATTTGACGCCGGAAGTGACGCACTTGCCCGAAGCCCGGACCTGCTAGAGCAACGAACCTTGAGTTCCAAGCCGCGATAAATGGATACAGTGGATGTTCCTCGTTCTTTTCCAGCTCGTAAAGGGTGTTTACGAGCGTTTCGATGTTGAAAACAACATCTTGATGAAATTGACCCTTGAGCCCAGCGGCGAAATAGATCGCACTTTTGACGTGATTGTAGAGAAGGTCGTAGCAGCGCCAATCTTCTTTCTTTAACAGTTCCTCAACGCGATTAATCATCTCGCTAGAGACAGGAATGTCCGCCTCAGCGCTTGCGCCCGCGCCGAGCAGGAAAATAATGTCCTTCGATCTACTCATCAAAGTTGCTCACAGAAACCAGGGTCGAATGTCCTGCACCGCAGGAAGCGGGAGTCCGTGTTCGTGAAAGTTGTGGACAAGATCGGCCACGAGATGACAATAGAACACCGAAACAGGGGCACTCTTGGCATTAAATCCCCTCCAGTTCGCACCAGAGAGATTGACAAGGTCCTGCATCAATTCGCGTTCTTCAGCAGGCTCTGTCTTCTCTTCGCTCACACTCAAGAATTGAAGGTGAGTCGGGCCGGAAAAGACCTTCGTCACATTTGGTTTGTCAGGATAGATGCCTTCGAACCACACGAGATATTCGTGGGGCCCTAATCGAACTTTAGTCGCTTCAAACGGCACCAAACTATTGACAGAACGATTGATACCGAAGAACCGATGCTTGTGATTGACCTTTATCACAGCGAACCGACACTTAGAGGGATCCGTCGCCGCGGCCACCTCTCGGGCAGTCTGGCGAATCGCAGAGATTTCCTCATGCTTCAGTTTGAACGAAGTGTGGATGACTACTCGACTAAATCTATCTGCGCTATCTTTCAAAACGCGGCTCAGATTGGAACGCAGCTCAGAAACGTAAGCTGAGTGATTCGCCGAGTCCCCCAATACTTGAATCTGTCGGAACAGCCCGCTGCTATCCGTCAAAATGGAAAAGGCGAAATACTTGTCGATACGCCTTTGATCATTGACAATCTGAACCTTATGAGATTGGCTGATTCCGATTATTAGCGAACGCTCGGCTGTGGGCCTTACCTTCCAAGGCTGCCCTCCTGCCTTGCAGAATATCTGGAGAGCGAGATTTCCAATAGCCCATTTCAAAGACTCCTCATCCTCGAGAATCTTAAGTGTGCAGACCTGTGTTGGCAGTCCAGCATGGGCGAAGTAAGCCTTTTGGGCCAAGTAGCCATTGTCTTCCGTATTTGGAAGAACGAGGACAGGCAAGAGGCGCGGTGACGTTTGACGCTCGGTTGTAGCGCGCTCAAGAGCTGCGGCCATGGAATGCGGGCTTAGGTCCGGGAGAACAACCGGATTTCCATCTATCTCCAAATCTGTCTTGAAGAGTGCCCTGAATCCAGGGAAATTGAACTGCCCACGTTGTTTAAGGCCCTTGAGCGAGAGCGCAAGGAGACGTGCCGCTTGCCTATCCTGCTCTCGGAACATAAAGAGCAGTGTGGGTGGTCCGCTGAGAGACTGAAGAGGCCCGTAGTCGCGCAAACCTGTGAATTGACTACGAGACTCCCTAGCGCCAGCGAAAATATACACCTTCGTCCCTAGCCGTTCGGCCGGCAGCGCCACGAACTCCTTAGAAACGCGAAGAGGATTACTTGCGCCAGGCACCATAATGTTCTCGAAAATTGCCCAGCGTTTTTCGAGGAATGTACGTATCTTAGTTGATCGATCAACGTAATAATCAAGGTTACGGCGGTGATTTCTATCGAGGCTAAGGCTTAACTGTTGGACTTTGCGGTTGAACACTGCACCCTTGTCGAGCCCGAAGTGAAAATCAACGAGGAATCCTATTTGGCGAGACGCCCTGAGCGCATACGGCTGAATAACTAGGAGCTCTTGCCCTTCGGAATGCGACTCCATAATGAGCGACACTTCCTGTATAAATGCGTTCTCAGGAAATCGGTACTGCTCAGGAGGCAGGAGCCGTTTAACGGAAGCCTTGAGAGCGCCAAATATGACCCGTCGTGCAAGATCAAAATTCCACTCCAACTGAAACTGAAATGGCTCGAATTCTTGAGTTGCTTCGTGGGTGACCCAAAAACGCGGCCAATCGTTGGCGTCCGACGGGTTGGCAGGAAGTCTATGAGAGGACGCGTTCGAACAGGGTCGTTGTTCCTGAGCTGAAGCACAAATACGCCGATAAAGGGTAGTGCAGAGAGCCTCTTCTTCAAGGGGCAAGAAGTTTAGGTGAATACTATAGTCGGTTCCCATCAGCCCACCTGGGTGCAAGCCCGAGAGTTCGGTCTCCTGCGTTACACAAGCGAGACGAACAAGGTTGCTGCACTGAGGGTGCAATTCATCGTCAGTCTTGAATTATACCCGAAACCTCGACGAGCGAATACAAGGCGAATGGATTTTGCGCTGCTTTTCGAGTTACTTAGTTGATGTTTCAACAGAGCCGTCTCTAGGCATAACGGGAATTGAATGTTAACCTGTTCGGTATATCGCCACTAGCTCCAATGTTGCGCTGTTGCGGTTGCCTCGCAAATCTGCGGCCATTTAAATGATTCTACAGCCGGGGACACTCGTTCGCGTTCGTTCAAGACAGTATTTGGTCGAAGACGTGTCCACATCTGCGACTGCGGGCGAGCAAACACTTGTCCGGCTCTCTTGCATCGACGACGATTCTCAGGGTGCACCACTAGAAGTTCTCTGGGAAAAGGAAGTCGACAGGCAGATCATCGCTGCGAGCTCGTGGAACGACATTGCGAAGCGCGGATTCGATCCGCCAAAGCAGTTCTCTGCATACCTACATACTCTGCGATGGAACCTTGTCACATCGACAAACCCTCGATTGTTCCAAGCCCCTTACCGAGCCGGAATACAGGTTAAGGCGTATCAGCTGGAACCCTTGAGGAAGGCGCTTCAGCTTCCCAGAGCCAATCTGTTCATAGCCGACGATGTTGGGCTGGGTAAAACCATCGAAGCAGGTTTGATCTTGCGCGAGCTGATAATGAGGCAAAAAGTTCGCACGGTTGTCGTTGCCGCCCCGCCATCCGTAATCCTCCAGTGGAGGGATGAACTGGAGAACCGATTTGGTCTAACCTTCGTCGTCTTTGACCGGAATTACGTTCTCAGCAAACGTCGTGAGCGAGGATACGGGGTGAATCCCTGGTCTACTCACTCGCGATTCATCATCTCTCACGCTCTGCTTCGAGACGAAGCGTACTCAGGACCACTCCGAGATTGGCTAGGCGATTTCTCACCGTCATCGTTGCTAATTTTGGATGAAGCCCACAATGCTGCGCCGGCAAGTGGAGCACGATATGCTATCGACTCTGCTTTTACCCGCATGGTGCGAGACGTCGCCTGGCGATTTGAGCATCGTCTTTTCCTGAGCGCCACTCCTCACAACGGCCACTCTAATAGCTTCGCTGCTCTCCTTGAAATACTAGATCCTCAACGGTTTTGCCGAGGCGTTCCGCTGAAGAACCCCAAGGTCCTAGACGAAGTTATGGTTCGCCGCTTGAAGGATGATCTCCGTGAGATAGGAGAAGAGTTTCCCGTCCGCAAAGTCATTCCCGTATTAATCGAGGAGCCGAAGGAGCCCGTGGAGGTGAAGCTCTCGAATCTTCTTGCAGACTATCGTAATGCACGAGACGTGCGTCTCAAAGATGCGACAAAGTCGGTCCAGATCGCTTCGGGCCTAGTGACCACTTCATTACAGAAACGACTTCTCTCATCGATTGAGGCATTTTCCCTAACTCTCAACGTACATCGGAGAGCTTTTGATAAAAGGCTTGGTGAAAGAGATACCTCAGGCGAACGAGTACCTCCAGAGGAGGATATGTCGCTCCTCGTTTCGCCTCCTGGCCCCGATGACGAACGGGCCGAAATATCGGAGGAAGAGGTCAGAGAAGAAGAAGACAGCCAAGTCGAGGCTGCGACGCTTCGGACGATCACTGCCGATGCGGGGGGTGCTCTATCACCACAGCTTTTAAGAGAAAAGACCCTCTTGGAAGAGATGAGCAAGATTGCCGACGAAGCACGAGGCTCAGCAGATGCAAAAGTCCGATGGCTCGTGGAGTGGATTCGGCTAAACATGTGTCCCGGCTTGCCAGAACTAGGAAAACGGCTAGGGTCTGGCAAACAAGCCGATTGGAATGACCGGCGAGTCATTATCTTTACGGAATACGCCGACACTAAGCGTTACCTTCAACAGCAGCTGTCGTCAGCGATCGTGGACGCGGACCGGGCAGAATTGCGTATAGCAACTTTTCATGGCGGCATGGACGATGAAAGCCGCGAGGAGGTGAAGCGGGCCTTCAATACCGATCCAAAGAAACATCCGCTCAGAATCCTGATTGCGACGGATGCCGCCCGAGAGGGCATAAATCTTCAAAACCACTGTGCGGACCTCTTTCATTTCGATGTGCCCTGGAATCCAAGTCGCATGGAACAGAGAAATGGGCGAATCGATAGGAAGCTACAGCGGGCGCCGGAAGTGCGATGCTACTACTTTGTTTACAGGCAACGGCCAGAAGACCGGGTGCTTGAAGTCTTGGTGAAAAAGACCGAGACGATCCAGAGAGAATTGGGGAGTCTCTCGCCTGTAATCGAAAAGCGACTAAAATTTGGTATCCGCAGGGACCAGATCGACTCGATAACAAAGGAAATTGAAGTGGATGATTTGCCTAAGGATATGAAGGCGTCTGTCGAGGAAGAACTCGAGACGACCAGGCAACGGCGCAATGAGTTGTCCGGCCAGCTCACTCAGCTGCAGGACATATTGGCAAAGTCCAAAGAAAATCTTGCCCTGAGCGAGGACCACTTCCGGTCTGCCATCTCGCGCTCGCTGGAATTATTGGGCTCTGAGCCACTGAAGAAGGTTGACGGTCCAGACGCCAATGAATCGAAGGTGCAAAGGTGGAAATTCCCTCAACTGGACCGAAGAGCTGGGGCGGATCCGACTTGGGCGGACACTCTGGATACTCTGCGCCTGCCTCGGCGAAAAGATCAAAAGATTTGGGAGTGGCGTAAAGAAGCACCTATACGACCCGTCGTCTTTGAAAATCTTGGAACGCTTGATGAAGACGTGGTCCACTTGCACTTGGAACATCGTGTCACGCAGCGGCTGTTAAACAGATTTTTGACGCAAGGTTTTGTGCATGATGACTTGTCCAGAGCTTGCGTAAGCCAGACGCGGGATGCAATCCCACGCGTCATACTCCTGGGGCGCCTATCGATGTATGGACCTAGGGCTTCTAGATTGCACGATGAATTGGTGGCAGTCACGGCTCGCTGGACAGATCCTCAGACCAGGAAAGAAGTGCTCAAGCCATATGCCGAAGATTCAGAGGAAAAGACGCTGGCCCTATTGGAAGAGTCGCTCGCTGATCCACGTCTCCACGAGGTCCGAGACCAAGTAAAACACAATCTGGCGGCTTCTGCCGAACGAGATGTGAAAGAGCTGCTCGACCATTTGAAACAGAGAGCAGAACGCCTAGCAGCCAGGGCGATTGAGAAACTAAAAGCGCGAGGAGAAAAGGAGGCCCAAGACCTTTCCGAGATAGTCCAGGCACAGCGTAAACGGATCGCTGAGGCTATAAGGAAGTTCGAGACAGACCGGCAGCTAGTCTTGAGTTTCAAAGACCCTATGGAGGTTAGCCAACTCGAAGCAGATCACCGCCATTGGGAGAAGCGTCTCAAACTGAGCGAGGAGGAATTGAAACGTGAACCTACTCGCATTCGTGACACTTACGAGGTTAAGG
>Ga0181523_10001863_pt1 | contig 21548 bp, 17 predicted proteins | sample PEATcosm2014_Bin_43_FD_119752 | JGI IMG/M metagenome (GOLD analysis project Ga0181523, IMG submission 119752) | Peatland microbial communities from MTU Mesocosm Facility, Houghton, MI, USA - PEATcosm2014_Bin05_30_metaG | ecosystem: Environmental > Terrestrial > Soil > Wetlands > Peat | place... | reverse complement strand
TTGGTGAAGCTGCCGCTCTTCTCGGTGTGCGCGGCGGCCGGCAGGAAGAACACCTCGGTGCCGATGTCTTCGGTGCTCATCTCGCCGGTCTCGATCTCCGGACCGTCCTTCCACCAGGTGGCGCTCTCGATCAGCGAGAAGTCCCGCACGACCAGCCAGTCCAGCTTGGCCATGCCCATCCGTTGCATGCGGCCATTGGCCGAGCCGACGGCCGGGTTCTCGCCGAACAAGAAGTAGCCGCTGCATTCCCCGGCGAGCTGGGCCAGCACGGTCTCGTAGGTGCCGTGGCTGCCGGTGAGCCGGGGCAGGTAGCCATAGCAGAAGTCGTTCTCCGGCGTCGCGGCCGGCCCCCACCACGCCTTGAGCAGGCTGACCAGGTAGGAGGGCATGCTAGCCCAGAAGCCGTTATCCATGGACTCGGCGTCGACGTAGGCATCGAGGTCCTCGTTGCCGCCCGCGTGCGGCATAGGGAGGTAGCCCGGGAGCAGGTCAAACAGAGTCGGGATGTCGGTCGAGCCCTGGATCGAGGCGTGCCCGCGCAGGGCCAGGATGCCGCCGCCCGGGCGCCCCATGTTGCCGAGCAGGGTCTGCAAGATCGCGCCGGTGCGGATGTACTGCACCCCGACCGAGTGCTGGGTCCAGCCGACGCTGTACACGAGCGCGGTGGTCCGGTCGCGGCCGGAATTGCTTGTGACGGCGTCGCACACGGCACGGAAGTTCTCCGGTGAGATGCCGCAGATCTGCTCGACCAGCTCCGGGGTGTACCGGGAGAAGTGCCGCTTCAGGACCTGGAACACGCACCGGGGATGCCGCAGCGTCTCGTCGGTATCGGGAGCCGGATGCGAGGCCGCGCCGCCCGAACCGTGCGCTTCGCCGCGGGCCGCCTCGCGGACCTTCCGGCGCCGCCCGTTGCCGGCCCTGTTGCCGCGCCGGTCCCGGTAGCCCGCGGCCGCCCCGACGTCGCCCGCCTGGTACCGCCAGGCGTCGAAGTCGTAGGTCCGGTGCTCGCGGTCCAGGCCGGAGAAGACGCCGTCCAGGTCTTCGGTGTCCACGAAATCCTCGCTCAGGATGGTGGACGCGTTGGTATAGGCCAGGACGTAGTCGCGGAAGTACTTCTCCTCGCGCAGAACGTGGTTGATGATCCCGCCGAGGAAGGCGATGTCGCTGCCCGCGCGGATCGGCACGTGCCGGTCGGCCATCGCGCTGGTCCGGCTGAACCGGGGGTCCACGTGGATGACCGTCGCGCCGCGCGCCTTGGCCTCCATGACCCACTGGAAGCCGACCGGATGCGCCTCGGCCATGTTCGAGCCCTCGATGAGGATGCAGTCGGCGTTGGCCAGGTCCTGCTGGAACGTGGTCGCGCCGCCGCGTCCGAAACTAGTCCCCAGACCGGGGACGGTGGAGGAGTGTCAAATGCGGGCCTGGTTCTCGATCTGCACCGCGCCCAAGGCGGTGAAGAGCTTCTTGATCAGGTAGTTCTCCTCGTTGTCGAGGGTCGCCCCGCCCAGGCTGGCGAACCCGAGCGTGCGCCGGGTCCGCTGGCCGTCGACCTCCCACTGCCAGCCCTTCCGGCGGGCGCTGAGCACCCGGTCGGCGATCATGTCCATCGCCTGGTCCAGGTCCAGCTTTTCCCAGTCGGTGCCGTACGGGCGGCGGTAGAGCACCTGGTACTGGCGGGCGTCCCCGGTCGTCAGCTGGAGGCTCGCGGATCCCTTGGGGCACAGCCGCCCGCGGCTGACCGGCGAGTCCGGGTCACCCTCGATCTGGGTGACCTTCCCGCCTTGGACGTAGACGTTCTGGCCGCAGCCGACCGCGCAGTACGGGCAGACCGACTTGACCACCCCGTCAGCTTCGGCCACCCGGGCCTTTTGGCGGCTAGTGGGGCCGCTCTTGGTCGCGGCGCCCAGGCCGAGCTTGTCCGGCCCGGTGAGCTGCCGGTAGACCGGCCATCCCTCGATCCACGTGCGCACGCCCACGCCCCTTGGTCCTGGCGAGCCATACGTCCTGGCTTCAAAGCTAACCACACGGGGGATCCGCAGACGCAAGGGACCCGCTGGGAAACGAGGCAGGCGCAGCGGGCCCGGACATTCACGTCAAAAAACTCGAATGTGAGCAGGTGCCAAGATGCACGGCGGCCGCGGGGATGTCCGTTTGGGGACAGGATGGCCGGGGTAACGCGACAGCGCGGGCGGTGCGGCGGCCGCCGGGTCAACGAGGGCCGCGGCCGGAGAGGCGGGCGGACGTGGCGGGTGACGGGCGGCCAGGCGGCGCCGGCGGGCCCGGGCCACGTGACGGCCCCGGCGGCGCGGGCGGACCAGGGCCGCGAGGCGGCACGGCCGGACCGGGGCGGCCTGAGAGTCCCGGCGGGGATGCTGGTCCGGAGCCGACGCGCGGGGACAAGCGCCGCTACTTCGTGCTGATGGGGATCTGTATCGGCCTGTTCGTCGTGTCGTGGGCCGTGGTGGACCGGTACTCGGTGCTCGCCGCGGTCATCATGTCGGCGGTGGCCTTGATCATCCCGCCGTTCGCCGTGATCGTCGCAAACGTGGCCAGCGCGACCGACCGCCGCCGCCCGTAGCCAGCGCCCGTAGCCACGGGTAGCCGGGGCGCGCCAGCCGGTGCGCCGCTCCGCGTACGCGTCGGCTCCCGATGGCGCGCAACCTGTGCGGCAGCAGTCGGTTCTCAGGCAGTGCGGCGGGCGGCGATAAACCGCTGGATATATCTTCTACAGGTGATTCACCCGGTGAGCCGGTACCCAGGGCCCCTCGGCCCCGGCCCGGATACGCTCGATGATGCCGGCCGTCGAACGGCCCGGAAGATAACCGACCGTCACCACTCGCCCGCCATAGCACTCCACCGCCAGTCTCTCCGGCAACGTGTCCGCGTCGTAATCGCCGCCCTTGACGTAGATGTCCGGCCGGACCGCCTCGAGCAGGTGGATCGGGGTGTCGTCCTCGAAGATGGTCACGTATTCCACACAGCCGATCGCCGCGACGACCGCCGCCCGGTCCTCGGCCGGGCTGACCGGCCGATCAGGTCCCTTCAGGCTGCGCACGGTCTCATCGGAATTGACCCCGACGACGAGCACGTCGCCGAGGGATGCGGCCTGCTGAAGGCATTCAACGTGGCCGCGGTGAAGGACGTCGAAACAACCATTAGTGAAGACGATCCGGTGGCCTGCGCGGCGATGCCCGGTAAGGCAGCGGGCCAGGAGGTCAACGGGCCAGATCGAATCAAGTCGCCAATCTTCGAACCGCACGTTACTCGCACCACTCTCGCATCGTTGTTTCGGCGCGATACCCGGCCAGCCGCCCGGCAAACAGCCCGGCGCCGATGTCACTGGCGTCGCGGCGGGTCTCGCGCCCGTACCCCCTCCGTATGGGCCCCTCCCTTGGTCGTTCCCCGATTCGGCCGGAAAAACGCTGGCTGACAGAAGGCCGCCACCACGGGCGTGCTGTCCGACGGGCGGTTCTCCCTCGGCATCGGGTCGGGTGAGAACCTGAACGAGCGCGTGATCGCCCAGGGCTGGCCGTCACGAGAGGTACGCCAGGAGAAGCTGAGGGAGGCGCTGGACGTGGGCTAGGTTTGACGCGATGAAGCTGCCGCGCGAACTGGGCGACCTGCCCTACGCCGACGCGCTCATCAGTTACGAGGGAGATCTGGCGCCCGGGGAGCATTACGACGGCTGCCTCTTCACGGGCACGGTCTTCACCGCCACGCGCGCGGACAGCGGCCGCTTCGTCGAGTGCGCGTTCTGCGACGTGGCGCTGGAGAGCGTCAGCATGCGCCGGAGCCGGCTCAGCGACGTGTGGCTTCGCGACGTCCGCCTCCTGTCCACGGACCTGGCCGAAAGTACCTGGCTTGATGCGACGTTCATCGGCTGCGCGGCCGCCGGGGTCCAGGCGTTCGATTCCGGTCTACGGCGCGTCGTCTTCCACGAATGCAAACTGGACTCAGTGAACTTCCGCGGGGCCACGCTGACGGACCTCACGTTCGAGAACTGCCTGCTGCGCGACGTCGACTTCGCGGGCGCGACACTGAAGCGGACCCGGTTCCCCGGATCAGCACTGACCCGGGCCGACTTCTCCCGCGCGACCCTGGAAAAGGTCGATCTGCGTGGCGCGGAGCTGGATATCACCGCGGGATTCGAGTCGCTCCGCGGCGCCATCATGACCACGGCTCAGTTCCTCGCGCTGGCCCCGGCGCTGGCCCGTCAGCTCGGTATCGACCTCAAAGACGGCTAGCGGCGTCCCGGATGCAGGTTTTCATGACCCTCGGGTGCGCTCTTTTCAGGAACTAGTGGTTCCGAGCGCCGCCGCGATCTCCTTGATGGCCTCGGCCTCAGCGGGGCTCACGCTCCGCCCTTCCTCCTTGTGCGCTTCCGCGACCTTGCTCGCGAGAGCGAGGACGAAGCGCCGGTAATCGTCGAGTTCCCCGGTCGTTGCCTTGCTCTCAAGCAGTGTCACCGCGTCACGGAGGTGCTTCAGTCCGTTCTCCCTGAGTTCTGCGGCAGAGTGATACCTTGTGTGGTCCGTCTCGGGCTTCGCCGCGACGATCTCGTCGAGGAGTTCGCTCTCGCCGTGCTGAGCGCGCGCTTCGACGTAGGCCTTCGACATCGCGATTGACTCGCGGATCATTCCCCCACGGGCCGCGGTGACCACGATCATGCCGGCGCTCGGTGGGCCCTCGAGCACCACCTTCCATTCCTCGGGTGAGAAAGCCGCTCTTGACGTCATTCGGAGCCCCCTTCGTATCGGTGCGAAACCAGGAACTGCTTGCGCGCGGAGAAGAAGCGCACGATCGCGATCATCCCCCGGCCGGAGCCCGCTGACACCAGCCCAGGACGGTAGATGTGCTCAGGCCCGCCGGGCCCGCTGGGCTGCGAGCGGACCATCACGGACCTTGCTGCCGACCGCCCGCTGCGGGGCGCCGCGCGGCGTCAGGCCATCCGCTCCAGCCCCTGCCGGACCCGCTGCAGCAGGCCGAGCTCCAGCGGCGTGGCGCGGACCCGCGGCGTCGCACGGGCCTCGGTCAGCTCGGCCCGTCGCGGCAGCCGGGCCCGCGCGGGAGGCTCGGGAACTGCATGCGGAGCGGGGAGGGTGCACGTACCCGCGTGCACGAGCTGGCCGACGGACTCCATCGTCTCGTGCAGGGAAAGGCCGCCACGCCAGGCCAGGTCGCCGACCGTGGTCCGCCCGTCGATCAGGCTGGCGATGGCCCGCTGCCCGGAATTCATCAGCGCCTCCGGATGACTGACGGCCGACCACTGCGGGCGCCACCGCGGGGTGACGTCGTACCAGGCCAGCTGCTGAGTCATGTGCTCGAGGTACCGGCGCGCCGACGCAACGTCCATGGCCAGGACCGTTTGCGCCCAATGTGATCGCTGCGGCGCAAGCCAGATGCCCGTCACCGAGCACTCCCCGGCGAATGGCGCCGTCAGCGCGAGAAGCGAGTCGAACATGATCGACCGGAGCAGTCGCTGCAGCTCGGCGCGGGTGATGAGAGCCCGGCCGACCAGGGCGGCGCCGACCGCACCGTCCGGGTGGTGGTCCCGGGCAATCTGATCCCATACACCGGGCGGTAGCCGCCGGGACCGGATCAGGCGGGTACCCAGATCGGGCACAGCGGGTGATTCAGCGAAAGCCAGACGTCCGTGACGCAGGTACACAATTCCGCTCGGCTGCCCCTCGATTTCCACCGCTCCGGATGCGCCGCTGCGGCCGAGTCGGGCCAGCTCGCTGGCTATCTGATCTGCTGGTCTCAGCTGGCCAGGTTCAACCAAGACAAGCCCTCCTTGCTCAGCCGTAAAGGGTTCCGCTGCCGCCGCCGCTTCGTCCTAAGGACCGCTCCGCATCGCCCCTGAGGTGCGGTGACACAGCATGATGAGTCAGAATAAGGTTGTCTGCTCGGGTCACGAAAGGGGCCCGAAAGTCCCTGATAAAGCGCCCGGGCGGATAAGTTGCGCACCGCCGGCGCCCTTGCGCAACCGATCAGCGACAGGGTAGCGATACGCACGCAGAGACGGCAAAATAATCGCCGCTAAATTTTTTCCGTAATGGGCCATACTATTTGACGGTGCACACAAATGCCTTTCACAAGGTTCACCCGGTAATTCGGAAATATGTCCCGACCCTTTACTGGGACGCGCCCGGACGGCCGGTCCGTCACGCCCAAGCGCTGAAGTCCGCGCACGACCTGGGCCAGCACGTCCAGGTCCGGCCGGGTCGGGAGCGCACCAGGGCCGGGGCCATCGTCCGTCGGGCCGGGCAACTTGGCGGGATCCCGCGCCGCGTCCGGCAGCGCACTGACCCGCCTGCGGCGCGGCAGCAGCGGATAGCCATCCCGCGGCTCCGCAGCGGGCGCCAGCCCCGGCCGTTATCTCCGTGACCACCTCCGGCCACGGATACTCCTGCGCGTCGGTCGCAGGGCCCGCAGGCGCCGCGTGGTGTCCCGCGAGCACAACCGCTGCTACTTCCCCCACCGCCGGCGCCCCCTCTACTGCTACAGCCGTAATGACAGGCTATGGGCCGGTTCGCGTGATCGCCATGGACTCCCGGAAAGAAGTCGGAAAGCCAGAAGTGTTCGTAACATTTCCTGACGAACCGTCAGGTGATGAGCACTTTCAGCCAGGAACAGGCAGCAATTCGGCCGAAAAGCCGAATTTTCAGCAAAGAAACCTGGCTAATCGACGAGAGCCGTGCCGGTCTGGCGGGCGGCCGATCTGGCGGGCGGCCGATCTGGCGGGGCGCCGATCCAAGTGGGGGCCGGTTCAGTGGGGGCTGGCCGCGGCGCAGCCCCGCATCGCGCGGGCGAACGCCTCACCGCGCTCGCGGTAGTTGCGGAACCGGCCGAAGCTCGGCGCGGCCGGCGACAGCAGCACCACGCCGTCCGGGCGGGCCCAGTCGAACCCGCGGGCAACGGCCGCGTCCAGATCGGCGCAGTCCTCGGCGTTCAGCAGGCCAACCCGGTCAAGTTCTGCGTGAATCCGCGCGCCGCTGTCGGGCAGGGCGAGCACCAGGGTGGGAGCCGGGCGGTCGCGCAGGCCGGCGGCGAGCGGCGCGTAGTCGATGCCACGGTCGTGTCCGCCGGCGATCAGGGCCACCCGCCGGCCGGGAAACGCGTCCAGCGCGGCCAGGGTGGGCAGCACGTTGGTGGACAGGCTGTCATCCACGAACGTGACCCCCGCGACGTCACCGACGACCTGGAGCCGGTGATCCAGGTGGCGGAATCCCGCGGCCGCGGCGCGCAGCGCCCCGTCGTCGGACGCCCCGGCGACGTTGAGCGCGTGCAGGCAGCGCCGCGCGATCAGCGCGTTCCGGCGGTTGTGGCCACCGAGCAGCCCGAGCGGCTCCATCCAGGAGGCGTCCGGGTCGTCGGCGGCGTGCACCCAGTCCACCCGCGGCCCGAGCAGGGACACCCGCTCGCGGAGCAGGTCGCTGTCGCCGTTGGCGACGGTCAGGTCCGCGCCCGGCTGCGAGCACGCGGACAGCTTGTCCCGGTAGTAGTTCTGCACGCCACCGTGCCAGTCGAGGTGGTCGGGGTGCAGCGAGGTGACGGCCACGACGGGCGGGGAACACGGCAGATCCATGGCCTGGTAGCTGGACACCTCGATGACCCAGAAGTCCCACGGCCCGCCCCCGCCAGCTGATGCGGGTGATGCGGGTGATGCGGGTGAGGTGCAAGAGGCGGATGAGACGGAGCGGCCGAGCGGCCCGGTTGGGCCTTCCGGATCCCACGGTGGCTGGCCGATGTTGCCCCCGACCAGGCAGCGGTGACCGAGGCCGTTCAGCAGGTGGCCGGTGATCGCGGCGCTCGTGCTCTTGCCCTTGGTGCCGGTGATGAGCAGCACGCGCGCGGTATCGGCTTCCTGCAGCCACAGCCCCAGGCCGCCGGCCACCGCCACGCCCCGCTCTTCCAGTCGCACCACCTCCGGGCGGTAGCGGCTGATCCCCGGGGACTTGACGACCACATCGCACTTCTCCAGCGCGGCGAGCCCGCCGTAGCCGGCCGCGAGTACGGGCATCCCGATGATCGCGGCGGCCTGCGGCCGGTCATCGACCAGTACGGGCTCCACCCCCATCGCGCAGAGCTTGCGGATGTTCGCCAGCCCCTCACGGCCGAGGCCCCACACTCCGACACGGGCGCCCGGCAGGTCTGACCAGGAAAGCTTGGGACGGGCACCGGTCACGCGAGGAGTTCCTCCGCATAGGGGGCGGGAATGAAGTGCGCTCCGACAGGCTGCAGCAGGCCCTCCGTCGACGGGCGGCCGGGCAGCGCCCGCACCTCGGCGGCCAGTTCGTGCAACAGCGGGAAGCCGGCCCGGTCATCACGGGCATCCGCGAGCAGCACGGCCGCGCGGCACTCGTTGACCTCCCCGACGCATTCGAACGGCTTGCTGAGGTCGGCGTCGCCCAGCAGCGCGCGGAACCGGCCCGCCAGGGAACGGTCGGCGAGCGGCTCCCGGCCGCCGAAGATGGCCCCGAGGTCCGCGGCCGGCAGGAACGGCGCCAAGATCAGGTCGACGAAGCAGCATTTGTCGCACTGCCCGCACCAGTGATCGAGCCGCTGCGCCTTGTTGATGTGGAAGGCGCGGTTGCAGCTGCGGAACGTCCCGTGGTACGGCTTCAGCTGGGCGAACCGCTCCGCGATCCACAGCTCGGTGCGAGGCCGCAGCACCGAGAAGTAGTCCGGCATGGCTGCCCCGGCGGGCAGGCGGGCGGAGGTCTCGGCGAGCACGCCGCGGAAGGCCGCCTCGAACGCCGCGCTCTTGGAGTACTGGTGGTTGACCACCTGATCACCGGCTTGCACGGTGGGCACCGACGCGGACCATTCGTTGGACATCACGACGGCATCCCGGCCCTCCAGCGCCGCCGCCATGACCGCGATCGCCGAGATAATGCCGGTCACCGGGACGTGACCGTTGAGGAACCCCAGCTCACGCGAGCGCAGCAGCTGCGGATCGATCTCCCGGTCGGCGCGCACCACCGGGAGCCCGGTGACGGCGGCCGGGCGCTCGATCGCTTCGAACCGGTCGCCGGGCCGACTGACCACGAACAGCGCCACGTCGGCGCGATGGCGGACCATCTCGACGGTGACGATGGAGTCAATTCCCCCGCCGAACGGGACAAGCGCGCGCGCCCGCCCGGCTGCGGGCAGTTCCGGCCCGGGGTCGCGAACGGCGGGCCCTGTTGTCCCGGGCGCTTCCGGCGCGTCGGGTCCCTCGATGCGCAGGCCGGACAGGTCGATGGAGTTGCGGTACGCGAACTCGCCCAGGCCGCCCGCGAAGAAATCGTGCAGGAAGGCCCGTTCCCCGCGGGTCAGTGCGGTCTGGCCGGTGTCGATGACGGGCGGCGCGGCCGTCTTGTAGGCGGAGACACCGGCGAGCAGGAAGACGAGCCGGGCGGCCGCGGCCACGGCCGGGCGGTCCCAGCGCCTCGCGGGGCTTGCGGGGCCGGCGGAGCTCGCGGGGGGAAACGTGATCCGTTCCTCAAACGGCCGACCGTCCACACTGTACCGGCAGGTCAGCAGGCCGGTGGCGGGATCGGTCTGATAGGACTCGTAGCGGAAGCGCCGACCCCGCCAGGCCCCGGCCGCGCTCGCGGCGCCTGCCGTCTCGGTGCTCATTCGGCCTCCCGGGGTCGCAGTGCCCGCAGGCAGGCCAGGGCCGCGAACCGGCCGCAGGGCCGCTCCGCACGGTAGCTGAAGAACGGGCCGCCCGTTGGGACGTTGCTGACGTTGATTTGGTGGTCGGGGACGCCCGTCCCGGTCAGGATCAGGCGGTTCGCCGTCCACAGGTCGAACTGCCACTGCCCGGGCCCGGTCTCGCGGAGCACGGTGGGGGCACGGTCGCCGAAAGCCCCCGCCGCCGCCTCGGCGACCTCGGCGCCGACCTGGTACCGGTCCGGGGCGATCGCGGGGCCGATGCCGGCGATCACGTCCGCGGGGCGGGTGCCCAGCGAGCGCATCCCGGCGACGGCGGCCGCGGCCGCTCGCGCGACCGTACCGCGCCAGCCGGCGTGCGCGCACGCCAGCACGTGCGCGACGGGGTCGTAGAGGACCACGGGTACGCAGTCGGCCGCCAGTACGGCCAGCACGGTCCCGGGATCGGCCGTGACCAGCGCGTCGGCGCCCGGCACGGCGTCCGCGCAGGTCCGGGCACCCCGGCCGCGGTCGGCCGCGCAGACCACCTCGGCCACGCCGCCGTGGACCTGCTCGCAGAAGACGACATCCTCCGGCCCGGCGCCGACCGCGGCCGCTGCCCGCCGCCGGTTCTCCAGCACGGCGGCGGCATCGTCGCCGACGTTCAGGCTCAGGTTGAGGCTCTTGTACGGACCGGCGGACACCCCGCCGCGGCGGGTGGTGACCAGGACGTCGACGGCCCAGCGGTCAAAGGCGGCCCAGGTCAGCACCTCAAGCCCGCGGACCTGGCGGAACACGGACGAAGTGGCAGGGGGAGCGATCATCGCGAGCGATCCTAGCCTCACCCGGCCAATGACGAGGCCACGTTGTCCGCGCTTCCCCGCGTCCCGCAGGACGCGCCGGGCCTGGATCCATAATGCCCGATAAAGGACGGAGTGTGACATTTATACGCTCAAACGCGCTGACCGTAATGAGCGGCGGGTACCCGGAGGACGCTGACCGAATCCCCCAGCTCCGGCCCGTACTGGAACTGAGCCCCGCCTAGCTGGACGCCGCCCTCGACAAGGTATGGCGCCGACTCGGGGCGTTCGGCGCGTTTCTGGCCCGCGGACTGGACCTGGACGATCAGACGCTCCACAAGCTGCGCGACGCACTGGCGGGCTAGTCCCAGCGGGCCCCGTTCGGGATGATGAATTTTACTTACGCCGGCCCGGGCTGAGCCGGTTCAGCCGCCACCAGGCGATGAGCACGAACACGATCGACAGGGCGATCATCGCGCCCATGTCCGTCAGCCAGGTGCTCGCCTGGTGCTGCCACAGCGGGTCAAAGGGCACGGACCCGGGCGGGACCAGGTGGTTCAGGTCGGACGTGGAGGCGACCGCGGCGAAGCCCCAGCGTCCCGGGACCACGTACGCGAACTGCTGCAGCCCCATCTTGCCCGCGATCGAGACCACGCCGCCAGACAGCACGACCTGCACCATGGTGATCAGCACGAGGAACGGCATGGCCCGCTCCGTCGTACTGACCAGGGCGGACACCATCAGGCCCAGGCACATCGACGCCACGCAGAGCATGGCGATGCCGATCAGCAGCTCGGCGAACGGGGCGCCGGTCAGGAACGAGCCGCTCGGCGGCAGCGGATGCCCGAGCAGCCCGATCGCCGCCAGGAGCGCGGCTTGCACGACCGCGATCACACCCAGCACGATCAGCTTCGAGCCCAGGTAGGCCCCCGACGACAGGCCGGCCGCCCGTTCTCGTACGTAGATCGTCCTTTCCTTGACCAGTTCCCAGATCGAGCTGACGGTGCCGGACAGGCAGACACCCACGATGAGCAGGATCAGCAGGGTCGAGGCGCCGGGGTTGGTGCCCGGGGGGCCGCCCAGCCCCTTACTACCGGCGATCAGGTGGATCAGCGCGCCGATGATGATCGGCATCAGCGCCGTGAACAGCAGGTAGCCGCGATCGGACGCGATGACCCGCGCGTACCGGCGGCACAGCGTCCCGATCTGGTGGAACCCGCTCCCGCGCACCGGCGCCGGGGTCCCCGCGGCCTTCGGCCCGCTGAACATCGGGGGGAGCGCCCGCGGCCGGGTGACATACTCCTCGCAGACCGGCGAGCCCGCGAACTCGGCGGCCCAGTCCCGGCCGGGATACCGGTCGAAGGCCTGGAACACCTCGGCCCAGCCGGGCTGGCCGAAGTAGCGCAGCCCTTCCTGCGGTGGCCCGAAGAACGCGACCTTGCCGCCGGGGACCAGGACCAGCAGCCGGTCGCACACGTCGAGGTTGGCCACACTGTGCGTGACCACGATGACGGTCCGGCCGTCGTGTGCGAGGTCGCGCATCTGCTCCATGACCGACTTGTCGAGCCCCGGGTCGAGACCGGACGTTGGCTCGTCCAGGAACAGCAGCGACGGCTTGGTCAGCAGTTCCAGGGCCACGTTGACCCGCTTGAGCTGGCCGCCGGACAGCTTGTCGGCACGGGTATCCGCGTGCCGGGTCAGGGCCAGCTCGCCCATGACCTCGTCGACCCGGGCGTTCCGCTCGCGGGCGTGGGTGTCGGGCGGGAAACGCAGCTCGGCAGCGTACCTCAGCGCCCGTTGCGTGGTGAGCTGCGTGTGCATGATGCTGTCCTGCGGGACCAGGCCGATCCGGGTCCGTAGCTCCGCGTAGTCCCGGTACAGGTCGCGGTTGTCGTACAGCACGACACCCCGGTCGGCGGGGCGCATCCCGGTCAGCGCGCCGAGCAGGGTGGACTTGCCGGCCCCGCTCGGGCCGATGATGCCGACCAGGCACCGCTCGGCGAGGGGGAAACTCACATGATCCAGCAGGATCTTGCCCCCGCCGACCTCCACGACCAGATCCTGCGCGACCAGCGACACGTCGCCGGAATCAATGTATTCGCGCAGCTCACCGTCGGTCAGCCGGTATGTGGCGGGCCCGATGCCGACAATGTCTTTCTCGGTAAGCGTGTGTGAGGTAACGCGCTGCCCGTTGACAAATGTGCCATTGTGGCTGTCCAGGTCAACAATCTGGTACTTTCCATCACTGGTTTTGCGCAATTCTGCATGGTGCCGGGAGATACTGAGGTCGGAAAGAACGAGGTCATTGTCCGACGTCCGGCCAATCCGGAGGCGGTGCACCGGCAGCGGCAGCACCGAGGTGGGGCGCCGGTCCACACTCAGCCGGTAGTCGGTTTGCTGAACTCCCCCTCCCCGGCCGTGGCCGCCGTTGTTCGCCGGGCCCGCGCTGCCGGGGGTGCCGCGGCCGCCGCCGCTGTTCGCCGGGCCCGCGCTGCCGGGGGTGCCGCGGCCGCCGCCGTCGTTCGCCGGGCCGGCGGTGCCCGTGGCGCGGCCGCCGGGGGCGTCGGGGGCAGGGCGGCCGATAAAGTCCGGGCCGCCCTGGCGGGGTAGGCCCGGGCGGGGCGCATCGGGGCGGGGCACGTCGGGGCGGGGCACGTCGGGGCGCGACGGAACCTCGGGCACGTCGGGGCGGGGCACGTCGGGGTAGGGCGGGGCCTCGACGGCACCGTGCCCGACGGCACCGTGCCCGACAACACCGTGCCCGACAGCACCGTGCCCGATGGGACCGGGGCGGTCATCGCCGAACGGGCCAGAACCGGCGGCGGGCGTGGATATTTCCGTCGGCGCGTGCACCGGGCGGACGATTGGCTCGCAGCGCAGGACAGGGCCGTCCTCCGGATTGCCGAGCCGGATCACACAGTTAGAACTAATGGTGACGCGGTCTGTACGCTGGGTCCCGATAAACGTCCCATTCGTACTGCCGGCGTCTTCAAGTATCCAATTGTCCTGCTCATGCCGGAGCGTCGCGTGATGCCACGACACGCGCGTGTCGGACAAGACGATGTCAGAGCCCGGATCCCGGCCCAGTCGGTAGGAGGTCCCCGGCTGCAATCTGTGATCCGATTGCCGCGTGCGCACCACAAGGACCAGGCCAGCCCCCGCCGGGCCGGAACGCAGCGATGACATGTCTACCGAGTCTAGGGGTACCGCCGATAAACGGGAATAAGGAGAACCTTTTTCTTCTAGCGGCCGTTTATTACATTAAACTCTCATCCGCCCCCGGATAGTGGAGCTGGTGTCATGAGCGAAGACCCGACCCGACCCATCAGGCCCGGTGAGTACGGGCCAGCGGGCGGATATGGCTCGTCACGGGACAACGGGCCGCCGGACAAATACGCGGCCGGGTACGGGCCGGACGGCGGGCCCGGCGCGGGGCAAGGACAAGGACCGGGGCACAGACCGGGGCAGGGGTACGGCCAGGGGCAGGGAACGGACCGCGGATACGGGCCAGGGTACGGGCAGGACGCCGGGTACGGCCAGGGGTATAGGTCGGACGGAGGGTACGGCCAGGGGTATCCGCCGCCGGATGGCTACGGGTCACCGTCGGGTACGGCCCGGATGCCGGGCGCCGGTTACCAGGGCGAGGTGCCCGGGCGGGGGCGCCGTCGCGGCCGCAGGCACCGGGGCCTGGCCATCACCGCGATCGTCGTCGTGGTGCTGCTGATTCTTCTGGTCGTGGCGGACCGCGTCGCGGCGGGCATCGCCGAAAATGAGGTCGCCAACCAGATCAAGTCGCAGGGATTTCCGGTCAAGCCCAAAGTGACGATCTCCGGCTTCCCCTTTCTCACTCAGCTCGCCGCGCGTGACTTCCAGCAAATGAACATCACCGCGAACAATGTAACCGAAGGCCCGCTCGACATCGCAAGTATCAACGCGACCCTGCACGGCGTGCATATCAATTCGGGCTTCAACGGCGCCACGGTCGACCAGTTGAACGGCACCGCACTGGTTACGTTCGCCGGGCTGAGCCAGGCGGCGGGCGTGGGGGACGGCATCACGCTGTCCAACGCTGGCAACGGTGACGTGAAGGCGAGCATCGACCTCGGGTTCGTCAGCGGGAGCGCGCTCGCCCAGGTGACTCGGGCCGGGCCGCACCAGATCAACGTACGGTTCATCTCGTTCGGCGGCATTCCGCCGAACGTGCTGGGCCCGCTGCAGAACTTCACGGTCAGCGTGCCGAAGCTGCCCGCCGGGATGACCATCCAGAACGTGAGCGTGACGGGGCAGGGACTTCTCATCAGCGTCGCCGGGACCCATACCACCTTCAGCCAGTGACCGCGGAGGGCTCGTGCCCGTGACGACCGAAGCTCGGAACCGGTTCGCGCAGCGGCTGTTCACGCCGCTGCCGTCACGTTACGACCGGCTGGCCGAGATCCTGTCGATGGGCCAGAACGGCCGCTGGCGGCGCGCGATGGTCGACCGGATCGCCGCGCGGGCAGCCGGCGGCACCGAAGCAGCCGGCGATGCGGCAGCAGCCGCCGGGGAGGCACTGGTCCTGGACGTGGCCTCCGGGACCGCTGGGGTCGCGCTCCAGCTAGCGTCGCGGACCGGGGCGCGGGTGGTCGGCCTCGACCTGACCGAGGGGATGCTGCGCCAGGGCCAGGCCAACGTGACGGGCGCGGGCCTGGAGAGCAGGATCGGCCTGGTGGCCGGCCAGGCGGAACGGCTGCCCTTCCCCGACGCGAGTTTCGACGCGCTGACCTTTACCTACCTATTGCGCTACGTCGATGACCCGCAGGCGACGCTGGCGGAGCTGGCGCGGGTGGTCAGGCCGGGCGGGACGATGGCGAGCCTGGAGTTCTGCGTCCCGCCGACGGCCTTCTGGAGGGCCTCGTGGGTGCTGTACACCCGGGCCATCCTGCCGGCCGGGGGCCTACTGCTCGGTGGGCCGGCCTGGCTGCGGGTGGGCCAGTTCCTCGGGCCGAACATCACCGGCCACTACCGCCGGTATCCCGTCCCGTGGACGGTCGAGGCGTGGCGGCGGGCCGGTTTCACCGGGGTCGGGACGCGGATCATGAGCCTGGGCGGCGGCCTGGTCATGTGGGGCCAGCGCGCCGATGACTAACCGCCTCCGCCCGGCCTATTACGCCGCGCGGCCCGGGGGGCGGCCCGGAGGTTGGCGGGACTGGTGGACGCTCCTGCACCCGCCGTATACCGCCTGGCACCTGTCCTACGTGGTGATCGGCGCATCGCTGGCCCCGCACGTCTACGTCAGCCGGCTCCTGTGCGCAGTGGCGGCGTTCTTCCTCGCCGTCGGCATCGCCGCGCACGCGCTCGACGAGCTGCACGGCCGCCCGCTGCGCACGACCATCCCGGCCGCGGCCCTCGTCACCGTGGCTGCGGCCAGCCTGGCCGGCGCAGTCGGCCTGGGCGTCTACGGCATCACCCAGGCGGGCTGGATCCTGCTGCCGTTCATGGTTTCTGGCCCCGCCCTGGTGATCACGTACAACGCGGAGCTTTTCGGCGGCATCCTGCACAACGACCTGGGGTTCGCCGCGGCGTGGGGCGCCTTCCCCGTGCTCACCGGGTACGCCGCCCAGGACGGAAACCTGGCTCCGGCGGCCTTCGTGGCCGCCGCGGCGGCCCTCGCACTGTCCGCGGCGCAGCGCCGGCTGAGCACTCCGGCGCGGGCCATCCGCCGGCACACGGCCCGGCTGGAGGGCACGATCACCCGGGCGGACGGCACGACCGCCCCCATGGGCCCCGACCTGGTCCTGGACCCGCTGGAAGGAGCGCTGCGGGCGATGTCGTGGGGCCTGATCCTGCTCGCCGCCAGCCTCGCCATCGCCCGCCTGACCTGAACGGCCCAGTCCCGTATTAGGGTTAGCGGCGAAATAACCGGGCGAAAGGGCATTCCCCCGGCGTACAACGCGTACGCGGATCTGCTGCCTACGGACCCTCGTTGGCTCATAATTGGGCTAAGAGGGCCTGGCGAATGGGTATCAGGACAGGGAGCGGTGATCCTGGCAATCACCGTCGGTGTCAAACGGGTGAGAAGCCGACAGGAGAGCACCACGTGACAATCGGCATGACAGTCGATAACAGTGCCCCGCCGCAAAATTCGTCGGTGCGGACCATCATCCTCGGTATCGACCACTCCGGGCGCATCGTCCAGCACGACCGCAACGCCCCGGCTGTGCTCGCCCGCCCTGCCGACCAGTTGCTCGGTGCCAGCCTCAGCGACCTGCTCAGCGGGGATGGCCCCGCTGACAAAAACGCGGGCAAGAACGCGGGCAAACACGCAGGCAAAAACGCCGGCCAGAACGCGGGCAAAAACACGGGCACGGCTGCCGGGACCGCCGAGAGGACCGAAGCCAACGGGACCGCCGGGCGGGTCCCGGGGTCCACCGGATCCGCGGCCCCGGCCGGCGACGACATCGTGGCGGGACTGCTGGAGGCGATCCGGTCTGACCGCGAGGGCACGGCCATGCTCTCGATCCGCACTGAGAGCGGCAAGGCGGACGCGGTGGTCACCGTGCACCCGATGCGCGCCGGCGACGTGAACGTCGCGGCCCTGGCCCTGCTGCGGGTCCCGGCCCCGGTGGCCGAGCGGTTTGTCGACCCGGCGCTGATGCGGCAGGCCCTGCTGGACCGGACGTTCAAGCGGATCGGCGACACCCTCGACTTCGACCATGTCGCCCGCGAGCTGATTACCACCCTGGTGCCGCATTTCTGCAACTCGGGTGGCATCGCCGTGCTGGAGAGCCTGATCGGCGAGGATGAGTTCCCGGCGCACGGGCCGGACGGCTCCCATCCCCTGCGCCGCCTGGCGGTGGCCAATGACGCGGACGAACCCGCCTGGGAGGCCACCTTTCCCATCGGCGAAATCCTCCGCTACCCGCAGGGCTCGCCGTACGTGCTGTGCATGGACTCGGGCAAGCCGGTCCTGAAGGGCAGGATCAGCAAGGACGAGGCGGGAGAGCTGGCCGACATGTGGCAGCGCCAGCCGGTGTCCGACCTGCTGGCCGACGCCTCGATGCTGCTGCTGCCGCTCATCGCGCAGGGCAGCACGCTCGGCTTCTTCGTCTGCGTAAGAAAACCGGGCTACCGCCGGTTCGACGCGTACGATCAGGAAATCGGGATGGAGTTCGCTTCGCGGGCCGCGATCTTCATCGACAACGCCCGGCGGTACAACCGCGAGCACGCCACCGCGCTGACCCTGCAGCGCAGCCTGCTGCCGACCGGCCTGTCCGCGCCGTCCTCGGTCGACGTTCGGCACCGGTACCTGCCGGGCAGCAAGCTCATCGAGGTCGGCGGCGACTGGTACGAGTCGATCGCGCTGCCGGGCGCGCGGGTCGCCCTGGTCGTTGGTGACGTGGCCGGGCACGGTGTCCGGGCCGCTGTGACCATGGGGCGGCTGCGGACCGCGATCCACACGCTCGCGCGGCTCGAGCTGCCGCCCGCTGAGTCGCTGCAGCAACTGGACGAGCTCATGCACACGCTGGGCGAGCGGGAGCCGCACTTCGCGACCTGCGCGTACGCGATCTTCGACGCGGTCAGCGGCACCTGCGAAGTGGCCGTGGCCGGGCATCTGCCACCGCTGCTGGTCCGGCCGGACGGCAGAAACGAGTACCTCGACGTGGCGCCTGCTCCCCCGCTGGGCGTCGGCGAGGGCCCGATCGAGAGCCGCGTGTTCACCATCGAGGACGGCAGCCTGTTCCTGCTCTATACCGACGGCCTGGTCGAGAACCGCACCCGGGACATCGACGACGGCCTCCAGCGGCTGCGGAAGATCTTCAGCGATGGCGCCCCGTCACGTTCGCTGGAGGAGCTGTGCAAGGCAACGCTCGACGGCGTGTACGCCGACCAGCAGCGCGACGACATCGCGGTCCTGCTGGCCCGGCTGTCCCGCATTCCTGAAGACCACCACGCGACCTGGACGCTGGGCCGGGAGCTCACCTCGGTGGGCCGGGCCCGCACGCTGATCCGGGAGCCGATGGAGCGCTGGGGCCTGGAGGACATGATCCCGGTCACCGAACTGCTGGTGTCGGAGCTGGTCACGAACGCCCTGCGGTACTCTCCCGGCGAGGTCACACTGCGGATCGTGCGGGAGGGCGCGCTGGTCTGCGAGGTGGGCGACAACTCCGCCGCGCTGCCCCGGCTGCGGCAGGCCGGCCGGGACGACGAGAACGGCCGCGGCCTTCAGGTGGTCAGCCAGTTCGCGCAGCGCTGGGGCGCCCGCCGGACCCGCACCGGCAAGGTCGTCTGGTGCGAGCAGCCCCTCCCCGGCGTCGAGGTCAATCCTCTGCCGTTGCATTAGTGCTGTGCTGGCCCGGGGGGACGACCCCCCGGAAACCCCCCGCTGCGGGTGCTGGCCCGGGGGGACGACCCCCCGGAAACCCCCCGCTGCGCTTCGCGCCCCGCTGCGGTAACTCGCCGACACACCGGCCACTCGCCCGGGCTAAAGCCCGGGACTCGCTGACCGGTATGAGCGCCTCGCCGTAGCTTGCGCGGGGTACTCGCCCCGCCCCTTATTCATTCGACGGTGACGCTCTTGGCTAGGTTGCGGGGCTTGTCTATGTCGCGGCCTAGCTTGGCGGCCATGTGGTAGGCGAACATCTGCAGCGGGATCGTGAGCAGGATGGGGTCCAGTTCCGGGGTGCAGTGTGGGACGCGGATGACCGCGTCGGCCAGGTCAGCGGGCAGATCGCCGCTCGTCACCGCGATGACGGGGCCACCACGCGCCTTGATCTGCTCGATCGTGGAGATGTTCTTGCTCAGCAGCTCGTCGTCGGGGACCAGCACCACGCTCGGCATGCTCGCGTCGATCAGCGCCAGCGGCCCGTGCTTTAGCTCGGAGGCCTGGTACGCCTCGGCGTGCACGTAGGAGATCTCCTTGAGCTTCTGGGCGCCCTCGCGCGCCACCGGCCAGGCACGGACCCGGCCGACGAAGAACATGTGCTCCGCGCCGGCGAACTGGCCGGCAATCGCGGCGATGTTGTCCTCCTGGGCGAGCACGTGATCGATCTGCTCCGGCAGCGCGCGCATACCCGCCACGATCCTGGCCCCCTCGGCCGCGGACATGTCACGGACCCGGCCGATGAGAAGGGCGAGCAGGGCGAAGGACGCCGCCATGTTGGTCAGCGCCTTGGTGGAGGCGACGGCGATCTCCGGTCCGGCGTGCAGGAACACGCCGCTGCCGCACTCCCGCGCGATCGCGCTGCCGACAACGTTGACGGCGCCCACGACCTGGCCACCCTTCCGCTTCAGCTCCTGGACGGCCATCAGCGTGTCCAGCGTCTCGCCGGACTGGCTGATCGCGACGTAGAGGGTGTCGGGGTCGACCACCGGGTTCCGGTAGCGGAATTCGGACGCGGGCTCGGCGTCCGCGGGTACCCGGGCCAGCTCCTCGACCAGGACGGCCCCGATCTGCCCGGCGTAGTACGCAGATCCGCAGCCGAGGAACTTGACCCGCCGGACCGAGCGGAGCTGGCGGGCGTCCAGGCTGATGCCGCCGAGGCGCGCGGTGGCGAACCGCTCGTCGAGCCGGCCGCGGAACATACGGCGCAGCGCTTCCGGCTGTTCGTGGATCTCCTTCCGCATGAAATCCTCATACGGGCCCAGCTCGTAGTCGCCCGCCTCGGCCTCGACCATGGTCGGCGTCTTGTCCGTGCGCTGGTTGTCCAGCGTGCGCGTCTGGTAGCCGTTGGAGCGCACCGTGGCGACCTCGGCGTCGTCGAGGTAGACGACCTGCTGGGTGTGCCGGACGATCGCGGCGACGTCGGAGGCGATGAACATCTCGTTCTCCCCGATGCCGAGCACGATCGGGCTGCCGTTGCGCGCCACCACCAGCTCGTCGGGATGGCGAACGTCGAGAACCAGCAGGCCGTAGGTCCCCTCGACCCGGCTCAGCGCGCGCAGAACGGCGTCCTCCAGGGAGCTGCCGTCGGTCATCTCGGCCGCGATGAGGTGGGCGAGGGCCTCGGTGTCGGTGTCGGAGACGAGCGGGACGCCGGCGGCGGTCAGCTGGTCACGCAGTTGCTCGGCATTCTCGATGATGCCGTTGTGCACCACGGCGATGTTGCCCGCGGCGTCCAGGTGCGGGTGCGCGTTGATCTTATTGGGCTCGCCGTGCGTCGCCCACCGGGTGTGCCCGATCCCGACGGTGCTACGGACCCGGTCGCTGACCTGATCCCGGAGATCCTGCACCCGCCCTGCGGTCTTGGTGACCTGGAGCCTGCCGCGGTAGACCACCGCCAGGCCCGCGGAGTCATACCCCCGGTACTCCAGCCGGCGCAGCCCTTCCAGCAGTACGGGCACCGCCTCCCGGCGGCCGATGTAGCCCACGATTCCGCACATGAATGCGTCTCCCCCTCCGGGTCAGCCGTACACAATCCGGCGGAGCTGACGCTGCGACAGCGCCGGCGCCGCGAACCGCCGCGTGATTATCTCGGCGGAGATAGCCGACCAGATATCGGCATTCTTGAGTTGGCGGAGCCTCAGCTCGTGATGCCGCCGGCGCACATAGTCCTCGACGGCTTCGTCGAAGTACGCCAGCACGTCCGTTATGACCCGCGCGGCGGTGACGTTCGGCAGGCCCGTCGACGCCGTCACGTGGCGGATCAGGTCGGACTCCACAGATGGGAGCAGCTCCGGCATGACCCCCAATGTGCCATCTTCGGCCCACCACAGCAACTTCCCTGCCCGGAATCGGGCACAATTATCCCTAATTTTCCCGAAACAGGTCTAGAGCTCGCTTATCCGGCTAGAATCCGCCGCAGCCGATGAAGCCGTACCGCCGGAAACGGCAATGCCCGTGTCCCCGGGATGAGGGGACATGGGCATCACGATGTAACAGGCGCCGTCTCAGTTGCTGAGCGTGGTCTTCTGCACCTGAAGCAGGAACTCGGCGTTGCTCTTGGTCTCCCGCATCCGCTCCATCAGGAGTTCAAGTGCCTGCTGCGGGTCGAGGGCATGCAGCACCCGGCGGAGCTGCCAGATGATCTTCAGCTCGTCGGGGGCCATCAGGATCTCTTCCTTGCGGGTGCTGGAGGCGTCCACGTCCACAGCGGGGAAGAGCCGCTTGTCGGCGAGCTCCCGGCGGAGCCG
>Ga0181523_10001862_pt1 | contig 21564 bp, 23 predicted proteins | sample PEATcosm2014_Bin_43_FD_119752 | JGI IMG/M metagenome (GOLD analysis project Ga0181523, IMG submission 119752) | Peatland microbial communities from MTU Mesocosm Facility, Houghton, MI, USA - PEATcosm2014_Bin05_30_metaG | ecosystem: Environmental > Terrestrial > Soil > Wetlands > Peat | place... | reverse complement strand
CTTAGGCCGTCAACACCGCAGAGGCGGCGGGCTCAGCTCGTCACGGTCAGTGTGCGCGCCGGGGAGTACCCGTACTGCACATATCCGGCAAGGTCCGAAGCAACGGCACGGTAGTGCGCGGTACCGACGGTCGAGCCTTTGATCGTGAAGGAGAACGCTCCAGAGCTCGACTCGTGCGTCGACGCGACGTTGTACCACAGGCTGCCCTTGGCTATCTGCAGCTCGATCGTGCGCCCGGCCGCCGCCTTGCTGCCCTTGCCCCTGCCGATCGTGCTGTGCCCACGCTTGATGCTCGTCTGTGACAGCGCGAATGTCACGCTCTGCGGAGCGAGCACGGGATAGCCGATCGCCTTGGAACCTCCGTCCCCCAGCACAAGACCGCTTCCAATGCAGTCCAGTCCCGCGTAGAAGTACGTGCTGGAAATCGCGTTGCCGAGGTCGGTCCACCCCGTCCAGTCCGAGCCGTTCGCCGTCGAGGCTTCCTCGAGGGTGTAGATCGGGCTGGTCCAGTTGGTCTCGACGAACACGTGGGTGACGCCGGCGGGATCCTGGTCGATGGTCTCCCATGCGCCCAGGGTGTGCTCCTTGAGGCCCGGCACGGCGTGGGCCGCACCGAAGCTCGTGCCGTTGAAGAACCGCACCTCGAACAGATTCTTGCCCGTCGTCTGGATGGTGAGCAGCGCGTCACCCGACATCGCGAGCAGATCTTCGTGGTTGAACGTCGCCACCTTCTTGTATGAGGAAGCGACCCCGAAGTTGGAGCTGTCGGCTGCGGGAGCGTACTCAACCGAGGTCGAGTAGTCCGAGAACAGAGAAGCACTTGCGACGAGCACACCACCGCGGTAGTGACCGAGAGCGACGGTGGTCACCTCGGTTTGAGGGAGCGTTGCGGTCGGCGACGGTCCGCTCGCGCCGACCGGGAGGCTCTCGACGTTCGGGCGGTTGCCATCAGTGCCGGCGAACACGATGTGGCTCCCGAGCAGCATTGCGGAGGCCACACCGATCGAGCCGACCCGTACCGGCGCCCCGAACGACACGCCGCCGTTCGTCGAGGAGTACATCACATCGCCACCGAGCGGGTTGGCGTCGCAACAGGCACCCTGCAGGACCTCGACGTGGTTGCTGGAGGGAATGAACACCTGCGGCGCCCCGAACGTGTCGTCATTGCTGAGCGGCGTCAACGTCGTCGTGTGGGAGCAGGCGGCCTTTCCGCGAGCCAGTACGCACACTCTGGTCTTGCCGTTTCCGCCCGATACCCCGTACACCACCACCAAGCTGCCGTCCGGTTCGATCGCGACCGCACCACCGGAAGAATTCGATGTCCCGATCAGGAACGGCTTCAACTCCGGCTGCGGTGAGCCCTTGACTCCCGCCGCAAACGAGGCGGAGGCGACCCCGCTCGCCGTCATGACCAACAGCAAACTGGCTGCTACAACGAGTACGCCAGCGGCGGAGCTACGTACGCGGGTGCGAAACGGCTTCCACGACGAGGCGGCGCTACCGGCGCCGCGTCCGGGCGACAGCGTCGCAGTTGGCAGTGACGTTGATCCAATCGGCGTGGGTAACCGGGTGTCCTCGGTTCAGGTCGACGACAAGGCTCGGCGGCAGGGAGCGTAACCTGCCGTTCGATTCGCCGCTCGCCTCGAGGGGAGCGTCTCTGTCCGTGAGCCAACGAGCTTCGCCTCCGCAGCAGTTGTCCGTCGTTGCAGAGGCGGCTCTTCGCGGTGCGACGGCTCCCGCTTTACTCGGCGGAGGCGTCGAGGCCGATCGGGTTCACGGAGGGGAACGTGCCCGACCTCACGACGTCTCGCGCCAGTGACCGCAGCAGCTCGGTGAGCCGCTCGGTCTCCGTAGCGCCGATCTCGGCATACGGCTGGGCGGCGAGACGGTTCGTATCGGCCTCTATGCCGGAGCGCAGATCGAGGCCGGCCGCCGTAGCCGTCCCGCCGGCGAGGTAGCCGCGCTCGACAAGGCGCCCTTCGGCGGCGGCCCACTCTGCCTCGGACCAGTTTCGGCTGAGACGGAGCACGTCAGCCGGCACGGCTCCGGAGGCAGCATGCACGACGAGCGCCTCGCATCCGTCGAGACCCGCCTGGGTCAGACAGGCGACGTGGCCGTCCCCGCGGTGTTCCCGCAGCACCGTCAGGAGCTGCCACAACGCCGCCACCGGATCAGCCGGGAGGTCGAGGGCCTGGTTGGCGGCTGCCAGCGGGCGACCGACGCACTCGCAGGCCAAGGCCGCCGACTGGGCGATCGGCAAGGCGTCGGCTACAACTCCGGGCAGCTCGTCTCCGACGATGCGGCGCAGAGCCGCCGAGACCGCGTCGGCACGCGCTGCAAGCAAGGTGCCGATCGACGCAAGCTCCCAGGCATCCGGAATGGCCCGCTCCACCCGGGAGCGGTGGAAGTTGTAGAACGTCGCCCGCACGACGCTGGCCGGCACGGGACCAAGGGGCGCTGCCCGGAAAGCGAAGTAGCCCATCCACCAGCCCTTGAGGCCGGCGGCATCAGCGGCCGCCCGCGACTCCTCGGCGAAGTAGGTCAAGGCGTGGACGGGCTCGAGCACCCGCCAACAACGGTCGGCGAGTCGGGCGAAGTCAGCATCGGCCATGGTCGTCACCTTCCTGGAGTTCTTGCCCGACCGCACACTCGAGACGGCTGCCCCGATCCCGGTCCCTCGGCCCGACCAGTATGTCAAAGGGACCCTGGACAGCCGATGCGAAGCGGCGTCTCGTTCTTCCTCGGACCCTGCGGCGACCGGCCGGCTCCGGCAGCGGCCTCGAGCTCAACTCGACCTCGCCCGGCATCTGGCAGCTGCCGCCCGGGCGGTTCCCAGAACGGATCGGGCTGACGCACAGGCGCCCTGGGCGCCCGCGTGCAGTCCCCACTGCGGCTCGAGCGGCCGAATGGGCGGTTCGTCGGTAAAGGCCATAATCGGGCCTCGTGGTACCGCCCCGTCGCCGCCGGCGCCGCTCCGCACGGCCTCCCGGCTCCCGTTCCCGACAGGAGCCGGGACGGGCGCGGCAGCGGCACCCGGGCGCGCCGTTGGACGGCGAGCCTTCTGCGTCGGGCACTACGCCGGGACCGTCGGACGCCCGGCCCATGCCCTTCATCGAGGACCCGATCACGGGTTCTCAGGCCGAGCTGCGTCGCATCCAGCCGTTCGACGCACGCAAGGACTACGTGTGTCCCGGATGCAATCAGGAGATCCGGAGCGGAACCGGCCATGTCGTGGTCGTCCCGCTCAACGCCCCCGACCTGCGACGGCACTGGCACATCCCCTGCCTGGGGCGAGCACGGCGACACGGGCTGCCCTGAGCCCGAATCCGTGGTGGGAAGGCGAGCACCTGGCTGAGCGTTACCCTTGTACGGAGGTGATCACCATGTGGGGCGCTGCTCCGATCCTTGCTGCAGGCACGACTACCCTGACGTCGGGTCAGATGGACGAGGTCTGGGTAGTGGCCGTCCTGTCCGGGGTGCTCGCCTACGCTTTCGCCGTCTACAGCCGCCGGGCGACGGGAACCTACCCGTGGCGGGTGCCCGCGGTGGTCTGGGGCATCTTCGGCGTCCTCGTGCCGGTGCTCAGCTTGCTGCTCGAAGCCGTCGCCCGCCTGACGACGCGACCGGTGCGCCCGCCGGCAGCGGGCCCCTACGGGCCGGGAGGATACGTCGGCGCCAACTCCGCCCACGCCGCTCCCGGGTCGCCCGGCCAGGACGCCGGCGTGAACCCCGGCTGGCCGCCCCCTGCCGAGCCCGGGGCTCGCTGGGAGCCGCCGTCGAGCCCGGATCAGGTGCCCGCAGGGGCAAGTCCGTGGCAGCAGCCGTCGCAGCCGCAGGGTGCCACTTCTCCGGCAGCGCCGCCGTGGCCGCCGCCTCTTGGGCCCGAAGCCTTCCAGCCACCGCCCGGCCAGCCCTACGCCCCGCAGCCCGGCCAGCCCTACACCCCGCAACCACCGCACGCCGGCCCGGGGCCAACGCCACCCTGGCAGGTCCCTTCAGGCACCCCGCCCGCAGGGGGAGCCCAGCCCGGCTTGGCAGGTCCGCAAGGATGGACGCAGCCTCTCCCCTATGTGCCGGCCGTGACGCCTCCCCCGCTCTTCGGCTGGTACCCGGATCCGACGGGGCGCCACGAGGAGCGGTACTGGGACGGGCGCCACTGGTCGCACCGCGTCTCCGACAACTCCGTGCGCAGCGACGACCCGCTCCACCCGACGCCGGACGCCGGCGATCCTGTCGCAGCGGAGGCACCGAGGCAGCCACCGGTCGCCGCACCGCCCGTCGAGCCGGACGACGCCACCGCCTGAGCGCTCAAAACGCTTGCTCGATCACCTCGACCTCACGGCCCCTCACGCAGGCGACGTCGAATCGGATGACGCTCGGGCGCGGCGGACCGAGGTTGGCGAGATAAACGGTCGCAAGACGACGGATGCGGCGCTGTTTCGCCGGCGTGACGGCCTCCGCGGCGCTCCCGAAGCGATCCGATAACCGCGTCTTCACTTCGCAGAACACGAGCTCGCGCCCGCGCCGCAGCACGAGATCGATCTCCCCGCCCGCCACGCGCCAGTTGCGATCCACGATCTCGTAGTTCCGCTCGGCGTACCACGCTGCGGCGCGGGCCTCCCCGTAACCGCCGAGCACCTGCCGCCCGCTCGGCACGGAGTCAGGCGTCCGTCTCGGGCAGCGCCTCCACGTTGACGTCCCTGTAGGTGACCACTCGGACCGACGACACGAAACGAGCGGGACGGTACATGTCCCACACCCAGGCGTCCCCGATCTCGACCTCGAAATAGGTGGTGCCGGCGCCGGCGTGCGGAACGACCTTCACGTCGTTGGCAAGATAGAAGCGGCGCTCGGTCTCCACGACGTACTTGAACATCGGGAGCACGGCCCGGTACTCCTGGTACAGGGCAAGCTCGACTTCCGCCTCGAATTGATCGAGGTCCTCTTCAGCACTCATCGCGCTCCTCGGGACTGTGATGCGCTCTGCCGTGAGTTCACGACGGGCGGATCAGCGGGCGACCCGCTTCTCCTTGATCTTGGCGGCCTTGCCGATCCGGTCGCGGAGGTAGTACAGCTTCGCCCGCCGGACATCGCCCTCGGTGACCCGCTCGATCCTCGAGTACAGGGGAGAGTGGATCGGGAAGGTCCTCTCCACGCCGACCCCGAAGCTCACCTTGCGAACCGTGAAGGTCTCGCGCACCCCGGAGCCCTGCCGGCGGATGACGGCACCCTGGAAGACCTGGATGCGCTCACGGTTGCCCTCCACGACCCGCACGTGCACCTTGACCGTGTCCCCCGGCGAGAAGTCGGGGATGTCGTCACGCAGGTTCGCGCGGTCGACGAGATCGGTTGGGTTCATGACAACGCTCCTCAAGGCGGTCAGCGGATGCAGTAGCGAGAGTCGGTCGACGGCGAGTGCTGGGACAGCAGCACGAGGGCAAGCGATCCGAGCCTGGAGCCGGCGTCTCGACCTGAACTCCTGGTAGGGACAGGATAGCCGGGCTTCGGGGTCCCCCGCACCCGCCAGGGCCCTACTCGAGCTCTGACGGCGAGCCGCCCCCGCCCATCTCGGCTCCCTCATCGTGTGCCGGCTCGAGACCGAACTCCCGCATGAGGTGCGCTTCTGCCTCCGAGAAGCCCCCTCGGGCCTCGATGAGATCCGGGCGGCGCTCCGCAGTCCGTCGCAGGGACTGCGCCAGCCTCCAACGAGCCACCTTGGCGTGATCGCCGCTGCGCAGGACTTCCGGCACCTCCCAGCCCCGGAACGAGGCCGGCCGCGTGTACTGCGGGTACTCGAGCAGGCCGGCGGTGAAGCTCTCCTCGCCGCTGGACTCGTCGTTACCGAGCACGCCCGGCACGAGCCGAGACACCGCCTCGACGATGCTGAGCGCTGCCAGCTCCCCGCCGGCGAGGACGAAGTCGCCCACGGACACCTCGCCGTCGACGAGGTGATCCGCAATCCGCTGGTCGACTCCCTCGTAACGGCCGCACAGGAGGCTGAAGCGGCCGAGGGCGGCGAACTCGACGGCCATGGGCTGATCGAAGCGGCGACCGCCTGGTGACATCAGGAGGAGGGGCCGGGGAGGATCGAGTAGCTCGACGGCGGCAAAGACGGGCTCGGGCGCCAGCACCATGCCGGCGCCGCCGCCGAACGGGGCGTCGTCGACCGAGCGGTGAGGATCGCTGGCAGCCGATCGCAGGTCGTGCACCTGCACGTCGATGCTTCCAGCCCTGCGGGCGCGGCCGAGGATGCTCGCCTCGCAGTAGGCCCTCACGACGTCGGGAAAGATCGTGAGGATGTCGACGCGCAGCGGGGCGGCGTCGCTCACTCGAAGAGACCCTCCGGCGCGTCGACGACGAGCTGCCGGCCGCGTCGCTCCACGAGGAAGCGAAGGGGGACGAGCCAGCCCGTCTCCCCGACGAGCAGGTCGCTCGCCGGGTTCGCCTCCACGGCGACCACGACGCCGTGGGAGGCGCCTGCGATGTCGATGACCTCGCTGCCGATCAGGTCGTGGACAAAGAGCGCCCCCGGGTCCTGCAAGGGTGGTGCGAGCAATTGAGCGCCTCGGAGCGCTTCTGCCGACTCGCGCGTCGATACGCCCTCGAAACACACGAGGTGACGGTGCTGGAACGGGCGCGACGAGACGACGGTCAGGTACGTCGCCTCAGAGCGGGGCGTGCCTGCCGGGCGCACGGCGAGGCGCTGCCCCGCGTCGATCCGCTCGACGCGGTTCGTGACGAGGTTCACCACGACCTCGCCACGCAAGCCATGGGCCTTCGTCACGTGCCCGACCTCGAGGAGGTCGTCGCAACCTATGGCCTCAGGCACAGCCGACGCGTCGTCAGTCGACGATGTCGACGGACGCCTCCGTTCCGTCGCCGGCGGCCGCGGCACGCACGAGCGTGCGGATCGCTTGCGCCGTCCGTCCCTTGCGCCCGATGAGGCGGCCCATGTCTCCCTGCGCCACGTGTACCGAGAAGCGCAACCCGCCCCGCCCCTCGCTCACTTCCACCACGACGGAGTCCGGGTCGTCGACGAGGGCACGCGTGACGTGCTCGAGAACGGCCCTGGCGGCCGCACCGTGCACGCGGTTGACGGTGAGGTCGTCGTCGCCGTCCTCTCGATCGGCGGCCTCGCCTTCGTCCTCGTCGTCCTCTTCCTCTTCGTCGTCCTCGCCATCGTCCTCGACGTCGCCTGCTTCGTCCTCGACGTCGTCGGCCTCATCGTCGACGTCGGCCTCATCGTCGAGAGCGTCCTCGGCATCCTCGTCGTCGTCCTCGTAGCCGTCGTCGGCGACGGAGCCTGCCGGCTGTGCACGGCTGAAATCAGGCTCCTCGAACATCGACCCTTCGTCCATGGCTCTCAACCTTCCTCGGCGTCAGTTGCGGCAGGCGCCGCCTTTGCTGCCGCAGGCTTCTTCTTCGGGGTCGCTTTGCCGGCAGGGCCCTTGCGGGAGGGGCGGGTGCGATCCTTCGCCGGCTTGGCCGAGCGGGTCGCCTGGTACTCGCTCCAGACGCCGGAGATCTCGAGGAGCTTGCGCACGGTCTCGGTCGGCTGTGCCCCCTTCGCCAACCATTCGAGGGCCTTGTCGCTCTTGACGGTGATCTCGGAAGGGTCCGAGCGCGGCGCGTAGGTGCCGACGATCTCGATGAATCGACCGTCGCGGGGCGAGCGGCTGTCTGCGGCGACGATTCGGTACGTCGGTTGCTTCTTCTTGCCTACGCGCATGAGGCGGAGCTTGACGGACAAGGGTTTCTCTTTCTGTTGATTCGAATCGATCAGTTGCCGGACCGGCGCACGCCTAGCGCGTGCCCCGGCTCGATGGAGTGAATCGGCCGCCCTTTTGCTTGCTCTTGCCGGGTTTCTTGGCGGTGCCGTTCACCATGCGGCTCATCGGCCCGAGGGACCGAACCATCTTCTGCATCTCCTTGAACTGCTTGAGCAGATTGTTGACCTCCGTCGTGGAGGTGCCGCTGCCGTTGGCGATGCGAAGACGTCTCGTACCGTCGATGACCGTCAGGCCGCGGCGCTCGTCCGGCGTCATCGACTTGATGATCGCCTCGACCCGACCGACGTCCTTGTCGTCGATCTTGGCATCTCGGAAATCTTTCGGCACGCCGGGCAGCATGCCGAGCATGCCCTGCAGGGGCCCGATCCGCTTGATCTGCTGCAGTTGCTCGAGAAAGTCCTCGAAGGAGAACTGCCCGGCCATGAGCCGCTCGGTGGCCTTCTCGGCCACCTTGGAGTCGTATTCGCGCTCCGCCTTCTCGATGAGGCTGAGCACGTCGCCCATCCCGAGGATGCGGCTGGCGAGGCGATCCGGGTGGAAGATCTCGAATTCGGACGTCCGCTCGCCCTCGGAGACAAAGGCGATCGGCTTGCCGACGACCTGCTTGACCGAAAGCGCTGCGCCCCCGCGGGCATCGCCGTCGACCTTGGTGAGGATGACGCCGTCGAGGGCGAGGGCGTCGTTGAAGGCTTCCGCCGTCCGCACGGCGTCCTGGCCGGTCATGGCGTCGACGACGAAGAACGTGTAGTCCGGATCGATGGCCTGCGAGATCGCCTTCACCTCGGCCATGAGGGCGTCGTCGATGGCAAGGCGGCCGGCGGTGTCCACGATCACGACGTCACGACCGAGCCGCAGTGCTTCGGCCACACCCTTGCGGGCGACGCTGACGGGATCGCTCGGCTCGGAGAAGACGGGAACGCCGACGTCGGGATCCTCTCCGAGGATGCGCAGCTGCTCGACGGCGGCCGGGCGCTGCAGGTCAGCGGCGATGAGAAGGGGCCGGCGGCCCTGCCTCTTGAACCAGCGAGCCAGCTTGGCGGCCGCCGTCGTCTTGCCGGAGCCCTGCAGGCCGGCCAGTAGCACGACGGTCGGCGGCTTGGAGGCGTAATGGATCTTGAGCGGCTCGCCGCCGAGGGTGCTCGTGAGCTCCTCGTTGACGACCTTGATGACTTGCTGAGCAGGCGTGAGGCTCTTCGAGAGCTCCGCACCGCTGCAGCGCGCCCGAATGCGCTCGATGAGGTCCCTGACGACGTTCAGGTTGACGTCGGCCTCGAGGAGGGCCACCCGGATCTCCCGGAGGACCTCGTTGACCTCGGCGTCGCCAAGACGCCCGCGGCTACGCAGGCTCTTGAGGATCCCCTCGAAGCGGTCGGTCAGCGTCTCGAACATGAGCCTTGCCAGGTTAGTCGGGGTGGAGGCCTGCCCCGGGACCGTCAGCCGAAGAGAGCTGCCACGAACTCGGCCGCATCGAAGTGGACGAGGTCGGCGGCCGTCTCTCCGACTCCTACCAGCTTGATCGGCAGACCGAGCTCGCTGCGGATGGCGAGGACGACACCACCCTTGGCCGTCCCGTCCAGCTTCGTGAGGACAACCCCGGTGACGGAGACGGCTTCGGTGAACTGTTTGGCCTGCACGAGACCGTTCTGGCCGGTCGTGGCGTCGAGGACGAGGAGGACCTCGGTGAGCTGCCCGGGCGGCCGTTCCGCCACGCGGCGGACCTTGCGCAGCTCCTCCATGAGGTTGATCTTCGTGTGGAGCCGTCCGGCCGTGTCGGCCAGCACGAGATCGGCGCCGCGGGCGGCGGCGTGGGCGACGGCGTCGAAGATGACCGACGACGGGTCGGCGCCGTCGGCGCCCCGGATGAGCGTGGCGTCGGCTCGCTCCGCCCACGTCTCGAGCTGCTCGCCGGCCGCCGCCCGGAAGGTGTCGCCCGCTGCCAGCACGACCGTGCGGCCCTCGGCACGCTCGCGGGCTGCCACCTTGCCGATCGTTGTCGTCTTGCCGACGCCGTTCACGCCGACGAACAGCCACACGGTGGGGCCCTCACCGTCCCCGTAGGAAAGGGCCGGCTCGTCGCCCGCAAAGATCGCCTCGAGGTCCGCCCGCAACGCCGCCAGCAGGGCTTCCGGCGTCTTTTCGACCTCTCCCGACCGCACGCTCGCCTTCAGCTCGTCGAGTACCCTCGTCGTGGTGGCGATGCCGGCGTCCGCTAGCAGGAGGGCTTCTTCGAGCTCCTCGAAGGTGGTGTCGTCGACGGCCCTGCCCCGGATGCCGTCCAAATAGCCGCCGAGCAGCTGGCGGGCTTTGCCGAGCCGGTCGCGCAGCGCCGGGCGCCCCGCCAGGACAGCCTCGGCGGCGGGCACTTCTTCGACCTCGGCCGCCTCGCCCGGTGGGGCGATGACCTGCGTCGCCGAGGATCCCGGACCCGCCACGCGAGGGAGGGCCACGCGAGGTCGCGCCCGCAGGCGGCGAGAACGGCTCGACACGCCGATGCCGACGCCGAGCAGGACGACGACGAAAACGGCAACGAGGACGATGACGAGGACCATGGCCGGGCGAGCCTACCGGTGCTGGCCGAAGAGCACTTTCGCCCTCGCCGGCGGCCTCGTCGGCAATTCTGGCCACGGTCGAGCGGCGCCGGCGCCGGCCGTGCGAGCCCCGGTCGAGCGTCCCTCCGGCGCGCCGCCAGCCAGCCGCGCTCAGCCCGTTCGGGTAGTCCTCGACGCAGCGAGCCGCTCGCTCACGACCTTGGAGGCGCCGCCCGGTTGCAAGGTGACGCCGTAGAGAACGTCGGCGGACTCCATCGTGCGCTTCTGGTGGGAGACGACGAGGAGCTGCGCCTCGCTCCGGAATTCGTCCATGAGGTCGAGGAAGCGGTGGAGGTTGATGTCGTCGAGGGCGGCCTCGACTTCGTCCATCAGGTAGAAGGGCGACGGCCGGCTGCGGAACACGGCGAACAGGAAGGCGAGGGCGACGAGGGAGCGCTCCCCGCCGGAGAGCAGCGAGAGGCGGCGCACGTTGCGGCCCGCCGGGCGTGCCTCGATCTCGACACCCGTGGCGAGCAGGTCGTTCGGGTCGATGAGGCTGAGACGCCCCGTGCCACCGGGGAACAGGGTGGAGAAGAGCGCCTCGAAGTGGCGCGCCACGTCCGCAAAAGCCTCCGTGAACCCGTTGACGATCTCCTCGTCGACCGCACGTACGACTCGCGACAGCTCGCGGCGGGCGGCCCGGACGTCGTCGAGCTGCCCGGCGAGGAAGCGGTCACGTTCCTCGAGGGCGGCCAGCTCCTCGAGGGCAAGCGGGTTGACGGGGCCGAGCAGGCGCAGCTCGCGGTCGAGCTCTCGCAGACGTGCCGCCGCCGGCGTCCCCGGTGGGAGCTCGGGGCACGGCGCCGCCATGGCCTCTGCCGGCTCGGTCTCGAGATCGTTGCGGAGCGTCTGGACGGCTGCCTCCAGGCGCACGCGCAGCTCGGCCAGCTCGAGCTCCACGCGCTGCAACCGCTCACGAACGCCGGCGAGCTCACGCTCGGCGCCCGTGCGGGCCGCCCGCGCCTCGGACAAGCGGCTCGTGATGGAAGCGACGGCGGCGTCGTGCACGGAGCGGCGTTCCCGCAGCACGGCGAGCACGGCGGCCAGCTCGCTGCGCAGGTCGTCCACGGCCGCCGCCAGGCGCTCGAGCGCCCGCGTCGAGGTCTCGAGGGCCTGACGCCGGCCGGTCGCCTCGGCGCGGGCCGTCTCGTACCCGCTGAGCCTGGCCTCGACCTGGCGATGGCGATCGCCCAGCATGCTCTGGCGTTCGTCGAGGCCGGCGGCCCGGATCTCCCAGTCGGCACGGCTGGAGGCGAGCGATCGCGCCCACTCGTCGAGGCGGCGGCGCTCAGCGGCGGCCACCTCGGCGACGTCCGCAATGTCCCGCTCGAATTGCTCGGCAAGGGCCAGCTCGGCCTCGCCCGCCTCGAGGGCGGCCCCCAGCACCGACACCTGGCGCCGGAGCTCCCCGAGGCCGGCCGAAGCGAGCGGCACCTGCTCGCGCAGCAGCTGCAGGCGCCGAGCCAGCTCCTGTTGCTGCGCCTTGCACTGCCGCTCCTCGGCCGAGGCTGTGGCGAATCGACGCCCCGACTCGGAGGCGTCCTGCCGCTCCAGCGCGTAGGCCTGGCGGGCCGCTTCGGCGAGCGCCCGAGCCTCCGCCGCCTCCCCCTCGGCCAAGACGGCGTCGAGGCGAACGACCTCGAGGGCGGCCTTCGTGGCGCCTGCCCGCCCGGCCCCGAGGCGCCACTCGTCTGCAGAGAAGCGGTCCCCCTCCAAGGTGACGACGACAATGCCGGCGGGGAGGGTCTCGACGAGATCGAGAGCCGTGGCGAGATCGCGGCGGCACAGCACGACGCCGGCGAGCAAGCGGTCGAGGAGGGGGTCGACGGCGGCGTGGGTCGCCCGCACGCACGAGCGCAGCAGCTCGGTTCCGGCCGGCGCGCTCGGGAGCCCGGCGGGCGGGACCCCGGGCTCGGCTCGCACGACCGATCCGTCGATCCCGCAGCTGCGGAGGTGCTCGATGGCGCTGCGGGCCTCGCCGGAGCCCTCGACGACGACGGCCCTGAGCGCCTCGGAGACGCCCGCCTCAAAAGCCAGCTCGCAACCTTCGTCGAGCTCGACGACGTCGAGGAGGGTGCCGAGGACGCCCGGGCGGCCGGCGAGGTGTTCGACGCCGGCCCGCGCATGGGCCTCGTCGAGCGCCATCTGGAGCGCATGGGCGCGGGCGGCGAGGCCCTGCGAGCGCTCGACAGCCTCACGAGCGGTCGCCTCCGTCGTCATCACGGCGGCCGCTGCCGCCCGTTCGGCGTCCTCGGCGGCGATGAGGAGCCCTCGGGCGGCATCGGTCTCGCCGCGACGGCGATCGGCGTCGAGATCCGCCTGAGCGACGGCGACCTCCAGCTCGGCGACCTGATGAGCGAGCGCAGACTCGCGCTCGGCGGCAGCGGCGAGCGCCTCGCGGGCCGCGGCCAGCTCGTCGCGCACGCCGTCGCGCAGCCGTCGCAGGCGGGCGGCCTCACCGGCAGCCTCCACGGGCGATGCACCTCCGGCCGGGTACTGGCGGCCCGCCCACACCTCCTCGGCGGCGGCGAGGTCATCGGCTTCGGTCTGCAGCGCCAGCCGCTCCGGCCGTAGGCCGTCGGCCAGGGCCGAGGTCTCGGCCAGCTCGGCCTCGATGCGGGCGGCCTCCGCCTCGAGGGAGGCGACGACGTCGGTCTCCATGCTCTGCGCCAACGCCTGTGCGACGCTCCGGCGCCGCTCGGCGATGACGTTGCCGATACCGCGAGCGCGCTCGGACAGGCGCTCGGCGACACCGAGCCCCGAGACGACGTCGTCGGCCTGCTCGGTCCTGAGGGCGCCCTCGGTGACGGCGACGAACTCGTCGAGGCGGGCGAGCTCCGCTTTGAGCCGGCCGTCGGCGGTCTGGAGGGACTGGCGGGACGCCTCCGCTTCGGCGAGGCGCTGCTTCAGCGACGTGAGCTCCGTGCCGGCCAGGAAGAGGCGGAGCGCCCGCAGCTCGGAGGCGAGGGCGTCGTGGCGGCGGGCCGCTTCGGCTTGGCGCTCGAGCGGGCGCAACTGGCGACGCACCTCCCGGTGCAGATCCTGCAGCCGCAGGAGGTTGGCCTCTGTCGACTCGATCCGCCGCTCCGCCCGCTCGCGGCGGCGCCGGAACTTGAGGATGCCGGCGGCTTCCTCGATGACCGCCCTCCGGTCCTCCGGACGCGCCTGCAAGATGGCGTCGAGCTGGCCCTGGCCCATGATGACGTGCTGCTGGCGCCCGACGCCGGCGTCCGACAGCAGCTCTTGGACGTCGAGCAGCCGGCAGGCGGCCCCGTTCATCGAGTACTCACTCTCGCCGGTGCGAAACAGCGTCCGGGTGATCGTCACCTCGGCGAGGTCGACCGGCAGCCGGCGGGAGGAATTGTCGATCGTGAGCGACACCTCTGCCCGCCCGAGGGCCGGCCGCTTCGAGGTGCCGGCGAAGATGACGTCGTCCATCTTGGACGAGCGCACGACGCGGGGGCCCTGGGCGCCGAGCACCCAGGCGACGGCATCGACGACGTTCGACTTACCCGATCCGTTCGGGCCGACGATGACGGTGACGCCGGGCTCGAACTCGAGCGTCGTCGGGTCGGCGAACGACTTGAACCCTCGCAGGGAAAGCGACTTGAGGTACACGGCGGGGATCACGCTACCCGCCGGGGACGCCCTTTCCGGGGATCCGTCCCCCTGCCGGGACGGGCCGGCTCCCCGCTGCGTTGAACGACGGTTCAGCGTTGGCAACGCTCGCAACAGTAGGCAACACGAGCCCCAAAGCGCACCCTCGTGATGGGCGTCCCGCACGTCACGCACGGCTCGCCGAGGCGGTCGTAGACGTTGTGGTGCAGCTGGTAGGAGCCGAGGCCGCCCATGAGGTCGCGGTAGCGCTCGTCGCGCAGCGACGATCCTCGCAGCTCGACGGCTTTGCCCAGTAGGCGCACGGTGGCGCCCGAGAGGCGGGCGATCTCCTTGGAGCTGAGCGTTTCGGTCCGGCGCTCCGGGCGGACGCCGGCGGCAAAGCAAATCTCGTCGGCGTAGATGCTCCCGATCCCCGACACGACGCCCTGGTCGGTGAGCGCCGCCTTGAGGGCGACACGATGGCCGGCGAGGCGCCCGCCCAGTACCTTCGGCGTCAAGCCGTCGACGAGGGGATCCGGCCCGAATCGGGCGAAGTCCGCCGGGAGACCGTCCGGGCCGACGTCGTCGGTGACGTACCACTCGCCGAAGGTCCTCGGGTCGACGAAGCGGAGCTCGCTGCCGTCGCCGAGCCTCGCCACGACGTGGGTGTGGGGCGGCGCCGGCGGCAGGGAGGGGTCGCCGGGGTCGGCCACCCAGAGGAGCTGCCCGCTCATGCGGAGATGGATGACGAGCACTTCGGCGTCGTCGAGCACGAGGGCGAGGAACTTCCCCTTGCGGCGGGCGGCCGTCACGGTGCGGCCGACGAGGCGGGTCACGAGCTCGCCCGCCGCCTGGCGCCGCACCGTGCGACGCCCCGTCACGGTGACCTCCACGAAGCGCTGCCCGACGATCCGCTCCTCGAGACCGCTCCGGACGGTTTCGACTTCAGGCAGCTCTGGCACGCGTCGCCTCTGCTGCTCTCGGGCCGGACGGCTCAGCCGGCGCCGTAGGGCGCAGCCGGCTGCACGACGTCAAGACCGGCCGGCAAGCGGGCGAGGAGGGCGACGAAGGCCTCCTCGGCCGCCCGCCGCTCCGCATCCTTCTTCGAGGTGCCCTCACCGGTGCCGAGGTGCTCGCCGCCGACGACGGCCTGCGCCGTGAAGTGCTTGGCGTGGTCAGGCCCCCGCTCCTGCACGATGTAGAGGGGAAGGCCGAGCGACAGCTGAGCGGCGAGCTCCTGCAGGCGGTTCTTGGGGTCGCCGAGACGGGCTTCCGATGCGACGGCGGCGATGCGGGGCCCCAGCAGCTCGAGCACGAACGTGCGAGCGCCCTCGACGCCGGCGGAGAGGTAGACGGCACCGATGACCGCTTCCAGGCAGTCGGCGAGGATCGACGACTTGTCGCGCCCACCCGAGCTCTCCTCGCCCTTGCCGAGCAGCAAGGCCCCCCCGAGCCCGAGCGCCCTCGCCACCGGGGCGAGCGCCAGCGTGCTCACGACGGCCGCCCGCACGCGGGCGAGGTCTCCTTCGGGCAGGTCGGGGAACGAAGCGTAGAGGTGATCCGTCACCACGAGGCCGAGGACGGCATCGCCGAGCAGCTCGAGACGCTCGTTGGACGACTGCGGGGGTGACTCGGCGCAGTAGGAGCGGTGCGAGAGCGCCTGGCGCAGCAGCTCCGGCGGGAGCTCGTATTCGCACAGGCGCTCGGCGAAGGACTGCTCGGCGGCATCCGCCACGGCGATGCCCGCCGGCTCAGGCGGCTTCGAGCTTGGCGGTGACGTAGTCGACCGCGTCGCGCACGGTGCGCAGGTCCTCGAGGTCCTCGTCGTCGATCCGGAAGCCCTCCACGCGGTCGCTCAGCTCCTCCTCGAGGGCCTCGACGAGCTCGATGAGGGCGAGGGAATCGGCGTCGAGGTCGTCGGCGAACGAGGAGGACTCCGTGATGCCGGCGGCGTCGATCTCGAGGATCTCGGCCAGCTGGTTCCGGACGATCTCGAGGACGTCGCTTCGTGTCAAGCCGCTGCCGGTTGTCTCAGCCACGTTGGGCTCCTTGCTCGGGTCGGTCTTCGCGTCGGATGCTATCGCCGGGACGGCCCGGTGGTCAGGGCTCGGAGCGGGTCCGGGGTCCTATGCGTCGCTGCGGGCGACGGCGGCTGCCAGCTTGTCCGAGAGGCCGCCCTGCGCGAGGTCGTGACCGGCGCGCACGGCGTTCACGATCGCCTTGGCGGAGGAGGAGCCGTGGCTGATGATGCAGACGCCCTTCAGGCCGAGCAGCATGGCGCCGCCGGTGTTCTCGGGGTCGAGCGGCTCGGCACGCTGCAGGAGTCCGGGCAGCAGGACGTCCCCGGCGGCCGTGTTCTCCGGCGTGGCGGCGAAGACCCCGAGGAGGATGTCCATGAAGACCCGCAGGGCCCCCTCCAGGGTCTTGAGGGCGACGTTGCCGGTGAAGCCGTCCGTCACGATGACATGGACGCCGCCGGCGAGCAGGTCACGACCCTCCACGTTGCCGACGAACTCGAACGGCTCGGACGAGGCGCCCGCCGCCAGCCGGGCGTGGGTGTCCTTCGTGAGGAGGTTGCCCTTCGAGGACTCCTCGCCGATCGAGAGCATGGCGACCTTCGGCCGCTCGAGGCCGTACCGTTCGCGGTAGAAGGCGGCACCCATCTGGGCGAACTGCACGAGCCACTCCGGCTGGCAGTCGGCGTTGGCGCCGGCGTCGACGAGCACGGTGGGGGCGTCGCCGAGGGCGGGTAGCGGCGTGGCGATGCAGGGGCGGGAGACGCCGGGCAGGCGCCCCATGCGGAGCAGGGCGCTCGCCATCGTGGCGCCCGTGTTGCCGGCGCTCACCATGGCACAGGCCTTGCCGTCGCGGACCGCCTCGGCCGCCCGCACGAGCGAGGAGTCCTTCTTCGTGCGCACGCCGCGGGCGGCGTCCTCCGACATGCCGACGACCTCGCTGGCGGCGATGACCTCGAGATCTCCCGTGTCACCGAGCGTCCCGTCCGTCGGGCCGACGAGGACGACCGGGATGCCGAGCTCCTCGGTGGCGCGGCGGGCGCCCGCCACGATCTCGCCCGGGGCCCGGTCACCCCCCATGGCGTCGACGGCGACCGGGAGCCCGGCCGGGCTGCCGCTCACCGGGCTGCCGGCGTCATCGCGCCGGCCCGCTCATCGCGGGCCGCTCATCACACACGGCCCGATCATCGGGCCCGAGGGGAGACACCCGGCGCCACGGCACGGGTGCGCTGCGCCGTCAACCGACGTCGATCGCCTGCCGGCCGTGGTACCAGCCACAGTGCGAGCAGACGACGTGCGGGAGCTTGGCGCGGCGGCACTGCGGGCAGATGCTGCGCGGCGGCTCCTTCAGCGTCCAGGCTGAGGCTCGGCGGCTCCGGCTCTTCGATTTCGATGTCTTCTTCTTGGGGACGGCCATCGTCGTTTCCTTAATCGGTCCGAGGGTCGGGCGCCTCGCACGAGCAGGTCTCGTGGTTGCGGTTCACACCGCACTCGGGACACAAACCCCGGCAGTCGTCCTGACAGAGTGGTGCGAGCGGCAGCTCCAGGATACAAGCATCGTGGACGATGGGTTCCAAGTCGAGAAAATCGCCCGCGATCCCGTAGCCGAGATCGGGCTCGGGATGCTCGGTGCAGATCTCGTCGACGACGGCGACGAGGTGCCCCTGAGCCGTTCCGAGGCACCGCCGGCAGGTTCCCTCGAAGGGCGAGCGCACGAGCCCCTTCACCGTGAGGCCGCCGATGGCGGACTCCACGATGCCGTCGAAGGAGACGGGAACGCCGTCGGGCACCCAGGCGTCGCTGATCGCCAGCTCGGGGATGACGGCCGAGATCTCGACTTGGTGCACGGAGCCGGGATGGCGACGGAGTGCGGCGACGGGCAGCAGGAAGGGCCTGCCTCGCGAGGGCTCGGGCATTCAGGCGTCCTGGTCGAAGAGCCCGTCACCGTCTTCGGGATCACCCTCGGCGGCGAGGAAGCCATCCTCCTCGGCCTCCTCGCGGGGGTCGTCGGGGACGGCGGCGAGCCGCTCGCGACCGGAACGCACCGTCTTCATGGTCCGGTCGAGCACGATCTCGAAACCGGCCAGCTTCTGGTCGATGTAATCCTCCGCTTCGTGCCGCAGCCGGCGCCCCTCTGCCTCGGCGTCCTCCACGAGGCGCACGGCGCGGTGCTCAGCCTGCCGGACGATCTCGGTCCGCTGCACCATGCGCTCGGCGTGCACGCGGGCGTCCTCGATGATCTCGGCCGCCTCGCGCCGGGCGGCCGCCACGACCTCGTCGCGGTCCTTCAGGAGGCGCCGGGCGCGCCGCAGCTCCTCGGGGAATTCGTCCCGGGCGGCCTCGAGCAGCTCGAGCACCTCGTCGCGCGTCACCATGACGGAGGAGGAGAGCGGCACGGACTTCGCCGTCGAGACGATGTCGATCAGCTCGTCGAGGACGCCTTCGACGCCGCCGTCGGCCTCCGCCGCCTCCTCGAGGTCGGCGCCCGGCCCGAACTGCGTCGGATCGCTCATCGCAGGGCCTTCAGGCGACGGTTGACGGGGTCGGGCACGAAGCCGCTCACGTCGCCTCCGAATCGCGCCACTTCGCGGATGAGACGGCTCGAGATGTAGGCGTACTGCGCTCCGGTCGGGAGGAAGAGGGTCTCGATGCCCGAGAGCTCCCGGTTCATCTGCGCCATCTGCAGCTCGATCTCGAAGTCGGAGACGGCCCGCAGCCCCCTCACGATGACCGTGGCGCCCACGTCCCTCGCCATCTCGACGACGAGCGTCGACATCGCCACGATGCGCACGGTCGGCAGGTGGGCGAGCGACTCGGCGAGCATCTCCTCACGGTCTTCGATGGTGAAGAGCGGCTCTGCCTTCTGCGGGTTGCGCAGCGAAGCCACGACGACTTCGTCGAACAGGCTCGAGGCGCGCTCGACAACTTCGAGGTGCCCGTTGTGGAACGGATCGAAGGAGCCGGGGAACAGAGCGATCGTCAAGCGGTGTCCTTGTCAGGGTCGGGTTCGTCAGCTACGTCGGGCGAGGCGGGTGCCGCCTTGTGTGCGGCCGGGGCAATTGGTACCCCGTCGGCAGACGAGTCAGCTGCGGCGCCTCGTGTGGCCTGCAGCAACGTCACGAGCGTACCGCCGTATCGGTACTCGCGAGAGACGGCGTAGGTTCCCGTCTCACAGAGCGGGGAACGATGCTCGACGAGGACGGTGGGGGCGCTCAGGTGGGCGAGGAGCCGGCCCCAGGCGTCGAAGTCGTAGGGCGGATCGGCCAGCACGAGATCGGCGGCCTGGCGACCGTAGGTGGAGAGCCACGAGAGCACCTCGGCGCGGGCGATCTTGACGCCGCCGGCACCGAGGTAGCCGGTGACCTCGAGGTTGTGCTCGATGGCGAGGACGGCTCGGCGGTCGCTCTCCACGAAGGTCACGGCGGCGGCGCCCCGGGAGAGCGCCTCGATGCCGAGCGCTCCGCTGCCGCTGAACAGGTCGAGCACGACGGCACCGGAGACGAGGTCACGGGACTCGAGGACGTCGAACATCGCCTCCCGCACGCGCTCGCTCGTGGGGCGAAGTCCGGGCAGTTCGGGCGACACGAGGCGCCGGCCCTTGGCGTCGCCGGCGATCACGCGCAGCACCGCCGGCCCTCCTCAGCTGCGGAAGAGGAACTGGCGCTCCTCCTCCGAGACGAAGAGCTCGACCTCTTCCCAGAGCAGGCGGTTGCCGGCATCTGCCAGCTCCGGGTCGTCGTCCATGATGGCGGTGGCGACCTCACGTGCCCTCACGACGAGCTCGCGGTGGTTGCGCAGGTTTGCCAGCTTGAGGTCGCTGCGGCCCTTCTGGCGCGAGCCGAGCACGGTGCCGCCCCCGCGCAGGTCGAGATCCGCCTCCGCCAGCTCGAAGCCGTTCTGCGTCCTCACCATCGCCTCCAGCCTTCCTTCGGCGAGCTCGGTCACGGGGTCGGCCAGCAGGTAGCAGTAGGACGTGGCCTCCCCGCGGCCGACGCGGCCGCGGAGCTGGTGGAGCTGGGCGATCCCGAAACGGTCGGCGTCCTCGATCACCATCACGGTGGCGTTGGAGACGTCAACGCCGACCTCGACGACCGTCGTTGCCACGAGGATCTGGATCTCTCCCGCCCGGAAGGCGGCCATGACACCGTCCTTGTCCTTGGCGGGCAGCTGGCCGTGCAGGAGACCGACGCGATAGCCCGCCAGCTCGCCGCTCAGGCGGTCGCGCTCTTCCGCCGCCGAGCGGGGCGGCGGGCGCTCCGCCTCGAGATCGATGGCGAGGCGGCCGTCGCCGGCCCCGGCAGCGAAGGACGGGCGGACCGGCTCGTCGCCCTCGGCGTCGTCGTCCTCCGCCATCTCATCGAGGCCCTCGTCCCAGCCCTCCTCCTCCATCACGCCGGCGCCCACGAGCGGGCACACGACGTAGATCTGGTGGCCCGCCTGGAGCTCGGCCCGCACCCGCTTCCAGGCCGTCTCCTGCTGGTCCCAGCCGAGCAAGCGCGTCGTGATGGGCGTGCGGCCCGGCGGCATCTCGTCGAGGGTCGTGTGGTCGAGGTCGCCGTAGACGGTCATCGCCGCCGTGCGCGGGATCGGCGTCGCCGTCATGACGAGCAGATCCGGCTCCGCACGTCCCTTCTCGGCGAGCGCCGCCCGCTGTTCCACACCGAAGCGGTGCTGCTCGTCCACGACGACGACGCCGAGCGAGGAGAAACCCACGTCACCGGTCAGCAACGCATGCGTGCCCACGATGACGTCGAGCTGCCCGCTCTCGAGCTGGGCGAGGAGGCGAGCGCGCTCGCCCGCCGGCGTCCGGCTCGTGAGCAGCTCCACGAGGAGGGGGCGCTCGCCGCCGAGCCGGCTCGGGTCGCCCACGATGAGCCCTTCCAGCAGGCTGCGGACCGAGAGGTAGTGCTGCTCGGCGAGCACCTCGGTCGGCACCATGAAGGCGCCCTGGTGCCCCCCTTGCACCCCGTACAAGAGGGCGGCGACGGCCACGACGGTCTTGCCGGAGCCGACATCGCCTTGCAGCAGCCGGTTCATCGGGTGCCGCTGCGACAGGTCGCCCGCGATCTCGCGAATGGCGCGGCGTTGCGCACCGGTGAGGGCGAAGGGCAGGCGCTCGACGAAGCTCGCCACGAGGCCGCCGGGCGTCGTGTCGTGCACGATGCCGACGCTGGAGGCGGCGAGCGCCCGCTTCTTCCGCACGAGGAGGAGCTGCAGCCGCAGCAGCTCGTCGAAGGCCAACCGGTTGCGCGCCCGATCCTTGTCCGCCATCTCATCGGGGGCGTGCACGTCGTGGTAGGCGGCGGTGCGGCCGACGAGCCGCAGGTCGCCGAGGTGGCGGGGGGCGACGGGGTCGGCGAACTCGCCCGCCCGCTCCAGCGCCTCGGTGACGTAGCGGGAGATCTCGACGGAGTTGACGTTGGCCTTTCCCGACTGCGGGTAGATCGGCACGATGCGCCCCGTCTGGTCGCCCACGAGGTCGATGACCGGGTTGGCCATCTGCCGCTGCCCGCGGTAGAGGCGCAGCTTGCCGAACACCGTCACCGTCTGGCCCTCGGAGAATTGCCGGGCGCG
>Ga0181523_10001860_pt1 | contig 21569 bp, 23 predicted proteins | sample PEATcosm2014_Bin_43_FD_119752 | JGI IMG/M metagenome (GOLD analysis project Ga0181523, IMG submission 119752) | Peatland microbial communities from MTU Mesocosm Facility, Houghton, MI, USA - PEATcosm2014_Bin05_30_metaG | ecosystem: Environmental > Terrestrial > Soil > Wetlands > Peat | place... | reverse complement strand
GCTCCAGTCCCGGAACTCGATCCACAGGGATTGCGGTCGAGAGCGTAAGGGTTGCGAGTAAGTCCGCCGCGCCCGCTCCATCCGCTGGTCGAATGACCGGAGCGAATATTGGCCCACTCGCTGAGATTCGTCTTGCCCAGGATCACCACGCCGGCCTTGCGCAACTGCGCCGCGACAAAAGCGTCGTTTGAAGGACGAGATCCCAGCAGCGCCAGCGAACCTGCCGTCGTATTCATACGGTCCCCGGTATCGATATTGTCCTTGATAAGGACGGGAATGCCATGCAGCGGCCCGCGCGCTCCCTTCGACTTGCGCTCCTGGTCGAGGGCGTCGGCAATCTGGAGCGCATCGGGGTTAACTTCGATGACGGCGTTGACCTTGGGTCCGGATTTGTCGACCTCCTGAATGCGCGCCAGATATTTCTCGGTCACGGAGCGGGAAGAGTGTTGGCCGGACTGCAATGCCTTCTGCAGATCGTCAATGGTGATCTCGTCGAGCTCGAAGTCCTGCTTGAAATCCACGACCTTGTGATCAACGACGGCTGGCGCAGGTGCGGTTGCGGGTGCGGGTGCAGATGTAGATGGAAGACCGGCAATGCGAGCGGCGCCCAGCGCTGGATAGGCGGCCGTGGCCAGAGTCGCCGTCACCCCGGTTCGCAGGAAGTTGCGGCGCGAGTTGGAATTCGACTTGGAATTCGATTTGATTTGCGGCGGAAGGGAATCGGTCGGCATCAAGGCTCCTGCGACGTGAGATGAGTTCGGATGCAAGTCCCGAGCGGGAATCTTACGAAGAGTGCGAGAGAAAGGCAAACCCTCGCGCGGAACGTTGTCAGGGATAGACCGGGATGGTAGTCTAACGAAGTTGAGCGGGAGTAGTTCAGCGGTAGAACGCCAGCTTCCCAAGCTGGATGTCACGGGTTCGATCCCCGTCTCCCGCTCCATCTGACACAGACCGTACACCCAAACTTCAAGAGCACTGTTTATGCCCAGCTAGAAGTGCGTTTCCACCTGGCAGGCTTTGATATTTGCCTCTACTTCTCTTTCTCTACTTCCGCTGGATGGACTCCAAATACCTGGTCACATTTTCCAGTCGCACATTGCCCAAGTCCTGATCAAACTCGATCTCGTGGAAGATCGGCCCCCAAATCGGCATCTGCTTCGAGCCGTGTGCGGGGAGCAGATCGTCTGTGCCAAACATGATGATGGTTTGCACATGGATGGCCGGAAACGCGCCGCCATTGCGTTGCGAAAGTCTGGTCAGGTCGGGGACCTCATGCTTCAGTACCTTGGACACCGGGCCATTGCCTCTTCCATCGAGTCCGTGGCAAGCAGCGCAATAACTTCGAAAGATGCTAGCCCCGTCCACCGGACGGATTGGTGGTTGTACTTGATTCGCGGTTTGTGCGGAGGTCGAGACGACCAATGAAACCAATAGGAGCACCAGCATCGTCACTCGTCGCTGCATGATGGCCCTCGAGAAGAAATGTTTGCGTGGAATGCGATTCGCATCATACATTACTCCCCTTCGTCGCGATGGTCGGTGAGGGGAGTAACACAGCGGTGTGACGTTGTCGGGGCGAGTGGTGATGATCGAGTGAACGGGTCGCCGGGTCACACGAAGTTGTTGGCGAAACGAAACTGTTTATTAGCATTGAGAATCTCGACGCGCCTCTCGAGTGAATGAATGTTAAGCACGACAGCCACGACGGTCACAATGCGCAGTGATGGATATCACATCCGGCTTGCCTCGGAGTCATTAAGATCGCCGGTAGTTAAAATCGCCCGGGATTCCGCAGTGCGCCAGGCCCTGCGTCCGGCTAACGGTGACACTCATGGCAACTACGCTCCTACCGCCTCAGACGCCGGCCAAAACGCCGACGCAAATGCCGGCCCCGGCGCCGACCCCTCCGCAACCGAATCTCTTTGCTCCCGTGGCCTTTATTTTCATCGTGGCGATTGCCGCCGTCGCGATCCTTAGAATTCCTTCGTTGTCGTCTCCGTGGCCTCAAAGCTACGACCCGACCGGGCATTGGTGGCTTTCGACGATCCTCGCGGCGCTGCCTATTATTGTGTTGCTCGGCAGCCTCGCGCTGGGGCACGTTAAAGCGCACTACGCGGCGCTGGCCGGTCTGGCGGCAGCGTTGCTCACCGCCATCTTTGCCTTCCATATGCCCGCGCGTCTCGCTGGAGCGACGGCAGTCTATGGCGCGGGTTATGGACTGTTCCCCATTGGCTGGATCGTGCTGAACGTCATCTTCATGTACCAACTCACGGTTGAGTCCGGACAATTCAACGTCCTGCAACACAGTCTGACCGGCATCACGCAAGATCGCCGCTTGCAATTGCTGCTGATCGCCTTCTGCTTCGGCGCATTTTTTGAGGGCGCGGCTGGCTTTGGCACTCCGGTGGCAGTGACCGCCGCTCTGCTGATTGGGCTTGGATTCAGACCGCTGCAAGCGTCCGGGCTGTCGTTGATCGCAAACACCGCGCCCGTGGCCTTCGGAGCGCTGGGCACGCCGATCATTGCGCTGGCCAAAGTCACGGGATTCAGCGAAGTCACACTGGGGGCAATGGCGGGACGCATCCTCACACCGTTCTGCATCCTGGTGCCCTTCTGGCTGGTGTGCGCGTTCGTGGGATGGAGCGCGATGCTCGAGGTATGGCCGGCTATCCTGGTGGCGGGCGTTTCGTTCGCGGTTCCGCAATTGTTGATGTCAAATCTGCATGGCCCGTGGATCGTCAACATCGTCTCCTCGGTCGTTTCGATGGCCTGCCTGATCGGCTTCCTCTTTATCTGGCATCCCAAACGGGTCTGGACTTTCGAGGGCGAAGAAGGCAAGACCGGCCACCACGCCGATCATGGCTTCACCCGAGCCCAAGTCACGCGGGCCTGGGTCCCGTGGATCATCCTGAGCGTGATTGTGTTTGCGTGGGGCACGCAAACCGGCAAGAATTTTATGAACACGCCGGAAAAGACTTTCACCTCAATGACCAGTTGGAACACGCCCCCGAGCAAGATCACGAATCCACAGTTTCCCGTTACTCCGCTTAACAATCTGGTGCTGCGAGTGCCGCCGGTGGTGCCGAAACCGACCAAGGAAGGCGCAGTTTTCGGATTGAATTGGGTTAGCGCGACCGGCACTGGCATCCTGCTCTCGGGCATTTTGTCAGGCCTGGTGATGGGGCTCAGCTTCCGAAAGATTCTGACTGTCTACGGACGAACCATCATAAAGGTGCGCTTCTCGCTGCTTACAATCGGCGCCATGCTGGCGATCGGAATGTTGACCCGCTATTCCGGACTCGACGCGACCATGGGACTGGCATTCGCGCGCACCGGCCATCTCTATCCGTTTTTCGGAACCTTGCTCGGCTGGCTGGGCGTGGCTCTGACCGGGTCGGATACTTCGTCGAATGTGCTATTCGGCAGCCTGCAGAAGATTTCAGCGCAGCAGGTAAACGTTTCTCCCGCGCTGATGGCGGCCGCGAACACTACCGGTGGCGTGATGGGCAAAATGATTGACGCCCAGAGCATCGTCGTCGCCAGTACGGCAACCCAGTGGTATGGGCATGAGGGAGACATTCTGCGCTATGTCTTCTGGCACAGCATCGCGCTGGCTTCGCTGGTCGGCATCTTCGTCTTTCTCATCGCCTACGTATATCCGTTCACACAGCTTGTCGTGCGCTGAGAGGCAGGATACGACGCATGGATGCCGTCTTTGAAACCTTCAAACTCCGTGCCGAAGCGGTGAGCGCCGAAGTTCACCGTTTTCCTCACAAGAGCGAAGCTCTGGCTTTCATACTCAGCTATCTGAACAACGCGGGAGTACGCGATGTGCCGCAGGACTATGCCGTGTGGGCATCGTGTCCTTTTCTTGATGGGCTCGACCAGCAGCAAATCTCCGCCCAAGTGCCCGGCTTGATTTTCGCGGTGAATCGCGAGGCCTCAGCCCTGGCGAAAGTTGGCATCAGCCAACTCGACTGGGCCATCGCCAACACCGGAAGCCTGATGCAAGACGCGGCACCCGTCGACCGGCGCCTGGTTTCCACGCTTCCACTGATTCACATTGCGCTGGTCCGGAGCGATCGCCTCGTCCCCGACCTGCCCGCGGCATTGACCAAAATCCGGCCGGAGCAGACGAATTACATTTCCTTCGTCACCGGACCCAGCCGCACCGCGGACATCGAACGCGTGCTCACCATCGGCGTGCATGGTCCGGAGAAACTCATCATCATTTTCTATGATGTGCCGGGAAGCGTGAACTGATGGAAACCAAGTTTCGCGAATCCATCGTCAAGGCGGTACACAATCCCAATCTCACCGGGGCGCTCGGACGCTTTTCCGAAGCCTACCGGATCAGCCGACAGAAAGCGTACGAGGGTTACGATTTCGAAGCGCTGCGGACCCAGATTGCCGAACGTAAGTCCTATGCGGCAACGCATCTCGACGAACTTTCCGACCTCTTCACCAAAAATGCGGAAGCCCGCGGGACAAAAGTATTTCGTACCAACGATCCCGCCAAGGTGCGCGACTACATCCTGAACCTCGCACGCGAAAACGGCGTCAAGAGCGTGGTGAAATCGAAGTCGATGGCCTCGGAAGAAATTCATCTCAATAAGCATCTTGAAGCCGCCGGCATCGACGTGGGTGAAACGGATCTGGGGGAATGGATTATTCAACTGGCGGGACAGACGCCGTCGCATATGGTCATGCCTGCCATCCACATGACCAAGGAAGAAGTCGCCACGGTTTTTAACGAGCAGGTAGAAGAAGGTCAGAAGCCGGACATTCCGAAACTGGTGAAGTTCGCCCGGGGCAAGTTGCGCACGAAATTTCTCAACGCGGAAATGGGTATCACCGGAGCGAATATCGCGGTCGCGGAGACCGGAACGCTCGTCATCGTCACCAATGAAGGCAACGCCCGCCTGGTGACCACGCTACCGAAAATTCACGTGGCCATCGTCGGCCTCGAGAAACTGATGGAGAAGTTCGACGACGTTGTGCCCGTCCTGACCGCTCTTCCCAAGAGCGCCACGGCGCAGTTGATGACCAGTTATGTATCCATGATCAGCGGCCCGGTGCCCAACACCGACGGGACGTTAAAGCAACTGCACATCATCCTGATGGACAACCGGCGCACCGAGATGTCGCAGGATCCGAAGTTCAAGCAGGCGATGCAATGCATTCGCTGTGCTTCATGCCTGAACGTCTGTCCCGTCTTCCGCCTGGTCGGCGGGCACGTGTTCGGCAAAATCTATACCGGCGGAATCGGCACGATTCTCACCGCCTGGTTCGATGCGCTCAAGGCATCGGACGACATCCAGAGTCTCTGCATTCAGTGCGGCAACTGCGTTGAAGTGTGCCCCGGCAAGATCGATATCCCGGGATTGATTCTCGAATTGCGGCGGCGCCTAGCGGTGGAACAAGGGCAACCGTTCGCGCAGAAGGCGATCTTCTCGGTGGTCAACAACCGCAAGCTCTTTCACTCCATGCTGCGCGCGGCGTACGTGATGCAGAAGCCGCTGCAGAAAGGTAACTTCATTCGGCACCTGCCGTTTTTCCTCTCGGATATGACGGAATTCCGCAGCCTGCCAGCGATTGCCGAGGCTCCGCTCCGCGACACGATCAAGAAAATCCAGCAACCGGCCTCTAAGAATAACGACAAGAATAAGGAGAAGATTGCGTTCTTTGCGGGGTGCCTGATCGATTTCGCGTATCCCGAGATGGGCGAGTCGCTGGTGAAGATCATGAATAAAGCTGGCATCGAGGTCGTATTTCCCGAAGGTCAGACCTGTTGCGGCGCGCCCGCTCGCTATAGCGGAGCCTACGAAGTTGCCGCGCAGAACGCGAATGACAACATTAACGCTCTGCTGGCGGACGATGTCACTTACGTAGTCTCGGCATGCCCCACCTGCACCGTTGCGCTGAAGCAAGACTTCATCAGTACATTCGAAAGCCTGGGACAGACCGACTCGCTGCCGCGAGCGCGCCAGCTGGCCGATAAGGTCATTGACTTCTCCAGCCTGGTCAAGAAACTGGTGGATGCAGGCCGCTTGAAATTCAAAGAAGGGCAGCAGTTAGGAAAAATCACTTATCATGACTCCTGCCATTTGAAGCGCACGCTACACGCCAGCCAGGAGCCGCGCGAATTACTTCGCGAGGCCGGCTACGAAATAGCGGAAATGTACGAGGCGGATATGTGCTGCGGCATGGGCGGATCGTATTCGCTGAAACTGCCAGAAATTTCGGCGCCCATCCTGGAGCGCAAGCTGGTCAATATAAAGAACAGCGGCGCGCCGCTCGCGGTCATGGATTGTCCCGGTTGTGTGATGCAGATCCGTGGCGGCTTGGACAAGCAGAACTCAACTATAAAAGTTGAACACACGGTACAGCGGCTAGCCGACCAACTGGAATAGAGTGCGGTTCGTGCGCCCGAGAGACTATTTAGGAGGTGTCGTGGCGCTGGCCGCGGACGACGAGGCCGCCCTCAACTGGATCATGCCGACTCCCAAGCCTCCCACGGCCCCCGCGAGCAGCCCCAGCAACACCAGCACGGGTACGCTCTCAAGCAGTGACTTCTTCAGGAATTTCGCCATTCTTTGTTCTCCAGTTGGAATATGTTGCCCTTGTGATTTTAGCATTTGCGCCTCCAATCCCCGGCGACGACAGCTCCGCAAGACGTTGTGGCAGTGAGGGATGGCCGCGAAAGTCCGACCAGCAAAGACGGTGGTGAAAACTTTTGCAGCTAAAAGGGAAGCTCTCGGCGAACTGGAGATGCCCAGCCACAAGCTGAAAAGGTACGTCTAGACGAAAGCTACGTTCCTCCCTATGATTTATGATCAAGACAAAAGGACATTCGAGGTGCATCCGTGACCGAACCAAGTTACGAAGAATTGAAAGCTCGGCTTGCCGATCTGGAAAAGCAGGTAGAAACGAAGAAGAGAAGCGGCGCTATGGAATTCCGCGTGAGTGAGAAGGGCGGCGTGAGCGTGTACGGTTTGGGTCGTTTTCCGGTGACGCTATATTACGAGCAGTGGACGAGACTGCTCGACGCTGCCCCCGATCTTAAGGCTTTTATTGAAGAAAATAAGAGCAAGCTTAAGCTGAAGCAGGGCTAGACATCTTCGGGGCTTCGCCCCACGGGCAGCGTTTTCTCGCGAAACCTCCGCTCGCCGCAAATTCCCGCTCCGCTCAAGTGGTCCGATGCTTGCCGGCCCACTCATACCATGCACTCGCCCTGCACTCGCCGAAGTGACCGCGTCCAGATCTTGTCGTAAATCGCCCGGCGTTCTTAGCCGCCGAGTTTCTGGAAATTGGAGCTGGTTGTAGTCACGACGAGTTTCTTGGCGGTTGCGGTCAGAATGGTCTGCTTGAGGCTTTCGTTGCGTGAAGCAGGTAACCGCGAACAAGAAAGAGGGATCACCGCGACGAACCTGGCCGGTCAGTAAATGATAAGGGGAGAAGGACGAACGGAACAGCGCGTAAGTTGTTGATGGTGCGCCCGGAGAGAATCGAACTCCCAACCTCATGGTTCGTAGCCATGCACTCTATCCAATTGAGCTACGGGCGCGTCCGGTGGAATTGTGTCTTTGAATTATAACGGAAACAGAATTGTTTCGCCCAACCTGATTGCCGGAAATGCTCGCCGAAAAACCCTGAGCCGAGCGCAATCTCGGCCTCCTGTTCGCGCCAAAGTCCGCGCTGGCCGTGGAAATCGGCGACCTGGCGAAAATCGCGGAGCGGCATTTAGCGTAAAAGTTTCCGGTCTCGCGCAAAACCTACCCTCCCCCGCGTTCTATGTATGCATGTTGGCAACGCGTTAGCGATGGCAGCCCACATGCTTCTCATCAAGCCAGACGAAGTGGCGCGCAACGGGGCATTCCGGACAATACTTCGGCCAGAGGTCTTTCCGAATGCCCCATTGCAAAGCTCTGGTTGTTCCAAGGTGCACTCCGCCCAGTTTCTCGGCCCTCCCCCCGAGCGTCCTCCCGAAAAGTGAGGACTAGCCAGGGAAATTGGGCGGAGTGCCGTTTTGATCCCTTCTGATCACCACTAGAAATTCCCAGCGGAAATTTTCAGGCAAGAACCAGCTGATCCTGCACGTCGATACCGGCCTGCCGCAGCAGCTTGGCTACCACGTCGCCGTTCAATCGAGAGGCGTCGAAGCGCACGCGCACCGTCCGCTCTTTCTCGTTGAACTGGATGCGCTGAATCCCATAGACCTCGCGAACACTGTCGATGGCCCGCAATTCAGCTTCTCCGGGCGGAGTCTGGTAGCGGTAGGCTACGTCAAGATAGGTCATTTCATTTCCCCCAAGGAAAAAGGTTCGAAGATTACTCTTAGTGTATCTAAATACGTGTATCTAAATATGTGTATCTAATATGAGTATCTAATAAGGCGCAGATTCCGCCAAGCACCTGCGCGCGTAGGGACAGCCGCCCTCGGCTGTCCAGCCGAGCGTAGCTCGGCGGCCGCGTGCAGTGACAGCAGCTCTGGCAAACTAAGCTATGGATCACCTCGACCCCGGCGACATCCCGAACCCAGCAGCGTCCTCCCCCAAGCCGCGAGAAAAAGACCCGGTCTGCGGGATGGATGTGAATCCCGCAACTGCGCGCCACAAGACGCTGCATAAAGAAAAGCAATATTTCTTCTGCTCGGCCGGCTGCCTCTCAAAGTTCCAGGCAAATCCCGAGAAGATTCTTTCGTCTCCGCCCAAACCGATGGGATCGGGACTGGTGTCTTTGGGTGGTCCAGCCTTGGTCATGCCAGCCATGGTCTCGCCAGGATTGACCAAGCACGCCGCGCCTCCTGCGGCTAGGCTGGCTAGCGATTTCGGAAAAGATTCGCACGCTTACGTTTGCCCGATGTGCCCCGAGGTGCGGCAGTCCGCACCCGGACCGTGCCCGAAGTGTGGGATGGCCCTCGATCCCGAATCGCCGGCGATCCGCGCCAGCAAAACGGAGCATACCTGCCCGATGCATCCCGAAGTCGTGCGCGACGAACCGGGGAACTGTCCGATCTGCGGCATGGCGCTGGAGCCACGCACGGTGACGGTGGAAGAAGACAATCCCGAGCTGCGCGACATGACGCGGCGGTTCTGGATCAGCTTAACGCTGACTGTGCCGCTCTTGGTGGTTGCCATGGAGCCGATGGCGGTTAGGCAGTTGGGATTAGGTGTGCATCCGGCTTCGTCGGGAGGGGCGTGGCCCTGGATCGAACTGCTGCTCTCGACGCCCGTCGTTCTCTGGTGTGGCTGGCCGTTCTTCCAGCGCGGATGGGCGTCGGTGGTCAATCGCAGCACCAATATGTTCACGCTGATTGCCATGGGCACGGGCGTCGCCTACCTCTATAGCGTGGTGGCGACTTTATTTCCGCAAATATTCCCGGCGTCATTCCGTAGCATGGACGACCGTCCGGATGTGTACTTTGAAGCTGCCGCTGCGATCGTTACGCTCGTATTGCTGGGACAGGTGCTGGAACTCCGCGCCCGCAGCCGCACGTCAAGCGCAATCCGCGCGCTGCTCGATCTAAGCCCAAAGATGGCACGCCTCGTGAGCGAAAACGGCGGCGCAGGCGGCTCCGAAAGTGACCGCGACATTCCGCTCGCTGCCGTGAAGCCGGGAGATCGCCTGCGCGTACGTCCAGGAGAAAAGATTCCCGTCGACGGGGTAGTGCTCGATGGATCGAGCGCGGTCGATGAGTCCATGATCACCGGCGAATCCATCCCGGTGGAGAAGACGGCGGGCGCCCGACTTATAGGCGCGACCGTGAACGGCAACGGATCGCTGGTGATGCGAGCCGAGCGTGTCGGCAGCGAGACCATGCTGGCACAGATCGTGCAGATGGTCAGCCAGGCGCAACGCACCCGCGCCCCGATCCAACGACTGGCGGATAAAGTTGCGGGATGGTTTGTTCCGGCGGTGATGGCAATTGCATTAGTGACCTTCATCGTGTGGGTGAGCTTCGGCCCGGAGCCGCGCTTCGCGCATGCCATCGTAAACGCCGTCGCCGTGCTGATCATCGCATGTCCGTGCGCGCTGGGACTGGCGACGCCGATGGCAATTATGGTCGGCACCGGACGTGGCGCGCGCGCAGGCGTCCTCATAAAAAATGCCGAGGCGCTGGAGACGCTGGAGAAAGTGGACACCATCGTCTTCGATAAGACCGGAACATTGACCGAGGGAAAGCCGAAAGTGGTATCGATATCACTCGCCGGGGATCCGCAGACCGTTTCAGAAGATGAACTGTTGCGGCTGACGGCGAGTCTGGAGCGTGCCAGCGAACACCCACTGGCCGCGGCAATCGTCCTCAAGGCGCAGGAAAAAAATCTCAGTTTGAGCGAACCCACCAACTTCGAATCCCTGCCCGGACAGGGCGTACGCGGGACCGTGGAAGGGAAGAGCGTGGCGGTTGGAAACGTCGCTCTGATGAGACAACTGGGAGCGTTCGGAGAGCAAAAAGCGGTATTGACTCTTAAACCCGGCGGTTCTACCGAAATTTTTGTAGCAGTTGACAATCGCTACGCGGGAACAATCGCAGTAGGGGACCAGACGAAAATGTCCGCCGCCAATGCGATCGCCAGACTGAAACGCGAGAGAATCCACCTGCTGATGCTGACCGGTGACAACCCGGTGGCTGCGAAAGAAATCGCGCAAACCCTCGGCATCAACGATTTCAGGGCTGAAGTTCTGCCGGCACAAAAAGCCGAGATCGTCAGGAGTCTGCAGAACGAAGGTCGGGTAGTCGCGATGGCGGGCGACGGCATCAACGACGCGCCCGCGCTGGCCCAAGCGCAAGTCGGAATCGCCATGGGGACGGGAACCGACATCGCCATGGAAAGTGCCGGCATCACCCTACTTAAAGGAGATCTTGAAGGAATTCTGCGTGCCCGCCAGCTGAGTCAGGCAACCATGCGCAACATCCGGCAGAACCTGTTCTTCGCGTTTCTCTATAACTCGATTGGAGTGCCGATAGCCGCAGGCGTGCTCTATCCAGTCTTCGGATTGCTGCTGAGCCCTATTTTGGCCGCTGCCGCCATGAGCTTCAGTTCGGTGTCGGTAATCACGAACTCGCTAAGATTGCGGAAGGTGAAGCTGTAGGCCCCCCAGAATTTGTCATCCCGATAAAATCTGTCATCCCGCTACCGTTGTCATCCCACAAAACATTGTCATCCCGAGCGTAGCGAGGGATCTGCAGTTAGCCGCAATATGCAGATCCCTCGCTTCACTCGGGATGACAATTCATGGACGAAGGAAAACTAGAGCTTGCTCAAGTAATCCGTGACTTCCGGACTCGTCCAATCCACGGGTCCGATAAATTTGCGGCGAATCACTCCGTTGCGGTCGATCACGTAGCTTTCCGGCCAGCCAAAGGTGCCGTACAGCCTGGCCGCCCTCTGCGCCTCATCCCGCACCGTGACCATGTTGACGTTGTAGTCCTTGAGAAACTTGTGATACTCGGCGTCGTCGGCGTCAATACTGACGGCCAGCACCACGACGCCTTTGTTCTTGAAGCGCGCCTGCATCTGAACCAGCGATGGAGTCTCTTCGACACATGGCGGACACCAAGTCGCCCAGAAATTCAGCACCACCACCTGTCCGCGAAACTGACTGAGGGTGACTTTGTGATCGGAATCCTGCAAGGTGAAGTCGGGAGCATTCGAACCGATGCGCGCGGGATGGCCGCCGCTGTAGCATCCGATCAGGATGGAGAGCAATCCAATGGCTAAGAGGGCACGAAGAAGGGTTCGTCTCACACCGTTATAATAGCGAAAAACTGATGGAGAGTTCACTCCCAGCCACGCCGCCCCAGTTCTCGATCGCCAAACTCTCGGTTCCCGAAGTCTCGATAATCGTACCGGCCCGGAACGAAGAGGCGAGCCTGGGCGCGTGTCTGCAGTCGCTGACTGCGCAAACCGGCGTGCCCTTCGAGATCATCGTGATCGACGACGCATCTACTGACCGCACGCGAGAGATCGCCCAGAGTTTCCCCGGAGTACGTGTGATTTCCCCGGAGCCCCTGCCCACGGACGGGGCAGGGAGAGGTAACGATTTGACCGGAAGCGATCGGAAAGGGAAGATGTGGACGGGAAAGAACAACGCGCTCGTTGCCGGGGCCAATGCCAATTCCATAGACGCGCGTGCGCCGTGGCTGCTGTTCACCGATGCGGATACCATTCATCTGCCGGGATCGCTGGCGCGCGCCGTGGATGAGGCGAAGCAGGAGCGAGCCGATTTGCTGTCATACTCGCCCGAGCAGGTGGTCGTCACCTTCGCCGAGCGGGCCGTGATGCCCGTAATCTTCGCCGAACTGGCGGCGCAGTTCCCACCCCACAAAGTGCGTGAGCAGAGTTCTGGAATCGCAGCCGCGAACGGGCAGTACATTCTCGTTCGCCGCGCCGCCTACGACGCCGCAGGAGGGCACGCCGCCGTGGCCACGGAAATACTTGAGGACGTGGCTCTGGCCCGGCTGTTCCGCAACGCCGGCCGGCGCGTGCACTTCCGTTATGGCGGGGACGCCGTGCGCACGCGCATGTACCGCAACTGGGCGCAGCTTCGTGAAGGCTGGACAAAGAATCTGGCGCTGCTTTTTCCGCGAGCAGAATTTCTGGCATTCCAGAGTTTGCTGTGGTGGGCCGCAGCATGGTCGGCGCTTGGCATCGCCATGTATGGAGCGGTCAGCCGTGACTTCGCGTGGATCGCGTTCGCCGTCGTCTGGCTGCTGCTGTACCGGCGAATTCGCGCCGCACATTTCGCAACCGTGAATAACCTCATTGCCATCGCCTTCGGTCCTCCGATCTTCGCCTATCTGTTGCTACGATCAAAGAAGGCCCATGCGAATGGCCGAGTATCATGGAAGGGCCGCAATTACGGCGTCGGTGCTCCAAGTGGAAGTGTTCCCGCCAAAACGCAAGCTGCGCAACCGCTTTCAAGAATCGAGAGCCAAAATTGAGAACTGAAAACTAAGAGCTGCCTTTATGGTCTATCTAACACGAAAAGCGGAATTCTCCGCATCGCACTTCTATCACAATCCGGAGTTCACCCCGGAAGAGAACCAGCGCGTTTTCGGCAAGTGCAATAACCCCAATGGGCACGGCCACAACTACACCCTGGAAGTTACCGTGAAAGGCGCAGTCGATCGCAAGTCAGGGTTCGTGGTCGACCTGAAGCAGTTGAAGGAGGTCATGAGCAGGGAAGTGCTCGACGCCTTCGACCATCGCCTCCTGAATAAAGAAGTGCCCGAGTTTCTTACCAGGATTCCAACCACCGAGAATATCGCGGTCGCCATCTGGCAGCGCCTGGCGCCGAAACTTAAGGGCGCACAATTACATCGGGTGCGCGTCTATGAAACGCCCGACCTGTTTGTCGATGTTTACGGAGAAGCATGAAAGTGCACCTCACCCGCCGCTACATGTTCTCCGCGTCGCATCGCTTGCATAGCGATGAAATGTCGGAGGAAGAAAATCGCGCGATCTACGGCAAGTGCAATAATCCCTATGGACATGGACATAACTACATGGTCGAGGTTACCGTCACCGGACCAGTGGATGGCCAGACCGGTATGGTCTGCAATCTGGTCGATCTGGATGGCTTCGTGCACACCCATATTCTCGAACGATACGACCACCAGAATCTGAACCTGCTCCCAGAATTTGAAGAACAGGTTCCGACCACGGAAAACCTATGCATGGCGATCTACGAAATTGTGAAGCGCGGCTTTCGTCAGGCTCATCTAGAAAAGATACGAATTGAAGAGACGATGATGAATTCGTTTGAATACTCAGGAGAGAACAGTCGTTAGTCGATGGTCGTTAGTCGTTCGCGGACCGCATTTGCTAGCGACTAACGACTAACGACCAGCGACCAATAACCTATGAAATCCACCGACCTACCCGCCACCACCCTGACCAGCGCCAGCTACGCAGAACTGGTGCGCGAAATGCTTATCCGGCTCGGCGAAGACCCCGACCGCGAAGGCCTTTCGCGCACCCCCGAGCGCGTCGAAAAAGCCATGCAATTTCTCGTCAAGGGCTACAAGGATGACCCCGAAGCGCTCTTGCGCGAAGCGCTGTTCACGGTCAGCTACGACGAGATGGTGATCGTCAAAGACATAGAAATGTTCAGCCTGTGCGAGCACCACCTGTTGCCGTTCTTTGGCAAGGTGCACGTGGCCTATATCCCCAACGGAAAAGTCATCGGCCTGAGCAAAATACCGCGACTCATCGAAGCCTTCTCGCGGCGCTTGCAGATCCAGGAGCGGCTGACCACTCAAATTGCGGAAGCCATCCAGAACACCATCGAACCGCAGGGCGTCGGCGTCGTCATCGAGGCCCGTCATCTGTGCATGATGATGCGTGGAGTCGAGAAACAACATTCTTCGGCCGTAACTTCGTCGATGCTTGGGTGTTTCCGCAGCGAAGAGGAAACGCGAACTGAATTCCTATCGCTGATCCGCCAGCACACCAATGTAGTGTGATTTGTCAGTAAGAACTGCTCGTGTGGTGACGGGGCTGTGCCCCGTCCAATACCTGCGTAGGGACAGCCGCCCCCGGCTGTCCAAGCCGAGCGCAGCTCGGCACTTGCCAGTGGCCACAGCATCTCTGAATTCCCTCCAGCCTCTATTGCCGAATTGTGAACTCCCGCCTCGAAAGATGGCTGCACTTGGACTAAGCTGAAAAATATTACATGTCAAAACGCAAACCCAGACTTGGCAAGTCGATACCGCGTGAACCGCTCGCCGGCCGCCTCGCCCTGGTCACCGGCGCCAACCGCGGCATCGGTCTCGCCATCGCACGAGCGCTCGCGCTTGAAGGATGCAACCTGATCATCACCGGCCGCGACGAGCGTGCCTTGGCCAACGCACGCGCCGAACTGGAGAAACTCCGACCCGAGAAAAAGAACGCATATGTTCTGGCGCAGCCCTGCGACGTACGCAGCCCCGACTCCGTCGACTATCTTTTCGCGCTCATCCGCGGATTGCGCCAGCCTCTCGACATCCTCATCAACAATGCTGGCATAGGACACCCCAATCGCGCCGTCACCGAGTTGCCTTACCCCACCTGGATGGAAGTGATCGACACCAACCTCAATGGCATGTTCCTGATGACGCAGGCGGCGCTCGCCGTGATGAAGCGCGGAAGCACGATCGTGAACAATCTCTCCATCGCCGCCGAGCGCGTCTTTTCCGGGTCGGCAGCCTACAATGCGTCGAAGCACGGCGCCCTCGGCTTCACCAACACGTTGCGTGAAGAGCTGCGACCGAAGGGCATCCGCGTGATCGCGCTCATGCCCGGCGCAACCGATACGGCGATCTGGGAAACGATGTGGCCCAAAGTGCCCAGGCGCAAAATGATCTCCGCCGAAACGGTCGCTCGTGCGGTACTCGACGCGCTGCTTTTGCCCGAAAACACGACCGCAGAAAAAATCGTGGTGATGCCGTCAAGCGGCGTACTGTAGGTAAGATCTCCGTAGAGACGCGGCTTGCCGCGTCTGTTGCGGAGAGCAAGACGGGGCAAGCCCCGTCTCTACTGAAGAGCGTCGTGCGCGTCAGATTGAGCATCCAAATAGAGAGCGCCACCACGAAGGGACGAATCGAGAAAAGACCATGTCATTCCAGGATTACTTCAACTCGCTGAAGCCCGAACACCGTGCCGCATGGGCCATAGCCATAGCCGCCGACGCCCTCCAGATCGCCGCCTTCCCATTTTTCGTCGAAGGAGGAGTGTCCCCCGCCGACTCGGTACTCGACCTGATTGTTGCTTTCGTGATGATTCGTCTCCTCGGATGGCATTGGGCTTTCTTGCCAACGGCTGCCGCGAAGCTAATTCCCGGCGCTGATCTCTTTCCCACCTGGACCACAGCCGTCTGGTTCGTCACCCGCCAGAAACTGAGCAGCGATTCCACCTCGAGCCCAGGCCCTAGTTCGAGTTCTAGTCCTAGTTCTAGTGAGCCGGAGATTCTGCCTCCCGGCCCCGCGCCCGAACCGCGCCGCTGAACTCAATCACGCCAGAGCTTTCCCCTGTGTTCCTCTGTGATCCCTGCGGTTAAGAGCGGTGGGCACGATCTACCAAGTCCCATACCGATACCGGTGTGGTCGTTCGCTGAACACGTTTATCATGATCACACCCGCGACAAAACCGCCAACATGCGCCCAGAAGGCGATCCCGCCCGACGTCTGGCTGGTTTCTGCGATCGCGGTAACGGTACCGCTCAGGAAATTTCCCACAAACCAGTAGCCCAGCATCAGCCACGCCGGCACGTGAAACAGAAATATCGGAGGGAACCAGATCAGCACGCGTGCTTTCGGATAAAGGATGAAATACGCGCCCATCACCCCGGCGATCGCTCCACTCGCCCCAACACTCGGCACGCGCGAGCCCTGGTTCAGCAGAATGTGCGTGACACCGGCCGCCACTCCACTGGCCAGGTAAAAGAAAAGATATGTGAAGTGTCCCAGGTAGTCTTCGATGTTGTCGCCAAAGATCCACAGGAAGAGCATATTGCCAGCGACGTGTAAGAATGAAGCATGCAGAAACATCGAAGTGAACAGCGGCAAAACTGCCGTAGCCAGCCCGCCATAGGCGTGCCCGGTAAGCACTGCGAGGGTATGGTGAGGAACCACGCCAAACTCGAACATGAACGAATTCAGCGCCCGATGGCCCTGCTGGAGTTCCCAGAAAAAAACCACCACGTTCAGCGCAATCAGAAAATAGTTGACGAACGGCGTCGAGAAGGTGGGCTGATCGTCACGAAGTGGAATCATTTAATTGGCGATTTGCAATCGGTAACCTGAAAGCAAGATCGCGAACACGGCGATGATCGGATTCAAATTACCAATTACAAATTACCAGATTACAAATCCCTATGAATGGTGTCGTAGTCATCGATAAACCCGCAGGGCTGACGTCGCACGATGTGGTCAATCGCGTGCGCCGAATTCTCGGTCAGCGCTCGGTCGGTCATCTCGGAACCCTCGACCCCTCGGCCACCGGAGTCTTGCCGGTGGTCCTCGGCAACTTAACCCGCCTGGCGCAGTTCTACGCCCATTCGGAGAAGACGTACGAGGGCGTGATTCGCTTCGGCTTCGCCACCGACACCTACGACGCCGACGGAGAACCCACCACGCCGCTCCAGGAAGTAAACATAAACGGTGTCGAAGTGCGCGCCCTGGCCGCACAGTTCCGCGGGACCATCGAGCAGATGCCCCCGCCGTTTTCGGCCAAGAAAATTGCCGGAGTTCCCGCCTACAAACTCGCCCGCAAGAAACAAGCTGTCACGCTCAAGCCCGTACGAGTGGAAATTAAGGAGTTCGAGATTCTTGACACCAGGGCCGATCACGCCACCTTCCGCGCCCGCGTGGCCTCGGGCACCTATATACGCTCGGTGGCGCACGACATGGGCCAGAAGCTCGGCTGTGGCGCTCATCTCGCCAGCCTGAGGCGCACGGCCGTCGCCGAGTTCGCCATCGAGGATGCTCACTCGCTCGAAGCGCTGGACGCCGCAATGCAGCAGGGAAGCGTCGAGTCGCTGTTTGTCCATCCCCGAAAGTTGGTGCCGCGGTTGCCCGGCGTCACCGCCAACGAAGAAAGTGCCGCCTTCATCCGCAGTGGCCGAGCCGTGAATCTGCCGGAAATGTCTCGCGCTCCACAAGTAAAGGTCTTCTACGGCCAAAGCGAGCTGATCGCCATCGCCACCCGAATCGCAGGCACGCTGTTCCACCCGAGCATCGTGTTTTCCGGGTAATACGTGCAGTCGGGCCTCTCCGCGGGACGGGCGAGGCGCCCGTCGTTCCACCGTCACAGACGCACAGTGCGACGAGCAGTATACTCTGGTCGCCAGAGGATGCTCCGAGTCCTCGCCGGAAGGAAACCCGTGACCTTCGCCAACTGTTATGAAGATGGCGCCCGCGCCGAAGCCTACGCCACCCTGGAGTTCAAGAACACGTACCACCTGGCGTACCGCGACATCCCTGCCATCCTCGCCCAGCACGTTCGCGGCCGGAAAAGCATTGACTTCGGCTGCGGCGCCGGACGCTCTACGCGCTTCCTGCGCCAACTCGGCTTTGAGGTTACGGGCGTTGATATTGCCGAGGATATGATCCGCAAAGCGCGGCAGCTCGATCCCTCGGACGACTACCGTCTGATTCCCGGGGATGACCTAAGCGCGTTTCCATCCGCGACCTACGATCTGGCGTTCGCCGCCTTCACCTTCGACAACATCGCGGGCAAGAACAACGACAACAAGGTGCGAATCCTGAGTGACCTGGGTCGCCTCCTCAGTCGAGAAGGAAAACTTGTGCTGATCGTCTCCCGCCCGGAAATATACACCCACGAGTGGGCGTCGTTTTCGACCAAAGACTTTCCCGAGAACCAACTGGCAAAGTCGGGGGACAAAGTACGCATCATTGTGACCGACCACGCCGACCCGCGCCCGGTGGAGGACATTCTGTGGACCGACGAGGCATACTTGGCAGTTTTCGGACAAGCCGGGCTACGTCTGCAAGGGAAGTACGAGCCGTTGGCTAGGCCGGAGGAACCTTACATTTGGGTGACTGAGTTGGAAATCGCGCCCTGGGCCGTCTACGTCCTCGGGAGGCAGTGAGTCTGTCACCGTACCTGTAATGTCCGATAACAGGTATTATGTGAACTCTCTGAAATCCGAGGCACCAACCCTCGAGCGATCCATGCTCTCCCGCGCTCAGAGAAGCACAACTCGGGTCCTTGCGGCACTTTGTTCGGGGAGCAGCGACACCACGCTGCTATCCAGGGTAGCCAGCCTTCCCTTCTTATGTATCGCGAGTCCGAGCAAGTAAGCGTCGGTGATTTGCTGGTGGCCGAGCAGGCGACGTCCAAAGGAAGCAAGAACCTCGGTGACTCCAATATCTTCGGTCCAGAAATGATGCGCCGGATGCTGCAGGCTGCCGCCTAGCACCTGCAGTGCGTCTCGGGGAGAAACCACCCGCCGCGAAAAGGCTGGGTTCGAGACAATGCGCACAAAGCCAGCCTGCGTCATGGCGCAGGTCGCCCACCCCTGGCCGGCGTTTTTCGCGAACCACCGCTGTGTCCGTTCGTGAGCTTCGTGCGGAGGCCAGAGGAGGGCAATCAGAACGTTAACGTCCAGCAGGAAGCCGCTCACCGCTCTTCGGCCTCCAACCGCTTCACTAGCTCGGATGTAACCGTCTCATCGTCTACGGGAACATCAAAGACCACCAGGCCGTTAACGACCCGCGTCTTCGCGGGCGCGCTGAGGCCCCGGCGTAACAGTTCCGAGACCGCCTTTCCCATGGCAAGCGACCGGTTTTCGGCGTAGGTCTTGACCACCTGAAAAACATCATCATCGAGACTCAGCGTCGTCCGCATGCGATCATGATGTCACAATGCGACATGCGATGTCAATCATATGTGTAACGCATCAGACAGCAGTTTAGATGCTGCACAACCACCATGGCATCACTTCAAGCTCATCGATTCCGCGAGGGCGTCGCGAAACTTCTGCAGCAGTGCCAACCGCTCCGGCGTAGCCTCCAGCACCTCGCTCTTCGCCTGAAAGACTTTCCGGCCTTCCCTTTCGGTGAGCACGCCCATCACTTCGCCCATGCGCCAGCCAGGAGTGCCCAGCACTTGCAATCCGTCCACACCAGGGACGAGCAGGGCGACGCAGCCTTCGCGCATCACGCCAATACACTTCGGAAAGCGTTCAAAAGTCTGGAGCTCGAATCCCGCGAGGTAAAGACGCTGGAGCTGTTCGGCGGAATCAGGCATGGAGGCAATCAATGCGACTTACAACGGCTTCCGTAGAGACGCGGCTCGCCGCGGCTCGGGAGCTCCCGCGCCTAGGCGGCTCGGGAACTGTCGTTACATCTTGTATTTGCCCAGGTCATCGTCGCCCAGGTCTTCCAGCCACTTACGCAGTTCATCGCTGCTAACGGCGGGCACGGGATTGGCGGCCTGCTTCGAGTGCTTCAGCACTTCGTCTTCAACAAAGATCGGGCAATCCACGCGCAGCGCCAGCGCCAGCGCGTCCGACGGACGCGAGTCGATGCTCACCACGTGGCCTTCCCTTTCCAACCAGATGACCGCATAGAAAGTATCGTCTTTCAGTTCGGTGACCACGACCTTGTGAACCAGCGCGTCCAGGCCGGTGAGAACGTTCTTAATCAAGTCGTGGGTCATGGGCCGCGGTGTGCTGACTTTTTCAATTTCAAGCGCGATGGCATTGGCTTCGTACACTCCCACCCAGATGGGCAGCACCGTTTCGCTGCCGACATCCTTGAGCAGCACAATGGGCATGTTCGAAACCGGATCCATCATCAGTCCCCGAATTTTCATTTCGACTTCCATAAGACCCTCAACAAAACCACCGGTAGAAACGGGGCTTGCCCCGTCTCACTCTGCGGCAGGAGACGCAGCAAGCCGCGCCTCCACCGGGAAGCAGATACCACCACCCGCCATCTCGCCCACCAAACTGTTCGGGAAACTTCCCGTAACCCGCACCTGCACGTAGCTCCCCGTCTTCAGCTCGACGCCTTCAGGAACCGTAAAGTTCATCACCTTGATCTGCGAAGTCCGTCCAATCCACTGTCCTCGGGCAGGATTCTTCCCTTCCACCATAACCTCGATCACTTGCCCCACATGCCGCCGATTGCGCGCGGCCCCGATCTGCTTTTGCTTGTCGTTCAATACCGCCAGCCGCCGAGCCTTCTCCGCGTCCGGGATCGCATCCTCCAGCCGCAAAGCCGGCGTGTTCGGGCGCGGAGAATACTTAAACGTAAACACGCTGTCATATCCAACCACGTCCATCAAGCTCAAAGTTTCCTCAAACTCCCGCTCCGTCTCTCCCGGAAATCCAACAATCAAATCGCTGGTCAGCGATATATCGCGCCGCGCCGCCTGAATCCACGTAATGCGCTCCAGGTACTCGTCACGAGTGTAAAGCCTTTGCATCGCGTCCAACACGCGAGTAGAACCACTCTGGACCGGCAGATGCACATGGTCGCAAAGCACCGGCACAGCATCAATCACATCGACAATATCGCGCCCAAAATCCCGCGGATGCGAAGTAGTAAACCGCACCCGCCGCATCCCCGGAACCGAAGCGACGGCCGCCAGCAGCTCAGCAAAGCTCTTCTTTCCATCAGGATCGCGATAAGAGTTCACGTTTTGCCCAAGCAGTTGAATCTCCGTATACCCGAGATCCACCAGCTGCCGCGCTTCTTCCAAAACCGACGATGAAGTCCGGCTGCGCTCCTTGCCGCGCGTATAAGGCACCACACAATAAGCGCAAAATTTGTCGCATCCCTCAATGATCGTAATGTACCCGCGATGCGGATTCGTGCGCGCCGTGTACTCGGTCTCAAAGCACTTGTCAGTCTCGCGATCGTCGAGTCCGGTCACGCGCTGCCCGCCAGTCTCCAGCTGCACCAGCATCTGCGGAAGATTCCGGTAAGAAGCCGAACCGCAGACCAGCGAAACATAAGGAGCGCGCTCAAAAATCTTTTCCCCCTCCTGCTGCGCCACGCACCCCAGGACGCCAAACCGTTTTCCCTGCACCCGATACTTCTTATAATCTGCCAG
>Ga0181523_10001859_pt1 | contig 21602 bp, 15 predicted proteins | sample PEATcosm2014_Bin_43_FD_119752 | JGI IMG/M metagenome (GOLD analysis project Ga0181523, IMG submission 119752) | Peatland microbial communities from MTU Mesocosm Facility, Houghton, MI, USA - PEATcosm2014_Bin05_30_metaG | ecosystem: Environmental > Terrestrial > Soil > Wetlands > Peat | place... | reverse complement strand
TCGCGTGGTACTGGAAAAGCGCAAATACACCAACGGGGAAATCGCGGGATATGGCCAAATTTTCGCCGCGGAATATGTCAACGGTGGCAGAAGATATCAGGCGCTCCTCTTTCACGATCCGGATGGGCGCCCGGCTTATTACACGGCTGACGGCAAAAGCCTTCAGAAGGCTTTTCTGAGATCGCCGCTCAAGTTCGGGGCGCCGGTGACGTCACACTTCAGCCAGTCGCGTTTTCATCCGATTCTGAAGACGTATCGTCCGCATCTTGGCACCGATTACGGCGCACCGATCGGCACGCCTGTGCAGACAATTGGAAGCGGCCGAGTGGTGTTCGCGGGGCGCAAGGGCGGCGACGGCAACATGGTGCACATCGCCCATTCCAATGGCTATGAAACGATGTACCTGCATTTGTCCAAGATTTTCGTGCGCGCCGGAGAACACGTGGACATTGGGAAAACTATTGGACTGGTGGGCATGACCGGGCTGGCGACCGGGCCGCATCTTGATTTCCGAATTAGCCAGAAGGGCCAGTTCAAGAATTTCGAGAAGTTGGGTTTGCCGCCGTCGGATCCCGTCTCCAAAAAGAACTGGGCCGAATTTTCGGGCGTGCGGGAGAAATGGCTGCCGGCGCTGGACGGGGAAAAGCCAGCGGAAACGGCTAGTGCCGTTCCAACCAATTCGGATAAATGACGGTCTAGGCGTCTGACCAGAGCACGGAGAAGAGGAGTGTCCGACGGGACTAAGCAAGCTACACCCCTCACTCTGGTAGCCCTAGTACCTACTTATCCGCTTAGCCAACCAGGAGTTGTCAGTACCTCTATGGCAACCGTCACAGACTGTCCATTCAACTTGTGGTGAAGTGAAGCGGTCAAAGTGCGGCTTGGAAGGGCAATAAGGAGCTAGCGTGCAGGTCTTGGCCATCATTGGAAGCCCTCGAAAAGGCCATAGCTTTCGAGTTACTCAACAAATCGAGCAACGGCTAAAGCGGAATGGCGACCTGGAGTTTGAGTATGTGTTTCTCAGCGACGTGAACTTGCAGGGCTGCCGTGGCTGCTACGTGTGCCAATCGCGAGGGGAGCAGCTCTGTGCTCTCAATGATGAACGGGCACAACTGGTGAAGAGAATGCAACAGGCAGACGGCGTGATTTTTGTGTCGCCAGTCTACACTGCTAATGTGTCCGCGTTAATGAAGAACCTGATGGAGCGGCTCGCTTACACAGCGCATCGGCCTGCTTTTCTCGGCAAGCCGGCAATGTTGGTCGCGACCGCCAGCACAGGTACGAAGGATACGCTGAAAGCCCTCGCGTGGTTTGGATACACTGGGTTCAACATCGTGTCCAAGCTTGGATTGCCAGTGTGGCCTTCGCCCCGGCGCGGCTGGGAAGCGAGCGACGGGAAACTTGAGAAAGCAGTCAGCCGCTTTGAGAAGGCATTGTCGCGCCAACCGAGGTCGCTGTCGCTCGCGAAGGTTGTTCAATTTTATGTGATGAAGGCCACTGCCGACACAGATCCAGTGTTCTTCCTGGCAGACTATGACTACCACAAAGCTATCGACCAGCTGGGTTTTGATGTCAGCGGTTGGAAGAAAGTGCTGGGGAAATCTTGCTATTGGATCACTTTCAAATGGCTGGATAACCGACTGTGGTGCATAAGAAGGGCAGACTCGGCGACATCGCGAGAACCCGAATAATCGATACGCGTGGAAGCCCTTGTGAATCTCTTAGCTCTGGACACTAAAGAAACACCCCGTAATTCTCACCGCGCCTGATAAACGCAGCAAAAACCGGAGAAGTTCGTCCTGGTACCCAGTCTACCGGAAAGGCGTGCCGGGAGCCCGATGCTGCCCCGCACGCGATAGGCGTCGATCTCTGAACTAGAACGAGAACGTAATTGTTAGCGAGCGGACCCAGCGGAGCAGTCTGTGCAGCGGGAGCATCCTGCACGCCGACTCTGACGCTTACGCTATCCATCCAATATCTGGAATGGGGCTCATCAACAAACTGCACGTCGAGAATGGTCACAGTGAATTGGAGGGCCCCGGCAACGGCGCTCCGGCTCGAGCCCGGCTTAAGTTCGCTGGAGGCGAATTCGATAGAACTCTTCACTCTCCCCGCTTTGGGCTGAGCGGCGTCGGATACGCCGCTAACCCGTATTGCGAACCTGGTCGCAGCAGAGCGAGAACCAATGTTGATTCCGCCGGCGAAGTCGTGGAAATAGATGTAGCCCACGGGTGTGCCTTGATTGGAGCGCACCGTCGCTGTTTTCCCCGTACAGCAAAAGTCTCCAATTATTCTGTTGTTATTGAATTCACCGGCGCCAGGGAACTCAAACGTCCTGGTTTCGAGACTCAGGGCAGTTCGGGCAGCTAGAGCAGTGGATGATGAAGCGATCAAGGCCTCTCTGAAGAAGCCTTGGGTGCCGACAAATACAGTGAGGAGTGAGAAGAGTAGGTATTTCATGGCAGCCTCGGGTCAAAGTTGACAACGAACGGCGCAAGCGCTCAGGGCCAAAGGTAGTGGCTTTTCTGCGTGGCGTCAACCGAGAAAGGAATTGCCAATAGATCGGCGGTTACTTCAGGAGAAGTTGAAGTGAAAATGAAGTTGTTCGTTACGACGCTGCCCTCGAGCAAGTACGGGGTGTTGTCAAAGTTCTTGATAAAGAGCCCTTGGGCGTCGCGCTCGACGTGATACCGGTGATTCGCCGCGACCTCCAGGTGCACCTTTTCTTTCAAGTCTTTGCCCGTGCTCAGCCAGTATGCACCGGGATTCAGTTCGAGCTTCACGATCTGGTTGGCATGGACGTCTCGAAGATATTTTCGGCCGCAATAAAACGCTACGTGCAAGTCTGGATCTTTGCCATAGGCGCGGTTTGTATAAAAGACTTGAGACGGCCCTTTATACGGCGGGGGCTGCATCTGCAGGACGGCTTCGCGCTTCAAAGTAACCGGTCCATGCAGATAGAGAGTCGTAAGATGCCCGGGGGTGATCACCCGTTCATGGCCCTTCACGAAAAGCATAATAGGGCCTCCGACCGCCAGCACTGCGACTCCAAATCCGGGAGGGAGCTCCGGTTCAGTAGCCATATCACCCATTCCCTTGAGGGTTTGGTGGAACCTCTGGCCCGCCGTTGCCAGGGGCTCGGGACGCAGCGCCACGATCTCGCCGCTGGGCAGCACGGCATTCTCGACCGAGAAGCTCACCCTCCCGTCTTTGAGCGGACGGCCCGCGTGGCGAACGGACGTGATCTTCGCTGACAACACCGCGCCTCGCGGAATGATCACGAGATCGTCCTGAAGGACTGCGTGAGTTACAGTGAGTTCCACGACATCGCCCACTTTGGCGGTGGCGGTGGCGAGGCTTTTTGTGAGCTGTGTAACAACGGGCTTGCCATCCGGCACCGTAATTACATCCGCGGATGGGGGCGGCGCCACTGCTGCGTTTGGCGGATCGGCGTTTTTCTCTTGAGAGGCAAGTGGGGACAGGCTTGTAACCACGCACATCAACGCGAAAACCGCTAGCGACGGTCCGCTTCGACGAAATCTGAGACCAGCGTGTTTCATCCGGCAGCTCCCTTTGCTTTTCCTTAGAAAGAGGCCTCATTGAGTTCGCGGAGCGTGCAACCCAAATCGAGATGAATTAGCCGGGGTACTCGATTTGGCGCACTTTCTGGTTCAGGGATAGTACCCTTCAACTTTGTTTGCCACAACGAGTTTGTCACCAGGGCAGGCACCCGTGCGATCAAGGCTCTTGTGGAGACGAGCGCCTGACTAACACTCACCGGGAAAGTGGGAACAAGGGCCCCCAGAGTGAGGAATGTTGCTTATATTGGCCCGTTGGGATACTACCCTGCGAACACCGAGAGAGTATTCTCGGGCGGGTTTGCCGAAACAGGTTGCAGCAGCACTAGTAAATGATCGGCAGTTTGGAGTAGTCGTCGGCGCCTTCGTTGGTTACGCGGAGAATCAGCAGTGTGCGGTCATCGTGCGGCGGACGGCCGATGCCGGCGTATTCATCGGTGGCCTTCACGATGCGCTGGGCGATGGTGTAGCCCGGGTCATCCACGAGGACGGTGCCAAGTAAGTCCTTTAGGCGGTCGGAGCCATACTCTTCCAGATCAATATTCGTGGATTCGTGGATGCCGTCCGAGGCAAAAACGATGATGTCTCCCGGGGTCAACGAGAGCCTGACCTCGTCGTATTCGGCCTCCGGCAACAACCCCAATGGAATTCCGCGAATATCAAGTTCCGTAGCCACGCCGTCGCGCAACAGCAATGGCAGCGTGCCACCGGCATTGGCGATGGTCAGCTCGCGTAAAGCAGCGTCGTAAATCGCGAAATGCATGGCGATAAAACGCGCATCCAGCCGCGCGGCAAGCAAACGGCCATTCAGGAGACCAAGCATTTCCGCGGGACCTGCCTCGCGATTGACCACCAGTTCCCGCAGGATACCAATTGCCAGCGAGCCATACAGCGCCGCCGCTGTACCTTTTCCCGAGACATCGCCCATGGCAATGGCCAGGCGGCCCACACCATAGGGCAGCAGGTCGTAGAAATCGCCGCCGAGTTCCCGCGCGGGAATATACGCGGTCGCCAGGTCCAAGCCGGGAACGTCGCGGGCGCCGCTGGGGAGAAGTTGCCGCTGGATCTCCCGCGCAGTCTCCAGATCATTTTGCATACGAAGCTGGGTCTCGCGAGATTCTTCAAATAAACGCGCATTCTCCAGGGCCACGGCAACGTAGGAGCCAAGAATATTCAGGAGGCGTTCGTGCTCCGCGGAAAAGGCATTGGGCATGGTGCTTTCCAGGTCCAGTACGCCCACCAGGCGGTTCTGCCGAAGCAAGGGCACGACGAGTTCCGAGCGCACTTCGACATCAGATTCCCCGGGTTCGTAGCGAGCATCCAGGCGCACGTCATTTACGCGGATAGTGCGGCGTTCAGCTGCGGCGCTTCCGGTGATGCCCTGGCTGAGCGGCATACTGACGCGGGAAGGGATGGCATTTTCGTAGCGCATCGCAAAGACGCTATCGAGCATCTGCGTGGACTCGTTCCAGAGCATGACGGTGAAGACGTCATAGTCCACCAGTTTCTTGACGCGCTCGGCGATGCGCCTCAGGAGTTCGGCGCGGTCCAGGATGGAAGTGATTTCGTGGCTGACTTCGTACAGGAGGGCGAGAGTTTCCGCCTGTTTCGGCTCGGTTACGAAAGTCGTTGCCTGCACGGGGTCGGCATCACCCAACAGGGAAAACGGAATGAGATTGGACGTCTGATCCATCGCTGGACACCCGCCACTTCTTTTTAGATGTACCGGGCCGTGGTTGGTTTCATGCGGCGCCTATTTTAGCGTGAAGAGGGAGAATCCTGTTCATCGAACTCTCGATACGGGTAATCGTCGGGGCGGTTTGCGGGCGGGAGGAATTAGCGGTCATGCATGACTGGAACCCTGCGAGCAATGCAGGTCCTTCCCTGCTGAAGCGAGAGAAAGAAAATAAAGGGGGTCGCGCTTACTTCACTTCCCAGGTATCCCCTGCCCGCAGAAGGCGGTTCAGATCTCCGGCACCCTTCTTGGCAATGACTTCGCGTACCTGGTCGTTGATGACGTCCTCGTAGCGCGGCAAATCGTCCCACGAGCGCAATACGCCGATGGGAGTGGGGAAGCCGGGACGCTGCTCCATGTGGGAGAGCAGGAAGGCATAGGATGGCCGGGGGTGGTGCGCGTCATGGACAACTAGATCAGACTCGGTGATGCCGTTGCCGAGCGCGACTACTTCGATATCGCCATCGGACTTGCGGCGAATGCCCTTGTCGCGGTTCTTGCCGAAGACGAGGGGTTTGCCATGTTCGAGTTGGATGACGCTCTCGCTGCGCGCATCTTTTTCCGTTAATCCGGTCCAAGCGCCATCATTGAAGATGTTGCAATTCTGCAGGATTTCGATGTAGGCGGAACCCCTGTGCTTTGCCGCGGCTCTCAGGATGTCCTTCAAATGCGCCTGGAAGACGTCAACCGAACGCGCCACAAAGGTGGCTTCCGCGCCAATGGCCAGCGAGATGGGGTTGAATGGGCGGTCAGGCGAACCGAAAGGCGTCGATTTCGTCACCTTGTGAAATTCCGAAGTGGGCGAATACTGGCCTTTCGTTAAACCATAGATGCGGTTGTTGAAGAGCAGAACCTTGATCCCCACGTTGCGCCGAAGCATGTGAATGGTGTGATTGCCGCCAATGGCCAACGCATCGCCATCCCCGGTTGCCACCCACACTTCCAATTCCGGATGCGCGATCTTGATGCCAGAGGCCACGGCGGGCGCGCGGCCATGAATGGAGTGGAAACCGTAGGTGTTCATGTAATACGGGAAGCGGCTGGAGCAGCCAATGCCAGACACCACGACGAAATTCTCGCGGGGCACGCCGAGCTCCGGGAAAACGGATTGCACGGCAGCCAGGATGGCATAGTCACCGCAGCCCGGGCACCAGCGCACATCCTGGTCGGTCTGAAAATCTTTTTTTGTGAGTGGCGGAAGAGCGGCGGTGGTCATCGTGCCTCCTGGGGTCCCAGCAATTCTTCAATTTTCTGTTCGAGCTCATTTTGTTTAAAGGGGCGCCCCTGAATTTTATTCAGGCCGACGGCGTCCACCAAGTACTTCGCGCGCAGAACCCAGATGAGTTGCCCCATGTTGAGTTCCGGCACCAGAACCTTGCGGTAGCGCTTCAGGATATCGCCGAGGTTTGCGGGCAGAGGATTCAAGTAGCGCAAGTGCAAGTGGCCGATCTTGCGGCCGCGGTCGCGTTCCGCCTTCACGGCCTGGGTGATGGAGCCGAACGTCGAGCCCCAGGAAACCAGTAGCAGATCGCCTTCGGAATCGCCGCTGGGCAGCACATTCGGTACATCCTGCACAATGGCATCAATTTTCGCGGCGCGGATGCGCACCATGTTTTCGTGATTCAGTGGCTCGTAATTTACGTTGCCGGTAACGTCCTGTTTCTCCAAGCCGCCGATGCGGTGCTCGAGCCCCGGTGTACCCGGGATGGCCCACGGACGCGCCAGCGTGTCGGGATTGCGCTTGTACGGCAGGAAATCCACGGGATCCTTAGCGAAATGCACGGGGAAGTTGGGGATTTCGTCAGTGCTGGGAATGCGCCAGGGCTCCGCGCCGTTGGCCAGGTAGCCGTCGGAAAGAATAATTACCGGCACCATGTACTTCAACGCGATGCGGCTGGCTTCCACGGCGACCCAGAAACAGTCCCCAGGTGTGGCCGCGGCAAGCACGGGAATCGGCGCTTCGGAGTTACGTCCAAACAAGGCTTGCAGCAGGTCGGCCTGCTCGGTCTTCGTGGGCAAACCGGTCGAAGGGCCACCGCGCTGGATATCACAAATGACCAGCGGGAGTTCCGTCATGACCGCGAGGCCCAAGGCTTCCGTCTTCAGCGCCATGCCGGGGCCGGAAGTGGTGGTGATGGCAAGGGCACCGGCGTAGGAAGCGCCAATCGAGGAAGTAATGGCGGCGATTTCGTCTTCCGCCTGAAAGGTCAACACGCCGAAATCTTTGTACATCGAAAGCTCATGAAGAATGTCCGAAGCAGGCGTGATTGGATAGCTGCCCAGAAACAATTTGAGTCCGGCCTTATTCGCCGCGGTGACAAATCCGAGCGCCAGCGCCTGGTTGCCGCTCAAATTGCGGTACAAGCCCGGTGAAAGCTGCGCCGGTGGAATTTCGTAACTGATCTGGAACGCTTCCGTGGCCTCGCAATAGGAATAGCCGGCCTTGAGCGCCAGTTTGTTGGCTTCAGCGAAGAGAGGCTTCTTCTTGAATTTGTCATCGATCCAGCGGACCGTCGGATCCATGGAGCGGTTGTAAAGCCAGTAGCACATGCCCAGAGCAAAGAAATTCTTGCAGCGGTCCATGGCTTTGGCATCGAGGCCGAGATGCTGCAGTGCGGAACGCGTGAGGCGCTGCAATTCCACGGGAAAGACGCGGAACTTGTCCAGCGAATGGTCTTCCAGCGGATTGGTGGTCAGGTGCGCCTTGCGCAGGTCGCCTTCTTTAAAGGCGTCAGAGTTGATGATGGCGATGCCGTTCGGCTTCAGGTCGGCAACGTTGACCTTTAAAGCCGCCGGATTCATGGCGATCAATACGTCCACCGAATCGCCCGGCGTGTGCACTTCACCGGAAGAGAAATTCAGCTGATAACCGCTGACACCGGGGACTGTGCCGGCAGGAGCGCGAATCTCCGCGGGATAGTCCGGAAAAGTGGCGATATCGTTGCCATAAAGCGCGACGGTATTCGTAAACTGGCTGCCCGTAATCTGCATGCCATCACCGGAATCGCCGGCGAAACGGATGACCGCCTGATCAATGACTTCGCGCTTCGTTTTCCCTGTGGAAACATCCATGAGCGTGGACATCGTGCGACTTACCCCCGTCTTTCTCTGACTCCTCTATATTGCCGGGAGGAGTGCGTCCTGCAATAAATGGGCGGTTCGGTGTAGTTTCCAGCGGGAGCGTTCGCCAGACCGCCAAGAACCGGCTTAACCAGAATACCACAGGCGCACAGCGGCAAGGGAAGCGCGCGCCGGTGCGTGCGTCACATAGCAATTACTTTTCAAGGGGAGACGCGGGCGCGCGCGGCGCGTCGAATTGCGCCACCACGCTTTTAAGCCGGAAGAAGAACAGCCACCAGATGCTGACAGGGAGAAGCATGACCACGACAGAGATCGCCAGGAGTTGGCGCGTCGATTCAACATCGGTGACAAAGTGTTCGGGAATCGCAAATGTCTCAAACGGCCGCAAGGCGATCATGCTCAGACAAAATGCCAGGGCAATTGAAGCCCAAAGAAGCGCCGCCCTGCGCGCCCAGGAGCGCAATTGGAAAAGACCAATGCTCGTGCCCAGGCCCAGCGCAACTAACATAGGTGGCACCAGCGCTACCAGGGCGAACGCCAGCGGGCGAACTTCATAAAGGTGTTTCCCAGAGGCGTCCGCGCGAAGGTTGATCAGGGGAATTATGAACTCGCCCCAGACGAAGAAAGCAATCAAGCTTCCCAGTACTGCAAGAGTTGCGGCGGCGGTTACACCTGCGGAACGGATTCTCTCGGGGGCCATGTCTTCTTGCATGACAGCACACGGCGACGGTCCTGAATAGAGCGAGTTGGGCACGCGGGTTTCCAAAATGCTACTTGACGTTCGCTTTCTTTTCGCCTAAAGTGGCGAAAGATGGTTGAGTAGATTTCCGCTCGCGGCTCAGCCAAAGTCGGCCTCGCAACTTGAATCACGTCCAGTACCGGCAAGCACACGGAGGAACTCGTGGCCCTGACAAAACGCCAGAAGGAAGTTCTCGATTACCTGGTTGCGTTCGAGACCAAGCACGGTTACGCGCCCAGCTTTGAAGAGATTGGCCGCGGGTTGAAACTTACTTCGCTGGCCACCGTTCACAAGCACATCAGCACGCTGGAGAAGAAGGGCTTCATCCGGCGCGGTTACAACCAGAGCCGCTCCATCGAAATTGTGCAATTGCCGAAGTCGGTGAAGGAGCAGGTGATCGAACGCCGCATCCAGGAACTACCGCTGGTTGGGCGCATCGCCGCGGGTCGTCCGCTGGAAGCTGTGGAAGAACGCGAGACGATTTCGCTTGGCGATTTTGCGCGTGGCGGGAATTCTTTCGTGCTGCAGGTGAAGGGCAATTCCATGATTGAGGATCACATCATGGATGGCGATTTTGTGGTGTGCGAGCAGACGCAGGTGGCCAATGGCGGGGACATTGTTGTGGCGCTGGTGGGCGGCGAAGATGCCACGCTCAAGCGGTTTTACCGCGAAGGCTCGGGGAAAATCCGGCTGCAGCCTGCAAATTCAGAAATGGCGCCCATCCTGGTGCCCGCGGCCGACGTGAAGATTCAAGGCCGTGTCATCGGTGTATTGCGGAAATATTGAGCGCCATATTGCCCTCGCCTTGGGCAAAGTCTCCTCTAACCTCGCATGACTACGATTCTGCAATTGTTGCTCGACCGTCTCGATACTCCTATAGGTGAGATGTTGGTCGTGGCGGACCGTGGTGGGAATCTGCGCGCCACGTTTTGGACAGAACACGAGGCGCGCATGCACCGGGCGCTTCAGCTTCAGTACGGGCAAAATGGATTTACGCTCGAGCCGGCTTGCAATCCGCATGATTTGACGAAGGCCATCGGACGTTACTTTGCCGGAGACCTTGCGGCCATTGACACCTTGCCAGTGCAAACAGCCGGTACATCTTTTCAGCGTGAGGTGTGGCATGCGTTGCGCGGAATCGCCTGCGGCACCACTATTTCTTACGCGCAACTCGCCGAGAGAATTGGCAGGCCGAAAGCAGTGCGGGCCGTTGGCCTTGCGAATGGTTCCAATCCAGTGGGTGTTGTTGTTCCTTGTCACCGTGTAATCGGATCCGATGGTTCACTCACCGGATACGGTGGCGGCATTGAACGGAAGCGCTGGCTTCTGGAACATGAAAGCAAGCAGGCTGATCAGAAGTTCCGGCAGAAACCCCTGTTCTGATGTCCGCCGCCCGGAACAGACGACGGCGCTCCACCCGCCGATGTGCATTGATCATGTAAACAGAACAGGCTGCCCTACTCAGAGAAGATGGCTTCGATGGGAAGCTCAAAAAGCTTCGACAGTTTGAACGCCAGGGGAAGGCTGGGGTCGAACCGGCCCGTCTCGATGGCGTTGACGCTCTGACGAGACACGCCAAGCTTCTGGGCAAGATCCGCCTGGCTCCAGCCCCGTTCGGCGCGGAGCGTTCGCAGACAGTTCTTCACCGGTAGCTCCGTTGGACCAAGCGGAAGGCGATTCCCGTCGAGGCAAAGAAAAGATCCGCGTTCAGCAAGCTGATCGGAAACGGCCGCGAATAATAGGTCATGAGCACACCGACGATGGCATCTCCCGCCATGGTCACCGCAAAACCCCACAGCAGAGCCCGGATAACCAGCGCGCGAATGAACTCATCCGGTTCGGCCTTCAGATAGTTGGCTGCCACCCACACGCCAAGGAGCACAGGGAGAAGGGAGATTGCGGAGAGCGACCCTACCAGCAGAGCGGACGAAAGCCCATTGTGAGCGTCCTGGTGAGAGGAGAGGAAACGCAACAGCCCAGGGAACAGATCGAAAAACACGTTGGGAAAATGCGGGTTGGTAAGGTTCGTGAGCACGGTGAGAAGAAGTACACTGCCCATCCGCTGCATGGAGCGACGTTGGAGCGGGGTCAGGTTTTTGTTGCAGAATGGCATGAAGGCCTCCGGGAATGACAAGTGGACTTTACATCCAATTCTTAAGTTTGTCAAGTATACTTGTCATGCTCTACGGTTTTCGGGTGGCATCTTGACACCAAGCGATTTCGTCCAATTAACTGATTTTATTTGTTTAAGTTACAGATATTTACTTCTAACGAGGCTGTCAAATCGTTGCATGCAGCCGACGAATTGAACGAGGGATGTGGCTGCTAATCGCTGAGAATTGCCGAGCAGTCGTCAACACTCGGCAACGCGGATTGAGTGGGGCTAGCGAACCTTGCCTTTCTTGCTGAAGGAAACGACGACGACGAATTTGCTTTGCTGGGATTTTCCGGCTGACGTCCGATAGCGCCACTGTTTCACAGCTGAGGTTGCGGCTTCGACAAGCAGGGGATTCCCGACGATGACGTTAACCTCTTCAACGCTGCCATCATCTTTGAGTGTGACATCCATGACAACATCGCCCCAAACGCCTGCCTTCCTGGCTTCTGGTGGATAGTCCGGCAGGACCTTAAGTATCTGTTTCGGGATATTCCGCTTTTCTTTCGGGATCAGGATCTGCGTCCCATTCGGAATGAATCCGGGTTTTTCAAACCTGTCTCTGTTGGCCTCGAAGATTGCCAGCCACGCGTCAGAATCACCGTAGACCAGTTTGGCAATTCCCTGGAAGGTGTTGTGATCCTTGTCGCTGCCAACGTCATAAGTGAACGGTTTCTTCTTTAGTGCCAGGTCTCCCGTTGGCAACGTCTTCAAGGGCACCGCAGCGTATTCGGTGATTCCGAAATCGAACTGCTCCAACTTCAGATTAATATCAACGTGCTCGCACGCCGCCTCCTTCAGCACGATCCCAGTTTGCTGCACAGTTTTGAAACCGGAAACAACGACCGTGACGCTGTACCGGCCCGGAAGGAGGTCTTTTGCGACAAATTGCCCGGCCTCGTTGGTCGTCAGAATAATAGCTTTTCGACTTTCCAGGTTGGTGATAGTGATCGCCGCCTTAGGAATTACGGCCCCCGAGGAATCGGTGACCGTGCCCATTAACGAGCACTTTGCACCGCTCTGACCAGTCGACGCTGGCGGTGGTGGGGTTTGGGGCGGTTGGCCTGGAATGGGCGGGGGCGTTTTGTCAGCAGGATTTCCCGGCACTTGGGGCGGCATATCGATCTTCGGCGCTTCGATTACCGGCGTTTCCAGCGGTGTGGCTGCATATTCGCAGCAGCCCCGCATATAGTTCGGATCGAGCTGTAGAACAAAGTCCCAACGCTCGTTGGCCCCTTCCTTCAACACAATTCCCGATTTCTCGGTAGTTTTGAAAGCGGTCGCTTGGACCTTTGCCGTGTACCGCCCAGCAGCGAGGAGGGGCTCCAGATACTCGCCAGCGCTGTTGGTCTTCAACGTAATGGCCAGATTCGTGTCGACGTTAGTAATGGTAATGGTAGCGTTTGGAATTGCAGCTCCTGAGGTGTCGGTCACCGTACCCGTCACCGAGCAACTGGATTTGATTTCATCGACCGTGGGTCCATGCGGAATTGCTTTGCCCGGCTCAAGGGGCGTCGGCGCCATTTCAGAAATTCCGTAGTACGGATGAGAGACGGGTGCCGGTGTAGGAGGAACGGGCGGCGGAGCAGGGGCTTTCAGTTCCTGATCCTGCGACCGGTTACATCCAGCAACCACGGGGATTCCGATCACAAGCAAGGCGGCTGCAGCTTGCCTTGCCAATCTCTGACTCGCTCCGAAAAACTGGTAGCTCCCGCGCACATCGTTCGTGAATCGGAAAGTCTCCAGTTCTTCCCGCAAATTCATCCCTTCGCGAAGGAACTCTTGGCGCGATTTGGACTCGCGCTCTCGAACATCGCGCATGACCTTTTCTAACCCGGCAGTCTTGCCCTCCGTTGTGCTGCTCAGCTCTATCACTTCGTCCAGCAAGTTGATGGTATCCAGGTTGACGGATCGCACCCAACTTGCCGCACGTTTGGAGAGTGCTTGTTGCCGTGGACCATCGTGAAAGCGCTTTACCACGGAAACCATGTGGTCCAGTCCGATGGTTCTTTGCATCAAGCTACCGTTGCTCCAACATCGTGAGGCAAACAGATTCAAGGAAAGGTCACAGGCGAGATCGGCTGCGGGATCGGACAGGCTGTAGACTCTGGCGAGGTAGTCTCCCCGCGCCCTGCCGAGCAGCATCATTTGTTTTTCCAGCGGAGTACCAGCATAAATTTCCGCGCGGCAAAAGTTCAGGGGATTTCCGCAAAAACGTCGCATGAAGGCGACATCGGAACGCAAGGTTTCCAGCGTCGCGGCCGGATGGAAAGTCATCAGCGTGAATTGTGCAGAGATATCCAGTGCGGCACATGCTTCGAGGGCACGTACGGACTCCTCCACACTCTGGCTGCGGTGCAGAGCGGAGAGCCCCAGCGCCGTGGCGGACTCGACGCCGAGAAACATGCGGACAAGGCCCATGTCCTTCAGGCGGCGAAGCACTTCAGGCTTGGCGTCGGCGGGGCGGCATTTGATGACTAAAGCGATCCCTTCAATACCACGGCCCTTCAGAGCCTTCTCGAACGCCAACAAGCGCGCATGGTTCATCGCCACGGATGGCACAAGGAAGTTGTCGTCGTGAAAAACGAACTGGCGCGTTCCTCGCTCGTGATACAGCGCTGACATCTCCTCCACGATATTGCTGACGCTACGTTGGCGGAACCGCTTGCCGGGTGCTAACTCGTGCAGGGTGGTGATACAGCAGTATGCGCATTTGCCGTAACAACCCCGGCTACCCATCAGGTAGCTGGTGGGAACACCGGCGATTGAATGAATCGGGCCGCGTCGGTCTGGCAACGGCAGGACATCCAAATCGTCCAGCATATGCCGCCGATCGCTGAAACAGATTTGCCGTTTCTTGTTCCGATAGGCAACGCCCGGAATTTCAGGGAGGCGCTCTTCGAGATGCGGCATGGCATCGGCGATCTCAGCAAGCGTTTTCTCGCCTTCGTGGATGACAATGAGGTCGATCTCGGGGTGGTTGCGCAGCAGGTCTTCGGCGGCGCAGGAGGCATAGTGGCCACCTGCCACCACGAACTTGCGGGGATCTCGTGACTTAATGAGTTGCGCCAAGCCAAGAAACTCTTTCGCTCTGGACTGGAAACACAGGGACAATCCGATAATTTCCGCATCCCCGGCGGCATCGGCAACCGCGTCGGCATCGGCTGGCGAATTGAAAGCGGCAAGTGTCGTCTCGTGCCCGGCATTCAGAAGTGCTCCCGATAAATAGCGAATGGAGAGGTTTTCCTCATAGTCAGGCCCTGCCAATAGGACTTTCAATTGTCCCTCCTCCGCCACGGAATCTCCCTGGGGCAGATTCCGTCTTTAGGATTGACGCGATTCTCGAATCATCTTTCTGCGATTCCCGCTGTTTGTCAGTGATTTAGAACGGAAGAGACAACAATTTGAGGGCTAACGATTGGCAATGGGACCGGCTTCAGTACCCCCCTGCGACCCCTTCGCGCATCCGATTGTGTTTTGGGGTAAACTGCACGTTTCCCGCCGATTGATTTTTCGTTCGGAAAGCCGGCGGGCGAGGACACACCCTGGCTGCCTCCACCGAAAACATTGTGTTGTTCGCGACCGATCAGGGTGCGCGAGAATCACTGCATTCCCTCCTGACCTCTGCCGGCTACACGGTTCAAGTGGTGGAGGCGCAAGATGGACTTCTGAGTTCGCTCCAGGAAACATCCCCCAGCCTGCTTCTGCTCTCTCTGGACCCCGCCAATCCGGAGTCGAGCAACGTCCTTGCCGCGATACGGCTCCACAGCCCTTCCTCACAACTCCGCGTCCTGATCCTGATAGCAGGCGGAAAAGAAGCCCTGGCACGCGACTTGGACTTGGGAGCCGACGATGCGATCTCGGTTCCCTTCAATGATACGGAACTGCTGGCGCGGGTGCGGGGACAGTTGCGCCAGAAGCGCGCTACGGACGAACTGGCGGCGAAAATGCGCATTGCCGAAGAGAGCCGCGAAGTGGCGCAGACCGCGTTCCAGGCGCTTGCCGTCACCGAAAAAATGACGGCCGACGCATTTTCGCTCGAACGCATTCTGAAAATCGGCGTCATTTCGCTCTTCAGCCTGGCGCTGGTGATTGTGGCTATCTTTTTTCTGTTTTCTCGCCGCGCAGAGAAAGAAACGCGCCGCGCCTACACCGTAGTCGCGCAACTGGAACGCAATGCGAAGACGGAAGCGGAACTCCTCGCGTCTGCAAAACGGCTGCGTGAAGATCCTTCCAACGCCGACGTGTTGCAGCAGAAAGAAGACCTCGAAAAGCAGACGGAAAATCTGCGCAAGAAAATGACGCAGCCCGATGGCGGCGACGTCGGCGAATTGCGCCGCCAATTGGATGAAGCCACGGGGCGTCTGAGCAAGATCGAAGGGCAATCGCAGGCCGCGGAGATGGTGATTCGTTCGTACGCTCCCAGCGTGTGCCTGCTGCACGTCTCCGTGGCATTCAATGAAAAGGATTCCGGGCGGCGCTTGCGCTACGGCGGCATTAACAGCGATGGCACTCCTTTGAAGGATAGCGACGGCAATCCTGTGTACACAACCGAAGGGCGCGGGCCCGAAGTGCGCGCCGACTTTTTTGGCACTGGGTTCATCGTGGGCGAGGGCAAAATCCTCACCAACCATCACGTCGTCCAGCCGTGGTGGCAGAACGACGAACTGGCCGGCGCCTTCCAACAGGGACTGGAGCCGGTCATCGCGGAGATGATGGCGTATTTCCCCTCGGCGGCCAACGGCATTCCCGTGAGCATCTCCCAGATTTCTCAGGAAGCCGATCTTGCCCTGGTTCACGGAGACCTTTCCGAACTTGGCCGCCCCATCCTCAAGTTAAATCCAGGCAAGGACGCTACTGTCAGTGGGGAAGCGCTGATCAGCGTGGGCTACGCGACGGGATTGGACGCGATATTGGCGCGGGCCGGGGACGCAACGGTGGAGCAGATCGTCAAGACCAGCGGTGGCGATCCGAAACTCGTGCTAACGGAGTTGGCCAGGAGAAAGCTGATTCGACCACTGGTCACGCAAGGCCATGTAGGAGACGTCCTGCCGGACAAGATTGTGTACGACGCGCAAACCACGTCAGGCGGTTCCGGCGGCCCGCTGCTTGTCCGCAACGGCGAAGTGATTGGCGTGACCTTTGCCGTAGTGCGTGGTTTTGGCGGCTCCAACTTTGGCGTGCCCATACGCTTCGCCCAGCCCTTGCTCAAACACTAGAATGCGTTTTTTCGTTTTGCTGCATGGAAAAATGTTGAGCAAGCTGTTGGTCTCCCCGTGAAACAATGTAGAATTTCGTAATCGCTCCGAGAGTGATCAAACGCTCCTTATGAAAAAGCATCGCACCATCCGCAAAGTGCTGGCTGCCAATCGCAGCGAAATCGCCATACGTATCTTTCGCGCTGCCAATGAGCTTGGCCTGCGCACCGTGGCCATCTACTCACAGGAAGATCGCCTTTCGTTGCATCGATTCAAAGCCGATGAAGCCTACCAGGTGGGCGCGGGAAAAGGGCCCGTCGAAGCGTATCTGGATATTCCCGGAATTATCGCGGTGGCCAAAGAGCACGAGGTGGACGCCATCCACCCGGGTTATGGCTTCCTCTCGGAGAACCCGGCGCTGGCGCGTGCCTGTGCCGAGGCTGGGCTGACCTTCGTGGGCCCCACGCCGGAACTGCTCGAACTTCTTGGCGACAAAACCGCTGCGCGCCGTTTGGCCGCCTCTGCCGGAGTTCACGTTTTGCCGGGGACGGAGAAGCCCGTCACTTCGCCAGCGGAAGCGCACAAAATCGCCAGCGATATCGGCTTTCCCGTAATCGTGAAAGCCGCGATGGGCGGCGGCGGCCGCGGCATGCGCGTGGTCTACGACGCGGATCAACTGGATGCGCGCCTGGAGGAAGCGCAGGGCGAAGCCAAGTCCGCGTTCGGCGATGCCTCCGTTTTCCTGGAGAAATTTCTGCCGCGGGCCCGCCACATTGAAGTCCAGATTCTTGCCGATGAACACGGCAACCTGCTGCATCTTTATGAGCGCGACTGTTCGGTGCAGCGGCGTCATCAGAAAGTCGTGGAAGTGACACCCGCCTGCAACCTTCCGGAAAAGATTCGCGGGGAACTCTGCGCTGCTGCGGTGAAGATTGCGCGCCAGGCCAGATACCGCAACGCGGGCACGGTCGAGTTCCTTTACGACGTTGATTCGGACAATTGGTATTTCATCGAAGTGAATCCGCGGATTCAGGTGGAACACACCGTTACGGAAGTGGTCACGGGCGTGGACCTGGTGCGTTCGCAGATTCTTGTCGCGCAAGGCCACACACTGCATGATTCCCCGCTGTCGCTTCCCGCGCAGGATAAAATTCCACTCTACGGTTCGGCGCTGCAGTGCCGCGTCACCACGGAAGATCCGGAAAAACATTTCGCGCCGGACTACGGCAGAATTTCCACGTACCGCTCGCCCGCGGGGTTCGGCATTCGCCTGGATGGCGGCACGGCCTATTCCGGAGCGATCCTGGCCGCTTACTACGATTCCTTGCTCGTTAAGGTGACCGCGTGGGGGATAAATCTCCCGGAAGCTTGCCAGCGCATGGATCGCGCGTTACGCGAATTCCGCATTCGCGGCGTGAAGACGAACATTCCGTTTCTGGAAAACGTCGTCAATCACCCGCGTTTCCGCGCCGGTGAGGTGACCACTTCCTTCCTGGACGATTCACCGGAACTTTTCCGATTCACTGGCCGCGCCGATCGCGCCACCAAACTGCTCTCCTACATAGGCGATGTGATCCTGAACGGCAATCCGGAAGTGAAAGGGAAGCCGGTGCCGGAGTTTATCGAGAAGGCGCCTGTCCCCGCCGCCCCCGGTATTGTACCCACGCCCGGAACGCGGCAGCTCCTGCAGAAGCTGGGACCGAAGAAATTTGCGGCCTGGGCGCGCAAAGAGAAGCGGCTCCTGCTGACGGACACGACTTTTCGCGATGCGCACCAGTCGTTGATGGCCACGCGCGTCCGCAGTTACGACATGCTGGCCACCGCGCGCGCCGTGGCCCAACGCCTGCCAAATCTATTCAGCCTGGAAATGTGGGGCGGCGCCACGTTTGATACTTCGCTGCGATTTCTGCATGAGGATCCCTGGCAGCGCCTTCGCGATTTGCGCGCGCACATTCCGAATATCTGTTTCCAGATGCTGCTGCGGGGTGCGAATGCGGTTGGCTATACTTCCTATCCGGACAACGTCATCATCGAGTTTGTGCGCGAAGCTCATCGCCAGGGCATCGATATTTTCCGCATCTTCGATTCGCTCAATTCCATTGACAACATGCGCGTCTCCATTGAAGCCGTTCTGGAAACCGGCGCGGTTTGCGAACCGGCCATCTGCTACACGGGCGACATCCTCGACGATCGGCGCCCAAAATATTCGTTGAAGTATTACGTCACCATGGCCAAACAGCTCGAAAAGCTGGGCGCGCACTTCCTGGCCATCAAGGACATGGCGGGCTTGTGCAAGCCATATGCGGCATTCGCACTTGTTAAGGCGTTGCGCGAGGAAATCGCAATTCCCGTTCACTTTCACACGCATGACACCAGCGGCGTCAACTCCGCATCGTTGCTGAAAGCTTCCGATGCGGGCGTAGACGTGGCCGATGCAGCCATCGCGGCGATGAGCGGGGGCACTAGCCAGCCCAATCTGAATTCGGCGGTCGAAGCCCTGCGCCATACTACGCGCGATACGCAACTTGATATCGCCGCGCTAAACGAATGCTCCGACTATTGGGAGACCATTCGCAACTACTATCTGCCGTTCGATTCGGGACCGAAGGCGGGTTCCGCGCGGCTTTACGAGCACGAAATTCCCGGCGGGCAATTCACCAATCTCCGCGAACAGGCTACCGCCATGGGTCTGGGCCATCGCTGGCGCGAGGTGGAGAAGACGTACGCGGAAGTGAATGCCCTGTTTGGCGACATCGTGAAGGTGACGCCTTCGAGCAAAGTTGTGGGAGACATGGCTCTGTTTCTGCTGGCCAACGAAATGAAACCCGCCGACCTGTTGAAATTGGATGAACATCACGACATCTCACTGCCGAATTCCGTAGTCGAAATGTTCAGCGGCGCTTTAGGCGTTCCTCCCGGGGGATGGCCCAAGAAATTGCAACGCATCATTCTTCGCGGCCGGGCGCCGGTGAAAGGGCGGCCCAGTGCAAGTCTTCCTCCCGCGCATTTCGATCAGGAGAAGGGAGAGTTGGAAGCGAAAGTGGGTCACCCTGTTCACCGCGATGCGTTGCTCAGCTATCTTCTCTATCCCGAGGTCTACCTGAAGTACGACAAATTCCGCCAGATCTATGCCGACGTGAGCGTTCTGCCCTCGCCAGCATTCTTCTACGGTCTGAAACCGGGTGAGGAGATCACCGCGGAAATCGAATCCGGCAAGACGATGATTGTGAAATTCCTGACCATCAGCGAAGCGCATCCCGATGGGACACGTACATTATTTTTCGAATTGAACGGGCAGCCGCGCGAAGTGAACGTGCGCGATCGCGCGCTGAGAGTCGTCGAGCGCAGCCACCCCAAAGCTAATCCAGAGGATCCCGGGCAAGTTGGAGCACCCACGGCGGGACTTATCAGCGGCATCGCGGTGCAGGTGAACCATAGTGTCGAGCGGGGTGCTAAACTTTTGACGCTGGAAGCCATGAAGATGCAGTCCAACATTTATGCGCCGATCACGGGCCGTGTGACCAAGGTGCTGGTCACGCCGGGGCAGCACGTCGAGCCCAAGGATCTTCTGGTTACCATCGTTCCGTGAGTGGACCTCATCTCATCAAGCACGAACAGTTTGCTTCGCGCTATCTTCGCAACCAGCGCGACCTGATTGTATATCTCCCGCCGGGCTACGATCACCAGCCGCGCCGCGCGTTTCCCGTACTGTATCTGCACGATGGCCAAAATCTTTTCGATGGCGCAACCTCGTTTATACCCGGAATGGACTGGCACGTTGGCCATACCGCCGACCACATGATTAACACGGGCCAGGTGCAGCCGCTCATCATTGTGGGCATTTACAATGCAGGCAAACAGCGTCTGGGTGAATACACGCCGACGCCTGCGCCAAGGTTGGGCGGCGGCCGGGCGCACCGTTACGGCAAATTCCTACTGGAAGAAGTACGGCCGTTCGTATTGGAAAGGTATCGCATTGCCAACGGAGTGAAGAATACGGGGATCGGCGGCTCCTCGCTCGGAGGGCTGCTATCCCTTTACCTGGGACTTCGCTTGCCGCAAATTTTCGGAAAGATTGCCGCGCTCTCGCCCTCTGTGTGGTGGAACGAGCGGGTGATCGTGCGATTTGCCGCTGCGGCCACCGTTCAGCCGATTCCGCGAGTGTGGCTGGATGCAGGCACGCGGGAGGGTGGGCGCACCCTGGAAGATGTCGAGCGGTTTCGCGATGTTCTTCTGCACAAAGGATGGCGATTGGGACGTGACCTGCACTACGAGCGCGTCGAAGGCGCCGAACACAATGAAGCCGCGTGGTCCCGCCGTGTCGGCCCGTTCCTGCGATTCCTGTTTCCCGCGGAAGAAAGACGGGTATAATCCGCGCACGCAGGTGGGGCGGCATTCCACCATCGTGCGATATTCCGGGCGGTGAACACGTGGCGGCAGACAGGCCCATCACAATTCTCTGCGTGACCTCCTACGAAAAAGGGCAGGAATTTCTGCGCACGTGCAAGAGCCTGGGATGCACCGTCCTTTTACTCACCATTGAAAAATTGCGCAATGCAAATTGGCCCCGCGAAGCGATTGACGAAATGTTCTTCATGCCTCCGGAACTTCCTATCCAGGACATGATCCATGCCGTTTCTTACGCGGGGCGCACTCGGCACATTGACCGCATCGTGGCCCTGGACGAGTTCGACATGGAGCATGTCGCGGCGATCCGCGAACATCTGCGATTGCCGGGAATGGGTCTTACGACGGTGCGTTATTTCCGCGACAAGCTGGCCATGCGCATGCAAGCGCGCGAACTGGGCATTCGCGTTCCCGAATTCAGCGCGGTGGTGAATTACGATGATCTGCGCGAATTCATGAGGCAGGTTCCTGGGCCGTGGCTGCTGAAACCGCGCGCACAGGCTTCCGGGATTGGCATGAAGAAAATTCAGAACCCGGCTGAAATCTGGCCGTGGCTCGAGCAACTCGGCGATCAGCAATCCGAATATTTGCTTGAACAGTTCATCCCCGGCAACGTTTTCCATATTGACAGCGTGGTCTCGGAACGCGCCGTGCTGTTTGCCGAGGCACATGCTTACGGCACGCCTCCGCTGGAAACTTCACATCAGGG
>Ga0181523_10001856_pt1 | contig 21619 bp, 14 predicted proteins | sample PEATcosm2014_Bin_43_FD_119752 | JGI IMG/M metagenome (GOLD analysis project Ga0181523, IMG submission 119752) | Peatland microbial communities from MTU Mesocosm Facility, Houghton, MI, USA - PEATcosm2014_Bin05_30_metaG | ecosystem: Environmental > Terrestrial > Soil > Wetlands > Peat | place... | reverse complement strand
GTGCTCGTGTTGTATTTCATTTTCTTGCGGAGCAAAATGAGTTAAAAATCCAAGCGCCAACATCCAAGCTCCAGAGAAACACCAAGAACCAAGCTCCAATTTCCGACGCGCATGGTCTTTGAAGTTTGATGCTTGGAGCTTCTCTGGTGCTTGGTGCTTGGAATTTTGAGCTTTTAATTCGCGTGTGGAAATTTTAGATTGTCGGCAAGCGGGGGAAACGACGAATGCGCAACCTGCAACAAAAACTTGCCATCGCCCGGGGCGAACAGCCGGCGGAACTGCTCTTCAAAAACGCCCGGCTCGTGAACGTCTTGAGCGGCGAGATCCATCCCGCGAACGTGGCGGTGGACGACGGCCGCGTCGTTGGCTTTGGCGATTACAAGGCGAGACGCGTCATCAATCTACGCGGCTCGTATCTGGCGCCGAGTTTGATTGACGGGCATTTTCACGTCGAAAGCTCGATGCTCACCGCGCCGGAATTCGCACGGGCGGTCGTGCCGCACGGCACGGGCGCCGTGGTGATTGACCCGCACGAATACGCCAACGTGCTCGGCCTCGACGGCATCCGCTACGTTTTGGAATCGTCCAAAAAACTGCCGCTGGATTTTTTTATCATGCTGCCCTCGTGCGTCCCGGCGACGCCGTTGGAGACGGCGGGCGCTCGGATCACGGCGGACGATTTGCGGTTGATGATCCATGACGAGCGCATCGCGGGCGTCGCTGAACTGATGAATTTCCCCGGCGTTTATCTCGGAGCCAAGAGCGAGCTGGCCAAGATTGACGCCGGCAAGGGCAAATGCGTGGATGGGCATGCGCCCGGACTGCGCGGAAAAAATCTCAACGCCTACGTGCTGGCCGGCGTGCGCTCGGACCACGAATCCGTGGAGGTCGGGGAAGCGAAGGAAAAGCTGCGGCTCGGCATGCACGTTCTGTTGCGCGAAGGCAGCACGGAGCGAAATCTGGCGGCCCTGCTGCCACTTATCAATTCGCACAACGCGCAAAACTGCTCCTTCGCCACCGACGACAAGCTCGCCGGCGACCTGGTGAGCGAAGGTCACATTGACCATTGCGTGCGCAAGGCCATCCGGCTCGGCCTGCCACCCATCAGCGCCCTGCAAATCGCCACCATCAACACCGCGCGCCATTACAATCTGCTCAACCTCGGTGCCATCGCGCCGCGTTTCTGGGCGGACTTCATCGTGTTCGACGACCTGAAAAAGTTTTCCATCCGCCAGGTGTACAAAAAGGGCGCGCTGGTTGCGGAAGACGGGCGGTTTCTTGGCCGGACGCCGGCCAAAATCGGCTCACCCCGCAGCACCATGAATTTGCGCTATCAACCGGGCGACTTAAAAATAGTGGCACGGGCGGGACGCCCGTGCGCATCAAAAACGAAACGCACGGGCAGAACGCCCGTGCCACTACCGCCCAAAATCAAGGTCATCCAAATCGTCCCGCAGCAAATTGTCACCCGGACCGCCATCGTCACGCCGAAGGTTGAAGACGGTGAAATTGTTGCCGACACGGGGCGCGACATTCTCAAGCTTGTCGTGGTGGAACGACACCGCGCGACGGGCAACGTCGGCGTCGGCTTCGTGCGCGGCTTCAAGCTCAAGCGCGGCGCAATTGGCTCCACCGTCGCGCACGACGCGCACAATGTCGTCGTCGCCGGCACGAACGACGCGGACATCCTGACGGCCATCCAGCGACTGGAGCGGATGCAAGGCGGGCAGGTCGCCGTGGCCAACGGCAAAATCAAAGCCGAACTGCCTCTGCCCATCGCGGGATTGGTATCCGACCGGCCGTTGGCGGAAGTCATCAAAGGCATTGCGGATTTGAACGTCGCGGCCCGCGCGCTGGGCTGCGAGTTGCAGTCACCCTTCATGACCCTCTCGTTCCTGAGCCTTTCCCCCGTTCCCGAATTGAAGCTCACCGATCAAGGACTGATAGACGCGGTCAAAATGCAGCGCACCGAGCTTTGGGTTGAGACTTGAAAAGGCGCAGCTTGCAATGTTCTTAACGAAGCTGGCTTGACCGTTCGGAGTTCCGCCTTTAGGCGGCCAATTGCAGCGTATTGCCCGAATCGCCTGAAGGCGGAACTCCAAACAAGAACAACGTCGAGTTGCACGCACTTACCCACGCGCGCCGACCTGTTGATTGAATTCCTCGATCAACCGGTCGAAATACGCGACTTCGTCCTCGAACAAAGCCCGCCAGTATTCCGGATTCCATTGTTCCGTCAGCTCGGCTGAAGTTTTCCCCTGCTGCTCGACCCAGGTGTAATATTTCAGGTTGTGAATCGCCTTGCGGTCCGGATAGGTCAGCTCCTTGAAATAATCCACGCTTTGATGCGCCAGTGGGCCGGCGAAGTCAGCGACGGCGTCCTGGGCGCGATACGCGCCGCGCTCTTTCTCCAATTCTTCAACGCGCGAGCCGTAGAGTTCGGTCGAGTCTGTGAAAACGGTGAAAATTACGTCGCGCTCATCAAGCTCGAAATACTTCGCGGTCTTGATGGCGGCGAGGAGATTGCAGATGCTGGAAATGCCGAGCAACGGCAACGATTCCAACTCTTTTGCTTTCACGCCCAGCGATGCGAGATGCTTCCGGCCGGCGGGTTCGTTGAACAGGCGGAGAATTCTCATGCAATCCTCGTCGTCAATCGCCGCTACGACATCCGTGTTACGGACGTTGTGTACCCACGGGATGTGTTTGTCGCCGATGCCTTCAATGCGATGATCGCCGAAGCCGTTCATCAGCAGCGTCGGGCATTGCAGCGCCTCGGTTGCGACGATCTTCAACGCCGCATGCTGCTTCTTCAAATAATCGCCTGCCGCAATTGTGCCGGCTGAACCGGTCGCAGAAATGAACGCTGCCGCACGCAACGCAGTAGTGGCACGGGCTTCCAGCCCGTGAGTTTCTGCTGTAGCTCTTCTTCGAGAACTCACGGGCTGGAAGCCCATGCCACTGGGAGAAGCGGCGTAAACGCCCCGCTCCGCGCTTAACTCCTGAAACACTTCCTCAATGGCCGGCCCGGTCACATTGTAGTGGAAGATTGGATTTCCGAATTCCTCGAACTGATTGAAAATGACGTTCAGCGGGTCCTTTTTCAGCTCCCAACATTTGTCGTAGATTTCTTTGACGTTCGATTCGCAGCCGGGCGTGGCGATGATTTGGGCGCCGATTTTCTTCAGCCACTCGAAGCGTTCGCGGGACATTCCTTCCGGGAGGATGGCGATGGCCGTGCAGTCGAGCACGGCGCAATCAAACGCGCCGCCGCGGCAGTAATTCCCAGTCGAAGGCCACGCGGCCTTGTGCTTCTCGGGATCGAACTCGCCGCTCACCAAACGCGGCACCAGACAGCCGAACGCCGCGCCGACCTTGTGCGCGCCCGTCGGAAAATATTTGCCGACCAATCCGATGACGCGCGCTTTCACGCCGGTGATGGCCGGTGGGATTTCCAGATAATTTACGCCGCCATAGAGACCTGCCTTCACGTCATTTTTCCACGTGATGCGAAAAAGGTTCGCCGGGTTCACGTCCCACAGCCCGACGCCGTTGAGCTTCTGCTGGATGGCTGGCGGGATGAGTTCCGGATTCCGCAATTGCTTGAACGTCGGCAGCACGATGCCGCGCTGGCGACAACGCGCCGCTGTTTTTCTGATGACCTCCGGATGCAGACGTTTGATGATTTTCGACATGCGGACTGATGTTACGAAAAAGTGCCGCAAAAGGGAATTGCAGAAAACATTCCTTCTCCGCAATGTTCCTCGCTCGCGGGAGCGGGAGATGCCCTTCGCCCATCGGATGGGAGAAGGTGGCGCAGCCGGATGAGGGCAAAGAGCGGACCAGGTGAGGGCCGTCGGGAGAAACAAACTTCTGTGACGAAGCCGGATGAGGTGAACCACGAAACACACGAATGGACACGAATCCAACTGGCCACAAAAGAACGCAAAGGCCGCAAAGAATTTTAACCACGAAATACACAGACCACACGAAAACTTCTTAACCGCTGACCTGTCCTCCGCAGTCACGCCATGCGGGACGGAGGGTGGATGAACGCGGCCTGTCGCGCCGAAGTTTCACGAAGGCGGAATTGACGCTGATGAAATTCCAGCGCACACTCGCCGGGTCACGAAACCGGAGCGAACGGAACGCCGGGCACTGCCCCGGCCCGCTGCGGTTTCGCAGAGAGAAAACAAAACGACCAGAACCAAATTTAACCAAAACCATTTCGCGTAGCTACGGCTACGGGCTGGTCCGAAAACCGCGAATTTTCCAAGCCCGTTACAGAAACCGACCGAGCACGCGCCCAACCGGGCGCGGCTTGGCGTGCTTTCTGTAACAGGCGCTTCGCGGTGCCTCGGACCAGGGTGCGTTGAGTTCGCGCCCATTCTATTTTGAATTCCCCGTGGTTTGCAGTTGCGCGAGCAACCACGTCAACACGATGGCCACACTCGATTTCAAGGGAAAAGCGCTCGTCCAGAATTACCATCTCACGGTCAAGTATCACGAACTTGTGCCGAAGAAGGACAAGAGCCTCACGGACAAGGTGCGGCTCGACGACAATCTCATCATTCATGGCGACAACCTCAAGGTACTGAAGGCTCTCCTGCCGACTTACGCGGGCAAAGTGAAATGCATTTACATTGATGCACCCTACAACACCGGCGGCGAAGGCTGGGCTTACAACGACAACGTCAACTCACCGATGATGCAGGAGTGGCTCGGCAAAGCCGTGGATCGCGATGACCTCACGCGCCACGACAAGTGGCTTTGCATGATGTTACCGCGTCTGAAACTCTTGTGGGAACTATTGCGAGATGATGGGGTTATTTTCATTAGCATAGACGACAACGAACAACACCGACTGCGGATGCTTTTGGACGAAGTTTTCGGCGAAGAAAATTTCATTTCGGTCATCGTGGTGCAATCAAACAAACGCGGTCAGACCTACAAAGAAATTGCCAAGACTCACGAATACATTCTGGTTTATTCCAGAAGCCCCGATACTGAATTGCTAGAATTCGAAAAGGAGGGAGATGCACTGCCTTACAAAGATTCAAAGGGTGCTTACGATTTGTGGGAACTCCGAAACCGAAACCCTAAATTCGGCCGTCACAATCGTCCAAACCTGTATTACCCAATTTACGTCGCGCCGAACAAGAAGGATGAAAATGAGAACTCGCTGGTTTCTTTGACCCAGAGCAGCGAGTTTTCGATTAAAGTGCTTCCGAAGAATAGCGAGGGAGAGGATGGCTGTTGGCGGTGGGGGAAAGAAAAAGTTGGATCATCTGAATTGGATGGAACAACACCTGTGGTAGTTGGATGTCAGCGGCGAGATGGCGCTTGGAATATCTATCAGAGGTCGCGCAAGAGCACTACGAAACCAAAGTCGCTTTGGACCGAAACGGACGTAATCAGTGAGCAAGGAACAATGGTGCTCGGCGAACTTGGTTTAGCGGATAAGTTCGAACACCCCAAGCCAGTCGAACTGATAAAAAGATGTGTCCAGATTTCCACCGAGCCGGACGACATTATCCTCGATCCCTTCGGCGGCTCTGGCACGACGGCGCACGCGGTACTCGCGTTGAACAAGGAAGACGGCGGCAATCGCAAATTTTTTCTGGTTGAATGTGAGAGTTACGCCAACGAAATCACGGCGGAGCGTGTGCGGCGCGTCATCAAAGGCGTTCGCGGCGCGAGCGACGAAAATTTGAAAAAAGGGCTGGGCGGCACGTTCAGTTATTTCGAGTTGGGCAAGGCGATTGAGTTAGAAAGCATTTTGGACGGCAAGAATCTGCCGAGTTACCACGAGTTAGCACGTTATGTTTTTTATACGGCGACGGGTGAGGAGTTCGATGAGCGCAAGGTGAATGAGAAGCGGCAGTTCGTCGGTGAATCCAAAACCCACGAAGTGTTTCTATTTTACAAACCGGACATTGATTACTTGAAAAAGACCGCGCTCACGCTGGGGCGAGCAGAAGAACTCGGCAAATCAAAAGGCAAACGTCGGCTCATCTTCGCGCCGACGAAATATCTTGGTCAGGAACAACTCGACGCACTGCGGATGGATTTCGCGCAGTTGCCGTTTGAAATCTACAAGCTCGCACGATAGCCAGTCATGGAACTCAGAGAATATCAGCAACGGACGCTGGCGCAGGTGAAGGCGTATCTCGAAGCGCTGAACCATTGGCGCGGGAAGAACGAGAAAGTCATTATGGCAGCGGGCAAGGAATCGGCGCTGGACGTGCCGCTGAAAGCGTGGGAGGAAGTTGGCGGGAAAAACTACCGGTCACGCAAGAATGGACTAGGCGAGTGTCTTCCGAATTTCTGCCTAAAAATCCCGACGGGCGGCGGCAAGACGTTGCTTGCGGCACACACGGTTGATCTCGTGAACCGCATCTACCGGCAAAAACAGACCGGTCTCGTGCTGTGGGTGATGCCGACGACACAGATTTACCGGCAGACGATTGAGCATCTGCGCGACCGCGATCATCCGTATCGGCAGGTGCTGGACATCGCGAGCGGTGGGCGCACAGTGATTTACGAAAAGACCGACCGCTTCACTCCGGATGACGTGGCAGAAAATCTGGTCGTTCTGACGCTGATGCTGCCGTCGGCCTCGCGGCAGAACAAGGAGACGTTGAAGGTTTTCAAGGACAGCGGCGGCTTCGGCGCGTTCTTCCCGAAAGATGACGACGTGCGTGGCCATGCGAAGTTGCTGGAACGGTTTCCGAATCTGGATGCGTTCGGCGACGGCAAGGGATTGTTTCAGCGTCAGGTGAAAACCTCACTCGGCAACACGCTGCGGATTCTTTCGCCGCTTATCATTCTGGACGAGGGACACAAGGCTTACAGCGAGACGGCGCAGGACACGCTCCACAAATTGAATCCATCCATCATCATCGAACTCTCCGCCACGCCGACGGACGCGAGCAACGTGCTGGTGGACATCAAAGGCGTGGAGTTGAAGCGCGAGGACATGATCAAGCTGGACTTGCACATCAACAACAAGGAAAGCACGCGCTGGAAAGACACGATGCTGGCGAGCATCAAGAAGCGTGAGGCGCTGGAGGCAGCGGCGCACAAATACGAAGCGAACACGAGCAATTATATTCGCCCGATTTGTCTCGTGCAGGTGGAGCGCACGGGCAAAGACCAGCGCAGCGGGAATTACATTCATGCGGAGGACGTGGTGGATTTTCTCGTGAAGGAATACGGCGTCACTGCCGACGAAGTGGCCGTGAAATCAAGCGACAAAGATGACATCGAGGGAATGGACTTGTTCGCCCGTAACTGTGCCGTACGCTACATCATCACGAAACAGGCGTTGCAAGAGGGATGGGATTGCTCATTTGCTTATGTGTTGACGATTCTCACCAACCCGGCATCGAAGAATAATCTCACGCAATTGGTCGGGCGGATTCTGCGCCAGCCATTTGCCCGCAAAACGAAAATCAAAGAACTCGATGAAAGTTATGTGTTTTGTTTCCGGCAAAGCGCCAAGTCGCTGCTGGAAAGTGTTCGCGCGGGTTTCGGTCAGGAAGGTTTGGGCGATTTGGCCGGACAAGTTGTCATGGATTCTCCAGACGACGGGCCGCAAGGCGACGAAATGATTGAACTGCGGGATAAATTCAAAAAGTTCGCCGGCAAGATTTACCTGCCGACGTTCGTTATCCGACAGGACGCGCAGTGGCGCGAAGTCAGTTACGAGACGGACATTGTGAGCCGGATTGACTGGACGCAGACGGACTTTTCGCCGGAAAAGAATTTGCAACTTGCACAGGCGGATTCAATGGACGCGGAAATCGTCGTCACACTGGGCGATACCAAAGCCGAACTTGTCAAGGAACAGAGCCGGAAATACCTGGCGAAAGCCGAAGCAGGCGTGGATGTGGTGTTTGCCACGCGGCAATTGCTGGAAGTCATTCCAAATCCGTGGATCGCCCACGACATTGTAAAAGTTGTCCTTGCCATGCTCGTGCAGAAAAACGGGCTGGAAATGGTGGCGAACAATTTTGTGTTCATCGTGCAGGAACTCGTGAAGCGTGCCGCCGCAGAGCGTGATCGGTTGGCCGAAGAAGTTTTCGTCCGCCTCGTGAATGAGAAGCAACTGCGCTTTCTGCTTTTGAAAGACGACGCGGGTTACCGGTTGCCGAACAAAATCAAGATGCGGAAAGGCGTGCGGAAGTTGACACGCGAAGACAACTCACCGTTGCAGTTAAGTTTGTTCGAGCAAGTCCCGGAAGATTCTGTGAACGGCGATGAACGCAGCGTGGCGTGGTATTTCGACAAGCAAGGCCAGTTACTTTGGTGGTATCGCAACCTGTCGCGGCAGGACTACCGGATTCAAGGGTGGCGCAAGCACGGAATTTTTCCTGACTTCATCGCCTCACGCACAAGCCCTGCGGACAACACGGATTTTGACAAAGTTTTCGTCGTCGAATCGAAAGGCATTCACCTGAAAAACGAGGATACTGACTACAAGAAAAAGATTTTCAAGCTGTGCAATAAACTCGCGGAGGAAAAAAGTTGGACGGAACTGGGCTTGGAATTTCCTGAACGTAAAATCGTGTTTGAGTTGATTTATGGGGATGAGTGGCAAAGGAAACTTAACGTGCTGTTCGGCGGCTGATGTCTTTTGTCCCGGTGGAATTTCTTTGCGCCCTATGCGTTCTCTGCGGTTAAAAATGAATTTGGGTTCGGCTCACCGGTAGTCTCGCCCCACCAACTGTTGCAAAATTTGCATCAATTCAAACTGAGGGAAACCAGACGGTCAACCGCATCCTGTCGTCCACGGAATGGGCGCAGATTATTTGATCAGCTTGCCGAGCGCGGCCAGTGGCGATTTCACGCGCGCCGGTGAGTTTGGGCTTGCCCTGAACCGGCAGTCTGTTATATTTGATTAGAACAAAGACAAACTTCAACCCGCCTCAAGACGCAATGCTATGAAACAAACATTCGGACAGTTTTTGAAAACGAAGCGGCTGGCGCTCGATTTGAGCCTGCGCGAGTTCGCGCGCAAGGTCGGGATGCAGCCGTCCAACTATTGCAACATCGAGAGCGACGTGCTGCTGCCGCCGCCGCCCGAAGGATTGGAGCGCATCGGCAAGTTGCTAGGCTTGAAAAAGGGCACGCCGGACTACATGAAATTCCACGATCTGTCGGCGCAGGGCCGGGACGAGATTCCGGCGGACGTGGAACGGATTGTGAAAGGGAACGAACTCCTGCCGGCGATGTTGCGCACGGTGGAGTATGAGAAGGTGACGAAGGAACAGTTGCGCGGCATCATCGAGGACCTCAAAAGTGGGCGATACAAAAAAACCAGCCGTTAAAGTCCGGGATTACCGGCTCTACGAACTGGAACGGGTCGCGGCGGACGCGCTCCGGGACGCGGAGCGTTGTCTGAAAGGCCGGCGCGTGGACATCGAGCGGTTGGTCCTGGAAAAGTTCGAACTCAAGATTGAAACGTTTGTCGAGCTGCGGCGGCGTTGGGACACGTATGCTTTCATTGACACGACGGGCGCGGTGATTTTCATAGACGCCGACCTGATGAACGAGACGCGGCTGGAGAAAAAATACCGGTTCACGCTGGCGGAGGAACTGGCGCACTTTCTCATCCACCGGCACTTGTTCGCCAATTGCCGGACAATCGAAGGCCGGATGAAGATTGAAGAAATGCTGGACGAGCGGACGCGGGCTTACATGGAAAGCAACGCGAAGGCGCTGGCGTCCGCCATCCTGATGCCCAAAGCCACGGTCGAGCCGCTGGTGGAATCGCTCGCCGGCAAACTGGTGGATGGCGAGGGACACATTCTGGTGGACCAACTGGTGTCGGCCCTGGCGAGCGAGTATGACGTGAATTTTCAGGCGGCGAAACGCCGGATGATCAATCTCGGATACCGGCAACGGCTGAATCTTGATTTGCAATGAACCGCCAAATGCCGACGCACGACATCATAGACAATCGCAAGGAAAAATTGGTTGACCACATCAACCGCATCCTGTCGTCCACGGAATCGGCGCGGATTACTTGATCAATTTGCCAAGCGCAGCCAGCGGCGATTTCACGCGCGCCAGGAAGATCATCGCGGCGATGACGAACGGCTTGAAGCTCGCCTCGCGATACGTTGCGAGGCGGTATTGCTCGAAGACGTCCGCCGCCACTTCGCCCTGCGCGCAGCTCACGCCCGAAATATCCGCGGGCAGACAGTGCAGGTAGAGCACTTTGCCGCCCTTGGTGAGTTTCATTTTCTTCGCGTCGCATTCCCAGTTCTTGAAACGCGCATTGTTCTCCAGGCATTCCTTTTCCAGCGCCTTCAGCCCGTCGCGGTCGCCCTTCTGCAACAGCGGCGTGCGCTTCAGCATCACCGCGTAAGGCGCCCATGATTTCGGATAAACCACGTCGGCGCCGCGGAACGCGTCCTCCATGCTCGACACTACTTCAAATTTGCCGCCGCTCTTCGCTGCGTTCTTCTTCGCCAGCTCAACCACGTCCGGAATCAAGCCGTAACCTTCCGGATGCGCGAGCGTCACGTTCATCCCGAACCGCGTCATCAGGCCGATGATGCCCTGCGGGACGGACAGCGGCTTGCCGTAACTCGGCGAATACGCCCAGCTCATGGCAATCTTTTTGCCGCGCAACTTTTCCAGTGAACCGAAATGCTGTTTCAGGTGGACCAGGTCCGCCATCGCCTGCGTCGGATGATCAATGTCGCATTGCAGGTTGATCACGTTGGGCCGCTGATGCAGCACGCCCTTCTCGAATCCCTCCTGCACCGCGGCGGAAAACTCGCGCATGTAACGGTTCCCCTCGCCCAAATACATGTCGTCGCGGATGCCGATGACTTCGGCCATAAAGGAAATCATGTTTGCCGTCTCGCGCACGGTTTCGCCGTGGGCGATTTGCGATTTTTCCTCGTCCAAATCCACGAGACCCAGGCCCAGCGCGTTCGCCGCCGCTGCGAAGCTGAAGCGCGTGCGCGTCGAGTTGTCGCGAAAAATGGAAACGGCCAGCCCGGTGTCGAACACACGGAACGGCTTTTTGGCCTTATGCAATTCCGAGAGGCATTCGGCAACGAGTGTGAGCGCGCGGATTTCGGCGTCGGACTTCTCCCACGTGAGCAGAAAGTCTTTGCCGTAGGTATCGGTTTTGAATTTCGCGAGTTCAGCGAGTTGTTTCTTCAACGTCTTCATGTCTTTGAAAATCGCGTTATGTAGCGGCGGGCCTCCGGCCTGCCGTGGAGCCGGGCGTCCCGCCCAGTGGAGAAGCCGTAGAAAGTTCTGGGCGCGTTGAAATGTCGCGCGAAGTTCCGGACGGCAAGATGCCGTCCTCTACGTCAGGCAGGATGCCTGACGCTACACGGCGGTAATGCGGCGCAGCCTTCTCGACGGCATCAATAATTTGCTGGTACCCGGTGCAGCGGCAGAGGTTCTGAAAAATCGCGCGGCGGATTTGCTCGCGCGTCGGGCGCGGATTCTTCAACAGGAACGCGTGCGCGGTCATCACCATGCCGGGCGTGCAGAAGCCGCATTGGATCGCGCCGCAATCCACGAACGCCTGTTGCAGCGGATGCAGCGTGCCGTCGGGCGCGGCCAAACCTTCGATGGTCAGAATCCGCTGGCCGGAGAAATCCTTCACCCGCTTCACACAAATCTTCAGCGGCTCGTCGTTCACGAGGATCGTGCAAGCGCCGCACGCGCCGACGTCGCAGGCGTTCTTCGCGCCGGTCAGGTCGAGGTCTTCACGCAAAAACTCGACGATGCGCTTCTCCATCGCGCCAGCGGGGACTTCAATTTCTTTTCCGTTGACGAACAATTTCATTTGCATCCCTCCCCGCAGGCTGTCGGTTCAGGCAACGCGCCCAAATGAATCGGCAATGTAAAATGCCGCCGGCCCGTCGCGTTGAAGATCGCATTGGCAATTGCCGGCGCGAGAATTTCATTCGCCGGTTCGCCGATGCTCTTCGCGCCCGTGGGCGAAATCGGGTCGGGATTCTCGATGATGATGGCCTTCATCTCCGGCAGATCCATCGAGCGCGGGACGCGATAGGTGTTGAGGTTGAGCGTGGTCATTTTGCCATCGGGCGCTTTCACTTCCTCGTGCAGGCCGTAGCCCGTGCTCATCGCCATGCCGCCGTAAATCTGCCCGCGCACCATCTCCGGATTCACCGCGCGCCCCACGTCGTGCGCGGCGACGGCGTTGAGCAGCTTCACCTTGCCGGACTTTTTGTTCACTGTCAGCTCGACCGCCTGGCAGCCATAAACCCAAGTGAAATACGCGTCGCCCTGGCCGGTGCGCTCGTCCCAGGTCACGCGCGGCGCCTTGAACACGCCGAACGCGAACGGGAACCGCTGCATCAGCCACATTTCCCGCATGGCGTCGGCAAAGGCAATGCGGTCGGTGTCCGACCTCCCAACAATGAAATTGTTCGCAAACCGCACCGCGCCGGGCGCGCAATGCAGCTTCTCGCAGAACGCCTCGGCAATTTTCTGCTTCAGTTCGCGCGCCGCGAGCGTCACCGCGCCGCCACCCATGATGGTGCCGCGGGAGGCGACGGTCGTGCCGCTGTCGGGAATGTTCGAGGTTGAAGAACGCCGGTAGCGGATCCGATCCAGGTCCACGCCCAACTCCTCCGCGAGCAACAGCGACATCGCCGACTCCGCGCCTTGCCCGTTTTCGTGAACGCCGACCTCGACGAAGATTGAGCCGTCAGCTTGTGCGTTGATGATGGCTGCGCAAAAATCCACGCCCTCCGCGCCGAGGCTCACGCCGCGATAACTCATCGCCAGGCCAATGCCATAAAGCTCGCCGTCGCCGTAGCCGTGCGAACATTTCGCGAGTTTCTTTTCGTAATCCATTTCGCGCAACACGGTGTCGAGCGCCTGTTCCATCGCCACTTTGTGGCCGTCGAGCTTCTGGCCGGTGATGGTGACGCTGCCCTGGCGCACCATGTTGCAACGGCGAAATTCGATTGCCGAAATGCCGACCCGCTCCGCCGCAAGCTCGACCATTTGCTCGATGACAAAATTCATTTGCGGCGAGCCGAACCCGCGCATCGCGCCGGCGACGACGTTGTTCGTGTAAACGCCGAACGTGTCGCAGTGGACATTCTCGACGACGTACGGCCCGCAGCATTGGACCGTCGAGCGCCACGTGACCCACGGCGTGACCGAGCAATACGCCCCGCCGTCGGCAATGATTTTGCATTGCACCGCCGTGATGCGGCCCGCCTTTGACACGCCCATCTTGTAGTGCACGCGATACGGATGGCGTTTGTAACTCTCGCGCATGGACCAGTCGCGGCAATAAATCATCTTCACCGGGCGATTCAGCAACTTCGCGGCGAGGGCGGTGCGCGCGCAGACGATTGCGGCCGTGTCGTCCTTGCCGCCAAAACCACCGCCCATTGGCGTGCCGATAATTTCCACTTCGGAAAGCGCCACGCCGAGACACGCCGCCACGAATCGCCGCGTGCTGAACGGATGCTGCATGCTGCCATAGACTTCAATGACGCCGTCCGTGGAACGCGGCACGCAAACCGCCGCCTCGGTTTCCATGTAGGCGTGCTCGACGGTCTGCGTCTGGAATTTTTCCTCGATGATGAAGTCAGCTTGCTTGAAGCCTTCCTCTACATTTCCGTGCCGAACGACGTGAGTGTTGATGAGGTTCGTACCGTGATTTTCATGGACGAGCGGCGCGCCCGGCAGCATTGCGGCCTCCGGATCGAACACGGCGGGCAATGGTTCGGCATTCACCTTTACCAACTGTGCCCCGCGAATCGCGATCTCGCGCGTCTCCGCGACGACGACGGCGACGACATCACCGTGGTAATGGATTTTATCGTCGGCAAAGATGCGGAAGTCGCGGATGATCTGGCCGAAACGGTTTGTCCCCGGAACATCCTTCGCGGTCAACACCTTGACGACGCCGGCTAGTTTCTCCGCGGCGCCGGTGTCAATCGAAACGATGCGCGCGTGAACGAAATCGGAATACGCGGGAGCGGCGTGGAGCACGTTGGCGAACTTGAGATCGTCTGTGAACTTCGCCTTGCCTGTGACCTTGGCGTAAGCGTCATTGCGCCAGCATTTGGTTTCCGGCTTCGCCATCAGAGCGTTCCTTTCTTTTTTTGCTGGGGAGCGCCCGCGTCTCGCGGGCTGTCGTTGCCGTCCCGGCAACGACTTCGAATCACTAATTTCTCCGTTCTGAGTCGTCGTTGGGCAGATGGTTGAACGCATGTGTTCGGCGCGACGCCGAACACCGCACGCCGGAGGCGTGCGCTCCCCATTTCAATTGCGCCTTCGACTCCGGCCAGCGTTGGCTCAACAGCCTTTGGCATTTGGACATTGCGCATTGCGGCTTCGACATCCTTCAAGCCGTGGCCCGTGATGAGCAGGACGATTTGCTCCTTGCGACCCAGCAATTTTGACCCGCGCAATTTTTTCAACGCGGCGACCGTGGCTGAGCTGGCTGGCTCGGCAAACACACCCGTTTTTACAGCCAATATTCGCTGGCCGTCAAGAATCTCGTCGTCGCTCACCGTCATGGAAAAGCCGCCGCTTTCACAGATCGCCTCGCGCGCCAAGTGTGCGTTCGAGGGAATCGAAACGGAAATGGAATCCGCAATCGTGTCCGGACGCGGTGCGTTCTGATAAATGCCCGTCTCCACGTAACGATGGATGGCGTTGGACGTCTCGGCCTGAACGCATACGAGCCGCGGCAACCGCGAAATCAGCCCTGCCGACTTCAAATCGCAAAACGCCTTGTGGACGCCGCTGATGATTACGCCGTCGCCGGTAGGGACAAAAATCGCGTCCGGCACGCGCCAGTGGTTTTGCACCCAGATTTCCAAGCCGGCGGTTTTTTTGCCCTCGATGGTAAGCGGATGATACGCGGTGTTGCGGTTCAGCCCGCCGCGTTTCGCCGTGTATTCGAGCGAGAGCCGGAATGCGTCGTCATAGGTGCCGCGCACCGGGACGACGGTCGCGCCGTAGAGAATCATCTGCACGAGCTTCGCCTTCGGCGCGTTTTGCGGGACGAAGATGAGAGCGCGTTTGCCGGCAGCCGCGCACACGGCCGCGAGCGCGCTGGCAGCGTTGCCGGTGGAAGCGGTGACGATGGTTTTCTCCTTCAGCCGACTCGCCTCGGCCACGACGAGAAACGACGCGCGGTCCTTGAGCGACGCGCTGGGATTCAAGCCGTCGTTCTTGATCCAGACGTTAGCGAAGCCGAATTCGTTTCCGAGCACGGCAGACTGAAAGAACGGTGTGTTGCCGACCGGAATCGGCGGAAAAAATTTCTCCTCCACCGCCGAGAACAGGTTCCGATCGGGCTTCGCTTTGCTGAATTTCTTTCGAATTGCGGCGTAGTCGAACTGCGCAGACAACACGCCAATCAGCGGAACGCCGGGGCGGTAGTCGTGGGCGCACAGCGGACAGAGGTAGCGCACCTCGTCACGCTGGTAACGCTTCCCACAATTGCTGCACTGGTAAACGAATTCGGTCATCAGACTTTCACAATTCGGACCGCGACTGTGTGCGAAGCACCAGTCGCAGAGGGTGGGGCGAGGTGCTGACGAGCCGGCTCGCGAGGACGCTCGCCCCACCAACAATCGCACGTGCTGCGACTGGTCTTTCGGACACAGCCGCGCTCCACTCGTATTGTTTCACGTCGTTCACTGTTTCAAACCTTTCCATTCAGCCTGGCCACGAGCGCGGCGTAGAAGGCCACCGCGCCGCTCAGGTGCTCGATGGGGCACGCTTCGTTCGCCGCGTGGGCATAAATCTCATTGCCCGGACCGAGCCCAAAGGTCGGAATTCCTTTCATACCCGCCGTGGCAATGCCGTTTGTGCTGAATGTCCACTTATCTACGAACGGCTGTTTCCCGAACACACCGTTGTAAGCGGCGACGGCGTTTTTTAGATACGTAGATTTTTCATCCAGCGCCCAGGTCGGGTAGTATTTTTCGGTCGGATACACCTTGCCTGTGTAAGCCGCCTCTTCGTATTTGAGCACGTAAACTTTTGCATCCGGATAACCCGCTCGCTTCGCGGCGTCCTTCACTTCCGCAATAGCGCTTGCCCTCGTCTCGCCATACGTGAGCCGGCGGTCGAGATGAATGCCCGCCCCGTCGGCGACTGCGCACTGCGATGGGGATGAGGATTTCACTTCCGAAATCGTGACCGTGCCCTTGCCGAGGAACGGATCGCTCCTGAGCCGTTCGTTGAGTTTTTCAATTTCAAGCGCGATGCGGGCGATTTTGTAAATCGCGTTGTCGCCGCGTTCGGGGGCCGACCCGTGACAGCTCCTGCCCTTCACCTCGACGCGAATCTCCATGCGGCCTCGATGGCCGCGATAGATGTTCATGTTCGTCGGTTCGGTGATGACGACGAGTTCGGGCTTGAGCTTTTCGACGTTCAACAGGTATTGCCAGCAAAGGCCGTCACAATCCTCCTCCATGACCGTGGCCGTGAAATAAATCGTGAACCGATCGTTCAGGCCGAGCTCCTTGATGAGCCTGCCCGCGTGAATCATCGTGGCGACGCCGCCTTTCTGGTCCACCGTGCCGCGACCCCAAATTTTTCCGGCCTTCACGAACGGCTTGAACGGATCGGAATTCCACTGCGAGAGGTCGCCGGGATAAACCGTGTCCACGTGGCCGTCGAACGCGATCACGCGTTTGTCCCTGCCGATGTGGCCAATGATGTTGCCGAGACCGTCAATGCGGATTCCATCGAAGCCGATTTTCTGCATCTCTTTCTTGATGACAGCGATGACGTTCTTTTCCCTGGAAGAGAAGGATTGAGTGCGGACGAGGTCGGACAGAAATCGCACGGTGTCCTTCTCCATCGCCTTGGCGCGTTTCCGGATCAGGTCGTAGGTAATCGGGATTGCTTGCTTCTTCGTTTTCGTTGTCATCATCACATTCTTTTCCATAAATTTTTTGCCAGCTCGCGAGCACGCGCGTTCACGCGCGCCTCGTCGAGGTTGAGCACGAGCTTCCGGTTCTCCATCAGCACGCGGCCGCCGACGATGGTCGTGTCTGCCTCGGTTTGGGAAATTCCGAACACGAGATGGCCAAGCACATTTCCGCCCTCCAGCGGCGTCGGCGGGTCGTAATCGAAAATCGCGATGTCCCCGGCAGCGCCTTCACAAATCTCGCCAAAGCGCAAACCGAAGACGCGCCCGGCAATCCTTGGATTGTTCGCAAACAGCGCGCTCGTCACTTCATCGAATCCGACTGACGGATTCTCCGCCCGCAAATGCTGTCCCCAGAGCGCAACACGCAGTTCTTCAAGCATGTTCGTGGTCATCGCGTCCGTGCCGAGGCCGACCAGCACGCCGCGTCTCGCCAGTTCGATGACGTTCGCCACGCCGACGGCGTTGTTCATGTTGGACTGCGGATTGTGGACGACGGCGGTCCTCGTCTCCGTCAGCAAATCCATTTCGCGCCGGTTGACGTGGATGCAGTGCGCAGCGATGGAGCGCGGGCCGAGGATTTCGAACTTTTTCAGCCGTTCGACCACGCGTTTGCCACCATGCCGCAGCGCCCAACTCTGGTCGCTCTGCGCTTCGGCAACGTGGATATGAAAGCCAGTGTGCAGTTCGTGTCCGAGCCTCGCGGCCTTTTCCATCGTGGCGTCGGAAATCGTGAACGACGCGTGCAAACCGAAGAGCGCTTTCACGTATGGATCATTCTGTTGCCGGCAGTGCTGAATAAACGCGGTGTTTTCCGCCAACCCCTCCTCCGCAATTCGCGCGCCGTCGCGGTCGGACAACTCGTAACAGAGACAGGCGCGCAAGCCGGTTTCACGCACGGCCCGCTCAATCGCGCCCAGCGAGCCGGCCACCGCGCCCGGACTGGCATGATGATCAATCACGGTCGTCGTGCCGTGACGGATCGAGCCAAGCAACGCGATCAGCGCGCTGTAGTAACAATCTTGCGTCGTCAGCGCGGAATCCAGCCGCCACCAGAGATTCTTGAGCACTTCGTTGAAATTTTTCGCGGGTTTCGTCCTGGTCAGGCCGCGCGCGAAGCTGCTGTAAAAATGTGTATGGGCGTTGATGAAGCCCGGCAAAACCACCTTGCCCGTCGCATCGATGCGTTTGCCCCGGAAGTTTTTGATCGCCGTCTTCGGCGCGACCTTCGCTACCAGGCCGTTCTCGATCAGAACCGAATGGCCCTGCAGGACCCTGGAGGTTTTTCCCAAGGTCAACACCGTTCCATTGTCAATGAGCAGGGAATTGGGCATGGTTTCAGCCTTCCTCCAGCGCAGCCAGTTCCTGCGGCGTGCGGTCGCGCATGAAGATGGCGCCGGCAAAACATTTTTGCGCGCAGAGGGAGCAGCCGATGCAGTGACTCGCGTCAAAAATCGGGACGCCGCAACTGTCCAAGACGATGGCCTGATACGGACAGCGGGTGCAGTTGCCGCAATGCTGGCAGAGGGCGGCGACGACTTGCGGCAGTTTCTTCGTCGGCGACAATGCTCCAAAGTCGGTAATTGGAGTCGGCATCGCCGAGCCGATGAGTTCCTTCACCGAGCGGAAGCCGCGCTCCTCCATCAAATAGCTCAAGCCGGAATGCAGTTCGTCCACGTAGCCGAGGCCATACTTCATCACGGCGGTGCAGAACTGGACGGTCTGTGCGCCGAGCGCGAGGAAGTTCGCGGCGTCCCGGTAGGTCATTGCACCGCCGTTGCCCGAGACGGTGATGCCCAGGCTGGAAACCTTGGCGAGGGTGAGATTGCTGATGGGCAACACGCCTTCACCGGACATGCCGATGACGACGCCTTCCTCCCAGCGGCGGTTTGCCGTTTTGCGAAATGCGAGCGACGGAAAACTGTTGGCCAGCGTCACACCACCTTTCTTGTTCGGGTAACGCGCGAAGACTTCCTGAATCGCTTTGATGATCGGCTGGATGGCCGTGACGGCAGCGGTGAGTTTGAACAGCTTCGGGTTGTCGTCGCCGCTCGCCTCCATGACCCAATCGATGATCTTCGCCGTCAGTTCGGCGTTTTGCGAAACGACATCACCGTGGGTGCCGTCACCGCCCTGCGGACAGGAGAGACTGTATTCGACACCCATCGCGCCTGCGTTTTGCAACTTGCGGGTGTTGGATTGCCACACGATCCTGTCTTCCTCGTCATGACCTGTGACCGGGCCGCCAGTCGAGGCGAGCGTCAGACGGTCGGGAAATTCCTTCACCAGCCGGCCGACTTCCCGGCAGACCCGTTCCAGCGGGTGCGCGGAAACATTGTCGCAATTACCGTAGGTGGAAGCGCCCAGCACAAACATGTACTCCCCCGGGACGTGGATCGGCACGCGGTCGAAAGCTGTTTTCATCACGCCGCCGGACCAGCCGCGCCCGTAGGCCTTGCGCATCTGGTCGTAGCCGTCCGAGTGCGGCGCGGCGGAGAGCAGGAACGGCGACAGAATCTTGCGGCCAAAGAAATCGGCATCGAGCGGAACAGGACGCAACGGCACGCCCGCCAGGATGACGCGGCTCTTTGCGCGGGATTGGAGCGCGGACAGCCTTGTCCGCGTGTTACTCACGCGCGACGGGGACTCGCGGACATGGCTGTCCGCGCTCCTTTTGCCGCAAATGAACGCGTCGGCCTCAGTCGCGGCGTTTTTGCCGCTGGCAACGGACTCCACCACCGTGGACGTGCCCAGCACCATGTCGCCGGCGTAGAAAATACCCCTGGCTTTCGTGACCGGCAGTTTGGGACGGCTGCCGATGGCGGAAATCACGAGATCGAACTCACGAAAGACCGGCGATTCCTTTTTGTTGATGATGAAGTTCTCCGGTCGTGGCTCCTTGCCGGCCGGCAACATCGTGCGCGCGATGCGAAGGCCGGTGACACGCCTGCCGTGATGAACGACGGCCAGTGGCTTTGAGCAAGTCGCGATCTCGACGCCATGTTCCAGCAGCATGTCGCGCTCATATTGCGTCAGCGGCATGTCTTGCCGCCGGCGGCGATAAATCAGTTCGACCGAAGTTGCGCCGAGACGTTTGGCTGTCGTTGCGCAATCCACCGCCACCGCTCCGCCGCCGAGAACCGCGACCTTTTTGCCTTTGAGCTTAAGCTTCGTCTGGTTTTCCAGAAACGCCTGCCACGACAGCGCGAGTTCCTCGCCGGGAATGGTCAGTTTGATTGGTTCGCTCAAACCGGCGCACACGACGACCCCATCGTGCTTGGCGAGCAATTCTTTGGGGCTGGCGATGGCATTGCCGTGTTTGAATTCGACGTCACCGAGGCTTTTGAGAAACGCGATGTCCGCGCGAACCACCTCCTTGTTCAGCCGGAAGTCGGGGATGAGATTCATCGCCCCTCCGGGCCGCTTCTGCTGTTCGTAGATCAGGACTTTATAGCCACGTTGCGCGAGCACGCTCGCTGCGCCCAAACCCGCCGGACCTGCGCCAATGATGCCGACGGTTTTGCCATTCGACGGGGCGCGCTGGAATTTCGCCATCCCAACCTCGTTGGCCTTTTTGAGTACGGTGGCTTGAACCGCGGGAATCTCAATCGGCCGGTCGAACGTCCGCCGCGCGCACGCCTTCATGCAGAAGTAATCAGGACAAACGACACCGCAAACCCAGCCGAGCGGGTTCGATCCCATGATCGTCGCCGCCGAACGCCGCAGATCAGATTTCTCCCCAACCCGCGCCGCCATGATGAAATCCGCCGGCGAACAATCTGCGGGGCACGCCTCCTTGCAGGGCTTTTCCTCGCAATAGATACACCGCTCCAATTCCGCCCGGAACCGGGCGTCGGTGAGAGAACCGTCAGCTATTTTCATAAACCACCGACTGTAGCAGCCAGATTATCATGCGGCCAAAATGACGGCATCCCCACACGTTTATTGGCCAGAGTTTAGCATTTTTTGGTATGCAAGACTCTTGGATTGACACCCGCCCGCCACCGGCGATTAGTAAAGCATGTCGGTCACTTTCTCGGACATTCAGGCGGCGGCGAAGCGGATTGCGGGTCAGGTCATTCAATCGCCCTGCCCGCGCTCCATTCCGCTGTCCGAGGCGACGGGATTAAACGTCTATTGCAAACTGGAATACCTGCAACGCACCGGCAGTTTCAAGGAACGTGGCGCCCGCAATGCCCTCCTGTCACTTCCGGCAAAACAAAAAAAACACGGCGTGATCGCTGCGTCCGCAGGGAATCATGCCCTCGGCCTGTCTTATCACGGCCAGTTGCTACGCATTCCGGTCACGGTCGTGATGCCCCGCTTTGCACCGCTTATGAAAGTGGCAAATTGCCGGCGCCTGGGAGCCACGGTCGTGCTGCACGGGTCCGATCTCGCCGAAGCGCGCCTGCGTGCGGACGAAATCGCCGCCGAAAAAAACCTCCGGTACATCAACGGATACGACGATCCCGCTATCATCGCCGGGCAGGGAACTCTTGGCCTGGAGATTGCCGCGCAGGTTCCAGACGTCGAGGCGGTGATTGTTCCCATCGGCGGCGCCGGGTTGGTTGCCGGGCTGGCACTCGCCTTGAAAACCCTCAAACCACGGGTGCGGATAATCGGAGTGGAACCTGAACGCGCCGCCAGCTTCACTGCGGCTCAAGCTGACGGCCGGCCGGTGCCGGTTGAGGTTCAACCCACGCT